>TARA_R110002072_G_scaffold25443_5_pt1 | contig 26455 bp, 21 predicted proteins | sample TARA_R110002072 | Tara Oceans TARA_R110002072 (sample SAMEA4397118) | marine metagenome | biome: Polar Biome; feature: [SRF] surface water layer (ENVO:00010504); material: water (ENVO:00002006), including particulate matter (ENVO:01000060) such as... | depth 5 m | reverse complement strand
TTCGACACCGGTGCGACCTTCCTCAGCAACCCCGCCGAACTCGCCTTGACGTGTGACGATGCGCGCTGGTTCCGAACTAGCGACATTGTGATGGCCGCCGCATTCGAACAACTCGGTCGCATGACGACGGCTGAGTGGACCGAAAAGCTATCGGCGGACCTCGGCCCACAACTGCGCCGCATTGATGCAGCGATCAAAAAGGATCTGAAGCTACCCATCCTCGACAAACTCCCGCCGCCGGACCTGATCCTGCGACAGCGCGCAGCGGCGATGCAGAAAGTCGTCCGCCCCGTCGTCGCAGCCAGCTTCGCGGCCAACCTGTTTGATGCGCACCTACCGAGCGCAACCGAGAGCAAACAAGTAACGCGCACGATTGAAGTCGACGCGCGTGCGATGACGTCGGTATCGACGCAGGTCACCGGATTCCGCTTCGGCAACGGCCGCATTGTGCGCGCCGCTTCCGCGCTGGTCGGGCTGGCTGGAGAAGAAGCATCCGAGGGTTCCGTCAACATTTGGCGCGATGGCGCCGTGCTGCTGCCGCGCGATGGCAGCCAGGTTCGCTTCCGCTTCCCGGTGGACCGCCGCCTTGAGGGCCTGACCCAAATACAAGCGATCAAACGCGCCATTCGCCACCCGGTGAATCGCGACACCAACAAGCCGATCGAAGTCGACGTTCTGTATCGCACGCTAGCCGAGACCAAAGACCGCGAACGACCACTGCGGCTGCGGCCATCGGTGGCAAACGCCGACCATCCCGAGGGGCGACCAAAAGCACCCGACCTTGCCGAGGCGCTCCAGCGATACCCGTTCTTGAGCTACGACTTCCAGCTTGGTCGACTGCAAGTGCAACCTGGTCGGCACGAGCTCGACGGCGACCTCATCGCGCCGGACAAGATGACGCTCTACTTAGTTGCCGGCACCGAGCTCGTGCTGCCAAAGGGTGCCGTGATCCTGTGCTCATCGATCGTCGCCGAAGGCACCGCGGAGAATCCAATCCGATTGGTGCCGAAGAACCCCGCCACCGGCTTCGCTGGCCTGCAAGTCATCGGCGGCGGCGCCGATAGCATGATGCGCTTCGTGCAAGTCGAACATGCCACCGCAATCGAGCGAGGCGGTTGGCAAAGCAGCGGCGGCGTCACCTTCTACCGTGCGCCGGTCGACTGCTACGACTGCACCTTCCGCGGTGCGACCTGCGAAGACGCCTTCAACCTGTTCGCCGCGCGCTGCCACTTCGAACGATGCGTATTCGATGGCGGCCCACACGACTTGTTTGATGGCGACTTCGTCGATGGCGACGTCGTCTCATGCCAGTTCTTGAACTCGGGCGAAGACGCGATCGATGTCAGCGGTTCCAAAATCACCGTGACCGGCTGCACGTTCGACAACATCGGCGACAAGGCGTTGTCGATCGGCGAGAAGTCGACCGTCACCGCGCAAGGCAACCACATCAAGACCGCCGCCATCGCCGTCGCCTCCAAAGACCGTTCGTCGATCACCCTGGAGAACACGACTGTCGACCATGTCGAACACTTCGTGCTAGCGGCCTACATCAAGAAGCCAGAGTTCGGCGCCAGCAGCATTCACGCATCCGGCCTGCGCTACACCGGAGCCAAGCCTGCGAAGCACCTGGCGCAAACAACCTGCACGATCATCATCGACGGCACAACCGTCCCACCGCAGGACATCGACGTCGACGAACTCTACCGCCAGCGCATCCTCGGCAAGTAGCCAGAGTCCCGTCGCGCATCACCCTTCGTAGTGCGGCGGCTTGGTATTGTGCGGCTCAATATCATCGCCCGACTTGTTGCGACTCACGGTCTCCGACAGCGTCTTGACATGATCCGTCAGCGCCTGGATCAACCGCCCCTGCGCATGCATCTCACCGCTCAACGCCTCGACGGTCCGTTCCAACACGGCAATCTTCGACTCCAACCCAACAAGATCATCGCTCATGAGGAAGTGTGTACGGTGCCAGGACAAAAAAACACATCCTCGCGCCTTGGGCGCGAGGATGTGTTTTTTTGTCCTGGCACCGTACGCCCTTCTACCCGTTGATGATGACGTGGACGTCGGGACCGAGGCAGGCCTCAAGAGCCTTGCGCTCCTCGGCGCTGGGCCAGCCAGGCGCGATCGAGAACCTGGTGAGACGCACGACTCGCAAGCTCTTGAGCTTGCGTAGAACGGACAAATCACTTGGTTCGGGGCGAATCGCGAGCTTCAGTTCCAAATCACGCAGGTGCGGCAGCTTGCTGCACTCAATCAGTTGCTGTGCAAACTCAGGCTGGTGGGGAACGGTGAAGATCGCGAGCCCGGCGAGGCGAGGCGACCGCTGCAAGGCCTGCCAGATTCTTGGGGTTGGGGACTGGACCAGACACTCGAAGTTCTCTAGTTCGCGTGTCTCGATCACGCTCGCAACTGCCTCGTGCAACGCGATAGGAATCGAGGAGCGGAAGGCCAGCGAACGCAGCTTCGGCAGCTGCCCCAAGGTCGACACCCCGGCCGCGGTCAGCTTCGATGCGTCAAAGATCCTCAACGATTCCAGTTGCTCCGGCAGGCTGCGGAGATCGGAGTCCTGAAGCGCCGCGACGGCCAATTCCAGTGAAGTGAGTCGCGGAATCCTCTTGATCTCGTGCAGGTGGTCCGCCAACGGATCCCACCCGTGCGTCGGGCTCGAAATCGAGAGCGAACGCAACTGAGTCAGTCCCGACAACAAATAGAAGAGATCACTTTCAACCGCCACACGATCCAGCATCAGCGCGTCGAGATTCTGTAGACCCGCCAAGGCGATCAGCGCATCGCGCGTGACCTTGCAACCGAAGAACGACACCATCCGCAACCGCGGCAGCTCAGCGAGCGCTGCGACCACATTCTTGCCATACGCAGACGCCGGCGCGCCACCCCAAACGGGTTCGAGCCAGACCGACTCCAACTTCGGCGCATGACGCAACTCTCGCAGGTGCTCGATACGCAGCTCAGGCCCCGGAGCGAGAAAGAGGCATTCCAGATTGGGCATGGCCGCGATGGCCCGCCAATCGGCAGCCGTCAGGGCGCTATCAGAGCGCCACTGCAGAGTGAGAAACCGGATCTGCGGCTTCTTCAAGAACCCTACCAACCACGACTGAGCCTTGCCAGGCAGCCGCACTTCCACAGCATCCACGTCATTGGCGAGCGCGGCTCCATCGGAAACGATCAGACGGTTGTTGAAGCGCGAGAAGTCCTTGTGCCACCACGGATCGACGACATCGTTTGGCCCCCGCTGCTGGGCCTCGGTGTCATCACCTTCCTCTCCCGAACGCATCCAAGCCGCGCCCCCTGCAACGCCAAGCCCAAGCAACAACGTCGCCGCAACCAACCATCGCGCGCGCCGGGGCTGCTCCGGGGGTTCCTCAACGTTGCTGACAGGCACACCCAACGTGCACGCCAACTCCGCCGCAGCCAGACGTTCGCGCGCCAACTCCTTGATCGCTTCGCTACTCATGACTCAGCTCCGACACGCTGCTCGACGCACGAACGCAGACCAATTCGCAAGCGCCTCAACGCGGTCTTGACCCCATTGACGACCAACCCAAACTCGCGGCCCAATGCGACTCGCCCGACACGATCGACATACGCCCGCTGCAACATCGAACGGCTGCGGCTCGGCAGGCCATGCAGACAACGCCGCAACGCATCGAGCCGCAGATCTTCGCCGCCGTCGCCACATTCGTCCTGCCAGACCTCATCCGCCAGTTCGACCTCGCGCCGCTTCTTCGCCGACTGCCAGTCGCGCAGCAGCAAGTTCTTGGCCACACCGCGCAGGAAGGACGCGAGCGCCGCAGGCCCGCGATCCTGGAGCTGCTTCTTGAGGGCTACCGCGAACACTTCCTGAGCCAGGTCGTCGAGACGATCCGCGCGCGCCCCCAGCACAAACAGGTAGCGCCGCAGCATCTCGACATGAGGCTGAAGGTCAGGCACGGCGGACACCCCGCGCGTGCGTTCGTCTAACAGGTCCATGACCGAGACATCTGCTGCCGGGAGCCAAAGGGTTCATGAATATGGGCGACTTACAGCGAAGGGTTGGCGCCGGACCGCACGCGGGAAACGAGGATGTGCTTTCTGGTCCTGGCACCGTACGCACATCTTCACAATTCCACGAGTTATCCACAGTTTGGGGTATGGGGAAAGCAACTGAGTTTCCGCTCGCGTGAGGGGCGTAGAACCGCTGTAGTCCGTCGCGCAAATGCCACGCCGCGAAGACCTGAAGACGATCCTCATCCTGGGTTCTGGACCAATTGTCATCGGTCAGGCCTGTGAGTTCGACTATTCGGGGGTGCAAGCCTGTAAGTCCCTGCGGGATGATGGTTACCGGATCGTGCTGATCAATAGCAATCCGGCCACGATCATGACGGATCCGGAGATGGCGGATCGCACCTACATCGAACCGATCACGCCGGATGTGGTCGCCAAGATCATCGACAAGGAACGGCCGGACGCAATCCTGCCGACACTCGGCGGCCAGACGGCTCTCAACTGCGCGATGCAGCTGCACGACCAGGGTGTGCTCGACAAGTTTGACGTCGAGATGATCGGAGCGACGCCGGAGGCGATCATCAAGGCCGAGGGTCGCCAGGAGTTCCGCGAGGCGATGGATAACATCGGCCTCAACACGTGCCGGTCGAAACTCGCCTACTCGATGAGCGAAGCGCGCACGGCACTCGATGAGATCGGCCTGCCATGCGTCATTCGCCCCGGCTTCACGATGGGCGGTAGCGGCGGCGGCATCGCCTACAACCTCGAAGAGTTCGAAGACATCTGCACGCGCGGCCTGCAGATGTCGCTCAATAGCGAACTGCTGATCGAGGAGTCGATCGTCGGCTGGAAGGAATACGAACTCGAAGTTGTTCGCGACAAGAACGACAACTGCATCATCGTCTGCTCGATCGAGAACTTCGATGCGATGGGCGTACACACCGGCGACTCGATCACGGTGGCTCCGGCACAGACGCTCAGCGATCGCGAATACCAACTGCTGCGCGACGCGTCGCTGGCAACGCTGCGCGAGATCGGCGTCGACACCGGCGGCAGCAACGTGCAGTTCGCGATCAACCCGCGCGACGGGCGCATGATCGTCATCGAGATGAACCCACGGGTCAGCCGCAGCTCCGCACTCGCGAGCAAGGCTACCGGGTTTCCGATCGCCAAGATCGCGGCGAAGCTCGCGGTCGGCTACACGCTGGACGAGCTCGACAACGACATCACCAAGATCACGAAGGCGTGCTTCGAACCGTCGATCGACTACTGCGTCGTCAAGTTCCCGCGCTGGGCCTTCGAGAAGTTCCCGACCGCCGACTCGGTATTGACGACGCAGATGAAGTCGGTCGGCGAGTGCATGGCGATCGGCGGCACGTTCAAGGAGGCGATGCAGAAGGCTCTGCGCGGCCTCGAAACCGGCCGCAACGGCTACGGCAACGTGCCGGGCAAACCCAACTGCTCCGATGACGATTTCGACGTCGAGTCGATCCGCCCCCACCTCGCGACGCCGCGCGCCGATCGCATCGACTGGATCCGCAGCGCGATGCTGGTGGGCATGTCGGTCGAAGACATCTTCGAATACACGAACATCGACCCGTGGTTCCTCGACCAACTCGAAGAACTGGTCGAGCATGAGAAGCTGCTGATCGCCGCAGGGGCCAACGGCGTCGCCGGCTTCGACGAAACCCTGATGCGGCAAACGAAGCAGCTCGGTTTCAGTGATCGCCAGATCGCCGCTGCTTGCCCCGTAGGCACAACGGAATGGGATGTGCGCGTCCACCGCAAGACGCTCGGTGTCGTGCCTGCGTTCAAGCGTGTCGACACGTGCGCCGGTGAATACCCGAGCCAAACGCCCTACCTCTACTCGACCTACTCCGGCACCGAAGACGAAGTCGACACTGCGCCGACCGCGGGCGCCGTCGCCCCAACCAACAACGCCAACAACAAGAAGCGCGTCGTCGTGCTCGGCGGCGGCCCGAACCGCATCGGTCAGGGCATCGAGTTTGACTACTGCTGCGTGCATGCCGCGCTCGCCCTGCGCGAACTTGGCTACGAGACCGTCATGGTCAACAGCAATCCCGAGACCGTGTCGACCGACTTCGACACCTCGGACATGCTGTTCTTCGAGCCGCTGACGCACGAAGACGTCATGAACGTCATCGACCGCATTGAGCCACACGGCGTGATCGTGCAGTTCGGCGGGCAAACGCCACTCAACCTGGCGCGCGGCCTGCAGGACCACGGCGCACCACTTGTCGGCACTAGCGTCGACTCGATCGAGACGGCCGAAGACCGCGACCTGTTCAGCAAGTTGATCACCAAGATCGACATCGACCAGCCACCAAACGGCCTGGCCGCGACGCCCGAACAAGCAATCGCCGCCGCGGCAACGATCGGCTACCCGGTATTGGTGCGGCCGAGCTTCGTGCTGGGTGGCCGCGCGATGGAGATCGTCTACGACCAAACGACGCTGGCCGACTACCTGGAGCGCAACCCGCACTTCTCGAAGGAGGCCCCGCTGCTGGTCGACAAGTTCTTGGACTCGGCGATCGAAGTTGATGTCGACGCGATCAGCGACGGCAACGAAGTCATCATCGGCGGGGTCATGGAGCACATCGAAGAAGCCGGCATCCACTCCGGTGACTCCAGCTGCTCACTGCCGCCCTACACGCTGTCCGATGGCATCATCAAGGAAATCTGCGAGAAGACCCGCCAACTTGCGAAGGCGCTCAATGTCGTCGGCTTGATGAACGTGCAGTGGGCCGTGCGCGGCGCCAAGGTCTTCATCATCGAAGCCAACCCGCGCGCCTCCCGCACCGTGCCGTTCGTCAGCAAAGCGATCGGCCAACCGCTCGCGAAGATGGCGGCGCGCATCATGCTCGGCGAGACGATCAAGGACGTCGGCGTCATCGAACGCCTCGAGCCGCCGTTCTTCTCGGTCAAGGCGCCGGTGTTCCCGTTCGGCAAGTTCCAGGGCGTCGACACTGTGCTCGGCCCGGAGATGAAGTCGACCGGCGAAGTCATGGGCATCGACGCACGCTTCGGCTCGGCGTTCGCCAAGGCAATGGTCGGCGCTGGCAACACACTGCCGCGCGATGGCAAGGTGTTCGTGTCGGTTCGTGACGAAGACAAGCGCCTGATCCTGCCGCTGATCGACCGCATGGCCGGCCTCGGCTACGAAATCGTCGCCACCTCAGGCACCGCGCGCGCCCTGAAGAACGCCGGCATCAACGTCAAGAAGGTCTTCAAGATCCACGAAGGTCGCCCGCACGTGCTCGACTTGATCGTCAACCGCGAGTGCCGCCTGATCATCAACACGCCAAGTGGCCGCCGCGAACGCAGCGACGACCGCCTGATCCGCAGCTCGGCCGCCAGTCACCGCATTCCATGCATCACGACATTGGCCGCCGCGTCGGCGACGATCCAGGGCATGGAGATGTGGATGAAGCAGCCGCTTGAAGTGACCCCGATTCAGGATCACCACAAGGCGTTCGCGGTCGAAGCGATCGAAGAGTAGCCGGCCCCCCGGATCAGCCGCGGCCGTTACCCAGTGCGCGCCCCCGCCGGCTTAGGGCCCGACGGCTTAGGGCCCGCCGGCTAAGGGCCTGCCGGCTTCAGGTCTGCCGGCTTCAGGCCTGCCTACTTCAGGCCCGACGGCCACAACCCGAGCGCGCAGGCCCCAGTGAGCACGAACAACGACAGGTAGGCGCCGATGCGCAGTTGGTAGCCTGGCTCGACCGCGCAATCGATGATCAACGCCAACACGTGCAGGAAGCGCGACGCGTCGAGCGTCGCCAGGTCGTTGCGCTCGATCAGCAAACCCAAGCAACCTTGGACCAGATCCTCCGCATCTGCCGCCGCGATCCCCTGGCGAGGCACATACGCGTACAGCGGGAAGCAATAGATCTCACACAGTTCGCCGAGAGCCCGCCGCCCTTGCTCGCCAACCTCGGCGCCGCCGGCGACAAGGCTCCACCGAGTGGATGCGAACGCATGTGGGCGACTAGGTCGATCGTGCACCGGCAGCCCAAAACTCTAGCGAATGACAATCACATCCACCGCATCCGTCGCCTGGCAACTGCCAGCGCCACGAATCGCTCGCGAGTCCGGAGCGCTCCAACCGGGCCTTCTCAAGTTGACGTGCTCTAGCGCGGCGTTCCCGATTCCAACTGCGCGGCCAGGGGCACTGGCTTGGCCGGAACGGCCCAGTATTCGAACTCAATCCAAAGCACCCGGCCAGCGACCAGGCCAAGACGAATGCCGCGGGTCAGGTGCTCATCATCACGCTCCGCGTACAGCCAGATCTCCACCGCCGGATCCTCGGGATGTGCTTGCTTGCGAGTTGGCTCACCGAGCGCGGCCACGACCTCGGCCGCTTCGGCGCGTACCGGCAACCCGAGCAATAGATTCCATAGGGCCTGGCGGCGTTCTTGCCGGGCGGCAAACATCGAGTTCGATACGGGCCACATGATTGGCACCAGCACGAGGACAGGCCAAACCATCGGCATACCCAGAATCGTCACCAGCGTCACTGTCGTCGGATTGGGCGTCGTCAACAACTCGGCATCGTCAACCGCCTTGAGCTCTGACCAAGCCAACGGTACTCGTTGCTCACGAAGGTGCACGGACAGCTCCTTGAGTGCTGCGCGTGACCAGCCCGCCTTCTGCGTCGCATGGTCGCCCATGCGACCTGCGGTGAGCACACTGTGCAGCTTCTGATCGCGATAGACCACGTAGTAGTCTGGGTGCGGATGCCGCCCTCGGAACAACGCCACCCGCATGTCACTCGCAACGCCTTCGGCGGGAAAGAAGCGCAGCTCCGGTGAGCTAACCGCGTCCAACTGCAGCGCCAGATCGGACTCGGACATGCCATATCTGGCACCATCGAATCGCACCGGGTCCAAGGCGGTGCTACACGCCGTCGACAACATGAGCAACAGCAGGCCGAGGCTGTTGCCAAGACGACTGTTCTGCAAACGACGAATGCTGGTTCCTGACATCAGAGTTGCCCCAATAGCATCAGTAACCGAAAGCGCGCCGGTGCCGTTACGACTTGCAGCAAACGCATCGATTCCCGCTGCTTATCGGAGAGCCTCTTGTGGGGTGTTCAAGAAGTACGTGGCATAGGTCGGCGAGTCATGAGCGTTGCTCGCAAGGCGCGGCGACGAAGGCATGTTACAGACATGCTGTCGAGGCGTCGCAACGCCGCGAGCGGCGTTCAGGGCGGCGACATTTGCGCCGAGCTCCCTAGGTCACCCGCTAGTGACTCCATCAGAAGCGGCGCACGAGCACCGGCTCAGCAACTCAGTTGCCGAGCGCACGACGGATGCGCTTGACCAATTCTTGGTCGTCTTCACGAGCGATGGCCGATTCCAGTGTCTGGCGTATACCGGGATCATCGCGCAACTGCAGCATGGAGCCCACGATCGCAGCACGAACCGACGCCACTTGTTCGCGCTGGTACGCCGCCATCAGCGTCGCAGCGATGCTTGGATTCTTGTAGGTCTGCAACATGCCGGCGGCGCTGCGGCGCGCCTTTTCATCGTCCGAACGCATCAGCAACGAGGCCAGATGCGGCATTGCCGCGACACACTGGTCCGGGGATTCGAAGCCGAACGTGAGCATGCCACGATAGGCCTCGATGCGATCCCAATCGCCAGCGGCCGGGTCCGCGACGATCTGGCCGAACGTTGCCATGTTGGCCTGCAACGCTTCGATGTCACCCACCTTGGTAACGACACCGCGCGATGCCAACAGCACTGCGAGCGTGCTCGTAATTGCATCCGGCGCAACAAGGCCTTTGGCAACCTCGCGCGCTTGCGTTTGCTGCGCCTCGAGATTCGCAACGCGAACTTCGAGCGCGTGCACTTGTTCGACCCAATCCGCATTCGGTTGCGCCACGTCACGAACTGGCGCCTCCGTGCGATTCGCACCGTTGCTCGCAGACGAAACCTTGCTGTCGGCTTCAAGTTGGTCGACGCGATCGACGAGAACCGACCAGTCGCCAGGTGATGCGAGGACTCGATTCATGGGGCGCGAGTCATTTTGCCGAGACTCGCCAGGCGTGGTCCCCGGCGTCGCCGTTGGCATTTCCGTCGCGACCGCAGGAAACCACTGCAAGAGCAGCGACAGAACCGCAACCCCTAGTGCGACCGCGGCAATCCAGACCGAGGTAGCGTTGGAACTTGTTTGCGAAGCCATAGGGAACTTGTAGCAGTGTTCGGTGTGCTGTGCCGCCTGCGTGACGCTAGCCGAGCCCACGCAGCGAACCGAAGCCACCGTCGACCCCTAGCACCTGGCCATCGATCCAGTCGTTCTGCGGATCCAGCAAGAAGGCAATCGCGCGAGCGACATCACCTGGTTTGCCGATGCGACCACTCGGGTTTTGCTTCGCGGCTGCCTCACGCATGCCTTGGCGGCTCAGCAGCTGCTCGGTCATCTGGCTATCGACGAGCGCAGGCGCGACACAGTGGAAGCGAATGTTGCGCCGCAAGTGGCTCGCGGCAGCAGCGCGCGCCAGGCCAACCAAGCCGGCCTTGGCGGCAGCGATGGCTTCATGGTTGGGCAGCCCCAGACTGGCGGCGACCGAACTACAGAAGACCACGGAGCCACCATTCTTCATGCAATCGGCGGCTGCCATGGTTACACCAAACGCGGACGAGAGATTGGTCTCTAGCACATCCTGCCACTCTTGGACCGTGGTTCGCTTGGCTGGCTTCAACAGCAGGGAGCCAATGCAGTGCGCAATTCCGGCTGCGGGCCCGTCCGCGCACGCTGTGAGCAGTGCGTCGCGGATCGAGCCCGCATCGGCGCCGCCGAGCACCGTGGCGGCGGCGCCGAGACTGCTAGCCAGCTCGGCGAGCTTGGCTTCGTCGCGGGCGAGCAATCGCAACTTGGCGCCGCGCGCGTGCAGATCGCGCGCCAGTTGCTGCCCAGTCGCGCCGGTAGCACCGAGAATGACAAAAGGATCGCATGTCGCAAGGTCTTGCATCTACTGATTGGTTCGCAGGAACAGCAAGCTGGATGCAGCCAGGTCCAGGATTGTGACCGCCTGCATCCAGCCTCACTCCCCCAACGAAACCTCTACGATGAAACAGTCCGCGCCAACCTGGGCCAAGCGATGGCTCGTCGCAGCTGCCATCTACAACCTGGCCTGGGGCGCGTTCATCGTGCTCTCACCGGCCACGTTGTTCGAATGGGCCCAGATGGAACAACCGCGCTACCTGTCGATCTGGCAATGCGTCGGCATGATCGTCGGCGTCTATGGCATCGGCTACGCCATCGCCGCGAGGAATCCACTACGACACTGGCCGATCGTTCTGGTCGGTCTGCTGGGCAAGGTGTTTGGGCCCATCGGATTTCTCGAAGCCGCCTGGACCGGGCAACTACCGTGGCGCTTCGGCTGGACCATCCTGAGCAACGACCTGATTTGGTGGCCGGCCTTCGGTCGCATTCTCTGGCTGGCATGGCGCGCGCGATAAGAGCATGGATTGGCAGAGCTGGATCCTGAACCTTCACGCGGCAACCACCCTCGCCATGGTCGGCTTGATCTGGTTCGTGCAAGTCGTGCACTACCCGTTGTTCGCCCACGTCGAAGAGGCCGCGTTTCGCAGCTACGCCGCGCAACACGTGCGCCGCACAGGCTTCGTGGTCGCGCCGTTGATGCTGATCGAGTGCGCGACCGCGACGTGGCTGGCGATCCAGCCAGCCGCCGGCACCGCAGTGCTCAGCTACAGTGGTTTCGGGTTGCTGTTGCTCGCCTGGCTGTCGACCGCGCTACTCCAGGTGCCGTGCCATCGCCGACTAGAGCACGGCAAGGACCTCGCCACGATCCAACGATTGGTCGCGACCAACTGGATCCGCACAGTGGCATGGACTGGCCGGGGCATCATCGCACTGGGACTACTGACTGCTTAGCGTCGTCCGGCGGCTCACTTGACCGCAACCAGCCGCTCGCGCACGCCATCGCCATCGAGATCGCCCTGACGAACGTTGCCACGCTGCTTCGCCGCTGCCAGCACTTCCTTGCCGATCAAGTGCGCTGAGAAACCCCGCAGCACGCCGTATTGGTCAAAGTGGCGCGCGACGCGACGCCCGTTCTTGTAGGTCGTGAGCAGCACCCGATGGCCTGACGCGGTGTGCAACAGCAGGTTGTCGGCAGCACCCGCCATCGCGCCTACCAGCGGTCCAGTGGTGCGCGCAAGCTTCGCCCCGGAAGAGAAGTGGTAGATCATCAACTGGCCATTGGCCGCGCGATCCGTTCGCCACACGAGCACGTCGTCGCAGCCATTGCCGTCGACATCGAACACCGCGAAGTCGCTGAGGCCTGGCGCAGCGACTCCTCGCAGCGTTCCGAGCAGGTCGCCACCGTCGGTTTCGAGCCTGAGGTCTCCGATCTCGTCGGCGCCACCGCCATACAACGACTGCAGTGCAAACAGGTCCGAATCAGCCAGCGGCGCCGACCGCACGAATCCCGTACTCATTACCGCGTCCGTTGCGACACTGTGCCCGAGCCCTAGCACATGACCTAGTTCGTGCAGCGCGGTGCCGTAGACCGAGTAGCCATCGCGATCGTGCTCTGCATCGGCCACCCACTTGCGACCCGCATCGAAGTGCACGAACGTGCCAGGGCGCACCGGTCCCGAATGCGCAACCGCCGAGTCGGCACTAAACGGTTCGCACGCGCCGTGGTGACCTCGCCGCCAGCCCAAGGTCACGTCCGCCTTCGTTTCGGGCTCAGCCGGGACGAACGTTACGAGGCCGGTCGCCGACCACGCAGCACACGCCCTGCTCACCGCAGCGCCGAACTCGTTGGCATCGAGCGGGCCAACACGCTCTTCGATGCGGTAGGTCAACCGCTGCGGATCGGGCCATCGACCACGGATCGTGAAGTGTGGCAAGACCGGCTGTGCGGGTGTGCTTGCACCGGGCGCATCGCCACTCTGCTGGGCACCACTCTGCTGGCCAACATTCTGTTGGCCAACGCTGGGCACTGACACTGCCGGGCCCGCCGGGACCTCCGGCGCGCAGCACGTGCAGCTCAGCGCGACTAGCGCACCTAGAAGAACCTGTATGTCACGGCGACTCACAGACGCCAGTGATACGCCTACAGGTCCTCGAGGAACAGGATCAGTGCGTCCTGCTCAGCAGTCGTCAGGTTCTCGTAGTTGACGCGAACCTGTTCGGCCTCACTGAAGTGCGCCAGGATGGCGCCCCGGAGATCTTCGGCGCGACCGTCGTGCATGTAGGGCGCCGTTCCCTTGATGCCCCACAAAGGCGGCGTCTTGAAGAAGCCTGCTTCCGCACCGGGTTCGGCCATGCCGCGGTAGCCAACCGGCATGACGTTGTGCAGCAGCAAGTTCGAGAACAACGGGACCGGCCCAGTCGGACTGGGAAGGCTCGGCGTGTGGCACTTCGCGCAACCGATCGAGTGGAACGTCTTCAGGCCTTCGGCCACCAGTGGATCGGTCGAACCACCACGAGGCGGCGGTGGCAGCATCGCCATGAAGTGCGCGATGTCATCAACCTGCTCTTGGGTGATTTCGGGATCCGGAACACTGTCGTCATCGGCGAGGCCTGCGAAGCCGCGACCATTGTCGGGTGTCGTCAACCCGAGCTCGCCAAACATCGCATCGTTGACGAAGTCCGCCAAACGCGGGATCTGGGCCTTCCAACCGAAGCGACCGATTTCCAGGTTGCCAGCAACAGTGAGACGTCGCGCGACCCCAAAGACGCCATCACCATCGGCATCGTTGACGTCCTCGTTGGCAGTGATGACTGCGGCAGGAATCTGGTCAATCAACCCGTGACCGATCGCCGACGGCGTCTGCCGCTGCTCAAACACATCGGCACCAAGAAGGCCCGTCGGGTATTCCTCACGACCATGAACCGACGGCGGGAACAGCTTGCTGAGCCCTTGGCCACCCGGAACATTCGTGAACGGACCGGCGCCGCCATTGTCGTTGCCGAAGCGCGAGACGTTGAGTTCGAGCGAACCAGCACCACCGATTCCCGGGTCTTGGTGACAAGCGCGACAACTATCCGCATTCATCTCCGGAGCACCGAGGCCCTCCGCCAACGTGAACGGCTTGTCGAACAATGCGCGACCGCGATCAAACTGCGGGTCCTCGCCACCAGGCCCCTGCAACAGCACGGCAGTCAATACGAACGCGCCCAAGGCGATATGAGAGAGTTGCATTAGAGGTGCCTCAAAAACTCGAGAATGTCTTCTTGTTCGACCGGTGACAGCGCCTGGAACGCAACGCGACTCGCCTCACCTTCGCCACCATGCATCAGGATCGCATCGAGCAGCGTCGGCGCGCGACCGTCATGCAGGTAAGGGGCAATGTTCGAAACGCCCCAAAGCGGCGCCGTGCGCCATTCCGCTTCGGTCGTCACCGGATCGATCGAACTCACCTGCGGCGTGCCGAAGCTGACTTGACCAGCGAGCTCCGACCCCATGTTGTGAATCAGCAAATCGGTGAACGCCTCAACCGGCCCCTTCGAGGACTCGAGCGACGGGATGTGGCAAGCGGTGCAGCCGATTTGTGCGAACGTCTGTTCGCCGCGCGTCGCCGCGTTGTTGAACACCTTCTTCTGTGGCTGCGCCAAGAAGCGCGAGAACGCGATCAAGTCACTGAGATCCTGCGTCGAAATCTCCGGGTCGGGCACGCCATCGTTGTCGGCGGTTGGTGCATTGGGCGTCGCCGAGCCCTGCATCAACGCTCCGTGACCGAAGCTCACCGTGCCGGCCGAGCCTTGCACAGGGTTACTCGAGATGCCCATCTGGTTGAACAGCGGAGCCCGCGTGAACAGTTCGATATTGTTGGCTTGCGCCTTGGAACCGAAACGCCCCAGGCCGGCACCGTCGTTGTTGGCACGGCCGCTGATGCCATCGCCGTCGGCGTCGTCCGGATCGGCGTTCGCCAGGATCGTCGCGTCACTGATCAACTCGAACAGGCCAGTGCCGAACACCGGGATGCCGTTGCGCTGGTCAGATGCAACCGGCACCGTAGCGATCATCTCGGGAATGATGGTGCGACCATTCTGAAGCGAGAACGGTGCGTTGATCGTCGAGCCGAAGGCTGGCACCACGGGACTCGGCAGCCCCGGCAGGTTGAACACGAACGGCGGGAAGCCCCACGAAGCGACGTAGAAGTTCCGGTAGAGTTCGGATGCGCCGCCAGGCACCGGCTTGCTGTGACAAGAAGAGCAAGACGTCGCGTTGTAGAGCGGGCCAAGTCCCTCACTTGGCTTGAAGCGCTTCACAAACATCGCCCGGCCGCGGTTGAACGTGGCAAGTTCCTCGGTGGTCAGATCCGCACGCGGGTCGCCAGGATTGACGACCGGAATCGGATCGGGATCGGGAACGGGTTCTGGATCGGGATCGGGCTCTGGAACGACAACTGGCGGCGGGTTCGAATGGTTCTCACACGACGTGGTCACCAAAGCGATGCTGGCGAAGAATGCGACTGCCGAGGTCTTGATAATGAGTCTATGCATGGCGACGAAACGAGGTCCCGAGGGAGGGAGCCTCCGAAGGATAGCTCAGGCCGCGGAATCTTGCTGGTGCGGACAAGTGCGAACGTTGCGCGAAACGTCGATTACAAGGCGGGTTCTCACCGTGAGAATCAATCCGGCGCAACGAAACACGGAGATGGCAGAACATAACGACTAGTACCCGGCATGACCCAAGTCACCGCCAATGCCGGGCCAACCCACGCCGCCAGCGCGCCCATAGCTCACCTTTGGGCGCACGCCCTACGATGAATCCTGATCTCGGGAATCCTGATCTTTGAAGGGACTGTCTTTTCCGGCAACCCGGCACGACCCTACCAGCATGCGGATTTCGTTTCACGGCGCTACCCGAGGAGTCACCGGGTCTTGCCATATGCTTGAGGTTGGTGGCGCGCGCATCCTGATCGATTGCGGGATGTTCCAGGGCTCACGCGCCATCGAGCAAGACAACGCCGAGGAGTTCGACTTCGACCCGGCTGTCATCGACTGTGTCCTGCTGACCCATGCCCACCTCGACCACTGTGGCAGACTGCCCTTGTTGGTCGCGCGCGGCTTCCGCGGAGACATCATCGCAACGGCGGCGACACGCGATCTAACCGAATTGATCCTGCGTGATTCTGCGCACCTACAGGAAGAAGACGCGCGCTATCGCGCCCAACGGAAATCGCATGATCGACGCGAGCAACCTGCGATCAAGCCACTCTACACCAACGACGATGTGGATCGCACGCTCGAGCTGTTCCGCAGCACGGCGCGGTACGACCACCGCATGCAGGTGACGCGTGGTGTGCACGCGACGTTCCTCGATGCGGGACACATTTTGGGGTCCGCCTGCATCCTGCTCGAACTCGAAGAGGACCGCGAGAAACAGCGGGTGCTGTTCTCGGGCGATCTCGGCAGCAACGGTCGGCCGATCATCCGAGACCCGAGCAGAGCACCTTGGGCTGATGTTGTCGTGATGGAGACGACCTATGGCGACCGCTCCCACAAGGCGTTGCAGCCCTCGGTCGCCGAACTCTACGCGGTCATCCACGACACGTTCGCGCATGGTGGCAACGTCTTGATCCCGACCTTTGCACTCGAGCGCGCCCAAGAGCTGCTGTATTTCCTGCGCGAGGGCATCGCCGGCGGGCAGTTGCCGCGCAAGATGCAAGTGTTCCTCGATTCACCGATGGCGATCTCGGCAACGGAGATCTTCCGCCGCCACCCCGATTGCTACGACCGCGAAACGGCCGCGCTGTTCGCGGGCGAACGCGACCCGTTCGGATTCGACGGCCTGCATCTGGCGCGTCTGGCGGACGATTCGCGGGCGATCAACCGCATCGCCGGCGGCGCGGTGATCATGGCCGGGTCCGGAATGTGCACCGGCGGACGGATTAGGCATCACCTTCGTCAGCATCTGTGGCGAAGCGATAGCAGCGTCGTGTTTGTAGGCTTTGCTGCCGCGGGAACCCTGGCACGACGCATCATCGATGGCGCCGAAACCGTGCGCATCCACGGAGAAGAAATTCGGGTGGAGGCCAACGTGCACACGATCGGCGGCTTCTCAGCCCACGCCGACCAAGAAGAGTTGCTGGCCTGGCACGGCCAGACCGGGGATCCGAAGCGCACGTTCTTGGTGCACGGCGAACACGAGGTCATGCAGAAGTTCGCAACCCGCTTGACGAACACTCAAGTCGATTTGCCGGCGCGGGGCGAGAGCTTCGAACTCTAAGCGAGCCGAGGTGCACGGCACTTGGGGCGGCGGACGCTAACGGCGTGGGGAGATTCTGCTTACAGATGAGAAGCCCTGCGACAGCTGCAATGCACCGGACAGGGCTGTAAGCAGCCGTCCAGCCCGCTGAGACTTTAGATAGCCATCTACTCCCATTGGTTAATAGACGGCCGCGAGCTGGGCCCGGATCATTGTCCGAGCGATGGAAAACTGCGACCCGCGCTTCGAGCCGCTACTAGAGAAGTTCGATACGGACGCGTTTGAACTGTGTGACTCGACGACGTACGGCTTGTGGCCTGACTTCACACTCGCCTACCTGAACCGGGCCTGGTTCAAATTCGCAGCGGCCAACGGTGCAGAGCACGAGATTCGCAAGCGCTGGGGGCTGGGAACGAATGCACTTCTGGCAATGGATGAGCCGCTACGTGGCTACTACAAGACGGCCCTGACAGGGTGCCTCGAGGACGGCAAGCCTTGGGGCCAAGACTACGTGTGTCCGAGCGCCACGATCCAGCGGAAATTCTACATGCGCGCGTATCCACTGCAGCATGACCGCGGCCTGTTGGTGGTGCACTCCAGAGTTCTTGAGCGAACTCACAACAGCCCAACCGCTCCGGCGATCGAAGAGTTCTACACCAACGACCAGGGGTTCATTGTGCAATGCATGCACTGCCGTCTCGTCCAGCGATGTGACCACAACGATCAGTGGGACATGGTGCCAACGTGGGTTGCGCAGCGGCCGGAGAACACGACGGGCGGGCTGTGCCCCCCGTGTTTCGCGCACTACTTTGGCAAGTAATAACGAACGTATCGGCAACCGCACCATGCGGTGTTGGAACGAACGGTTTTTCACCTGACGTAGTGTGTCACCACGCGGTCTTGCAGGTGGGAGAATACCCTTTGCCGCGAATCACCTCGCGCAGTCACGGAATCACACCGACCCCAAGCATCATGCGTTCGCCCAGCCCCCTCGGAATCCTCACCGTCGCCATGCTCTCGCTGCACCTGGCCAGCGCGTGCCCCGCTCAAGATCAACCAGCAGCGAAGAAGATCCTTCGCGTCCTCGATGTGCGAGACATCGTGCGCGCGGAACCACGGTTCTTGCCAGCGACTGCGCTGGAAGCTTCTTTCTCCCCCAGTGCGCCCGAAGCTACCGACAACCCAATCGCGGCCTTCGAACTCGCGGACCTGGTCACGCTGGTGATGACAGCCAGCGGCCCTGAGTATTGGGGGCAGGAAGGCGTCGAGATTCACCCCGAAGACAACGGGCTGTTGAGTGTGCGGTGCAGCAAGGCGCAGCATGCAGCGGTCAACAAGACTCTCAGCCAGATCCGCAACATGATCTTCGAACCGGTGGCCATCGAGGTTCACGAGCTACCGGACTCGGCGCTCGACTCGCGCCGCACGGTGCTTTCGTCGCAAGAGGCCGACGCCCTGATCGCGGCAGCTGGCTCGCACCCGATCCACTCCGGCCGCACAACCCTGCACAAGCGACTGCTGATCGAATCCAAGCAACTCCAAAACCGCGTCGAGGGACTGCGCTCCAGGGTCGCGCAAAGTGCGGCTACGGTCGACCCCATCATTTCCACAGATGCCTACGGCGCGAGCTGGGAAGTGCGTGCATCGAGGACTGTCGGTGACAGCTTGCTCGTCACGGTGTCCGGCAGCACGCGCGCGCTCGAACCAAAAGCAACCACACGCGAAGTACGCTCTGGCGAGAAGGGCCATACCGCGGAGATCGATCTGCTCACGACGCGCATCACCACGTATCTGAGCACGGCACGACTGGGTCCAGGCCAGGCGATGCTTGTTGGCAGCCGGGCCCCCGCTGGCAAGGTGCTCTGCATCCGCATTCGCCGTCTCGGTCCGCCCGCTAGCACGACTCTTGGAGCCGTGACGGCCTTCCCCATACGCAGCCTCGTCGGCAGTGCGCCGCGCGGCCCGAACCCCCAGGTGCGGTTCGACGGTTCGACGCTGTTCCCCGAAGTCGACGAAGAACCAATGCCGACCGTGCTCGATGATGGCCGGCTGCAAGAACTGATCGCAACCGAAGTCAACCCAGACACATGGGACGGCGCGCCGAACACGATGTCTGTGGAGAACGGGTACCTGCTAGTCACCGCCGATGAACAGACCCTCGCCGGCGTGCAGAAGCTGCTGGAGACACTCGACGCGATCGATGCACGGCAGTTCACCCTTGAGGTTCGCTTTGGCGAGGTCACGGCGACCGATACCAACCTGCAGGATCCAGCAAACGTTGCCAAGCTGGCGGAGTCTCTGTCGCAAACCTGCCTCTCGACGCTGTCGGCAAGCCGCGACACCCAGCTAAGTGCAACCCGCCATAGCCAGGTCGTCCACGACTACGACGTGATCATCGCCAGCGGCAGCGCGACGACGAGTCCCGAAGTCACGACGATTACCGAAGGCTTCCTGCTGCACGGTGCCGTCACCCCGATGCACGACCAGTCCGTGCTACTCGACCTCAACATGACGATCCTCGAACGGGACAGCAAGCGTACCGTGTTCGACCTCAAGCACCCCGCGATCGGGCCCATCGACAACGTTCGCGTGCGCCAAAACAAGGTCCGGGGCGCATGCCCGGTCGAATTGCGCACCTGGACGATCCTGCACTTGGCGCCGCTACCCGGCAGCAAGAAGCACCTAGCGGTCGCGGCTCGCGTCCACGCGCTGTGAGCAGGTCGCGACCTACGCGACCGGGTTCCCGTCCTTCAGGAACCCACGGTAGAACTCCGCCGTAAGCCGCAACCCTTCGGCCATCGGCACGACTGGCTGAAAGCCGGTCGCCATGCGCAACCGCTCGCCATTGCAACGCTGCACCGCGATCTCTCGCCCGGCGTCTACTGGCGCTGCCGTCACCTCGAATCCGTCCCTGCGGATCGCTCGCCCGAGTGCAGAGGCGCCCCGACGTTCGGAGACTACGGCGGCCGCTTCGATCGCCGCCACGCAGAATTCCTCGGTACTCAGGTTCGCAATGCCCGCCAGATTGTATGCATGCCCGGACATCGCCTCGTCTGACGCGGTTCGGGCAGCCAGCAGTAGCAGTGCTCGCACGGCATCCTCGACATAAAGGTAGTCTCGCCGGTGTTGGCGCGCGTGTCCGTAGACCTGCGGTCGCCTTCGCGGCCGTGCGAACAGCGCGGCCATCGTGCGCGGCACGATCCGGTAGTCCAACGCATCGACATCGCAAGGACCGAACAAGTTGCACATGCGCGCAACCACGACTCGGGCACGACATGAGCGCGCCAACCGCCGGGCGAATAGGTCCGCCGCGATCTTGCCGACCTCATAGATGCCTTCACCGTTTAGAGGCGAGTGCTCCTCGGAGTACGGTTCGCCGCCGGCGTCACCGTAGACCTTGTCCGAGGACGCGTGCACAATCGTCACGTCGCGATGACCTCTCCGCCGCAGCGCGTCGAGCAAATGTACGACGCCCATGGCGTTGGACTCGACCGACGCCAGCGGCGCAGCATGAGCACGCTGAATCACTGCTGCAGACGACGCAAAGTGAAAGATCCAATCGAAACGCACCTGTGCCAACAGCCGGTCGAGAAACGCCGAGTCGGTGACATCACCGTTCGCCACTACCACCCGTTCTCGCAACTCGGGCACGAGGTTGACCAAGCACGGACGGGACATCTGCGTGTCGCCATCCAAGGCCGTAACGATCGCTCCCTCCTCGACGAGCCGCCGCGTCAAATGACCACCGACGAACCCGAAAGCGCCGGTGACCAGGACGCGCGCGCCGCGCAGAGGCGGTGGGGCTGGCACAGTCACGCGAACGTACCGGGACGGGCGTGGACCGCCAGCGCGCGGTCGTAGAGGTCCGCAAACCGCGCGACCATGGTCTTAGTATCGTCAATAGGCTTTGGCGCTGATGCCAGTCGATCGGCCAGCGCCGGATCGTCGCGCAACCGACCCAGCGCCTTCGCCAATTCCTCGACATCATCCGGTTCTACGAGCAAGCCGGTCACCTCGTGTTCGACCGCCTCCGCAGTCGCGCCGAGCCGGGACGTCACCACCGGCACACCCGCCAAAAAGCCCTCGCGAATCGTCAGGCAAAACGTCTCGAACCACAGTCCAGGCACAACCAGTACATCGACCTTCGCCAGGATGCCGGGCACGTCCTGCGGCTCGTAGCGGCCGTGCAGTGTGATCTGGTGGCTACCGCAATCGAGCGCGCGCAGTCGATCGACGTAGCCAGCATCGCCGTGCCACGGGAAGGCCTCGCCGAACACGTCGAGCTGGACGCTATTGGGGTCGAGCCGCTGCACCGCCTCGACCAGCACGTGTGCGCCCTTGGACGGAATGACCGAACCAATGTAGGCGACTCGGAGACGGCTACCGCGAGCACTGCGCGGTCGGTCAAACCGTTCGCGTTCAAGACCACAGGGCACGATGTGGATCTCGTCGCGCAAGAGCCCCCATGCGCGGTATTCGTCGCGCGTACTCGCCGACGGCACTGCCAGAATATCGACCTCATCGAGCTGGCGACGCATCCACGCGTCATATTCCTGCAGGATCGCCACGTCGTCGTCGGTGTCCCCGCCATCAAACAACTGTGGCCAAAGTCTCGCGCAGCAGCTCGCGCAGGTCTTGCGGTCTATCTTGCGGCACAGCTCGAGGTTGTCTTGGATCCGCTGACCGCGCGGGCAGCCGAGCCAGAAGTCCCACAAGCTAAGTACGACCGGGACGCCGTGGCGCCGCAGCACATCAAGGATGCCGGTCGACAAACACGTTAGATGATGCACATGAACGACGTCGGGCCGCAGCCGCAGCAACTCGGCCTCGAAGACGGCGTCGATGCGGTCGTTGCGGTAGAGCTTCCGGAAACTGTCGAGGTCGGAGAAATCGTTGCCCACCGAGACGACCTCAGCTCCAAGGTAGTGCCCGCGCGACGTCTCATACGTTCTCAGCAAACCCTCGGCGGCAAAGCGGAACACCGTGACCTCGTGCCCCCGCGAAACGAGATTACGAGAAATCGCCGCGAGCATCACCTGCGTGCCGCCCACCGTGTCCGGTAGCGAGAACGCGCTTACCTGCAGGGCCCTCATCGTCGCTCCTGGTCCTCTACGCCGATGCTGTTCAGTTCGTCCGCAGTCAAGAACGTCGACGCGTAGGCGCGCAGCCCGTTGCTAGCCAGCGACGCGTACGTCCATGGCAAGCGACCGAGTGCATCCCCCATCAGACCAAGGTCTACCCGATAGGGATCGACATTCTGCACTTCTTGGCGCAGACGAGCCAAGGTCGCCGCGACCGTCGCGGTGCCACGCTGCAGTTCTTGCATGCCGTCGCACCAACCGTCAAGGCGATCCAACAACGCCTCGGTGGACTCGACACCGGTACAGTGACCAATTCCGGTGAAGACCTGCGAGGGATCACGTTCGTAGAAGCCAAGTCCATCGCGGTCTCCGGTGCGCGCAAAGCGAACGAGCGGGATCAGTAGCTCGCGAATGCGGGCCGTGTCGGTTAGCGCCCACAAAGCAAGCCACGGTTCCAGCAGCTCGGGCGCCTGCAGGGCGGCGTAGTTGCCATAGGCGATGCGATCCTGGAACCGCAGCAAGTTGTCGGTCAACCGCTGCACACCCTCAAAACGCACTGCGTCGAACTCGCGGTGTCGAAACGATGCCAGGATTGCTGGCACCGCCGCGGCAATGCACTGAAACGTATTGATGTTGCCCATCGAGTACAAGGCATCGACCGCGCCAGCGGCGTGCGGCGCCATCCAGAACCGGTCACCGACACAGCGCGAGCTCGAGTACTGCACGCGGTCGGTCGCGATCCACGGGCGCACTGGCTTCGCGCCCCCCAGCTGCGCGGCAATCGCGGGGAACCGCGTGAGTACATCACGCCATTCCTGCTCCGCTGTCGCGGCCGTGCGCAAACCGCGGTGGTTGTCCAAGCTCAGCCCGACGCTGCAGAGACGGTTCTGACTTTCGGGATGGTTACCGAACGGTATCACCCACACCCAGCCGCCATCGAAGAAGTGGTGCAGCGTTCCCTGGTGCCACGGCGAAATACTCGCCGCACCCCGCCAACACTCGTCGTACGGCTTCACGTCCACCATATGCGTAAACATCGTGCGTGAGTTGGTGCGCCAGCGCGGTTCGGCGTCTCGCAGCCCGAGGTGCTTGGCGACAGGCGACCGGTAACCACTGGCATCAACCAAGAACGCGGCGTGGAAGCAGTCGCCGGCCCGAGTGTCGACGCGCACTTCGTCGGCCGCGATTTCCACCTGATCAACAACCGTTGCCGCGTGCCCGACGACACCAGCCTGCAGCGCGCGCTGCCAAAGGTATGCGTCGACGTCCTGCCGGAAGTAATGCATCTCGCCACCGCGTGGATGGCTAACTCCTTCGGACTCAGCGAGCGACGCGGTCGCAATCACCGCCTGCCAGGAACGCGTCGGCTGCTCGGCGCCGTCACGATGGTAGAGGAACCCGAAGTTGTTCTTCACGCCCGATGTGCAGCTGACGTGCCGTCGCAACGCTTCGTGCGAGGCAATGTGCAACAACTCGGGCACGTCGAACCGCGCAGCCAACAGGCGCAGCCACAAGGACGACGGCGTGGTTGTCGACTCGCCAAGAGCAAACCGCGGATGCGTACCTTGGTCGATAACCATCACCGACAAACCCTGCCGGACCAAACACAACGCCGTGACCGTGCCAGCCAAGCCAGCGCCGAGCACAACCACGTCAGCCCGGTGCGTTCGTTGAGCTGTCATCGACAGCGATCTCCATGCCGGCGCATCGCTTGAACATACAGGGATCGCGGAATGGCGTCATCCGCCGACACATCATGCAATTACCCTCACCCGTGCATGTCTTCAACGGCCGCAGCAACGCGCCGAGCACGTGCTGCCGGCAGCAATCCAAATAGCAGATGCGCCGAATGCGTGACTTGATGGGGTACGCTGACCCCACCAAAACAACATCGCGCGAGCCGCTCCGTCAGCTTACCACAGCAGCCGACCGGGGCCGGGCGAGGATGACCCGGTTCATGCGCGTGATGCGATCGGACACGCTGGTCCAATGCACATGGAAGTTGGCCGCCTCCAACTGATAGGTCCGATCGACATCGACTGCCAGGTGCGCGAGCGCCTTCTTCAACGCCGCTGGCGCCTTCGACGTGGCAACGGGGTGGCAGCATGGCATGACGGCAACCGGCGTGCGGTTGGCGACTGCAAGCTCCAAAACACGATCGGTCTTGGCACCGCACGCGTGCACAGCGACCAAGCCCGCGCCTTTCGGAATGTTGTTGGCCGCGCTGTTCAGCTTGGCCTGGATGTATTCAATGCGTCCGGCTGTCCACGGCGCCGCCTCTTCGGCAGCTGCGACGATGTGGTCGAAGCTAGCCGGCCTCGAACGGTCAAGCACAATGACGCGCTCGACCTCGCGTTCGAACACCGCAAACAGCACGGCGACCAGACCGTGGCCACCACAGAGATCAGCAACGACTGTGGCGCGCGCATGCTTGCGAGCCAGCGCGAAGAACTCAAACGCTTCGACCAACTCGCGAAAGCAGGTCGCTCGGTGCCTGCACAACGCGCGCGCAAACCGATCAACGGCACCAGCACCAGGAAAGGCGCGCTCGTCTCGCGGTTGCAGCCGCCTGCGCTTGTCCACGACCCAGGTATTCTCGGGATCGTTGAATTGCTTCAGGAAGCGAAAGTTGGAGTTGCCCTGCAAAACGCCTTGGTGCGGGAAGGGGTTGGCTCCGCGCGAGAAGATGCGTCATGTGAGCACGCCAAGCTCGCCACCGCGAATGGAAACCAACCGTTGGTTCACCACCTGCTAGCGCGCACATCCCACCAGCAAATCGGCAAGCTCGCCCGAATGACCCGCTTGGCTGCGCCGCTGGCGAGATATGCGAGCTAGGATGCACGCGTGTTGGACGACAACAGTTTCCAATCCCGCTACGAGCAACTTGCGCCCCCGCTAGCAGCGTGGGCTCACTTGCGTTGCCGGGGTCCGCTGCGCCGCGTCATCGATCCAGATGACTTGGTGCAAGAGGTCGTGCTGGAGGCGTGGCGCGCGCAAGAACGCTTCGACCCAAGCAAAGGCCCCTTCCGTGGCTGGCTGTTTGGCGTAGCCAATCGCGTTGCGGCCGAAGCACTTCGCCGGCAAGCGCGACGGGCACCGGCACTCGACTTGGACTCGGAACCTATCGCCGAACTGACCACGATCAGTCGCCGCGTGCGTCGCAATGAATCGCTGACAACCCTGTTCACTCGCCTCGACGAGCTCGAAGCTGACGATCGCAACCTGATCATCTATCGCGGGCTTGAAGGCTTGGACCACCGGGCCGTTGCGGACTTGCTCGGGATCACACCGGAAGCGGCGGCGAAACGTTGGCAGCGCTTGCGCGAGCAGATCGCGGCCTGGTCGTCGATCAAAGATCTGCTGAGCGATCGCGATTGAGTTGGCCTGAATGGAGCGAGGGAGTGCGGCCAGGTTGCAACGCCGTCAAAACCCGAGGCCAAGGCGTGTCAGTTCTTTTCTCAGGGCATTGAGCTCGAAGCGCCAAACGGCGGCCGAGGTGCGCAGCCACAAGCAGCCATCACGAAACGCTAGTTCGCGCACCGCCCTGCCGAGGTCGGTGATTTCGATCGGCATATCGAGCAACAGTTGCTTGCCCGGAAGATCGTGGAGCTGCAGGCGGCCGTCGGTCCGCACGACTGCCAGCAGGTTGCCATCGTCAGAGATCGCGACTGCTCCGGTGCCGCGTCGCTTGCCGACATCAAACCAATACGTGGGCGCTGTTTGACCGCGTTGCCAAACGTGCGCATAGCACTCGATGGCTTGTTGCCGAACAACGTGAACCAGCGCCGCTGCCAAGGTCTTGTCTCCGACATCTACGATCGTGCTCGGAGTCTGAGATCCCGCCGGCAAGAACAGGGCTCCTGAAACCGCAACCTGGAGCGCATCGTCGTCGCCGAACCCGATTCGAGCCTCCGGCAACCCAGCTACGGTACGGCTGTTCGCGCTTGCGACGGTGTCGAGCAGGAGGCGCCTGCGCTTGCCCACGAACGGTGAGGAATCCTTGGCAACGCACTGCATGCAGTCCATCGGTCGCGCGAACCCGAACCGCCGCAGCGGCCAGGCTCGCTGTTGCACAAACAACTCGAGGTCGATGAGATCAGCGCCATCACCCCGCCACACCAACGACTCTATCCCTTGGCCCAGCTCCAGGGCA
>TARA_R110002072_G_scaffold289873_2_pt1 | contig 26458 bp, 23 predicted proteins | sample TARA_R110002072 | Tara Oceans TARA_R110002072 (sample SAMEA4397118) | marine metagenome | biome: Polar Biome; feature: [SRF] surface water layer (ENVO:00010504); material: water (ENVO:00002006), including particulate matter (ENVO:01000060) such as... | depth 5 m | reverse complement strand
ATTATTACGATATCAATTTAAAATATGCTCGATTAAATGAATTGGGTATTAATAGAGTTGATGCAGAGGAATTTCTTAATTACTCTACTGGGTCAATTTATGGTAATAAGTTTCTATTCGTAAGAATGAATCTTGAAGATAGAGATGAACTCCCTTTATTATTTAAAGAACAAAAATTTGATGTTGTTTGTAATTTAGCAGCTCAAGCAGGGGTACGTTATAGTATAGAAAATCCTGAAACTTATATTGATAGTAATATTGTTGGTTTTTTAAATGTTTTAGAATGTTGTAGGCACAATAGTATTAAGCATTTAATGTATGCAAGTAGTTCTAGTGTATATGGTGAAAATAAAAAAGTACCATTTTCAACTACAGATAATGTCGATTACCCAATTAGTTTATATGCAGCAACAAAAAAGAGTAATGAGCTAATGGCTTATACTTATAGTCATCTATATGGTATCCCAACTTCTGGATTACGTTTTTTTACAGTCTATGGTCCATGGGGAAGACCTGATATGGCAATTTATTTATTTGCCGATGCGATTTCTAAAAAAGCGCCTATAAAAGTTTTTAATAATGGAAATATGAGTAGAGACTTTACTTATATTGATGATATTGTTGAAGGAATAAATATTTTATTAATGAATCTTCCAAAGAAAGGAAAAGTTAAACCTGCATATAGAGTTTCTAATATTGGTAATGGGAATCCGCAATCACTAGGTGCTTTTATAGAAGCTATAGAAACTAGTTTTGGAAGAGTTGCTGAAAAACAGTTTTTACCAATGCAAGCTGGAGACGTTCCTCAAACTTGGGCAAATGTTTCTGAAATAGAAAAACTTGGTTATAAGAGTGTTACTCAGATAGATGAAGGTGTTAGGAAATTCATAGATTGGTATAAGAATTATTATAAATTAGATTAATAAGAAATAAAATGTCAAAGAAGATATTAATAACTGGAGGGGCAGGTTTTATTGGTTCTCATGTTATAAGAAGGTTCGTTAATAAATATAAAGACTATCATATTTATAATTTAGATTCTCTTACCTATGCAGGAAATTTAGAAAATTTATCAGACATTGAGTCAAAAGATAACTATACCTTTATTAAAGGAGATATTACAGATGAAGTATTTATTGATAGTGTTTTTAGTGAATATGCTTTTGATAGTGTAATTCATTTAGCAGCAGAATCTCATGTAGACAGGTCAATTACCGATCCTTTAGCATTTGCAAAAACAAATATTTTAGGAACAATGGTACTTTTGAATGCCTTCAAAAAGAACTTGGAAGACAATTCTAAAGATAAACTTTTCTATCATATAAGTACAGATGAAGTTTATGGGTCATTAGGTGAAAAAGGACTCTTTACAGAAGATACACATTACGATCCAAATTCTCCATACTCTGCTAGTAAAGCTAGTTCAGATCATTTTGTGAGAGCTTATGGAGAGACCTATAAGATACCGTATGTAGTGAGTAATTGTTCAAATAATTACGGGGCGAATCAATTTCCAGAAAAACTAATTCCTTTATTTATTAATAATATTATTAAGAATAAAGAATTACCAGTATACGGCGATGGAAAATATACTAGAGATTGGTTATATGTGATAGATCATGCCATAGCAATAGATTTAGTATTTCATGACGGTAAAAATGGAGAAACGTATAATATAGGAGGATTTAATGAATGGCAAAATATTGACTTAATTAAGTTGTTATGTCAACAAATGGATTCAAAACTAGGAAGAAAAAAAGGAGAAAGTGAGAAGTTAATTACATATGTAAAAGATAGACCTGGTCATGATTTAAGATATGCCATAGATGCAACAAAAATTAATAGAGAATTAGGATGGAAGCCTTCTGTAACATTTGAAGAAGGGCTCTCAGAAACTATTGACTGGTACTTGGAAAACCAAGAATGGATGGATAATATAATAAATGGAGAGTATATTACTTATTATAAAAAACAATATAGTTAATTATGAAAGGAATTATTTTAGCTGGAGGTTCTGGCACAAGATTATATCCGATTACAATATCTGTAAGTAAACAATTATTGCCTATTTATGATAAACCGATGATTTATTATCCTTTATCAGTTTTAATGTTAGCAGGAATTAGAGAGATATTAATTATTACTACACCTCATGATCAAGATGCATTTATAAAATTATTGGGAGATGGATCTCAAGTAGGATGTAAATTTGAATATGCAATACAACCTAATCCCAATGGACTAGCTGAAGCATTTATTATTGGTGAAGATTTCATAGGAGATGATAAAGTAGCTCTTGTTTTAGGGGATAATATTTTTTACGGAAATGGATTAGGGAAGCTTTTGAGAAGCAAGGTTAATGTGAATGGAGCCGCAGTTTTTGCATACCCAGTTAATGACCCTGAACGTTATGGAGTAGTTGAGTTTGATAAAGATAATAAGGTAATAAGTATTGAAGAAAAACCTGAAAAGGCAAAATCTGCATATGCAGTGCCAGGGCTTTATTTTTATGATAATAAGGTTGTTGAATATGCTAAGAAAGTCAAACCTTCAGAAAGAGGGGAAAAAGAAATTACAACTTTAAACCAAATATATTTAGATAACGAAGAATTGGAAGTTGGTCTAATGACTAGAGGTATGGCTTGGTTAGATACAGGAACTGTAGATTCAATGGATGGAGCAACAGAGTTTGTTAGAGTAATGGAAAAAAGAACAGATAAAAAAATTGCGTGCATAGAAGAAATAGCTTTTTTGCATGGTTTTATTGATAAAGAACAAATATTAGAAGCTGCAAAAAAATATGGAAAAAGCGGTTACGGTCAATACATAAGAAAAATAGCTCAATTATAAACAATGAATAATGTTAAACTTATTAATCTACCTAAAGTAATAGATGAAAGAGGTAATTTAAGCTTTTTTGAAAATGAAGATCAAATTCCTTTTGTAATTAAAAGAACCTATTGGATTTATGATGTTCCAGGAGGAGAAACGAGAGGAGGCCATGCTTTTAAAGAATCAAATGAGTTTATAATAGCTTTATCTGGTAGTTTTGATGTAGTTTTAAATGATGGAAAAAAAGAAAGTAAGTTTAGTTTGAATAGATCTTATAAAGGTTTGTTTGTTCCTAATTTAAAATGGAGAAGACTAGAGAATTTTTCAACTAATTCATTAGCATTAATAGTATCATCAATAGAATACGATGAGTCAGATTATATTAGAGGTTTTAAAGATTTTAAAGACACATTAAATGAAATTATCTAGTAATAAAGTTTTTGATTGTTCAGTTGTAGAAATAGGTAAAGTACACAACAAATCTGGAAATATTACTGTGGTAGAAAACGGTAAAAATATCCCCTTTAATGTTAAGAGGATTTATTACTTATATGATGTGCCAAGTGGAGAAAAAAGAGGAGGGCATGCTCATTATGAACTTGAGCAGTATATTATTGCAGCGAGTGGTAGTTTTGATGTGACTTTAGATGATGGTGTAAATAGAAGAAGAATTTCTTTAAACAACCCTAACCATGCTATTCATATAGTACCTGGTTTATGGAGAGAGTTAGATAATTTTTCGTCAGGTTCAATCTGCATGGTTCTAGCCTCAGAAAAATATTCAGAAGAAGATTATATTAGAGATTACAAAGAATTTTTAAAGGAGAAAAAGAATGATACATCCCTTAGCTGAAGTACAATCAAAAAAGATTGGAAATGATACATCAATTTGGCAGTTTGTTATTGTTTTACCCAATGCCAAAATAGGTGACAACTGTAATATTAATTCTCATGTGTTCATTGAAAACGACGTTGTTATTGGAAACGATGTTACAATAAAAAGTGGTGTTCAAGTTTGGGATGGGTTAAGAATAGAAAACAACGTTTTTATAGGACCTAATGTTACTTTTACTAACGATTTAATACCAAGATCAAAAGCCTATCCTCAAGATTTTTCAAAAACAACAATAAAAAGAGGAGCTTCAATTGGAGCTAACGCTACTATCATTGCGGGTAATACAATAGGCGAGTATGCTATGATTGGAGCAGGCTCGGTATTAACAAAGCCTGTTGGGAAAAATGAATTATGGTTTGGGAATCCAGCTGAACATATTGGGTACATAACAAATTTAGGAGATATTTTAGATAAAGAATTGGTATCTAAGAAAGATAGAATACAATATAAGTGGAGTGAAAAAAAATTAATAAAAAAAATATGATTAAGTTTTTAGATTTAAAAAAAATTAACACTCAATACCAAGCGGAATTAAAAGAAGCTGCCGAAAGAGTAATAGACTCTGGATGGTACATTCTTGGAGATGAGGTTGACAGTTTTGAGAAAAAATTATGCAATTATGTTGGGAGTTCTCATTGTATAGGAGTCGCAAATGGATTAGATGCTTTAAGATTAATTTTAAAATCTTATATAGAAATGGGAGTTATGTCTCAAGGCGATGAAATTATTGTACCCGCAAACACTTTTATTGCATCTGTCTTAGCAATTACAGATAATGGTTTGAAACCAGTTTTTGTCGAACCAGATGTTGAAACTTATAACATAGATTTTGATAAAATTGAAGAGAAGATAACTAATAAAACTAAGGCTATAATGGTCGTCCATTTATATGGAAGAGTTTGTTGGTCTCAAAAATTAGAAGAAATATCGAATCGTTATAATTTAAAGATTATAGAAGACAATGCTCAGGCCATTGGAGCATCTTTTAAAGGTAAAAAAACGGGAAGCCTAGGAGATGTTGCAGCTTTTAGTTTTTATCCAGGTAAAAACTTAGGAGCTTTAGGTGATGCAGGAGTTGTGAGTACAAATGATAGTGAATTAGCAAACATGATAAGAGTGATAGCTAATTATGGTTCTAATAAGAAATATCATCATAAATTTAAAGGCTTAAATTCAAGATTAGATGAATTACAAGCGGCTTTTCTATCTGTTAAGCTAAAATATTTAGATAAAGAAAATGAGTCTAGAAGGTTTATAGCAAACGAATATGCTAGTAAAATTAAAAACCCTTGTTTATTATTACCTCAGTTACCAGAGGATAGCAATCAGCACGTCTGGCATTTGTTTGTAATACAAGTGAAAAGAAGAGATAAATTTCAAGCATATCTTAACAGTCATGGAATAGAAAATTTAATTCACTATCCAATACCAATTCATAAACAAGAAGCTTATAAAGAATTTTCTCAATCAAGTTTTAAAATAACTGAAAACCTTCAAGAGGAAATCATCAGTTTGCCAATAAACTCAGTTTTGGAGAATTCTGAATATGAAAAAGTAATAGAAACGAGTAACTTGTATAAAGATTAATCATCTGTGAATTTTTTAAAAAGAATAATACCAATAGGTTTCAAGAAGGCAATTATACGTCTCATAAAACCATTTAATAAAGTTTATTTAAAAAACGAAATTACAAAAGCTGCAAAAAATCATGAGATTGCAGTTAAAAAATTAAAAGGAACTAATAATAAGTTAAAAGTAGTTTTTTTTTTAATTAATGTAGATGCTTGGAAACTTGATTCAGTATATCATGAATTTAAAAAACAAGAAAACTATGATCCTCTTGTAGTAATTTGTCCATTTATAAATAAAGGAGAAGAATTTTTATTAAAAGAGCTCCAAAAAGGAATTGATTATTCGATAGTTAAGAACTATAAGTATCTTGTTGGGTATGATAGATCAAAAATGGTAGCTGTTGATGTGAAAAAAAAAATTGATCCAGACATAGTTTTTTTCACCAATCCAAATGATCTATCCTCTAAGGAGTTTTTAATTGGTAATTATTCAGATAAACTTACTTGCTATATTCCATATTCTTTCAGAATAGATAAGTTGTATAAATATAGTTATGATAGTAGATTAGTCAACCTTGTTTGGCTCAATTTTTTTGAAACAAATATTCATAAGAGCCTTGCTCGAATTTATGCAACGAATAAAGGAGAGAATGTAGTTGTCTCAGGTTTCCCTTTTTTAGATAGTTATAGAGATGATTTAAAATATGATAAGATTTGGAAAAAAGGATCAGAAGAAAGGAAAAAAATTATTTGGGCTCCACACTGGACTATAAAAAACGCACAAGATACGGGTTTGGATTGGTCATGTTTTTTGGATTATTCAGAGTTTATTCTAAGAATAGCTGTAAAATATAAAGATAAAATTCAATTAGCAATTAAACCACATCCATTTTTGAAAATTACGTTATCTCAAGAAAAATTATGGGGTATTGAAAAAACGGAGACATATTTTAAGAAATGGGAAGAGTTAGAAAATTGCCAGATAGTTGATGGAGACTACAAAGGTCTATTTATGGAGTCTGATGCATTAATTCATGATAGTGGTTCTTTCATGGCAGAATATTTAGCTCTTAACAAACCAATGGGGTATACGGCAAACACAAAATTATTAAAAAATAGGTTTAATGAATTTGGAGTAAAAGCCCTATCTTGCCACTCCTTAATTGGTTCGGAAAATGACCTTGAAAATTTCATTAATAATGTAATAGAAAATGTTGATTTATTAGGCTCTAAAAGGAAGAGTGTTATTCTTGAACAGAAAATTAATATAGGCAAAACTTCAGCTGAAAAAATAGTAAATTATATAGAAAATAAATTAAGATGAAAATATTAGATTGTACCATTCGAGATGGAGGTTATTATACAAATTGGGACTTTAATAAAGAGCTAGTAGTTACATATATTAAAGCGTTTAATGAACTCCCTGTTGATTACCTTGAAATTGGATATCGTTCAAAAAAAATGTCTGGTTATCATGGAGAGTATTTTTATTGCCCAGATTATGTTATTAAAGAAATACGTCATTTAAGTACAAAGAAACTTGGGGTAATGTTGAATGAGAAAGACGTTCAAATTAACGATTTAGAAAATCTTTTAGGTTCTATAAAAGGATTGATTGATCTAGTTAGGATAGCTGTTACTCCAAGCAATTTTAAAAGATCATTAGAACTCGCTAGAAGTATAAAGAAAATGGGTTTTGAAGTAGGGATAAATGTAATGTATATGTCTAAATGGGAAGAGGAGAAAAACTTTATAGAAGAGATTGAAGGCGTAGAGGAAGTTGCTGATTATTTTTACATGGTTGATTCATATGGAGGTGTGTATCCTGAGGATATTGAGAAAATATATAAATTAGTTCGCTCTAAAAGCTCAGTACCTATTGGTTTTCATGGACATAACAACTTAGAAATGGCACTTATTAACACACTTACTGCTATTGACAATGGAGTTGCGATCGTTGATGCTACTATTACAGGAATGGGTAGGGGTGCAGGGAACCTTAAAACAGAACTATTATTAACATCATTAAATGCTAAAGGAAAAATAGAACTAAACTTCAATAAGCTATCAATGATTGTTGACCCTTTTAGTAAAATGATGGAAGAGTTTAATTGGGGAACTAATCTACCTTATATGGTTTCTGGAGCAAATTCACTGCCTCAAAAAGATGTAATGGAATGGGTGTTTAAGAGATTTTATTCATTTAATAGTATAATTACGGCTTTATCTAATAAATCTAAGGGATTAAAAGATAATCTTGAATTAAAAGATTTCTATCCTAATTTTGAATCAGAGAAAGTTTTAATTATTGGAGGAGGACCATCTGGAGCGGCGCATTCAGAAGCAATTGGGAAATTTTTAGATTTTAATAGCGATGTTACAGTAATACACTCAAGTTCAAAGAATGTAATTCACTCTAATAATATTACTAACCGACAAATACATTGTTTAGCAGGGAATGAAGGTCATAGATTAGAGAGCATTTTTGAAAATGTTACTTCTGGGAACAGGATGGCAATCTTACCTCCTTATCCAAGATCAATGGGAACATATTTGCCATCTTTTTTTAAAGACAATGTATTTCAATTAAAAGAAGTGTCAGTTACAAATGAATTTAAAGATTCAGTTACAGCAATTGCAATTGAAACAGCTTTAACTTTGAATGCTAAAGAGATTTATATAATTGGTTACGATGGATATAATGATTCTGTTTCTTCAAATGAAGTAGAACTTTTTAATGAAAACGAAAACCTGTTTTTAAAGCTGAAAAATTTAAATGTAGAGTTTTTATCATTAGTTCCAACTAAATATAAAAGTTTGCCAACATCTTCTATATATTCTTTGGTATGAAAAAGAGGAGTATTTCTGTATTCCTGCCTACAAGAAAAGGAAGCCAAAGAGTGAAACATAAAAACACAAGAACTTTTGCTAATATAGAGGGAGGCCTTTTAGAATTAAAGCTAAGTCAGTTAATTAAAACTATAAATATTGATGAGGTGGTTTTATCATCGAATGATGAAAAGAGTCTTTCAATAGGTGATAGATTTAATAAGTTAGATTCTAGAGTAAAAGTGTTTGAAAGACCAGATGAATTGGCTCTTAGTTCAACAGATTTAATAGACTTGGTGAAATATGTACCTACCATTGTAAATAGTGAGCATATATTGTGGACTCATGTAACTTCTCCGTTCTTTGATGAAAGTGATTATGCAAAAATAATAGAAAACTATTTTGTTAGTTTAGAGGAAAATTATGATTCTTTGATGAGTGTTAAGAAGTTTAATAATTATCTATGGGATAAATCAGAAAAGGGTTTAATTAATAAACTGGATGATAGAAAATGGCCTCAGACTCAAGATTTAAAAGAATTATATGAAATAGATAGCACAGTATTTATAGCAAATAGAAATATTTATAAAAACGATGGAGATAGAATAGGTTCTAATCCTAAATTGTATATCAGTGAAGGACTAAAATCTTTTGATGTTGATTGGGAACAAGACTTTGAATTAGCTCAATATATATACATGTTGAAACAGAAAATATGATAAACACAATATTATGGGATTTCGACGGGGTACTCTTAGAGTCTAATGAAATACGAGATACTGGTTTTAAAGAAGTATTAAAAAAATTCCCTGAGGATCAGGTCAATAAGTTATTAAAGTTTCATCGAAAAAATGGAGGTTTATCTAGGTATGTGAAGTTTAGATATTTTTATGAATCGATAAGAGGTGAAGATGTTTCTGATAAGAAAATTTTGGATTTGTCAGAAGAGTTTTCCAAATTAATGAGAGTTTTATTGATAAATAAAAAATTAATTATTGAAGAAAGCCTAAATTTTGTTATACAGAATTTTGAAAAATACGACATGCATGTTGTTTCTGGTTCTGATCAAAATGAATTAAGGTTTTTATGTAAAGAATTAGAAATATCAAAATATTTTATAAGCATTTTAGGATCACCAACTCCAAAAAAAGAACTAGTGGAAAATGTTTTGAAAGAATATAAATATCCCATTGAAAATACGTTGTTTATTGGAGATTCAATTAATGATTATGATGCTGCTAAACATAATGATATTTTATTTATGGGTTTTAATAATTATCACCTAGAAAAAAAGAGTGATATTATACTTTATTAGTATGAAAAGAATGTAAATTTCACTACTAAGCTTTATATATATCATGGACATTAAAAAAACAGCAAAAGAGTCATTGAAAAATTCTGGATTAGTTGGTGGATCTCAGATTGTTAATGTAATTTTAGGAGTTATTAAAACAAAAGCTGTTGCTTTACTTCTTGGACCAAGTGGTGTTGGTTTAATTCAATTATTTACTTCAACTATAACCCTTCTACAAAATGTTTTTTCTTTTGGATTAGGTTTTAGTGGAGTTAGAGATATATCTGAAAGTCATGGGACTGGGGATCAAAAAAAACTATCCCGTACGGTTGTGACACTTAATAGATGGGTATGGTTCTCAGGCATTTTAGGAACACTTATAATAATAATTTTTAGCAAAAAAATTTCAATTTTAACCTTTGGCTCAACAAACTATTGGCAAGATATCTCTTTTTTATCTATAGCTATTATGTTTTCTAACTTAGCAGCATCTAAATCTGCATTAGTAAGAGGTATAAGAAATATGGGGGATTTCGTTCGGATCAATATTTTAAGCTATTTAATAGGTACAATTATTTCAATACCAATTTATTATTTTTTTAGAGAGAATGGTATAATATCGGTATTAATATTTACATCAATATCTACTTATATAATTAATTACATATATTCAAAAAGAATAGTTTTACCAAAAGTTTCTATTTCATTTAAAAAAAGTGCGATAGAGGGTTTGGATATGTTTAAATTAGGCGTATTCATGGTTATAGCTACTTTTATAACCCAATTATCTCTTTATTATATAAGAGTGCGTATTGGAGATAAATTAGGTTTAGATTATATTGGATATTACACAGCAGCTACAACTCTAACGGTAACATATATGGGGTTAATTTTCACAGCAATGGTTGCAGATTATTTCCCTAAATTGAGTGCAATAAATAAAGATGATAAATTAGTTAATGAAGCCGTTTTAGAACAAACTAAAATTGTTCTCTTATTAGGTACTCCATTAATTTTAGGAATGTATACATTTTCTGAATATATAATTATAATTTTATATTCATCAGATTTTATTTTTGCAAAAACATTACTAATTTTGATGTTAGGAGGCGTATTCTTTAGATTAATTGGTTTTCCTATCGGGTATGTTTTTATGGCTAAAGGTAAAAGTAAAATATTTATTTTTACTCAAACTCAGTGGAATGTTATTTTTATTTTCTTATCACTGTCTCTTTGGAATTACTTTCATGGATTAACAGCAGTAGGTATTGCTTTTATTCTTTCTTACTTTATAGGAATTGTTGTTAATGTGATTATTTTAAATAGATTAACTAATTTTAGATACGATGATGAAACAATTAAATATATAATTATCTTTTCTATTTTAACTGTAGTTTATTTTTTGGTTTCTTTTTATTTTTCTGGAATTTATATTTTAATTGTTAAATTTTTTGGACTAGTTTTTATATCTATCTATTGCTTTAAAATGTTAGAAAGACTTATTGGAATTAATATTTATTTTAAAATAAAAAGCATTTTGTCAAAAAAAAATAAAAAGTAAAGGTGGATATTTGTGTTGAAATTTTAGTAATAACATATAATCAGCAAGATTATATTAGTGAGTGTATAGTATCAATCTTGAATCAAAGCTATGTTAATATTAGAGTTAAGGTCTTTGATGACTTTAGTACAGACTCTACTCTTTCAAAGCTTTCTTCGATTAATGATAATAGATTGAAGGTTTATCCAGCCACTAAGAATTTAGGGATTACAGGCAATTGTAATAGGGCATTGAATAACTTAAAAACAGATTTATTTGTCTTGGTTGGAGGCGATGATGTTTTTTATCCTACTAAAGTAGAGCTCCAAGTTAATTATTTTAAAAAGAATCCAAATCATATTATATGTGGACACAAGTTAAATTATATTGATAGTAATTCAATTATAACTGGAGAAATGAAAACCTATGCTTTTGATGGAGTGGGTGCAAAAAGTTGGATTAATAAAGGGATGATCTTTGGGGCATTTGCTATGATGTATAATTTTAAAGATGTAAGTAAAGATATTATTTTTGATGAAAGAGTGAAATACGCTTCAGACTGGAAATTAATTGTAGACTTACTAGGTGAAAAAGGTAGATATGGAGCGATAGATATTGCTCTAGGAGGATATAGAAGGCATGCTAATAATATTACAGTTATCAAACAGCTAGAATGCAAAAAAGACTGGTTGTTGTCATTAGAGATTTTGAAAAGTGAAGGTAAAATTACTGAAGCTGACTTTAAAAAAGGTAAAGCATCGTATTATACTTTTTTTTGGTTTAAGCATCTTTTAAGACAAAATAAATTTAAAGAAGCGTTAAAAGTATATTTATCTTACATCAAAATTTTCCCATTTTCTTTGAGAGGAATCTATGGATTATTCCTTTTTGTACTTCAGTTAGTAAAAAAAAATAAAAAATGAATGTAATCATAGTTTTTTTTATTCTATTTGGAGGCAAAATAGGCTTTTTAGATATAAACTTTATAGTCTTGTTCTATGTGCTTATACGTCAAAAAAATTTAGTTTTTAAGCTAGGCTTTTTTGAAAAAAAAATACTCTTTTTCTTTATATCGTTAAGTGTATATTCTTTGATTATTTCTATCATTAATGGAGGTGTAGAGATTTATTGGGTATTGAAATTTTTAAAGGCTAGCATATTTTTAATATTATTATCAATAACTATAAATAGTGTCAAAATAAATTTTTTTAAGTTAAATAACTTGGTTATTTCGGCCGTATTTATACATTCATTGATTATAATTGCTACTGTAATTTCTTCTCCGTTTAGGGATTTTGTATATGGTTTAACAGGTTATGAGCATAGGAGTTTACTAGGATTAAGAAGCCCAGGGATTACAATTTCATTCAATTCAACAGCAATAGTTCATGTTATAGCATTGTATGTTTTCTTATTTAAGGAGCATAAGTTTAAGCGTATTAAAAGAGTAATTGTTTTTGGGGTTATTTTTATCTCATTATTATTTTTAGGAAGAACGATTGCATTTTCTGGAATTGGAATAATATTTTTAACAGGAATTATTAAGAGGAAAAAAATAATAATAGGAATTGGTTTTTTTTTAATTATTTTTATACCATCCACATTTGAGTTTATAAATGATAATAAAAACCTAGAAAATTTTTCACCTAGAGTTGAAATTTTATTAAAGAATTATAAAAAATTTGTTTCCCCTTTTATGGGAGATGATTCGAATGTTAACATATTAACATATCAACAAAACACATTAGGAAGTCATTATTATTTCAGTAATTCAATCACTACTTTAATTTTTGGGAACTCAAGGTCTGGACATGTAGGCTTAACTGATTATGATAAAAGAGGAGAAACTGATTCAGATTTAGGGTTTATAAATAGTATTAATGCTAACGGTATAATTGTTACATTGTTCCTTTACTTATTTTATGTTTTTCTTATAAAGATGAGTTATAAAAGTGACATTGTTTTGGTACTTTCTTTGTTAACTGTCATTTTAACTTTCAAAGAAACTGGTTTTTTAACAAGCCACGCAACACCATTGCTGTTTTTCTATGTGTTTGTTATTCGAAAAAATAAATAAATTTAAAAATATAGAGTTTATGTGCGGGATATATGGTTCTACTAAATATTATAGCGATAATCAGATTAAAGAGAAACTAAAAAGAATAGAGTTTAGAGGCCCAGATTTTAGCTCATTTGTTACGCGTCATTTAAAAAATTCTTCAAAAATATATTTGGGACATAATAGATTAGCGATATTAGATTTAGACAAAAGATCAAATCAACCCTTTAATTATCTTAATAAAGTTATTATAGTCTTTAACGGTGAAATTTATAATTTCTTAGATTTGAAAAAAGAGCTTTCTAGTTTAGGGTGCCAATTTAAGACTACTTCAGATACTGAAGTTATTTGCGCACTATACTTGGAATTTGGAGAGGGATGTATTGAGAAAATGTCAGGAATGTTTTCTCTAGTTATTTATGACATAGAAAATAATATATTATTTGGAGCGAGAGATAGAATGGGAAAAAAACCATTTTATTACTGCCATAATGGAACAGAGTTTGAATTTTCTAGCCAAATATCATCGATTGCAAAATATAGAAAAGACTTAACAATATCTGAAAAATCGATAGATTATTATTTAAAGTGGAATGCAATTCCAGATCCATATAGTATATATGAAGAAGTATTTAAATTAAAACCAGGCCATAGTTTTACCTTTAATTTATTGACTGGAGATTTAGATATAAAACAATATTGGGATGTAACTTCTTTCAATAATGAAAATAATTTTAAGAGTTATGAAGAATCAAAGGACGAGCTTCATACTATTATTGAAGAATCCGTTAAACAAAGAATGATAGCAGATGTTCCTTTAGGTGTTTTTCTTTCAGGAGGAGTTGACTCTTCTCTTATTACAGCGTTGGCTCAAAAGAACTCTACAGAGAAAATAAAATCTTTTAGCGTTAAGTTTAATGAAGAAGGATTTGACGAGAGCAAGTATTCTGCAATAGTCTCTAATCATTTAAATACTGATCATAATATTATTGAATGTGATTATAAAGAAGGTATAGATCTAATAAAGAATTTCAGCCATTATTATGATGAGCCTTTTGCAGATTCATCAGCAATACCATCGATGTTGCTTTCTAAAGTAACAAAAAAACATGTGACGGTAGCTTTGTCAGGGGATGGTGGAGATGAGAGTTTTTTGGGATATCATAGATATAATTGGATGAACCAATCAAGATTTCTATTTGAAATCCCATATCAATTGAGAGTTATAATGGGGAAAATTCTTCAACTAACTCCTAATTATAGAATGAAAATAATTGGGAAAGTATTGCAAAGTAGAAATATAAATATGGCATATTTGGCTACGATAACAAATACGGATAATTCTTTCATAAAAAATAAGTATGATACAATCTTGTTAGATGAAATTCAAATGTATCTGAAGTCAAATAAAAATTTAATAGAAAGAATAAGTGATTTAGATCTAGTAAGCTATATTAATTGGAGTATTAATACAAAAGTAGACAGAGCAACAATGTCTTCTTCATTAGAAGTAAGAGCTCCATTAATGGACAATAAAGTAATTGAATATGCTCAAAAATTGCCAACAGATTTTAAATTTGGAAATGGAGGCAAAAAGATTTTAAAGGACATATTATATGAATACGTTCCCAAAGAAGTTTTCGATAGACCTAAATCAGGTTTTACGATGCCATTTAAAGAGTGGTTTAGAAATGATTTGAAAGGTTATGTGTTAGAAGAGTTATCTGACAACAATCTGAAAGATTTACCTGGTATCGATAGCGACGTTGTTAAGAAAATGATAAGTCAACATATGAACGGTGAGTGGAATAGAACACAAATAATATGGAAATTATTAGTGTTGAAACAATGGTTGAATAACAATTAAAAATGCCAAATAAGAGAATGCCGAAAAAAATATTTTTCTTAACACTATCTTTAATAAAAGGAGGTGCGGAGAATCAATTAGTGAAGTTAGCGGTGAATTTAAAAAGTCAAGAGAATGAAGTGAAAATTATTGCGCTATTTCCAGACAATGACTTTAGTGAAGTTTTGTCATTTAATAAGATTAGTTATCAACTGATCTCTTTCAATAATATTTTTAGTTTGTTTAGAGTACTTTCTTTTTTTAGAAAGAATAGACCAGATGTAATTATTTCATTTATGTATGGAGCTAATGTTATAGGTAGATTTGTGAAATTATTCTTATCGATACCTCTAATTACTTCAGTAAGAAATAATGAGATAGATAAAAAGTTTTATTATCTATATAAACTAACTCATAGAATTGATAGTGTAACAACTTTCAATTCGTCTTATTCTCTCAAAAAATTTATAAGAGAAAAGTTAACTATAAAATCAAGATCTTTCTTAGTGAATAACTCTATTAGTTTACCTGAAGAAGATTATGTAATTGAGAATAAAGATAGTAGTGTGTTTAGATTATTAAGCATGGCTCATTTCCGGCCTCAAAAAGATTATAGAACACTTCTAAAGGCATGTAAAATACTTAAAGATAGAAAAAGGCATGTAAAACTTTATGTATTGGGGCATTTGTATGATGAAAAATGGCCCTTTGAATTAATAGAAGAATATGGTTTACAATCTAATGTAGAGATACATGGTTTTGTGAATTCTCCATTAAAATTTATAAGGAAAAGTAATGCTGTTGTATTGTCATCTTTATGGGAAGGAACACCTAATGCATTATTAGAAGGAATGGCTAACAAACTTCCTGTTATTTCTTCTGAGATACCAGGCTGTAAAGAGTTAGTAGAGAGTTCTAATTCCGGATTATTATTTAAAGTTAAAAATGAAGAAGATTTGGCGGACAAAATTGAAGAACTTATGGATATGAAAGATAGTGAGGTACATCAACTTGGAAGCAACGGGTATAATCATATTTTAGAATATTACACTCCAGAGAAAGTATATAGTAAATGGGATGAAATAATTAATATTGCAATAACAAAATGAAGATAGCCTTAGTAGAGAATTTTGGAGCAGACTTTGTTGGAGCAAGATTAAGATTTTCGATTTTTTTAAAGGAAAATGGAGTCAATGTAACTGCTATTGTCCCTGAAGATGGACATCGTGATATTATTGAAAATAGCGGTATAAGAGTCATCGAAGTTGGAGGTAATATTCGTGGAAAAGGGATTGTAAATAAAATCGATTTCGCTAAAAAACTTAAAAAAGTTTTAAAAGAAGAAGAGTTTGATATAGTTCACTTTTATCGATTACAACCCAATATAATAGGTACCTTTATTGCAGGAATTTATACTAAATCAAAAATAGTAAATCACATAACAGGCCTTGGAGTTGCTTTTACGAGTAATTCATTTAAAAATAAATGTTTTCAGTTTGTAATTAAATCTTTATATCGTTTTAATAGTTTAAGTTTTAAGCCATATACTGTTTATCAAAATGAACATGATAAGTTTGATTTGGGTATTAAAATAAGAACTATTTGCATTGCTGGTAGTGCAGTAAATGAAGATAGGTTTAATAAAGAATATATAATTAATAATAACGATAAAATAAATACTCTAAAAAAAGAATTAGATTTAGATCAAAGTGTAGGCGTTAAAACTTTTATTTTTGTAAGCAGATTGCTAAAAGAGAAAGGAGTAATGCAACTGATTGAGGCATTTATTAATATTAATTCAACACAAGATAAAAAGGCAAACTTATTAGTTGTTGGTTGGAGTGATCCAGAAAATCCTTCAGCAGTTAAATCTTCAGATCTAAAAAAATACTTTAAAAAAGATAAGTTTATTAAATTTTTAGGCAAACGCTCAGATGTAAATGATTTAATAGCATTAAGTGATGTGAGTATTTTACCAACATATTATAGAGAAGGTACTCCTAGATTCCTTTTAGAATCGATGGCAATGAGTAAGGCAATTATTACTACAGATATGCCAGGATGCAATCATTTAATACCGAATAATGAAAATGGAATTTTAATTCAGCCTAAAAGTATCGAAGCGATTGAAGATGCAGTTTTAACCATTTTAAATAAAGACTTAATTGCGTTGGGGAAAGTCAGTAACAAACTATATAATGATTTATTCTCAGAAAAGATTGTTTACTCTTCAATTTTAAACCTTTATAAGTCAATAAAAAAGTAATGAAAGTAGTAATTACAGGCATCACAGGTTTTGTTGGAGTGAATTTAGCTTCATACTTAGAGTCTTCTGGTAAAGAAGTGTTTGGGGTTTCGAGAAAAGAAAATATAGATAAAAATATTACCTCTTACAATAGGTTTACTTTAGATAATTTTCATGCACTTATTCACCTTGCTGGAAAAGCACATGATTTAAAAAAAACTTCTCAAGACAAAGAATATTTTGAAGTCAATACAGAATTAACCAAAGTTCTTTTTGATCAGTTTTTAAAAAGTAAGTGCGAAGTTTTTATTTATATGAGTTCTGTGAAGGCAGTAGCAGATAAAGTTGAAGGACGACTAACAGAAGAAGCTTTGCCTAATCCTATTTCAGTATATGGAAAGTCTAAATTAGCAGCTGAGACTTATATTTTGTCTAAAGAAATTCCAAGTAATAAAAGAGTTTACATACTAAGACCTTGTATGATACATGGTCCTGGAAATAAAGGAAATTTAAATTTATTGTTTAGTTTTGTTTCCAAAGGAATTTGGTATCCATTTGGAAAATATGAAAATAAACGATCGTTTGTTTCTGTAGAAAACCTATGCTTTATAATCAATGAACTACTGGGAAATAAATCGATAGCATCAGGTATCTACAATATTGCGGATGATACAAGTATCTCAACAAATGAGTTAGTGTCAATAATTGGAAAATCAATATCTAAACCTGCTAAAATTTTAAATATTCCAAAATTTATTATCGAAATTTTAGCAAGAATAGGAGATATTATCCCAATACCGGTAAATTCTGAAAGATTACAAAAATTGACAGAAAACTATGAGGTTTCTAATATGAAAATAAAAAAAGCTATTCAAAAAAACTTACCTTTAACCACAGAAAAGGGAATAGAAAAAACTATAGTTTCGTTTTAAACATGGAAAAATATTTATTGGTTTTAATAATTTTAATTATTTGCGCTTTTTTATATCTCAAATTAGCAGTTAAATTTAAAATTATAGATAAACCTAATCAACGTAGTTCACATAAAAAAATCACAGTTAGAGGTGGCGGTATTATCTTTTCAACAGCAATTCTTTTATTCTTTTTTTTGAATGATTATCAATATCCTTATTTTGTTTTAGGAGTATTTTTGATTTCTGTGATTAGTTTTTTAGATGATATATATACCTTAAGCTCAAAAATTAGATTTCCATTTCAGATTTTAGCAATTTTTTTAATTTTGTATCAAGTGGATTTACCCTTCTTTCCATTCTATCTTTTTTTTATATACTTCATTTTTGGTATTGGAGTTATTAATATGTTTAATTTTATGGACGGGATTAATGGTTTAACGGGTTTGTATAGTTTATCTGTTTTATTTGGGTATTACTTTATTAATAATCAAGAGGGAATTATAAATCCTGAATTAATTATTTATTCGGCGCTATCAATTCTAGTCTTTGGGTTTTTCAACTTTAGAAAAAAAGCGATTTTTTTTGCCGGTGATATCGGAAGTATAACAATAGGTATGTTGATATTCTTTTTAGGCTTTTTTCTAAGCTATAAATTATCATCCCCATTAATGTTAATGATTGTACTTGTTTATGGAGCTGATGCAGGCTGTACTTTATTATATAGAAAGTTTTATACTAAAGAAAGTATCTTTGACGCTCATAGACAACATATATATCAAAAGCTAGTTGATTATTATAAGATATCACATTTAAAGGTTTCAATAGGTTATGCTACTATTCAGATTTTAATAAATTTTATTATTTTTAAAACATATAAACTAGATTTAATCACTCAATCATTACTTTTTATAGGATTAACCTTAATTTTTACGGCTCTATATATAGTGTTTTTTAAAATGCTAAAAAAGAAAAAAAATTTAGTATTATGAAAGCTAGAATAGCTTTATCGTCCTCAAGAGCTTCATTAAAATTAGACAAAGAGATTTTTTTAAATACTAATAACTCTATTTCAAATTTTGAAAATGATTTAGAGGTTTATTATAATAACAAAAGAAAAGTAGTGGCTCTAAATTCAGGAACGGCTGCAATTCATCTTGCCCTAATTCTAGCTGGAATAGAAAAAAATGATTTAGTAATCTGTCAATCTTTTACATTTGTAGCTTCTGTAAATCCAATATTATATTTAGGAGCTTCACCCGTTTTTATTGATAGTGAAAAGGATACCTGGAATATGTGTCCATTGGCTCTAGAAGAATCAATAAAAGAGTTATTATTAAATGGAAAAAAACCAAAAGCAATTATTGTGGTGCATTTGTATGGTATGCCAGCTAAAATTGAAGAACTATTGGCAATTTCTTTAAAATATGACATTAAACTAGTTGAAGATGCTGCTGAGGCTCTAGGGGCAACTTATAAAGGTCAAAAATGTGGAACATTTGGAGATTTTGGAATCATATCTTTTAATGGAAATAAAATTATTTCCACCTCAGGAGGTGGAGCTCTGGTTTGTAAAACCAAAAAGGAAAAAAATAAAGCAATTTTTTTAGCAACTCAAGCAAGAGATGAAGCAGCTCATTATCAACATTCACAACTTGGTTATAATTACAGGATGAGTAATATTTTGGCTAGTATAGGCCGAGGTCAACTGGAAGTTTTGGATGACCATGTTCGTTTACGAAGAGATATGCATCATTTTTATCAAGAGCTTTTTAAAAACAGTAAGGGAATTACTGTATTTACAGAACACTCGAAAGATTATTTTTCGAATCATTGGTTAAGTTGTATCGTAGTAGACGATTCGATTACTGGGTTTACTAGAGATGATATTCGGATCAAATTGTCAGAAGAGAATATAGAAACTAGGCCCTTATGGAAACCGATGCATATGCAACCAGTATTTAATCATGCCTCTTATTATGGAAATAATATAGCTGAAAATTTATTTAAAAAGGGCTTATGTTTACCATCAGGCTCTAATCTAACAGAAAAAGATAAGAATAGGATTTCAACAGCTATAAAATCTTTTTTGAGTTGATTTAGAAAATGAATCTTACTTGATTGTTAAAAAAAATGTAAATTTACATTCAAAATGGTTTTTGAATGATTAAAAACTTCTTACTTTCTAAGCTTCAAAGATATTCATCCAAATGGTTGGTGTTGACCATAGATTTATTTTTAATTAGTACTTCTTTTGTTTTTGCCTACTTTGCAAGGTTTGAAGCTACCTTTAATTTTGATAAAGTTGCTTTAGGATCACAACTACCTATCATTTTTCTAATAGGCTTGATTTCTTTTTTAATTGTGGGTTCCTATAAAGGAGTCATTCGACATACAGGAACTAGAGATGCCTTTAATGTTTTTGCCGGTACCGTTTTAATGTCTTCCATTACCTTGTTAATGGTATTGGTTTTTAGACTATTTGGATTACTTGAGAATTATACCATACCAATCTCCATAATTATTATCCATTATTTAGTCAGTACCTTTATTTTAATACTTTCTAGATTTATTTTCAAAGCTTTCTTTGAGATGATCTCAAATTCCACTTCTGAAACTATTAATGTTATAATTTATGGTGCAGGAGATTCAGGTTTGATTACCTATGGGGCCTTAAGAAAAGAGTCTAAAACGAATTATAAAGTCATTGGTTTTTTAGATGATGACCAAAATAAGATTGGTAAGAAAATTGATCAAGTAAAAATTTATAGTTTACCTGAGATTAATACATCTTTTATCAAAAGAAATAATTTAAAAGAAGTAATCATCTCTATTCAAAACATTGGTTCTAACAAATTGCTGGAGATTACGGATTTTTTAATTCAAATTGGACTTGAAGTTAAGATAGTACCCCCATTAGCAGAATGGATAGGTGGAGGTTTGGAAGCGAGTCAAATCAAGCAAGTAAAAATAGAAGATTTATTGGACAGAGCTCCTATTAAAATTGTAAACCCTATTGTAGAAAAAGAAGTGATTGGGAAAACTATTTTAATTAGTGGGGCAGCAGGATCAATCGGGTCAGAAATAAGCAGGCAATTATCAGCATATAAATACCAGCAATTAATTTTAATCGATCAGGCTGAATCACCCTTATACGATTTGCAGCAAGAATTGATTCAAACGAACAAAAAAAACATCGTCAGTATAGTTGCGGGTATTCATGATAAAAAGAGAATGGAAGAGATTTTTGAAATTTACAGGCCTCATAAAGTTTTTCACGCAGCAGCCTATAAACACGTTCCTTTGATGGAAGATAACCCCTATGAGGCTATTAAAACAAATGTGATTGGAACAAAAATACTAGCCGATGTGTCAGTGAAATTTTCTGTAGATAGATTTGTGATGATTTCTACAGACAAAGCAGTGAATCCAACAAATGTGATGGGAGCAACCAAAAGAATTGCTGAGCTCTATATTAGTTGTTTAAGCAAAGAAAATAATACCACAAAATTCACAACCACAAGGTTTGGAAATGTTTTGGGGTCTAATGGTTCCGTAATCCCATTATTTAAGAAGCAAATCCAAAAAGGAATGCCCTTAACCGTAACTCACAAAGAGATTACTCGTTATTTTATGACGATTCCAGAAGCTTGTAGTTTAGTCTTAGAAGCAGGCACCATGGGAGAAGGAGGAGAGATCTATATTTTTGATATGGGCAAGGCGGTCAAGATTTTTGATATTGCTAAAAAAATGATTCAATTGTCTGGCTTACGATATCCAAAGGATATCGATATTAGAATAACCGGTTTACGACCAGGTGAGAAATTGTATGAAGAATTATTGGCCAATGGAGAAAACACCAAAGCTACCTATCACGAGAAAATAATGATTGCTAATTTGAAAGAATTCAATTGCTCACAAATTAAAAATAAGATAGAAAATTTAGGAAATACTAATTCAAGCAATACCAATTATGATATTGTTTTATTGATGAAAGCCATCGTTCCTGAGTTTATTTCGAACAATTCTGTCTATGAAAAATTAGACAAGAAAGCTTTCATTGTTTAAGTGAATACTGTATTTTCGCATTCAATAAAAACATCCATTATGTCTTTTATAAAAAGATTTTTTTTTATGATTTCTATCTTCTTAATGATTTCATCATCCTGTGTTTCAAAAAAGAAGATTACCTACTTTCAAAATGATGAAATTAATCAGTCTTTGGTTTCCAATAATTATAAAACTATTTTTAAACCGGATGATTTATTACAAATCACCATATCGGCTCAAGACATTGAAGCTGTAATGCCGTTTAATTTGCCAGCAGTAACATTTTCTGCAACAAATGGGGGAGCTATTGGACAACCCACACAACAAACCTATTTAATAGATTCTAAAGGGAATATAGATTTCCCAGTCTTAGGAGAATTAAAAATAGGTGGTTTATCAAGAGAAGAAACCATTGCCTTATTCAAGGAAAAGTTAGATCCTGAATATGTCAAAAAACCGACTATCAATATCAGAATTACAAATTTTAAAATAACGATTAGTGGTGATGTTACGAAACCAGGAACCTATACAATACCAAATGAAAGGCTAACCATTATAGAAGCATTAGGTTTGGCAGGTGATACGAACATTTCTGCACAACGGAATAATGTAAAAATCATTCGAGAAGAAGGGAACAAAAAAGTAACTTATTTAGTTGATTTGAGATCTAATAAAACCTTTACCTCACCAGTCTATTATTTACAACAAAACGATTTGATTTATGTAGAACCTAACAATGCTAAATCACAATCAGCAGCCTCAAATCAAAACGTTGGTTTGTTTATTTCTATTGGTTCCATATTGATCTCCTTAATAGCTGTTTTATCTAGATAATTTTTTATGAAAACTTCCCGTAATTATTCTCAAGTGAATCAATTTCAAGATGAAAATGATACCATCAATATCAGAACAGAAATTGAGAAATATTTAATGTATTGGAAATGGTTTGTTTTAGGTGGTATTATATCTCTAGGACTGGCTTTTTTATACTTAAGATATTCAACACCTGAGTATAGTGCTTCTGCTTCCATAATGATAAAAGACAATCAAAAATCTGGGATCTCAGCAGAACTCGCTGCTTTTGAAGATTTAGGAATTATTGGTGGTGGTTCTGCAAATAATACGGATAACGAAATTGAAATTTTAAAATCGAGAAAAATTATCGGAAATGTGGTAGACTCTTTGCATCTAGGAGTTTCTTATTTTGTATCAGGAAGAGTCATTGAAAGCGAAGTTTATAAAAACTCTTCTCCTATTAAAGTTAATTTTATCAAAAAGGATTCTGCATTGATTGCAAAGGACACATTGTTTAATGTCAATATTTTAGATTCATTTAATTTTGAATTAACCAATTTCGAAGGAGAAAAAATTTCTTCTCACGTATTTGGAGAAATCATTAGCAATAAGCTAGGGATTTTTAAAATTGAAAAACAACAGCTAAAGAAAGAAAATGTATCGAATGTCATTGTAAAAATGATACCTAAATATCAATTAATAAATAGCTATAAGGAAAGAGTTAATATCTCACCTGTAAGTAAAAACTCAAGTGTGCTAACCTTAACTCTTGAAGATCCTGTCAGAGAAAAAGCGGAAGATTTTTTAGACGAATTGGTGAGACAGTATAATATAGATGCCATTAATGATAAGACACAAGTCTCCAAGAAAACCAAAGAATTTATTGATGATCGTTTAGAAAAGGTGAAGTCTGAATTATTTATTATTGATGAAAAAGTAAAAGAATTTAAAAAGGATAAAAACTTTACTGGAATTCCTGCGGAAGCTCAAATTGCTTTTGAATCTTTAAAAGAAACCAACCAACGAATCAATGTCGCAAGAACTCAATTAAGTTTAGCCAATTGGATTGAAGAATTACTGACCAAGCAATCAGCAATCGATCAAGTACTGCCAACAAGTATTGGTTTTGATGATGCTGGTTTGGCAATTGCCATCAATGAATACAATCAGCTCATCTTATCAAAAGAAAAGATGAAAGTGAATGCAGGACCTTTAAATCCTGCCTTACAACAGATTGAATCTCAAATGTCGAGTGCTCGTTCTAGCTTATTAAATAGTCTTGCCAATGTAACGAAGTCTTTAGAAATACAGATGAAAGACTTAAATACACAAGCTGAAAAAGTATTATCGGTGGTTAAATCGATTCCTGGAAATGAAAGAGGTTTTATAGACATTGCAAGAGAACAAGAGATTATTGGAAGCTTGTATCAATATTTATTGAAGAAAAAAGAAGAAACGGATATTTCTCTAGCGGTGACGGTTCCCAATGCAAAAATTATTGATGTAGCCTATGGATCTAATATTCCGGTTGCTCCAAAAAGAAATATTATCTATTTAGCAGCATTATTACTAGGCTTGATGATTCCCTTTGGATTTATTTATGTATTTGATTTATTAGACACCAAAGTGCATAATAAAAAAGATATAGAATCTGAATTATCAGTTCCGTTTTTAGGAGATGTTCCAAAATCGGATAGTAAAGAGAAAGTAATTATTGGAAATGATATTAGATCAAGTACAGCAGAGGCTTTTCGTTTGATTAGAACGAATCTCGATTTTATGCTAACCAGTAATAGAAAAGAAAGCAAAGCTATTTTTGTAACCTCTACCACGAGTGGAGAAGGGAAATCTTTTATATCTATTAATATTGCGGCTACCTTAGCCTTATCAGGAAAGAAAGTGCTTTTAATGGGAATGGATTTAAGAGCTCCTAAAGTAACTGAATATTTGGGAATCCCAGATAAAAAAGGTGTTACCAATTATATTACGGATCCAGATTTAACTTTAAAAGAGTTAATATTTACGATTCCAGAAGTAAAAGGATTGGATATTATGTCCTCAGGAGTGATACCACCCAATCCTGCAGAATTGTTAATGACTAAAAGAATAGACAACTTATTTACGATAGTCAAACAAGAATATGATATTGTCATTGTAGATACAGCTCCAGTAAACTTAGTAACCGATACTTTATTGATTGGGAAGTATGCAGATATGTTTATGTATGTGATTAGAGCAAATTACTTGGATAAAAGATTATTGGCAGTACCACAAGAACTGTATAACGAAAAGAAACTACCTAACATGGCAATTGTATTAAATGATACAGACCCTAAGCGCAGTTATGGTTATGGTTATGGAGGTTATGGCTATGGTTATGTGGTGGTAGAAAAACCTTGGTATAAAAAGATTTTTAGTAGAGAATCTTAATTAAAAAAATAACAACTCTCAATTTTTAAATTGAGAGTTTCTTTTTAAAAGAACATCCAATTTCTTTTTATTTTTTTCGGTAAGCATCGTTTCTAAAAGTGCTAGATGTTTTGCATGATGGGTATCTGTACCCACAAAATCATACATGTCTAAATCCAATAGTTTTTTACTAATTTTCTGAACGTGTTTTCCATACTGCTCTGTCAATGATAAAAAATTAAGTTGAAATAAACACCCAGCTTTTTTTAGTTTATAATAGTTCTCAAATTCGTTATGATAGAAATTATAGCGTTCAGGATGCGCTAGAATAGGTTTGTAGCCTTTTAATTGAATGTCAAATAAGATGTCATAAAGATTCATAGGAGCACTGAAATAAGACATTTCCACCAAGATAAAATTATCTTTTAGTGGTAAAATGTCATCGTTTTTTAATAATACTTGAAACTGCTCATCGAGCATATATTCTGCAGCGGCAGAAATAGTAATATCATTTAAATCAAGCCTAGATAACTCGTTTTTTACTTCTTCTAGTTTTAATTTTATAGTATCCGAAGAGTTCGGATATACATCTCCCAATACATGTGGAGTGGTTATAAAATTTTTGATTCCAAGAGCATACATTTTTTTGATTAGCTCCATACTATGCTCTAAGTTCTTAGCACCATCATCGATGCCGGGAAGTAAATGAGAATGGATGTCTACAAAACGATCCGTAAAGAAGGCTATATTTTGTTTTTTCTTTTTTTTGAAAAAAAGCATGAATGAAATTTTATATAAAATTACGTTTTTTAAAATTATTTTCTTCCGAAAACGATTGAGTTTTTCATTCCTGTTGTGTAACCAAAATTCTTATGATATATTTGATTAACTACAAATAATAGAAAATGATTTTAATTGCAGATGGTGGCTCTACTAAAGCTGATTGGATTGCACTAGACAATAATAAAAACGAAGTATTTAGAGTAAGAACCTTAGGTTTAAACCCAGCTGTTGTTCCTGAAGATGAATTACTGAATAGAATTGTAAATATGTTTCAATTAATTAATGTCAAAAATGATGTAAAAGAAATTCATTTTTATGGAGCTGGTTGTGGAACTCCCCAGCCGGTAGCTATTTTGAAAGACGTTTTACAATCTATTTTTGTTAACGCCGAGATTAATA
>TARA_R110002072_G_scaffold221286_1_pt1 | contig 26485 bp, 32 predicted proteins | sample TARA_R110002072 | Tara Oceans TARA_R110002072 (sample SAMEA4397118) | marine metagenome | biome: Polar Biome; feature: [SRF] surface water layer (ENVO:00010504); material: water (ENVO:00002006), including particulate matter (ENVO:01000060) such as... | depth 5 m | reverse complement strand
GTTGTTGATGCAGAAGAAATATTTAGCAACCCCGTGCTCAGCGAAATCGTGGGCACAGGTGACACAGTGACAGTGACGTTAACAGAAGCTGGGACGGGTAATATTGTTGATTCGTTCCAAGTCGATATGCAGTCAGAAACAGTTACGTCTTTACCTGTTGTAGACACCTCCACAGAGGATACGAGCACTAGTTCGCTAGAATCAGTAGATACTTTGCAGTCGATTGATACGGTAGAGTCTATGGACACTATGGATAGCATGGATGGCATGGGCTTTGAAGAAACGCCGGAATCCACGGTGGCCGAGGTTTTTGAAGAAATGCCGGAAATGGAGGCGGCAGTGGCTGAGGTTGACACAATAGATTCAGAGCCAGCGGCGATGGAGGCCGAGGTTGCTGAGGTCGAAATGGCAGAGCCGGAACCGGCTGAAGTCGAGATAGCTGAATCAGACCCTGAACCAGTAGAAACGGAAATGACTGAACCTGAGTCAGAAGTAGCGGAAGTGGAGACTGCAGAAGCGGAAGAGGGGCCGGAAATGGCAGAAGCCGAAGGAAGCTCTGAGCCAGAGTCCGCAGGGGCTGAACAAGAACGTACCGAGGAACCAACGCGTGTAGCGTCCGGCCCGGATAAAAAAACAGAGCCTGAGAAGAAAGTCAGTGCAAAAGAAAAGGCAAAAGCTAAGAAGCAACGCCTAGTGAAAAAAATATCAGCGCGTGTAATGGCTACGTTGAGCCAGAATTATGAATCCGCCATGCAAGGTGCGGCACTGAGCGTGATGCAGATGTCAGCGCCGACGTATGCGCCGACGCAGTTACAGGATTTACAGTCTTGGTATGACCCCGTCCAACTTGACGGTGGAACGAATTATGATCATCCGGCGTCGATGTGGTTTTCCGCGCAAGCCGGACAAGACATGAATCGGTTGGTAGAAATGCAATGGCAGAAATAGAATATTCCGGAATCAAGTTTTCCGGCAGCAAGCTGCTGCTGTTGGTGCCATTACTCGGTGCTATTGGTGGTGCAATCTGGGGCGGTTTCGAGGCGTATGCTCGCTATACGGCCATGGAAGAAAAAATCGACTCATATACGGCTCCCGATTTATCTGGAATCGAGCAGACGTTGGCTGTTTTTGAGAAGGAAAATGATGCTGTTGAGCAGATCGTAGGGCAGTTTAAAGATCTTTTAGGGGATATGCGCTCCGATTTATCAGACATGAAACTCGAACTGAAGGATGACATTACGGAAGTCTTCAAAAACATCGATCGTCAGGAAGGCAGGAATCGCAACAACGTCGAAGATGTTCGCGATCTAATCAATGCGTTTGAATTGCGCGTTGACAACAAAGTGACGAAGCTCGATGAACAGATAGACAGTTTAGAATCCAAACTCGATCAACGCATTAAAGCTGCATTGGAAAACCCACTGGCAAAATAATGGCAAAAAAACAACTTAATCCCTATGTTTACACAGCGACGCTCGTACGCATTATCGACGCGGATACCCTCGACTGTGACATTGACCTTGGCTTTGATGTTTGGATACGCAAGCAGCGCGTCCGCTTCCGGGGCATTGATACGCCAGAATCGCGTACTCGAAATTTAGAAGAAAAGGCACTTGGACTGGCCGCCAAAGCGCGGGTAGTTGAGTTGATCCCCGAAAAATTCCTGTTAGAGACTTACAAAGAAAAAGGGAAATTTGGTCGTATTTTAGGGGTTCCTATGACGGAAAAAAACCAAAGTGTCTGTGCGATTTTAATCAAAGAAGGCCATGCGCGAGAATATTTTGGTGGGAAAAAAGAGTCATGGACATAAAGATCCCCACTTGGGAGAACCAACTGGAAGACTATCTCGTGTTTGCCGACGGCTTTGAGGAGGCCATTTTAGGCCTAGCACGAAAGTCGGGTCATCCGGATGTGATGGCCTACGACTATGCAAAGTGCGTTCAAATTTTGATGGAACGTGACGACATGACTGAAGAAGAGGCTCTTGATCACATGGAATATAATGTTATGGGTTCGTTTCCCGGAGAAGAGACGCCTATATTTATTGAACCTATCTATGTTACATCGATACATTATTCTGTTTCTGAATCTTTATAGATGTTCCACGTGGAACAATGAACATATTACCCGTCGAATCGGTTGAAATTTCGGAAAAACGCCTAAAACTAGAGCTTAGGCTGGAGAAGTTAAGGCAGCATGATGTCTGCCAACAGGATTTTTTAACCTTTGTACGGGCCATGTGGCCGCAGTTCATTGTTGGAGAGCATCACCGCACCATCGCAGATAAGTTGGAGCGCATTGCCAAGGGCGAGTTAACGCGGCTTATTATTAATATGCCGCCCCGGCACACCAAGTCTGAGTTTGCCAGTTTCTTGTTCCCCGCGTGGATGATCGGTCGCGATCCCACCATGAAAATTATTCAGGCCACGCATACCACGGAACTGGCTATCGGTTTTGGCCGCAAGGTCAAGAATCTGTTGGAGCGCGAGGAATACACGGATGTCTTTCCTGACACACAGCTATCTTCTGATTCGAAGGCTTCGGGCCGTTGGGACACTAATCAGGGCGGTATGTACTATGCCGTGGGCGTCGGGTCGAACCTCGCGGGCCGTGGCGGAGATTTAATCATTATCGACGACCCGCATTCTGAGCAGACGGCGATGTCCAACACCGGCTTTGAGGATGCGTGGGATTGGTATACCGGTGGACCACGTCAGCGCTTGCAGCCCGGTGGGTCCATTGTTCTGGTGCAGACGCGCTGGTCCGAAAAGGACATGACCGCACAGCTTCTTCGCGCACAGGCCAAGGACCACGGTGCAGATCAATGGGAGGTGGTAGAACTTCCAGCCATAATGCCTTCGGGTAACGCTTGTTGGCCGGAATACTGGCCGTTACGGGATCTAGAGCGGGTTCGCGCGTCGATTCCGGTATACAAGTGGAACGCGCAGTATCAGCAGCAGCCCACCAGCGACGAGACTTCTATTTTGAAAAGGGAGTGGTGGAAAATATGGACCAAGGACCATGTGCCGCAATTGCAGTATGTCATACAGAGTTACGACACGGCATACAGCAAGCGTGAGACTGCGGACTTTTCCGCCATTACCACATGGGGAGTATTTTTTCCTGAAGAGGGAGGTCCGCCCAATTTAATTTTGCTGGACAGCAAAAAAGGCCGTTGGGATTTTCCAGACCTAAAAGAAATTGCGTTGGAGCAATTTAATTTTTGGGAACCGGAGACGGTTATTATTGAAGCGAAGGCAAGTGGCCTTCCTTTAACTCAGGAGTTAAGAAACATCGGCATTCCCGTGGTCAACTTCACACCCAGTAAAGGGAATGATAAGCTGGCTAGGGTCCATGCTATTTCGCCATTATTGGAAAGCGGCATGGTATGGGCACCCGAAGAAAGCTGGGCAGAAGAACTCATGGAAGAGTGTGCTGCTTTTCCTAATGGCGAATACGACGACTTGGTGGACAGTATGACGCAAGCGCTGATGCGGTATCGTCAGGGTAACTTTATTCAGTTACCTACGGATGACTGGGAAGATTCGCCGAGTACGGTAAAACCTATGGTTTATTACGGCTAGTATGCTAAGTAGTGAGCAACTTGCGGCGCTGTTTACACCGGAGGCCATTGCACAGCGCAAGATAACTGTCGAGGAAAATCGTCTGCGGCGTGCGCGCGATTTGGCGGAGCGCAACGCTTTGACCGAAGGCGTGCTCAATCCCGGTTACGACCCCGACCGGGGTAATGTTCGTTTCAATTACACGCAATATGGCAGCGGCGCTAATGCCCTTAAATACATCGATGACGCCCGGCACACTTTTCAAACCTATTCAGAGCTAAGCCCGAATCAAAAAGGCTACGAAAATTTCCGGAATTATCAAAGAGCTTTACTACACAATACCGGGATCTCGGACTGGAGTCAGGCGACAAATCGAGAATTATTTGAAGCCATTGACGACACATTTAGAGGCTATCAAGAAGATAATCAGAAAGAAAATTTTAGTTTCGGGATAGGTGATTTAGCTAAAATCGTAGCGGCAGCAACGGTTACGTGGGCGACGGCGGGTGCGGCGGCACCGTACTTTGGCTCAACGTTAGGGGGAACGATAGCGACAGGAGCCCTTGCCGGGGCTGCGGGGGCAACTACTAGCGGGATACTCAATAACAATTTAAGTTTAAGGGGCGTTGTTACGGGTGCGGGGATTGGTGGCCTATTAGGTGGAGCCCAGTATGCTTTCAGGCCGGACTACTTTAACCCATCAGCGTTAGGATTAGATCCTAATGCAGCCGCTAGTCTATACAGTCCGCAAGCGTTGGGAGGCGCTACCGCCGCCGGGACATCAGGGCTTTTGAGATCAGGACTATCCGCGTGGACCCCTTCTTTTGCCTCGCAGGCAGGCACTTCCCTTCTTAGCGGGGGAATAAATTCAATTCCGGTAAATTATTTAGGTGGATCTGCCACCAATGTATTTGGCGCTCTTCCCACCACCGGGAAGGATGTGGTGCAGGGCACCACGATGAACATTGCGGAAAATAGCTTTGGCGGCAATACCGCAGGATTATACCCTTCAGGGGTTGAAGGGAGCGTCTACGACAGTGGAGGAATACTCAGTGGAGTAGGTGATGTCGCTTCCAAGGTATTGTCGCCGCAGAACCTGCTTCTGTCTTCCGCAGGATCCCCTGCACCAGAGCCCGCTGAAGGCGGTTTTTTTAATCAACTTAGAGGTCAGTTGCGTAGCGGACCCACCATAACTTATGCGGACTATGACCCGGTAAGGTCAGGGGTTCCGGGACCGGCGGGTTTTGAACGGACTTCAAATATTGGTGTGCCGTCGGGATACGGCGCTGTACCGACCGGGGGAATTGCCAACCCGTCGCTTCCTTATGGCTCGGGCCTTGACCCGTATGCTTCTACAGCTAGGCCGGATTTTGATTTATCACCGTATTTTCAGAGCCCGAAGTTATTTCACAGGGGCGGTGGTGTCGTAAACGTGGACTCTGGTGCACGGCCCACGGATCAGGAAAGTTTTTACCAAACATACGAATCGGGGTCGCAGCAGTATTCAGACAATCTTGGCGAAGGAATGGGTATTACTTATGATCGTGTAGAAGGCACCGATATTCCGCCACAAAGTCGTCTTCAGGTTTTTGAAACACCGCCTATGGGCGTTGGGTCGTTAAACGACACGGCACGGAACATGTCCCGTTATGCGTATGGCGGAGGAGTTGGGTCGTTAAACGACACGGCACGGACTATGACTTATGCGGGGGGTGGCATTGTTCGGGCCGCAGCTATGGCGTGGCAGCCGTTCAAGGTAAAGATAAAAAACCAAGCCATTTTTGGGGACTTCATGGGTTATACCAAGACGGGCAAAGTCAGGGTTTTGGATCAGGAATCGGGGGTGGAAAAAATTTACCCGAAGAGCCGCGTAAGAAGGGCCTATAGCGACGAACCCTTACCGGACGAGCCTGTAAAAAAAGCCATTGGCGGGTCCATCGTTAAGGGGGCGGTCAAGTCTTTAACCCAACCCAAGAAGGTCCCAAAAAGACAAGAATACAAAGACGAGTTTTCTGAATATGATTTGTATCATGGGACACGGGATGACATCTACGAATTTAATCTAGGTCATTCGAACCGAAAGGACGCTGGTTGGTTGGGAACGGGGGTATACAGCACCACGGATCCCAGAATAGCCTCTGCTTACAGTACGCTTAAAAGAGGTTACGGTGATCCAAATGTGATGCCCCTCAAGGCTAGGTTAAAGAATCCCTATCACGCCACGCAGGCAGAAAAAACCCGACTAATGACAATATCAAACAACCAAGGCGCGGAAGCGGGACGCGAAGCGGCGGACGCATGGACGGAAGCACTCAAACAAAAAGGACATGACGGGGTAATTTTATCTTACGGTAAGGAAGGGCACAGCGAGGTGGTGATATTTGATCCCGCCAATATTCGCTCCAAATTCGCCAAGTTCGATCCATCCAAGAAAGACAGCGCTGACATTCTGGCTGCCGCAGGCGGTCCAATTATCAAAGGAGCCGCTCAGGTTTTAACCAAACCCAAAAAGGCCCCTTCGCTTCCGGCTGAAACCTTGATGGCTACAAGTCCCGTAGAGCCGTTGGCTACGACACGAACAGGCTACCGTGTGGTGAACGTAGATGATGCCGGTAATTTAGTTTCGCAAGCAGATGCTCGTGTAGTGTTGCCGCCAGAATTGGGCAGCCAACACAACGTGCCTATGTGGCTGACACTGGACGACCAATATGCGGTAGAAAACTATTCGCATGGTTCATTTGAGCCGGGGGAACGGCGGCAGGTGTTGCTGACATATGATTTCAACGAAAAGGATATTCTGCAAGGCAATCTAACGGATGTAGAGACAGAGTTTAGTGTCGGTCGTGCCAAGCTGCGAGAGATGCGAGATTTGTACGGCGAACCAATCTCCCCCGCTGAAACTCTGACGGCTACAAGTCCCTTATCCTCGACCGGCAGTCTTTTTGATGAAAAAAAGGGACGTAAGTTATTAATCGTCGGCTGTTGTGAAACCAAGAGTAAGGCGGAAGAACTGATACCCGCAAGTGAACGTTATAAGGGTCCTTTGTTTACCACTTTAAATACGGCAGGCGTACCGGAAGATGTGGATGTGGCTGTTTTATCGGCTAAACACGGATTGATTCGTTTTGATACCCCGCTGGAAGATTACAACGTAAAGATGAAGGACGGTCGTAAAGACCTTTTGAACAGCCCGGAACAGCTTGCACGAATTAATAACACAGTAGACGGATACGGTGAGGTTTTTGTCGCGGGCGGTAAGGACTATCGTAACTTTTTAGACGAGGCGGGTATAAAAGGTAAATATACGACATATACTGACCATGCGGATAAAGTCAGAGGTATCGGTGATCAGCGTTCTATTTTAGCGAAGTGGTTAAAGCGCAAATACGCCAAAGGCGGCGGCGTCAGTTCTCTTAATGGGATAGCGCGAAACATGACTCGTTACGCTTATGGCGGTGGGGTGGGGTCTATGAATGAAATCGCACGGTCAATGTAGGTATAATGCTCAAAAATCAGGATATAAAACATGGCTACTGATCCTCTTGTATCGCTGATGGAGCGACGGAACAATAACCCGGACCTAGACGATATGGCTCTTGATATTGAGATCGAGCAGCCCGGAACCTTATTTTCTTCTGCGGACGCAATTCCGGAGGGGATTGAGATAGCGGAAGAAGAAGACGGCGGCGTTACTGTTGATCTGGATCCAAACGCTTCCAGAGAGAGAGGTTCTGAAAACTTTTTTGATAATCTTGCAGAAGAACTGGATGACCGTGAACTGGCGGTTATTGCTAACGAATTAACTGCCGAGTTTGAAGCCAACAAAACGTCGCGTGGGGATTGGGAAGATGCCTATGCCAACGGATTAGAACTGTTGGGCTTTCATTACGAGGAGCGGACCCAGCCGTTCCGTGGTGCAACCGGCGTTACCCATCCTTTATTGGCGGAAGCGGCCACGCAATTTCAGGCACAGGCGTTTAATGAAATGCTGCCTCCCGGTGGACCTGTAAGAACGGTCATTTTGGGTGATTTAACAGAAGAAAAGGAGCAGCAGTCTCGGCGTGTTCAGGAGTTTATGAATTACTACATCACTAATGTGATGGAGGAGTACACGCCAGAATTTGATCAAATGCTTTTTTACCTGCCTTTGGCGGGTTCCACTTTTAAAAAGGTGTATTACGACGAGGCCATGGAACGCGCGGTCAGCAGTTTTGTTCCTGCGGAACATCTTATCGTTCCTTTTGAAGCAAGCGATTTAGAAACGTGTCCAAATATTACGCAGGTTGTCAGAACACCGCTTAACGATTTGCGTAAAAAACAAATTTCGGGATTTTATCGAGATATTCCGGTTCATCCTACGCAATCCGAAAGCTCTGGTATATCCAAGGAGTTGGAGTATCTGGAGGGCGTTCATCCCTCGACTATCGACTATGATTGTACGTTGCTGGAATGTCATGTGGACTTGGATCTGCCGGGGTATGAAGAAACCGGAGAGGATGGAGAACCCACCGGAATAAAGATCCCCTATATCGTTACCCTTAGTGAAGATAATGGACAAGTACTATCCATTCGTCGGAATTATCAGGAAGACGATCCACAGAAACGAAAGATTCAGTATTTTGTGCATTATAAGTTTCTGCCCGGATTTGGTTTCTATGGGTTGGGCCTGATCCACACGATTGGTGGCCTGTCCCGCACAGCTACGGCGGCACTGCGTCAGCTTATTGACGCGGGTACTCTGTCGAACCTTCCCGCAGGGTTTAAGGCCCGTGGTTTACGGATACGGGATGATGAGGATCCGTTACAGCCCGGAGAGTTTCGAGATGTGGATGCGCCGGGGGGAGCCATTCGGGACAGCCTGATGCCGTTGCCTTTTAAAGGCCCGGATTCCACGCTATTTCAGCTTCTAGGTTTTGTAGTTGAAGCGGGACAGCGATTTGCCACCATCACGGATTTGAAGGTTGGGGACGGTAACCAAGGTGCGGCAGTCGGTACGACGATTGCCATGTTGGAGCAGGGCACTCGTGTGATGAGTGCGGTGCATAAACGAATGCACTATGCCATGCGGCAGGAATTTAAACTTCTTTCGCGGGTCATGGCGGATTATTTACCACCGGAATACCCTTATGCGGTTGTAAATGCTAATCGAGACATTAAGGCGAAGGATTTTGACGATCGGGTTGATATTTTACCCATATCCAACCCTAATGTTTTTTCTCAGGCCCAACGGATCACGCTGGCGCAAACACAGATGCAGCTTGCTACGCAGGCTCCAGAAATGCACAACCTGCATGAGGCGTTTCGGCGCATGTATGAGGCGTTGGGCGTACGGGACATCGACAAGTTATTAAACACGCCTTCCACCGATGAACCAGCGCCTAAAGATCCCGCACAAGAGAATATTGATTCCTTGGAAACTACAGATCTGAAGGCCTTTAGCGGACAGGACCATGATGCTCATATTATGGCGCATATAGTTTTTGGTACTTCTGGGACTGTGCAGGGAATGCCTGCGGTAGCCATTTCTTTACAGAAGCATGTAATGGAACATGCCAAGCTCAAGGCGCAGGAACAGGCGGAAGTTATGTTTATGCAGCAGCGTGAAGCTGCGGGTCAGCAAGGGGCTGTTGATGAAGGTCAAGCACAATATGAGCTAGAGGCCTTAACGGCGCAACTGATTGCACAAGAAATGCAAAACTTGAAGATGCTGAGTGACCAAATTGCGAACATGGGACAACAAGAAGGCCCTGATCCGTTGGTCGCGTTGAAAGAGCAGGAACTGGCGATTAAGGGTCAGAAGAGTCAGGCGGACATTGCACAGGATCAAGCCGAATTGCAGCTTGACCAAAGCAAGGAAATCCGCAAGGGGCAGGAATTTCAACAACGTCTCGCGAGTCAGGAGGGCCAAACAGCGGCCCGTATTGATGCCGCTCGCGAGCGTGAGATAATGCGTTTACAGCAGCAAAACAATAGAGGGCAATAACATGGGTGCAGTAAAAATTATTAGTGGTCCGGTAGAAGCGCCAAAACCGCAAAACAAGGCGGTTATTCAAGGTCAGGGTAGTATTCCTTATGCCAAGGCCACTAAAGAAAAAACGCCGAATATCGGGAAAGCTAAAATCACGGTAGGCCAAAAACGTGGTATGGGTGCTGCCCAACGAGGCGGTCGCTTCACGCTGGCCTAGACATGCCGCTTAAACGGGGCTCCAGTGATCAGGTCATCAGCGAAAACATCAGGCGGCTGATGGACGAAGGTTATCCACAGAGTCAGGCGATAGCCATCGCGATGCGGAATGCCGATAAACGTCGTGGAAAAAAAGATACGTCACGAAAGAGGAAGCGCACCTGATACTCTAGCTATCGGGAGCGCAGTGAGGAACCAATATGGCTATTGTTGACCACGGACAATTTTTCAGCAAGGAGGAACTCCAATGCCGGTGTGGGCGGTTCTGTAATTCCGCCTGCCCGATGGATGCGGAGTTTTTAGATCGGATTGACCGCTTGCGAGATAATTTCGGAAAGCCCCTGCGAGTCACTAGTGGGTATCGATGCCCAGAGCACAACAGCAATGTGTCGTCCACGGGAGCCAGCGGGCCGCACACGAGCGGAAAAGCGATAGATTTTGGGGTTTCGCGCGATGATGCACATGCTCTGTTGAAGATCGCCATGAGCATGAGTTTTTCGGGAATCGGAATAGCTCAAAAAGGGTCCGGGCGATTCATTCATCTCGACGATTTGACAGCCTCTGAAACAAACAACATGCGGCCTTGGTTATGGTCGTATTGACAGATGTTTGGGCTTCAGAAAATAGCTTTGCTGGTGCTTCTGTTCACCGCTTTTGCTGGAGCGGCGACACTTGCCTATGTTCAGTGGAAAAAATCGGTCATCGCGGAAGCTGGAAACAAGGCGACAGCAGAGGCGTATTCCGAACGTGATAGCTTCGAAGCAGAACAGCACAACGTTGCACTCGAAGAACTCGCCGCGCTTCGGGAGCGGATGGAATCCATCGAGTCGGAGTTTAATTCTTTTGAAGAATTGCAAAAATTGGATTGGGACTCTGAGTTGCAAACTAATGCAATCGATTTTGCTGATCGTGCTACTGTCGCAACTGAGCGCGTGTTCCACGCTAGGCAACAATTACTTCAGGAAGTTTTTAGCGAGTGAGGTTGCCTGTGAGGCCCCTCCGGCGTATACGCCCGGAATTTTGGAGCCGGTGAGATGGCACGCCGTCGCCGGAATCCACGAGCGACAATATATGGCGCTGACGGGCGACGACTATAAATCGTTAGCAAAAAACGGCGTGATCATGGAGAAAGCGTTGCGCCAGAGCCATAGCCGGACGGTGCATTACAAAAATTGTATTCACAGACATAATGCCAAACGAAACGAAACCAATGATGAATAACGGGAGTTTGGTCCCGCAACTGCTGTTGAGTACGCTTTTTATTTGCTCCTATGCAGCATTGGTTTACATTATTGTCGTCGGAGATGTCGAAACATCAGACAGTATGACGCCCGTCTTGTTGATCATCGTTGGAAGCCTCACGTCATCCATGACGTCGGTAATGAGTTTTTGGTTTGGTTCGTCGAGCGGCTCAAAAGAAAAGTCGAGGACAGATAAAGTCGCGTAAAGCATAAATGAAAATGAACGAACAGCAAATCAAAGCCACGGTATTAACACCGTTTGGACCTCGTCTTGTAAAAGCAACGGTTCCTCCCGCTATGTTGGATGCGCTTAATGTGCATTGCGATGAAATTTTGGAAACGGATGGTCGGGAAGAATTAAACCTTTCCAAAGATTTAGTAGGCCACGTACGGGAAGAATGGTCTTGTGATCTTGAGGAGGTGCCCAATTTCGGAAATCTTCTGTACATACTTACCAAAGGTTTGTATGACCATTGTATTCAGGAGCGTAACGAAGAACAAACCGAAATTCCGGAAAGTTTAGTGGTCCATAAAAGCTGGTTTGTTCGCGCTTTTGAGAACGACTATAATCCAACGCACATGCACACAAGCGGGAGTTATTCTTGTGTACTGTACCTAAAGGTTCCCGAAACCATTTCCGACAGCAACAGCAAGCATATTGATAAACAAGCGACGGAAGGATACTTGGACTTTATTTACGGCACTTCGTTGGTGTGTTGTCCCGGTAACTTATGCCTTAAACCTGAAGTAGGCGACCTTTATGTTTTCCCTTCTTATTTATTTCATGCGGCATACCCTTTTTATGGTGAAGGGGAGCGCCGGTCCTTCTCCGCTAATATGTCTTTAGGAGTAAAAAGAGAGGATTAGTTTAGTCAAGAAACCAAATGGCTAAAATTAGGGTTGAACTGGACACGGAAGAGGATCAGGAAATTATTGCGCTAATTTTGCGGTTACTTGAATTGCTTGAAAAATCAACGCATAGCAGAGAGGGTTGAAGCTATATGGATTCCTTTGAGATTGTTCAGTTCATACAACGGACGATTAAGGAACGAAAGACGATTGTACTGGATGTTTTGGAAAATAATGGTATAAAGTCCATCGAACAATATCGAGAACTAATGGGTGAGTTAAACGCCCTTAATTATATTTTACAGGAACTCTCGGGCCTGCTAGAAAAACAGGAGCAATTGGATGACTGAAGCTGCTCAAAAGGTAGAAAATCTGTACGTTAAAGAAGAGGGGCGTGTACTGGACCCAACTCTTCTTGATAATACGCTTTTGGAAAGAATGCCCAACCCTACGGGTTGGAGACTGCTGATTCTCCCCTATCGGGGAAAAGGTACGACCGACGGAGGTATTCACCTACCGGACAAAACCCTTGAAGAAGGTCAAATACAAACGGTTGTTTCCTATGTCATAAAACAAGGCCCCTTAGCTTATAAGGATACGGAAAAATTTCCTGACGGGGCTTGGTGTAAGGAAAAGGACTGGATCATTATTGCTAGGTACGCAGGGTCCAGACTTCGAATAGAGGGAGGCGAGGTCCGCATCATTAATGATGATGAGGTTTTAGCCACTATTCTTGACCCAGATGACATTATTAATATCTAAAAGAGAGCAGCTATGGCAGAAGCACAACAAACAGCAGCAGAGAAGACGGATAACCAAGTTCCCCTTGACTTTGATGTAGACGCACCGGATGTGGAAGTGTCTCTTGAAAGTCCTGTGGTGGGGGAGGAGGTCAGTGACGCTGAAGTTATTGAAGTTCGGGACGTTGAAGAAAAAACCGAGCAAGAAGAGTACACCACTACGGTTCAAAAACGCATTGATCGTTTAACAAAGAAAATGCGGGAAGCCGAAAGGCAACGAGAAGAGGCTTTAAAATACGCCCAAAATGTTCAAACCGAATCAAATGATCTTAAATTGCGTATGCAGCAGTTGGATCAAGGCTATGTGTCTGAATACGGTAGTCGCATCACTGCGGAACAGCAGCAGGCCGAAGGGGACTTACGAAAAGCGGTAGAGCTAGGGGATGTGGACGCTACCGTAGCGGCTCAAAAAGCCATGACCCAGTTGGCGGTTGCACAAGATCGTTATGAGCAGGCTAAAGCTCAACAAGAGCAACAGTCCGCACAGGAAGCTGCGTATGCTCAACAATTAGCGCAGCAAAACCAAGCAAATTATGCTCAACAGCCCGTTCCACAAGCGCCCCCCACGGACCCGAAAGCCGTAGAATGGGCGTCTCGTAATGAATGGTTTGGGCAGGATGAGGCTATGACCTTTGCGGCCTTTGGTATCCACAAAAAAATGGTGGAAAGCGAAGGATTTGACCCGCAGAGTGAGGACTACTATAGTGAGCTTGATGAGCGGATACAGACAGAGTTTCCGCAAAAATTTAATGGGGCCAGTAAACGAACCGCCCAGACGGTCGCTGGAGTATCCCGTTCTTCTTCGTCAGGGCGCGGAAAGACAAAGGTTAGACTCACCCCTAGCCAAGTATCTATTGCTAAAAAATTGGGTGTGCCGCTTGAAGAATACGCGAAATACGTGAGGTAGTAGGAAATGACTAAAGAAGTAGAGACAGACCGCTTCGAAGGCATTGATCGTTCTCCTCGCGCAAAACAGAACCGGGCAGAAACGGCACAGCGTAGGCCGTGGGCACCCCCCACCATGTTGGATGCACCACCTGCACCAGACGGGTATAAACATCGTTGGATAAGAGCCGAAGTACGTGGTTTTGATGATCGTCAAAACATTTCAGCACGTCTTCGTGAAGGCTATGAATTTGTTCGAAAAGATGAATATCCCGAGTTTGAAGCTCCAGTTATGGAGTCAGGTCGTTATGAAGGTGTGTTTGGCGTTGGTGGATTAATTCTCGCGAGGATTCCACTGGAAACAGTGCAGGAGCGTACTGATTATTTTGCGGCTAAAAGCCAAGACTTGATGGACGCGGTTGACCACGACATGATGCGCGAGAATGCTCATTCAACCATGACGATTGATAAACCAAATCGTCAAACTCGTGTAACTTTTGGCGGTCCACGGAAATCGTGAACTGCTCCCTTTAGGAGTAAGAACCAATGGCTAATACTTATTCTGCGATGGGTCTACAACCCATTGCTAAATTAGGTCAGAGCACTAACTCCACGGGTATCACAGGCTACACGCCTTATGAAATTGCCAACGGCAACACTACTGCCATTTACCACGGCTCTCCAGTTATTCCCCTTTCTACGGGGTATATTTCACTGGTAGGCGCTGCGGCTGGTGGGTCGGTGAGCTTAGTCGGCGCTTTTGTAGGGTGTGAGTATGTATCTAGCACTACCTCGAAAACCGTTTGGTCAAATTATTGGCCCGGTTCCGGGGCGGACAGTAACTATCCTGTAAAGGCTTTTGTCGCTGACGATCCAAACCAGTTATTCGTAATTGGAACGGATGCGTCGTGGACAAATAAAGCCACAGCAAGAGCGGCTGTCTTTGCTAATGCAAACTTTAGCAGTGGTACCAGTGGGTCCACTAACACAGGTCGTTCCTCCGCAGCACTTGCAATCAGCACCATCGCAACTACCGCAGCCCTCCATTTGAGGATTATGGGTTGGGTAGAAGATGATTCTGATGCAGATTTTTCTGCGGCAGGAATCAAGGCCATCGTAAGGTTGAACAACAGCTTTAACTCCCCGGAAGGGAGTATTGCTGCTGGTACACCTTCGACAACGGGCGTTTAGGAGGGTTTGACATGGCTATTTCTCGCGCACAACTCGCGAAAGAGCTTGAACCCGGCCTTAATGCCTTGTTCGGGCTTGAATATGACCGGTATGACAAAGAACATACCGCAATCTACGAAGAAGAGTCTTCAGATCGTGCATTTGAAGAGGAAGTAATGCTTGCCGGTTTCGGAACGGCTCCGGTAAAAGGTGAAGGCAGTGCAATTTCATTCGATGACGCGCAGGAAACATATACTGCTCGTTATACGCATGACACCATTGCGCTTGCGTTCAGCATTACGGAAGAAGCGATCGAAGATAACCTGTATGATCGTTTGGCTTCTCGGTATACCCGCGCTTTAGCACGTTCAATGTCGCAAACGAAGCAGGTTAAAGCTGCTGCGGTGTTGAACAATGCTTTTGACACTTCTTATCCCATTGGGGATGGCGCGGCTCTTTGCTCGTCTTCACATCCGTCGCTTACCGGTAATCAGCGTAATGTGCTGTCTACCGCAGCGGATCTCAACGAAACCTCTCTTGAGCAAATGTTGATTGATATTGCCGGATTGACAGATGAGCGCGGATTGAAAGTTGCGGTTCGTGGAATGAAATTGCTCATTCCAAAGGAACTGCAATTTATATCCGAGCGGGTGCTTAACTCAACCCTACGTGCAGGAACGGCGGATAATGATATTAACGCCATGAAAGCAATGGGGATGTTACCCGAAGGGGCTTATGTCAATCACTTCTTGACTGATACGGATGCGTTTTTCATTAAAACGGATGCGCCAAACGGCTTTAAGCTGTTTCAGCGTACGCCGATCCGTACCGCGATGGAGGGTGATTTTGATACTGGAAACATGCGTTTTAAGGCACGGGAGCGTTACAGCTTTGGTGTTTCTGACTGGCGTGGTGTTTTTGGTACACCCGGAGCGTAATTTTTCGTTCTGAAGGAATGGAGGGGTGGCTTCTGTCGCCCCTCTGCTTTTCTGGGAAAATTAGCCCTAGCGACTGTCCCAGCAGACGCTTACCAAGACTCTAGGGCAAAACCTTTGGTAAGGGGGTAATAAAGTGGCGAAAACTACTTTTTCAGGTCCAGTTCGATCTTTGGCAGGCTTCATTAATGCGGGTTCCACGGGTGTTGTTAGCCTAACGGCGGATACGACGCTGACCGTTGCTTCTCACGCAGGAAGACTATTACTGACTAATGACGCCGACGGCAAATTCACGTTGCCTTCTATTGACGTTACAACTCCCGGCGATCCGACGGATCCCACTCAGCTCAACAACCTTGGCGCAACCTTCACTTTCTTAGTGATTACCGCAGCTACGGATATGGATATTTTGACCGATGGAACAGACAAGTTTGTCGGTGGACTTTATCTTGGTAAGAGTGATGCGGCGGGCAAGACCTTTATGTCGGGCGGATCTAATGATGTCATCACGATGAATGGTTCCACCAAGGGCGGTATTGTTGGCTCAGTGGTCACTTGTTACGCGGCGGCTAGTGCAAAATACGTTGTTAGTGGGACAGTGCTTGCTTCCGGTACAGTGGTTACTCCGTTTGCTGACGCATAAAGGAGTATCAAATGGCAGATTCAGTAAATGTTTCGACCATTATTGATGGTCCTCGTAAAGCGGTGTTTTACCTTACTAATGTTAGTGACAGTACCGGTGAAGCGGCTGTCACGAAGATAGATGTAAGCGCTTTAAGCACCAGTGCAGACGGAGACGCTTGCACGGGTGTTCGCATTGAAAGTCTTTCTTTTTCTACTGTTGGAATGGGTGTCCAATTGCTTTGGGATGCTACCGCTAACCGTTTAGCAATTGAACTTCCCCCCAACTATAGCGACTCTTTTGATTTTTCCGAGTTTAGCGGACTACCAAACTATTCCGGCTCTGGAAAAAATGGGGATTTGTTATTAACCACAGTAGGGGCGGGAAGCGGCGAGACGTATACCTTAACAATTACCTGTATTAAAGAATATACGGCTTTGTAAAGGTTACCTGCGGAGCTTTTATGCGAATGCAAGACGAGGCCCCACCAATTCCTAAAAATCAGGAGGAGATGCGGATTCAGTTTTACCATTACGCCACACAGCAACATTACATATTAGATAAAGTAAACCAACTGGAACCGGACGTTAAAGATATAAAACGTACTTTGTTCCAGATAAAGTGGTTTCTGCTGGGCGGCGTAGTGATATTGCTGACGCAACAAACGGGGATCTGGACCGTTTTAGCGGCAATGCTTAAATGAATCATGGTCATGAAGTTCAATGAATCATATCTCGGGCTTGAAAAGGAGATATGCGACGAAATTCGTGATTGGTCTGCATATGCCTTAGAAGAGAAAAGCCCCGACTTTAATGGCTTTTCTCCGTGCCCCTATGCGAAAAACACATGGGAAGACCATAAAGTTTCTATTGTGTTTAAGTATTCCGCGTCTTACCAACCCCTTTACAATTTAATTTCTTTATTTGACGACACCTCGGATCTTGTCCTTTTGGTGGACTTGAAATACCCCGATTCAGATTATTTTCATACGCATCTGTTTGAGTTAAACGACGCTATCGCTGATGGAGACTTTGGTGATAAAGATCTTTGGCTAATGGGGTTTCACCCGGAAGACGAAGCAAATGAATTAATTGATGATGGTACGTTTGAACCTCATGTAGAAACCAGTTATGCCATGATTTTTATTCAACGGTTGGCTAAATTACATGAAGCATCGGAGAAACTAGCTAGTCTTGGATATTACGATAGGTATACTGGTAATTATGATATTTCTAGCATTCGAGAAAAAAGGTCCGAATTGTACGGGAGACTAAAAAATGGATGATAAATACATACCGCAACATAAACGCCTTGCTATGGGGATGGTCCCTGAACGTATACCACGATACGAACAGGAGCGACGGGCTCATGAAAAGTTGGACCAACTCACGGGCCTGTTAAAATTGCGAGGTGGTGGTGCGGTGAAAAAAACGGGGCCTAAAAAAGCCATGCGGGGTGGTGGTGCGGTAAATAAACACAGCATTAAACGTTTTAGAGGCGGTGGTGCGGTGAAAAAAACGGGCCTTAAAAAATAATGGCTACGTCTGGGTCTATCAATTTTGAACTCGATGTCAGTGAGTATATTGAGGAAGCCTTTGAACGGTGCGGTCTTGAAGTTCGTACAGGTTATGATCTAAAAACCGCGAAGCGTTCTATGAACTTGCTTCTAGCGGATTGGGCTAACCGTGGCTTAAACCAATGGACCATTAAGCAGACCTCCATAACCGTGGCGGCGGATATTACTGAATATCCTGCGGGCACCGTAACTATGACGGTGGGTTCTAGTTCAGGTTTTACTGTCGCTGAAACCATTACGGGAGGAACCAGTGGCGCTACGGCTTCCATTACCAATCTTCCCTCGGGTACTTCCATGGCGATCACCATTCCGACAGGAACTTTCACCAACGGTGAAACCCTTACCGGTGGGACAAGCGCAGCAACTACCACCCTTTCTGCTGCTGTTGATTTAACGAACGCACAGGGCACCATAGATATTTTATCGTTAGTGGTTAAACGAGGCGATAACAGTTATGCCGCCGCGCGTTTAAGTCGGGACGGATATATTACGATCCCAAATAAAACAGAAACAGGTCGTCCTTCCCAGTTTTTCTTAGATCGACAAGTAACGCCTAATTTAAAAATTTGGCCTGCTCCGGAAAACAGTACCGACATTCTCATTTTTGATCGTCTTTATCGAATAGACGATGTGGATGATTTTACAAATACGCTGGGTGTACCGTTTCGTTTTTATCCTGCTTTGGCCGCAGGACTTGCTTATTACATTGCGTTAAAACGAGCGCCCAATCGGATTCAAGTTTTGAAACCGTTATATGAGGAAGAGATGGAGAGGGCTATGGTAGAAGATCGTGACCGAGCCTCGTTTAATGTCGTGCCTAGCTTAGAGTATGCGAGATTTAACTGATGTCTCGTTTCGCTGTCGGAAAACATGCGCGGGGAATTTCAGATAGGTCTGGGGCTTCTTATTTACTTAGGCGTATGAAAAAGGAATGGACCGGAGCGCTTGTTGGCTATGATGAATGGGAACAAAAGCAACCCCAGCTAGACCCAAGGCATAAGGTAGTGGACCCACAGGCTTTGAAAAACCCGCGTCCCGATAGGGTCGAACCCATGGTGGTCTATGTGGATACGATTATTCCTGAAATAGCTAACTTTAAGCCCATCATGTCTGTGGGGCAGGTTGGCGCGGTGACGGTGGCGACATGAGCTTTACTTACTCCAGTCTAAAGACCGCTATACAGGATTACACCGAAAACACGGAAACGACGTTCGTGACGCATATGGACGACTTTATAAAGCTGGCCGAAGAACGGATCCTGAAAAACGTCCAATTAGAGCTTTTTCGTAAAAACGTAACGGGGACCATGTCTTCTTCGAATCAGTATTTAGCTGCCCCGAGCGATTTTTTGGCACCCTTTTCGTTATCTATCACAAGCAGTAGCGTCAAAAGCTTTCTTGAATACAAAGACGTAAATTTTGTGCAGTCTTTTAACCCAAACAGTTCCACAACGGGAACGCCTCGGTATTATGCAATGTTTGACATAACCAATTTTATTATTGGGCCGACGCCGGATAGTGGGTATACGACGGAAATGCATTATTTTTACCGCCCCGCGAGTTTGACGGCTGCGGGAGACAGTGGAACAACGTGGCTGAGTGAAAACGCCACGTTGGCTCTTTTATATGGGTGTTTAACCGAAGCCTACACCTATATGAAAGGGGAGCAGGATTTAATGGCCGAATATGAAAAGCGTTTTGGCGAAGCCATGGTAGCTCTTAAAATGTTTGGCGAAGCCAAGGAAGTTACACAAGATTACCGTGCTGGCATGGTTATTAGGCCGAAACAATGATGGACGCATTAAATATAGATCTTCCTTCCGATTATTCTGTAGAGGTTCATACGACAAATAATCGGGGCTTTACGCCGGAAGAAGTGGCGCATCATTGTGCGAACAAAATCATTTCTATATCCAACAATACTCATCCGGGCATTCAGGCACAGGCTTACGCTTTTAAGGGCCATATAGAAAAAATGGTTGCCTTTTACATGCGGGAAGCCATTAAGAGCGATCGAACCACGGTCTATAACGCATTAAAGGATGCAGGGCATCCAGAACTTGCTGAAGCAATCAGGAGACTTTGACATGGCCTTTACTGGAAATTTTATGTGTACGTCTTTCAAGAAAGAGTTAATGGAAGCCAAGCACAATTTTTTAAATAGTGGAGGAAATACGTTTCAAGCAGCGTTGTATACAAACAGTGCTTCTTTTACGGCAGCTACGACAGCGTATACCACTAGTAATGAGGTTACGGGTACGGGCTATACAGCTAAGGGAAACTCCCTTACTCGCGTAGACCCAACAACAAGTGGTACGACGGCATATACGGATTTTGCTGATTCGACATGGAGTTCTTCCACCATTACGGCCCGAGGCTCGTTGATTTTTAATGACAGTGCCAGTGGAGATCCTTCCGTGATTGTTTTGGACTTTGGTTCTGATAAATCCTCCAGTTCGGGAGACTTTAAGATTGTATTTCCCGCTGCGGACGCCAGTAATGCAATTATAAGGATCGCTTAATGGCCGCAATCACCGGTTGGGGCCGCGACACATGGGGATCGGGCACATGGGGCGAAGCCGTTCCAGTTTCCGTTACGGGTGTTGCGGGAACCGGTGCGGTTGGCTCTGTCACAGTTGAGCTTAGTATTGATGCTTCTGTAACAGGTGTTGCAGGGACCAGTGCGGTTGGCTCTGTAACTGTTGGTATTGGTGCCGATGTTTCTGTAACAGGTGTTGCCGGTACGGGTTCGGTAGGTTCGGTAACGGTTACGGAAGGAAGCGGTGTAACCGTTTCTGTAACAGGTGTTGCCGGTACGGGTTCGGTAGGTTCGGTAACGGTTGAAGGTGATGCCAGTGTCAGCGTAACGGGCCTTGCGGGAACAAGTGCAGTTGGTTCTGTAACTGTTGTTGAAGGAATAGGCGTTACGGTATCCGCTACAGGTGTTGCAGGCACGGGTGCCGTGGGGGAGGCTACAGCATCCGCTGGTGCAACGGTTTCTGTTACGGGTGTATTTGGCACGGGTGAAACAAACGGTGTTCTGGTTTGGGGCGTTATAATTCCAGATCAAGATCCCAGCTATAGCGCGATTAGCCCAAGCCAATCCCCGTCTTGGACTGCGGTATCTCCGAGTCAATCACCCTCTTTTACACAAATAACGCCGAGCCAATCTCCATCTTGGTCTTCTGAGACACCTTCCCAAACACCAGATTGGATAAAGATTGCAGCATAGGACATGAGTTATGACTAGTACATACACATCAAATCAGGGCCTTGAAAAACCGGCAACGGGGGATCGTTCCGGTACTTGGGGAACCATGACCAACACCAATATGGATATATTGGATAGGGCTATTTCAGGGGTGGGCGCACTGAGCCTGACAGGTACAACTACCACACTAACCACGTCTGATGGTTCCGCCTCGGATGGCAATTATAAGGTTCTAGTGTTGGGCGGAAGCCCGAGCGGTACGAATACCATTACGTTAAGCCCCAATGATGCAGATAAATTGTATTTTGTGGTCAATGCCAGCGGCCAAAGCGTGGTTTTTACACAGGGGACTGGTGCGAATGTCACGGTAGCCAACGGTGCGGCGGACATCATCTACGCGGATGGTGCAGGAGGTGGCGCAGCCGTAGCAAGTGTGCTGGCCAAAAATCTTGTTTTTGGCGGTGACATAGATGTTGATGGAACTGCAAATTTAGACGCGGTAGACATTGATGGAGCTGTTCAGATTGATTCTACCGTTACGGTAGGCGTTGATGACACGGGTTATGACGTTAAGTTTTTTGGAGCGACTTCAGGAAAGTATTGGTTGTGGGATGAATCAGCAGATGGGGCTGTTCAGCAAGGAACTCTTACGGTAGGCGTAGATGATACTGGCTATGACGTTAAGTTTTTTGGAGCGACTTCAGGGGCTTATATGCTCTGGGATGAGAGTGCTGATGATTTAGTTTTAGCCGGTGCTGCTGGAATTGATCTCGCAGGAGATTTAGACGTTGATGGAACGGCTAATCTTGACATAGTTGATGTCGATGGCGCTGCTAACTTCGCCGCAGATGTAACCTTTGCTGACGGTGCGGATATCATTACTGCCACGGCAGGAACTAGTAACGTTCGGGTTGGTGTCAATGCCGGTATCAACATTGCATCCGGGGGTAATTACAACGTACTTATAGGCGATGAAGCAGGGAACGACTTAACCACGGGCGATTTTAATATAGCAGTGGGTTATGCTGCTTTGGATGCTGCCACCACGAATCTGTATAACATTGCGATTGGGTATCAGGCACTTACTGCGGCGAATAATGCGGGGGGAACTATCGCCAATGCTAATACCGCAATAGGCTATTACACGCAGCCCAATATCACTACAGGGTCTAACAATACAAGCTGTGGCGCTCAATCAATGCAGAACTCGACGACATCGGTGTCCAATGCCGCAATGGGGTATCTGGCGCAGAGCTTAAATACGACCGGGAGCTACAACACCGCTCAAGGACAGCAAGCACTTTATACCAACAGAACTGGTTACGGCAACACCGCAGTTGGGTACGTGTCTATGTACTCAAACGATGCTGCCATTTACAACACCTCAGTGGGCTACCAATCGCTCTATTACGCCACTGCCGGTTACAACACCGCAGTTGGAGCTTTTGCACTGATGGGAGCAGTTGGGACTAATGATGGGATTCAGAATACCTGCCTTGGCTATACGGCTGGTAGTACGTTAACGACCGGAGATAACAATATTGTTATCGGTTATACCGCACAGCCTGCTGCTGCAACCACTAACAATTCCATCACACTCGGTAACTCCAGTATTGCCGCGTTGCGCTGTCAGATAACAACCATCGCCTCACTGTCGGATGAACGAGATAAGCAAGATATTGACGATCTTCCCGTTGGTCTTGATTTTATCAACTCGCTACGCCCTGTAAAATTCACATGGAATATGCGGGATGGTGGAAAAGTTGGCGTCGAAGAGGCTGGATTCATTGCTCAAGAGTTGGATGCGGCACAACAAGCGTTTGATGCTGAAGAATACTTGCAGTTAGTTTTGAAAGATAACCCAGATAAACTAGAAGCGTCACCGGGAAAACTGATACCGATGCTTGTGAAAGCGGTGCAAGAATTGTCCGCCGAAGTTAAAGAATTAAAGGAGAAGCTAGATGCCTGATGCACCAACCGATGCGGAGATCGCGGCATATTTTTCCGCCATGGATGATAGCGTTACGCTTATTAACGCAACCGTTGCTGACGATACTGAAGCATTACAAATGTGCGGCACTGCTGCCGAAGTGAAGCTGATGGTAGCTCGCAATACTGGGCATCTTGAGCTTCAAGCGGCAAAAGATTGGTACATCGCGTCAAGCAATAATAAAACGTCTTATACCAACGCAGTAACAGCGGGTAATGCTTACGTCGCTGCGTGATGAATTATTACTACTGGAGGATTACTTATGAAATGGGTTATTGATAGATTTAAAGAACCGTCGAGTTACGCCGCTGCCGGAGCCGCCCTCATGGGAGTTGGCATGTTAACAGGGCAGAATTGGCTGATTTTGATTGGCATAGTTGGCGGGGTACTTGGCTTTATATTGAAAGAGAAAGGCGTGATTTAATAAAGTAGTTTAAAGAGAATGCCTTTAACCAAACTAAAATTTCGCCCCGGCATTAATCGAGAAGTTACTTCCTACAGTAATGAAGGGGGCTGGTATGACTGCGATATGATTCGCTTCCGATACGGGGTACCGGAAAAGATAGGGGGCTGGCAACAGGATTCTTCCTCCACTTTTTTAGGAACCTGCCGTGCGCTTCATACTTATGTTTCCTTAGCGGGGGATGTTTATACCGGCGCAGGCACCAATCTAAAATATTACCTTTATTTGGGTGGCGCGTTTACCGACATTACCCCCTTGCGTTCGACTACGTCTGCGGGGGATGTAACCTTTGCTCGTGTGGGCGTTGGGGATGCAACGCTTACGGTTACGGATACAAACCACGGTGCGGTAGCAAATGACTTTGTCACGTATTCCGGGGCAGCTAGTTTAGGCGGAAATATTATTGCGGCGGTTTTAAATCAGGAATATCAAATTGCCTCCGTTACAGATGCCAGCACTTACACGATTGAAGCGAAAGATACTTCTGGAAATGCTGTATTAGCTGCTAGTGGTGACTCCGGTAACGGCGGTGGTTCCACAGTAGGAAAATATCAAATAAACACAGGACTAAACTCTACCGTTTTTGGTACTGGCTGGGGTACAAGCACGTGGGGCCGTGGTACGTGGGGATCGAGCAGCACCCTCACGGTGTCTGACACTTTACGTTTATGGTCCCATGATAATTTTGGTGAAGACTTAATATTTAATGTTCGGGACGGCGGTATCTATTATTGGGACACAAGCGCCAAGACACTGGGCACTGATCGTGCCGTGACGCTTGCCTCGCTAGATACAGATTCCGCCATACCGACGATTGCCAAACAGGTGCTGGTGTCTGACCGAGATCGCCACATCGTAGCTTTTGGCTGTGATGGGGAAACCACGATCGGAACGCAGGATCCTCTTCTGATTCGTTTTAGCGATGCGGAAAGTACGACGACGTGGAATGCGTTGGCGACCAATTCCGCCGGGGAATTACGAGTAGGATCTGGATCTGAAATCATCTGTGCCGTGGAAACCCGACAACAAATTATAGTGTTTACGGATTCTTCGTTACACGCTATGCAGTTTTTGGGACCGCCCTTTACTTTTGGCATTTCCCAGTTGTCGGAAAACATCACCATTATGGGACCGATGGCGGCGAAGGCGGTAGACGACACGATTTTTTGGATGGGCCAAGAGGACTTTTATGTTTTTGATGGGCGCGTTCAGAAGCTCCCCTGCGCTGTAAGGTCTTACATATTTGACGATTTTAATGTGACCCAAAACCAAAAGGTTTTTGCGGCACTCAATTCCACTTTTGACGAAGTTTGGTGGTTTTATCCTTCAGGGGATTCCACAGAAATAGACAAGTATGTGATTTACAATTATCAGGAAAAGGCTTGGTCCTATGGTTCCTTGGCTCGTACGGCATGGTTAGATCGCGGCATTAACGACTATCCGTTAGCAACCGGCACGGATTACTATCTGTATGACCATGAATTTGGCTTAGATGATGGTAGTACAAACCCGCCTTGCGCTATTAGCTCCCATATCGAATCCAGCCAGATTGACATTGGAGACGGTGAACGGTTTGCGTTTATTCGCCGCCTAATTCCCGACGTAACGTTTGGCGGTTCGACAGCAACGTCTCCCACTGCCACATTCACTTTGAAAACACGGAATTTTCCGGGGGGAGCTTACCTAAGCTCTGACAATAGTTCGGTCACACAAACGGAAGCGGCCACTTCCACGGTAGTAGAACAATTTACCAATCAGGCTTTTGTGCGCCTGCGCGGGCGGTCTTTTGCCCTGCGGGTTGCCAGTTCGGGAGAACAGGTCCAGTGGCGTTTGGGATCTCCGCGTGTTGAGGTACGACAGGATGGCCGACAATGAGTTCCAGAAACCTTGTCCAGCCGCAATTTCCGCTTCCGCCGGGTACCTATGACGCGGCTTATATGGCGGAAATCGTGCGCGCCTTTTCTGTGTTTTTACAGCAAGTCAACAATCCCGGCGACTCACGGGCCACGACCATGACTCTCACGAATCTTCAATCAGACGATTATAATCTGGAAACGGGGGCGCTTTTCGAGCATGAGGCTTATATCAAAATTACCGTTGGGAACGTCTCCAATCCTCGCGGAAGCGAAGGTACGGGAACCGTGGGATCGGCTACGGTAACCACTTCCTGATGGACAGACCCATCCTTTCTTTATCACGTTGGCGGTCTAAGGGCAGTTTTGATATAGTGCTTTGTGCGTCATGCGGAAAAAAGGTTGATACACCTGCGGAAGTTGCTTCCTACCCATCAGGGCAGTGTCCAGACTGTAAAAAACCGTGGACCGGATCCGAGCAGCGTAGCACCGCAATTTCGGTCCACGCTCCACGGGCCAGCAGAGGAGTGACATAATGGCTTACGAGCGTTCCGCTCTGGGGATCACAGGCATACAACAGGTTGCCGAGCACCTTGCGGACTTTGGCCGTTTTGGCGACGGCTATGTTGTGCATGCCTCGAAAGGGGAAACAGTCATTCCTTTGGCTGTGCTAAATGAAAACCCCCGTTTAAAAGCAGCCCTGTTTACCCAAATGCGCGATATGGGCCTTGAGCCTAAGCGCTATGTTGTGGGAGACAAACTTAATTCGATTAACCCGGTCACGGGCCAACCTGAATTTTTCTTCAAGAAACTTTTCAAAGGCCTTAAAAAGGTCGTAAAAACCATTGCGCCGGTTGTACTGCCTGTTGCGTTAAGTATGACGCGTCTAGGCCCCATTTTTGGTGCTGCGGCGGGAACGGGAATTGCTTCGCTTATCGGGGGCGAAAGTTTTGGCAAGAGCTTAAAAAATTCCGTTATTGCGGGAGGCATTGGTGGACTCTATGCCGGGCTTACAGGGGCGTATGGCGCAGGCGAAGGCAACCGTTTGGCAGGCTTTAAAAAGGGGGTAAGCGACGCCTTTAAACAACCCTTTGCAGCCCGCGCCTCAAGCGCCTTGGCTCCTATAGAAGATCGCTCTGAATTC
>TARA_R110002072_G_scaffold86030_2_pt1 | contig 26494 bp, 25 predicted proteins | sample TARA_R110002072 | Tara Oceans TARA_R110002072 (sample SAMEA4397118) | marine metagenome | biome: Polar Biome; feature: [SRF] surface water layer (ENVO:00010504); material: water (ENVO:00002006), including particulate matter (ENVO:01000060) such as... | depth 5 m | reverse complement strand
ATTCCGCAAATTGACCGTCGGCGACAATATCATGGCCATCCTGGAGACCCGCTCCGATCTCAACAAAAAGCAGCGCCTGGCGCGGTGCGATGAGCTGCTGGCGGAATTCAATGTTCAGCACTTGCGCGACAGCCTCGGCCAATCCCTGTCGGGCGGCGAGCGCCGGCGGATCGAGATCGCCAGGGCGCTGGCCACGGAACCCGAGTTCATTATGCTGGACGAGCCCTTTGCGGGCGTAGACCCCATCTCTGTGACCGATATCAAGCAGATTATCCTGCACCTGCGTGATCGCGGTATCGGCGTACTCATCACCGATCACAATGTGCGCGACACGCTGGACATCTGTGAAAAGGCCTACATCGTGGGTGAGGGTCGTATCATCGCCTCTGGCACCACCGAAGATGTGCTGAACAATGTTCATGTACGCCAGGTGTACCTCGGCGAACAGTTTCGGATGTAGATCCCCGCCATCGCGGTTCGCGCGCGCTGCGACACCCCGCAGCGCCGACTTTTTCGACTACCTCACAAATCCTAGCAATTTTCACGCCAAGCTGTTGCCACCCGCCGGTGGCCGGGGCTACACTGCCGTTAACACCCTCACGGCAGGGACCGCGACAGGCGCGAGATTTATGATGCTCCGGGCTATCACATGAAGCAATCTCTCCAGCTAAAGCTGGGTCAACAACTGACGATGACTCCGCAGTTGCAGCAGGCGATCCGATTGTTGCAGTTGTCCACGCTGGATCTGCAGCAGGAGATCCAGCAAGCACTGGATAGCAACCCCCTGCTGGAGATGTCCGAGGACGATTCCTACGCCTCCGAGGACGAACTGCAGAACGATTCCAACGCTGATAGAGAAGGCGACAGCCCGGGCAGTAAAGACGATTCAGGCAACAGCCCGGAGGAACCGCCCGACTGGAGCTCCAAGGAACTGGACGGCTCCAGTACCCTGTCGGACGAATTGCCCGTCGATGTCCAATGGGACGACCTGCTGCCCTCCTCATCGGCGCCCTCGCCGCAGGGTGACGACGGCGCAGAGGGTGATTTTTCAGCGCAGAACTCCGCCAGCGAATCGCTGCGCGAACAACTGCTCTGGCAGTTGGGGCTCACCAGGCTCTCCGATACCGACCGACTCATCGCGCTTTCTATCATCGACGCCACTGATGCCAACGGTCGACTGCTGACAACTCCCGAGGAAATCCACGAATCGCTGAGCGGCGATCTCGATATCGATCTCGACGAGGTGATCGCCGTACTGCATCGACTGCAGCAGTTTGAGCCCTCAGGGGTCTGTGCGCGTGATTTGCAGGAGTGCCTGTTGATACAGCTGAACCACCTGCCACCGGCAACGCCGTGGCTGGAACAGGCCAAGCTGGTCGTCAGTCGCTACCTGAATCAACTGGCCAGTAGCGACTTCGGGCAAATATTGCGGCGCACCCGACTCGACGAGACAGCGCTGAAGCAAGTGCTCACGCTGATTCAGTCACTGGACCCGAACCCCGGTCACACGGCGGTTCCGGAAGAAATCGAGTACGTCGTTCCAGATGTGTTCGTCAGCAAAAAGAATGGGCGCTGGCTGGTTGAGCTGAATCCGGATATCGCACCCAAATTGCGCATCAACAGCGGCTATGCCAACCTGATCAAACGGGCGGACAACAGCGCTGACAACACCTATCTGCGCGACAACCTGCAGGAGGCGAGATGGTTCCTGAAAAGCCTGCACAGCCGCAATGAAACTTTGATGAAAGTCGCCAGTCGAATTGTAGAACACCAGCGCAATTTCCTCGAGTACGGCACAGAAGCCATGAAGCCGCTGGTACTGCACGAAATCGCAGAGGCGGTCGATATGCATGAGTCGACCATATCCCGGGCGACCACCAACAAATACATGCACACACCACGAGGTGTTTTTGAGCTGAAGTACTTTTTCTCCAGCCATGTCGCGACCACAGCCGGGGGCGAGTGCTCGTCCACTGCGATCAGGGCGCTGATCAAAAAACTCGTAGCAGCAGAAAATCCGCGCAAGCCATTAAGTGACAACAAGATTGCCCAGTTATTGAAAGAACAGGGGATCGAAATCGCGAGGCGCACCATCGCAAAATACCGCGACGCCCTTTTTATTCCACCGTCCAACGAACGCAAACGATTGGTCTAGACTCAAAGTAACCATCACCGGCATCGCCGGGTGCAGGTACCACCCGTCTCAAACCCGTAAAAGGAGCTTTATATGCAACTTACCATCACTGGTCACCACCTTGAAGTTACCACGCCGCTAAAGGAGTATGTGGAAAACAAGCTGGAGCGCTTGCAACGCCATTTTGACCAGATAACCGCAACGCATGTCATCCTGACGGTAGAGAAAAAGATAGTACAGCGCGCAGAAGCCACCATCCATGTAGCCGGCGGTGATTTGTTCGCTCACGCTGAATCAGAGGATATGTACGCCGCCATTGATGCACTCTCCGACAAGCTGGACCGCCAGTTAATCAAACACAAACAGAAGCATCGGGGGCACTAGACGCAACGCGATGAATGCTCTCAGCCAAATATTAACCCCGGCGCGCACCGTCTGTGATGCGCCGGGCATTAGCAAAAAGCGGTTATTCGAGACGATAGCCACCGTCGTCTGTGGCGATCAGCATAGCCTGGCCTACGATGAAGTACTGGATCATCTCATCGCCCGGGAACGGCTCGGCAGCACCGGCCTCGGCCACGGTATCGCTATCCCCCACTGCCGTGTTGGCGATTGCTCGGAGCCACTGGGGGCGCTGTTGTCGCTGGAGGAACCCATCCCGTTCGACGCGCCAGATGAGCAACCCGTGGACCTGCTGTTCGTGCTGCTGGTACCGGAAGAAGCGCATCAGCGCCACCTCGATATTCTGGCAACAGTTGCGCGCCTGTTCAGCCAGGCAGATTTCTGCGCGCGTTTGCGCGCAGCCAGGAGCGACCGCACCCTGTACGATATCGCTTGCAGCGAAGAGACCTGAGGAGCGTTAGCGATGCGGCTTATCGTCATCAGCGGGCGCTCAGGCTCTGGCAAAAGTACCGCTCTGCACCAGCTGGAAGACGAGGGGTTCTACTGTATCGATAACCTGCCGGTTTCGCTGCTACCTGCCCTGGTAGAGAAGGCTGGCAGTGAAGAGTTCGCGCTGTTTCAGGGCACCGCAGTGTGCATCGACGCCCGCAATGCCTGGAAAGACCTGAAAAACTTCCGCGGCATACTGGACTCGCTGCCGGACTCCGTTGAGACCCAGGTGTTGTATCTCGATGCGCTGGTGCCTGCGCTGCTGCGACGCTTCGGTGAAACGCGGCGTCGACACCCCCTCAGCAACGACTCTGTCTCCCTGGCGGAGGCCATTGATCAGGAACAGTCACTGCTGGAGCCTATCGCCAGCAGTGCCTCTCTAGTACTCGATACCAGCCAGATGACCATTTACGAGCTGCGCGATGCGATCAAGCAGCAACTGCTCGGCACCAGTATGGGCACGATGTCGATACTGATCCAGTCCTTCGGCTTCAAACGCGGGGTTCCGGCAGATGCCAATCTCGTCTACGACGTCAGGATGTTACCCAACCCTCACTGGGTAAAAGAACTGCGACTGAAGACCGGGCTGGACGAGGAGGTCGCCGAGTTTCTGGAGAATCAGCAGATGACAGCGGATTTGTATGACGATATCTGCCACTATCTGGACGTCTGGCTGCCGCGCTACCGGGAGGGGAATCGCAGCTACCTGAATATCGCCCTGGGTTGTACCGGAGGCCAACATCGGTCAGTATATTTGGCGAATCGCCTTTTCAAGCATTACAAGGCGGAATACCCGTCAATGCATATAAGACACAGAGAACTCCAGTAGACAGGGCGGCGCGTGATACGAACCCAACTCGTCATCATTAACAAACTCGGTTTGCACGCGCGTGCGGCGGCGAAGTTTGTCGCCTGTACATCCGCATTCTCCAGCAGTATCCAGGCTGGCAGGGACGGGCAAATGATCGACGGTAAAAGTATTATGTCTGTGATGATGCTGGCCGCGGGCAAGGGTACTGTACTGGATATTGAGATCGACGGGCGAGATGAGGCAGAAGCGCTGGCTGCGCTGCAAACACTGCTTGAAAATTGCTTTGATGAACCCGAGTAGACTGCCGTTCCGTAACTAATCACGTTGTTGCCTGAGCCGCTTTTCCGGATAATCCCCTGCGTGGGCACACTGCCCCCAGCAGTTTTTCCCGGGTAGTCAAATGGCGCAGAATCAGGAAGTATCACAGCATACTCTCGACAAGCTTTCCGCAGCACTGGAAAGCGGCACCTTTGTCGATGTGCGACGCATGCTGAATGGCTTGTCGCCTGCCGATATCGCGCACCTGATTGAATCCTCTCCCCCCAGATTCCGACACGTTCTCTGGCAGCTGGTTGACGCCGAGCGCGAGGGTGAAGTCCTGGGCGAACTGGGCGACGACCTGCAGGTGCAGTTCCTGCGGGCGATGAATGCGGAAGAAGTCGTTCAGCTCACAGAGCACCTGGAAGACGACGATATCGCCGACATCCTGCAGCAACTGCCCGGTCATATCATGCGGGAAGTGCTCACCATCATGGACCAGCAGGACCGGGCGCGACTTGAGCGGGTGATGCATTACCCGGAAGACGTCGCCGGCGGCCTGATGAACACCGATACAATCACCATCCGGGCGGCGTTGACGCTGGATGTGGTGTTGCGCTACCTGCGGCGCCACAGCGAAATTCCGAAAATGACAGACAACCTGATCGTGGTGAACCGAGCCGACAGGTATATTGGCCTGCTGCCGCTGCGGACACTGTTGGTGTCCGACCCCGCCACCTCTGTGCGGGAAATGATGGTCACCGACATCGACCCGATTGATGTCAATACGCCCGATTCCGAGGTCGCGAGGCTGTTCGAACGCAACGACTGGGTGTCGGCACCCGTGGTTGACGAGGACGGCAGGCTGTTGGGACGAATTACAATCGATGACGTGGTGGACGTCATTCGCGAGGATGCCGACCGCTCGCTGATGTCCATGGCGGGTCTGGATGAGGACGCCGACACCTTTGCACCGTTTATCCGGGCGGCGCCGCGTCGCGCCATCTGGCTGGGTATCAACCTGATCACTGCCTTCATTGCCGCCTCGGTCATCAATTTATTTCAGGGCACGATCGAGAAGGTCGTCGCGCTGGCGGTGCTGATGCCCATTGTCGCCTCCATGGGCGGTATCGCCGGCACCCAAACACTGACACTGGTAGTGCGCGGGATCGCCATGGGCCAGGTCGGCAAGTCCAACCAGGCCTGGCTAATAAACCGGGAACTCCAGATCGGGCTGATGAATGGCTTGCTGTGGGCCGCTGTTGTGGCGGCGGCAGCCTCTCTCTGGTTTGACGACTGGCAAATCGGCTGGATCATCGCCGCTGCCATGGTTATCAACCTGCTGACAGCGGCACTGGTGGGGGCGATACTGCCTCTTTTCATGACGCGAATACGCATCGATCCGGCACTGGCCGGCGGCGTGGTGTTAACAACCGTCACCGATGTGGTGGGCTTCGTCTCCTTTCTCGGGCTGGCGACAGCATTCTATGGCTGACAGCACCCCAGAGAATGGCCCACAGCCGGATGCGCCGCCCAGCAAAAGCGCACGCAAACGGCAGATGCACGGCCTGCAGGCGATGGGTGAGTCGCTGGTCAACCTCAATGACAAACAACTCGCCCAGATTCCTATCGAGGACGAACGCCTGCTGACCGCCATCCGCGAGTGCCGCGACATCCGCAGCAACAGCGCCCGCAAACGCCACCTGCAGTTCATCGGCAAACTGATGCGCAATGTCGATCCCGATCCGATAGATCAGGCGCTGCAACTCCTGCATACCGCGCGGCAGCGCAGCACGGATGCTTTTCATCAACTGGAGCAATTGCGCACAGACATACTGGCCGCCGGTCCCGAGGGCGTGGAGTTGGCGATGACACGCTATCCCGCAGCCGACCGGCAGCATCTGCGACAACTGGTGTTGCAACACGGGCGCGAGGTCCGTAACAACAAACCACCGGCTGCCAGCCGAAAATTGTTTACCTACCTCAAAGACCTGCAGATCGCTCAGGGCGACCCCGACTGAACGGGCCGGTCAGGTTCACTGGCCGGTGACGATGCCTCCGGCGCGTCGCCATCTGCGGCAGGCGCGGCGGCTTCCTCGACCGCATCATCGCTCGATGCGCCGTCTGCATTGTGCGGTGTGTTATCAAAGATGCGGTCAAAAGTGACTTCCGGGTCGTTCCAGTTACCGCCGATGCTATAGACGGCGCTGGAGAGCCGGTTCATCTGTTTGTTGAAGACCTGGCTCACCACAAACACGCCAGCGGCTACCGGTAAACTGGCGGCCAGCGCTGCAATCCAGGGCAAATTGTTCGCTACCGGAATTGTCGCCACCAGTTGCCCATCGAGACTTCTTGTGCGCAGATCAGAGATACCGCTGAAGCGAAAACTCGAACCGCCTTCCACATCCATACGCGACACTGTCAGCAGGCCATCACGTACATCGATTTCACCCTGCACGCTATCGAAAGGAATGCCCGCTTCAAACATATTGGACAGGCTCAGGCGCTGCACGATGTCTGCGAGGTTCAGGATACTCACAACGCGCAGCGCCCCGCTGGCGCTGGCCGGTGCTTCCAGAAAGCTGCCGTGTCCAATCCGGGCCTCCAGCGCACCCTGTCCGTGCGGTAACGAAAAATCCTGCGGGCCACCGGGCCAGCGCAGCGTCACGTCAAATTCGCCCTCCCCGGTTTCCACAATGCGCTGGTAGTCAAAAAATTCCAGCGTCTGTCCCAGGTCATCAAACGCCAGCGTGGCCTGCAGTTCGGTATACCCTTCGACGCCCTGATGCCAAACCAGTTGCGCGGGCTGTGCCGGTGGCAGGCGCAGCAGCGCAAGCTCCCCGGAAATGCCCTCCACGGTGATCACATCGGACGTTTTATGCAGCGTGAAGTCGAGCTCGCCCAGGCGCCGTCCAGACTGGAACAGGTTGCGCAGCGAGACATTCAGCGCCGGCATGTCCACGGCTGCGCTGGACGGGTCACTGCCACTGTCCGGCTGCTCGAATGCCGGCAGCTGGTCCAGGTCCAGGTACTCCACGGTAAGTTGCACAGGGCTGCCCACGCCGGATCGCGATGCCTGCCCACGCAACCACTGTGAAACCAGTGCCGCCTCCCATTGCGCGTTGTCCAGCGACAGTGTGACGACGACATCCTGCAGTTCCCGCCCCAAAACCACCACCCGGTCAGCGCGCAGATCATCCACAATGAGCTTTAGCGACATCTCCGTCACCGCTGCCTGATCACTGCCGCCGTCCGTCGCTGTACTGACGGTCGCTGCGCTCGCAGCCGTTTCAGAAAGGGGCTCCGGTTCGCCGAAATACTGCTGTGCCAGTGCCAGCCACTCATCGGCCTGAATCAGCGGCGCGAAACCGGTGATCCGCAGCAGGCCCTCCTCCACCACCGCTGCCGGCTCATTGATACCCAGCGCGCCACCGCGAACAGCTCCGTCATCGATATCCAGACGCAAACGCAGCTGCTCTCCGAGTTCAATCGATAGCGGAGTGACCCCCGTGGCCAACGGCATAGCAAGGCGCAGCTGCTGCGGCTCGTGCGCCTGTTTTTGCCACGGCGCGGGCAGGTCCAGGCTGACGCCCTGCAGATCGCTGCTCACAGTGAGAACAGGCGGCACACCCGGCGCGAGGCGAATACTCATGTCTGCGGCGGCCCGACCACTGGCAAACGAAAGGCGCTCCAGTTGCAGCCAGCGGCGCACATCAGCCAGTTCAACACGGGTGGCGAGCTCGATATCGACCACAGTGGTCGCTGGGTCGTACTCGCTATCGCTGCCACCGTGATGCTGGCGCAGAGACGCGGTAACCGCATTTCCCCAAAGTGTCGCCGCCAATTTGCTGGAACTGAACCCCGTCTCTGTACTGTATTCAAATTCCCCGTTCACTGACTGCAACGGCAAATTACCGGGCGTTACCAGCAGTTCTACATCGCGCCAGCGGGTGGCGACATCCACTCGCGGCGCCGAGGATGCATCGCTGAGATTCATATGCAGCTGCAGTTGTGTATCGAGGTGACCCGTGGCGGTCCAGGCGGCGAACGTTGGGCCCACAATCTGCGCCAGCGGGGATTCGTTAAGCACGCGAAACCCATCGCCGACCGGACCCTGTATCGCGCCCTGCAGGTCCAGCGTGACATCGCCTGCCGGCGTCAATCGGGTCTCCACCGAGAGTTCATTGACACGGGACTGGTACAGGCTGGCGCGCTCAGCCCAGACGCTGACATTGCTGTCGTCAATCAGCACAACTCCCTGCTCCACCGACACAGGTGGCCATTGCGGGTGGTAGCGCAACTGCGTATCGCTGACATTGAAAGCCAACTGCACCGTGCGCAGCGGCGCGGCACCGGAACGCAGGCTGCCGCGCCAGAGGAACGCACCCTGCTGGATGTCCCCATCGCCAATACTGTCGGCCAGCCAGCTGAGCAGAGAGGGATCGAGAATATAGGGAATGTACTTTGCCCGGTGTACAGGATGGGTGTCATGCAGGCCAACCAGTAGGCCCATCTCAATGCCAGTGTCGTCCGGCTGCAGCGGTATATTGAGTCCAAACAACACTTTGGCGACACCCTCCTCGCCCCGCGTCGTCAGCAGTCCGCTGGCCAGCCTGACGGCCTTGGCGTCCCAATCGAGGTTCAGGGTGCCGTACAAATCCTCAAATTCCAGTGGCTCGCTGTAGATGGCGGGAAAGTCCAGGCTCATTGCCTGCCCATCGAGCACCACAACACCACCTGTGGGGGTGACTCGCGCATAGCCGGTGGCGGCTCTGACACCAGGTGCCCCGTGCAGGGAGTCGACCGCGACGTCCTCGAAATTTGCCGCTATCTGCCAGTCATCCGCGGGCCGGGCGGTGTTGTCAATATCGAATTGCAACGCGCTGACCTGCCCGCGCGGTTGCAAAGCGGTAAACACCTCGCGCAGGGACTCCGGCACCGCCGCCTGTTCAGTGAGGATGGTATTTATCGGCGCCAGCGCAAACCCTCCGGTCCGCAAGCGCAAGGCGCTGCCGCCCGTGTCCAGTTGCGCCCGCGGAAGGGTCCACTCGACATCACCCTGGGCGAGGTGCAGATTGGAAAGAAACAGTGTCCACCCATTTTCACGCTGCAGCAGCCGCGCTTGAACGGCAAGACGCTGCAGTGGTAACTGCCATGAGTCGTCATCGGCCGCCACCAGCAGGTCGCCACTTTCAAGGCTGGCCGCGACCGAGGGGGTACCTCTGTCCCAGTTAAGCCACAGCTGCAAATCTGCCGTGCCATCGGTCCACGCCGACAGAAACCGATCGGCCAACATCCGCCGCACGGCACCCAGGTCAGTGGACTGCATGTCCAGGTACAGCTGCCCCGAAAACAACTGGGGCGTAAAGGGGTTTCCCAGCCCCCGCGCGACCACGGCAATCCGCGCGCCAGCTGACGACGCCAGCGTCGCCTGCACACGGCGTTCGCTGCCCTCGCGGGACAACTCGAGGTCGAGCCCGAGATCGCGCACCTCACCGCCGGGCAGTGTCAACATCAGGCGATTATTGCGCAGCGAAATACGCTCGACGTTCAGAATGAACTCCCGCAGTGGCGCCGCCGTCTGGCCCTCCCCTTGCCCGAATCCCGACAACCGGATTTTGCCATCGCGCGACAGCTCCCCGCGCAGCAGCAGATCGTCGAGCACCAGAGTGGACATCTGCAATGATTGCGTGCGCAGCGAGTTCAGCACGTCCACCGCCATACGTCCCCGGGAGAGTTCCAGCGGCGGGCTGTCGCTACCGGGAATACTGATGCGCAAACCCGTCAACACCAGTGCAGGCGTGAAAGACTGCCACTCACCACTGACCTGCTGTGCTTCAATGCCAAACGGCAAACGCGCATTCAGTGCCTGCAGGATTTCCACACGGTAAGACGCCAGGTTTGCCGTGAACAGGCGCCCGAGGCTGACATAGGCCGCCAGTGTCACTATCAGGAGAACAAGCGCCACCCAGAGTACACTGCCAAGCCTGCTGTAAAAGGGATTCTCCAAACGTCTATTCCGCGCGCTCTGCCCGCTCAGAGCAGTATGATGTCGAACTGTTCCTGCGTGTAGCCCGGCTCGGCTCGCAAGCTGATGGTCTTACCCACAAACTCTTCGAGATCGGCCAGATGCGCCGACTCCTCATCCAGCAGTCGATCGACCACAGACTGTGATGCCAGCACCATCAGGTTATCATTCTCATAGGCCCGGGCGTCGCGCATGATCTCGCGAAAAATCTCATAGCAGACTGTCTCCGCCGTCTTCACCATACCGCGCCCACGGCAAACCGGACAGCCCTCACAGAGCATTCTCTCGAGACTTTCACGGGTGCGCTTGCGGGTCATTTCCACCAGGCCCAGATCGGAGACCCCGCTTATCTGGTAGCGCGCCGGGTCTCGCTGCATCTGTTTCTCCAGCGTGCGATGCACCTGGCGACGATGTTCGGCATCTTCCATATCGATAAAATCAATAATGATGATGCCGCCGAGGTTGCGCACACGCAACTGCCGGGCCAGCGCGGTGGCGGCCTCCAGATTCGTCTTCAGGATGGTCTCGGCCTGGTTTCGCCTGCCGACGAATGAACCGGTGTTGACATCGATGGTGGTCATCGCCTCGGTCTGGTCGATAATGAGATGGCCACCGGATTTGAGCTCGACCCGGGCTTCCAGAGCCCGCTGAATTTCATCCTCCACCGCATGTAACTCGAACAGCGGGCGCTCGCCGCTGTAGTGTTCCAGCAGGCCCGCCACCTCGGGTACATAGTCCTCGCAAAAGGAGCGCAGCGCGGTAAAACACTCACGGCTATCGATAAGAATCCGCTCCACTGACGGTCTCACCATATCGCGCACAATGCGCAAATACAGTGGCAGTTCCTCATACAGCAACTCCGCTTTGGTGGCGGCGGCAGCGCGCCGCGAGACCGCTGCCCAAAGGCGTTGCAGAAACCGCAAATCGGCGCGAATTTCCTCCTCGCCCATTCCCTCTGCAGAGGTGCGCAGGATAAAGCCCCGGTGCTCTTCCATGTCCTCAGCCGCCAGCGCCTGCGCCAGCACCTGCTGCAGGCGCGTCCGCTCCAGTGCATCATCGATCAGTTGCGAAACACCGATATGCTCTGTTTGTACCAGCATCACCAGGTAGCGCGTGGAAACCGACAACTCGGTAGTCACCCTGGCGCCCTTGCTTCCCAACGGATCCTTGGTCACCTGCACAATAAGCTTTTTGCCCTCGTAAAGATGGTCGGCGATCGTTTCCGAGCTGCGGTTGCTGGCGCCTCGACCGTGGCTTTGCCCAGCGACAATATCGGAGAGATGTATGAAGGCCGTACGCTCCACCCCGATATCAACAAAAGCCGCCTGCATGCCGGGCAAAACACGCACTACCTTGCCGGCGTAGATATTGCCGACGATACCCTTGCTGGCGGAGCGCTCAATGTGGATATCCTGGGTGGCACCGTTGTCCACCAGGGCCACGCGGGTTTCCATCGGTGTGAAATTGATCAGGATCTCTTCACTCACGCGTCTATCCCCTGCGCCCTGCGTCTGCTAACTCGGGCGCCTGCAACGGGTTCAGCGTGGTTGCAATACCGTGGTCACAGAGCAAACGCCAGGTTTCACACAGCGGCAGGCCCACAACATTGGAGTAGCTGCCCTCAATAGAGCGCACAAACGCCCCCCCCAGCCCCTGGATACCGTATGCACCGGCCTTGTCCCAGGGTTCAGAAGTGGACAGGTAGGCCGCCAGCGTCTCCTCACTCAACACCGAAAACTGCACCCGCGTCCGCACCGTTTCACAGTGCATGCCGCTCACCCCCAACAGGCATATCGCCGTCATCACGGTGTGGGATCGCCCACTTAGACCGGACAGCATGGCCATCGCCTCATCGCGGTCACGGGGCTTGCCCAGCACCCTGTCGTCAAGCACCACTGTGGTATCTGCCGCAAGCACCACAACATCGGGCGCCGGAAAACGGCTGGCGATTGCCTGTGCCTTTTCCCGCGCCATGCGCTGCACATACCGTGTGGGGCTTTCTCCGTCGCGCTGCGATTCATCGATATGCGCGGGCTCGACAGTGTAACGTGCCCCCAACTGGTCCAGTAAATCCCTGCGGCGGGGTGAAGCCGAGGCCAGTACCAAACGGGGCGCACCCATATCAGCTGACCTGGAAATACCGGCGCAAACTGCGCAGGCTGTGCAGGATGAAAGGCCATAACAGCGCACTGGACAGCGCTGGCAGTAAAAAAAGCCGCGGCAGTACACTGACGCCTTCGATATTCTGTACCCATTGGCAGATCAGCTGGTTTATGCCGACCAGAATAAACACCACGGTGGCCTGCTGCCACAGGCTATAGACTCTCAAACGCTGGTAAAGAATCTGCGACAGCAGCGCCACAACCACCAGCGCAAACGCATTCTGCCCCATCACAGAGCCCTCCAGCACATCCAGCCCGACACCCAGCAGCAGCGCCACAGCGATTCCCACGCGTTGCGGCAGCGCAATGCACCAGTAGATCAGCGTCAGCGCAACCCACTCCGGCCGCCCCCACTGCAGCCATGCCGGCAACGGTATCACCGCCAGCACATAGGCCAGCATAAAGGTCAGGAATATGACCACATAGCCCTGGCCGCTGCGATTCGCCACCTGTCAGTCTTCCCGGATCGGACGCGCGGTGAACACCAGCAGTACATGCCGGGTGCGATCCAGCGCCGCGCTGGGAGTCGCCAGCACATGCGCAAACGTTTCTCCCGGATCGCGTTCGACCACTGTCACTACCGCCACCGGATAGCCCTCGGGAAAACGCCCGCCAAGGCCGGATGTCACCAATAAATCGCCGACCTGGATATCCGTGTTTGATGATACGTGGCGGATTTCCAGCTGCCCCAGTTCACCACTGCCCTCGGCGATCGCACGCACACCGTTGCGGTTGACCTGTACCGGTACCGAATGGGTCACATCAGTGATCAACAATGCGCGGGAGGAGCCGCTGCTGACATCCACGATCTGCCCCATCAAGCCATCGGCATCAATCAGGGGCTGGCCGACAAACACGCCATCGCTCTCTCCCTTGTCCAGGACCAGTTGCAGTCGCTCCGGATCCGGCGACACACCGATCAGTTCCGCCACCAGCACATCGTCACGCAGCAGTGCACTGGAGTTCAGCAACTTCCGCAGCCGCACGTTCTCACCCTGCAGCGATGCCATTTGCTGTGACCGCCCCTGCAGGATCAGGTTCTCCCGGCGCAGCCGCTCGTTTTCCTCCAGTAGTTGGGTTCTCGATTGCGTATGCGCGCCGGTCCACTCACTGAATCGCGCCGGCAAATTGGCCGCCCAGAAAATAGGGGACGCCAGCGTGTCGAGCACGGCGCGGCCGGTTTGAAGTTTATTGTAATGCAGGTCGGCGGTGATCAACCCGACAACGATCAGGGTCGCCAGCAAAACGCGCCACAGGAGGGAAGATTCTTTGACAAATAATGGCTTGATGTGTGCTCCTCAATTGCAGATATCGACACACTTTGCCGCACAGCTTACCCTATCACGCACAGCGAGGAACAGGCGCCGCGAACGCAAGCACAGCACTGGGTACACCGGGGCGTATTACTCCGTAGACAACAGATCGATAGTGCGCCTGTCCATGCGCTCCATCGCCACACCGCCGCCGCGGGCAACACAGGTCAGCGGATCGTCAGCGACGATGACCGGCAGCCCCGTCTCCTCGGAGATCAGGCGGTCGAGATCGCGCAACAAGGCCCCGCCTCCGGTCAGCACAATACCACTTTCGGCGATATCGGCGGCGAGTTCAGGGGGAGACTGCTCCAGCGCCGATTTGACGGCCTGCACGATCGCAGCCAGCGGGTCCTGCAGCGACTCGAGTATCTCATCACTGTTCAGCGTAAAGCTGCGCGGAACACCCTCAGCCAGGTTGCGACCGCGCACATCGATTTCACGCAATTCACTGCCAGCAAAGGCGCAGCCCACTTCCAGCTTGATGCGCTCGGCGGTTGCATCGCCAATCAGGCTGCCGTAGCGGCGGCGCACATGGGAGACAATGGCCTCATCAAAGCGATCGCCACCGACACGCACTGAGTCGCGATACACCACCCCATTGAGGGAAATAATGGCGACCTCGGTGGTACCGCCACCGACATCCACTACCATACAACCGGTGGCCTCATCGACACTGAGTCCGGCGCCTATCGCCGCCGCCATGGGCTCTTCAATCAAGCGCACATCCCTGGCACCGGCACTGAGCGCCGATTCGCGAATCGCCCGTCGCTCGACCTGGGTCGACATACAGGGGACACAAACCAGCACACGCGGGCTGGGACGGATAAACTTGCTCTCATGCACTTTGGCGATAAAGTGCTGCAACATCTTCTCTGTCACCAGAAAGTCGGCGATCACGCCGTCCTTCAGGGGCCGAATGGCAGTGATATTTCCAGGCGTGCGTCCCAGCATACGCTTGGCTTCCATGCCGACGGCCTCGATCGTTTTCTGGCCGTTGTGCATACGAATGGCCACCACCGACGGCTCATTCAACACAATGCCTTTATCACGCACGTAAATGAGTGTGTTGGCCGTACCTAGATCAATGGAGAGGTCACTTGAGAACACCCCACGCAGCTTCTTGAACATGAATTTTTGCTACCCTGTGAAAACAACGGGGAACCCCGTGCTAGAGTTATTTTTGCTTCTCTATTAACCGGCTTTTCCTGCGGATATAGCGTCTCGCGGCCGGCTTTTTTTGGGAGTTGGCTGAATTGTGCAACTGTACCAACCACAGGGATTTTGGGCAAGGCGCAAATGTGATAAGTTTACGCCCCCCGCCATTTCGGTGGCAGCCTGCAGCGAACTGGACACTATGAGTATTGAGCAAGACGAGATTGGGAAGATAGCGGAACTGGCCCGTATCCGCATCTCTGGCGAAGAAATGGGCCAGGTTACCGAGCGCATTGCCGAAATACTGCAAATGATGGACCAGTTGCAAGCGGTGGACACGACTACTGTGGAACCGATGGCCAATCCGCTGGACGCCATCCAACAACTGCGCCCGGATGTCGTCACCCAGACAAACCGCCGCGATGCTTTCCAGGCAATTGCCCCCGCCGTTGAAAACGGCCTCTACCTCGTACCCAAAGTCATCGAATAGGCGGCGTACGCCACATCAGGACCGTTGTAATGCACACAAAATCAGTTGCCCAACTCATCGAAGGGCTGCGTGAACGTCAGTTTTCCAGCGCCGAGCTGACGCGAGCCTATCTCGACCGTATCGCCGCGCTGGATGCCCGCTATAACAGCTTTATCAGCGTGGACGAGGCCGCCGCGATGGCCGCCGCGACGGCCGCTGACGAGCGACTCGCCGCCGGTGACGCCGCTGCCCTGACCGGCATTCCCATCGCCCACAAGGACATCTTCTGCACCGACGGCATGCGCACCAGCTGCGGGTCACGCATGCTGGACAATTTTATTCCTCCCTATGACGCCACCGTGGTTCAGCGCTTCAAGGCCGCCGGCGCGGTGCTGCTGGGCAAGACCAATATGGATGAGTTCGCCATGGGCTCCTCCAATGAAAGCAGCTTTTACGGCCCCGCCCGCAACCCCTGGAATACCGATCTGGTGCCGGGCGGCTCCTCCGGCGGTTCGGCCGCCGCTGTCGCCGGCCTGCTGGCCCCGGCCGCCACCGGCACCGACACCGGTGGCTCCATTCGCCAACCGGCGGCGTTCTGCGGGATAACCGGCCTCAAACCCACCTACGGTCGCGTGTCGCGCCTGGGCATGGTGGCGTTCGCCTCCAGCCTGGACCAGGCAGGGCCGATGGCACACACCGCCGAGGACTGCGCCCTGCTGCTCAATGCCATGGCCGGGCACGACCCGCTGGATTCGACGTCATCGAACACGGAGACCGAGGACTACTGCCAGCGACTGGATAACAGCCTGGACGGGCTGCGCATCGGCCTGCCCGATGAATACTTTGGCGACGGCCTGGACAGCGCCACCGGCGAATGCATTCGCAGTGCCTTGCGGGAACTCGAGGCGCAGGGTGCCACGCTGGTCAACATCTCGCTGCCACACGCCGCGCTGACTGTGCCCACCTATTACATCATCGCGCCAGCGGAGGCCTCCACCAACCTGTCGCGGTTTGACGGTGTGCGCTACGGGTATCGCTGCGCCGACCCGGTCGATTTGCACGATCTCTACACCCGAACCCGGCAAGAGGGCTTTGGCGACGAAGTCAAACGGCGCATTCTCGTCGGCACCTACGCGCTGTCCGCCGGCTACTACGACGCGTACTACAAGAAAGCCCAACAGGTTCGCCGTCTCATAAAGCAGGATTTCATGGACTGTTTTGAGCAGGTCGACGTCATCGCGGGCCCGACCACCCCCGGCCCTGCTTTCGCACTGGGCGCCAAGTCCAACGATCCGATCGCCATGTACCTGGAGGATGTGTATACCCTCGCGGTCAACCTCGCCGGATTGCCGGGTATGTCCGTACCAGCCGGTTTTGTCGACAACAAGCCCGTCGGGCTTCAGTTGATCGGCCGGCATTTCGACGAAGCGCGCCTGCTGAACGTTGCACACCGCTTCCAGCAGGCGACCGACTGGCACCTGCGCAGACCTGAATCCGCTACGGGAGGGCCCGCCTGATGCCATGGGAACCTGTGATCGGCCTCGAAGTCCACCTGCAACTGGCTACCCAGTCGAAGATTTTTTCCGGCTCGCCCACCACCTTTGGCGCCGAGCCCAACACGCAGGCCAGTGCGGTCGACCTGGCCATGCCGGGCATGCTGCCCGTGCTGAATGAGCGGGCTGTGTGTTACGCCGTTCGATTCGGCCTCGGCATCGGTGCCGAGATTGGCCGGCGCTCGGTGTTCGACCGTAAAAACTACTTCTACCCCGACCTGCCCAAGGGCTACCAGATCAGCCAGTTCGAGGCGCCGATCGTCGGCAGGGGCAGTTTCGAGATACTGATGGAAGACGGCAGCAGCCGCCGTATCGGCATCACGCGGGCGCACCTGGAGGAGGATGCCGGCAAATCCCTGCACGAGGATTTCCACGGCCAGACCGGCATCGACCTGAACCGCGCCGGCACACCACTGCTGGAAATTGTCTCGGAGCCCGAGATTCGCAGTGCCGCCGAGGCCGTGGCCTACCTCAAGGCCCTGCACAGCCTGGTGACGTATCTGGGGATTTCCGACGGCAACATGTCTGAGGGCTCCATGCGCTGCGACGTGAATATCTCGCTGCGCCCTGTCGGCTCCGACACCCTCGGCACCCGCGCCGAGATCAAGAACGTCAATTCTTTCCGCTTCGTGGAGAAGGCGATCCGGCACGAGATCGAACGCCAGGCCGACATACTCGACGACGGCGGCCAGGTGGTACAGGAAACGCGGCTGTACGATGCGGAACGGGATGAGACCCGCTCCATGCGGAGCAAGGAAGTCGCCAATGACTACCGCTATTTCCCCGAGCCGGATCTGCTGCCGGTGGTGATCGACGAAGCCTATATCGAGGAAATCCGCAACGCCCTGCCCGAACTGCCCGCCGATAAGCGCCTGCGCTTTACCGAGCAGTACGGCCTGAGCCAGTACGATGCCAATGTGCTGGCTGACAGTCGCGCACTGGCGGATTATTTTGAGCAGGTGGTCGCGGATTGCGGCGACGCCAAGATCGCGGCCAACTGGGTACAGGTGGAGCTGCTGGGCCAGCTCAACAGGGATGAGCGCAGCATCGAGAGCTGTCCGGTTTCCGCCGCCGATCTCGGCGCGTTGATCTCCCGTATTCTCGACCAGAGCATATCCGGCAAGATCGCCAAGCAGGTATTTGAAGCGATGTGGCAAGGCGAGGGCAGTGCCGATGACATTATCGCGGCAAAAGGTCTGAAACAGGTCAGCGACAGCGGCGCGCTCGAGGCCATCGTCGACGAGGTGATAGGCGCCAATGCGGCGCAGGTGCAGCAGTACCTCGACGCGGATGAGGCGAAGCGTAAAAAACTGCTGGGCTTCTTTGTCGGCCAGGTCATGAAACTGTCCAAAGGCCAGGCAAACCCGCAAATGGTCAATGAGTTGCTGGCGAAGAAGCTGGTATAGGAGAAACGAGCAGCATGCGTAAAGACAAAGAAAAGGTCGTCGATGAAGTCTGGACCGAGGACCACATCAAGAGCTATCTCAATGTGCGATCGCACGATGGCACAGCGGAGGACTTTCACATGCTGATGAAAGCGTACCAGAGCATGAAAGCCGAGGATTTTGCGCTGTTTGTCAGCTTTTTCTGCGAGGAAGGCCGCGATCTCAATGCCAGCGGCAAGGATGGGCGCACTGCGCTGGATGTGATATCCACGCATCGGCACGGGGCAGAGTACGGAGACATTCTGCGCGCCTCCGGGGCTAAGTAGCCGGCCTACGCCGGGTCGAAAGGTACCCGCCCTTTCGCAAACTTCTCGCGATTCTCGCGCTTTTTTTCCTCGCTCTTGCGCAGCAACACATAGGCCGCGCCGGTACCGCCATCGCGTGGCTGGGCGCTGTGGAACGCGAGCACGGTTTCCAGCTCGCGCAACCACTGGTCGACACAGCCTTTGAGGATTGAACTGCGCGCCTGCTCTGCCTTGCTTTCGCCCTTGCCGTGAATGATCAACACGCTACGCAAACCCAGTTGATAGGACTCCCCGATAAACTCGAAAATCTCCCGGCGGGCAGTGTCGGCCGTCATACGGTGCAGGTCGAGTCGCGACTGCGCCTCGTAGCGACCCTGTTTGAGTTTGCGAAAGACCCCGTTCTGCACGCCGGGCCGCTGGAAGGAGAGCACGTACCACGCATCGAGAGGCAAAATACCCGTTTCGGTCAGTGTATTGCGGTCGCGCTCCGGCGCCATCGCGGCCGCCCGCCGGCGATGTTCGATCGAAGGGTCCGACGCGGACGGTCGGCTGCGCCTGAGATCGACGCGCGGCTCAGTGTTGCGGCGCACCACATCAGACATCGCTTCTGAAAAAACCTCGTCGCCATCACTGCTCATGATTACCCACCTCGTCTGCAGTCCGGTATTATAGCGCCATGCAAGGCAATTACGGCAGACCTATGAACAATTCCAGACAAGCAGCGGCGGTATGCCCCCTGTGCGGTGGCGACAATCAGTGTTCGATAGCTGCGGGAGAATCCGGGGAGAACTGCTGGTGCCAGACGGCGACTATCAGCGCCGAGGCCAGGGCGAAAGCGGCAGACTCATCCGACAAACAGTGTATCTGCCGCGCCTGCGGCCAACCTACCGGAGAGCTTAAAGATGCGGGGTAATGTTGCACGGGGGGCAGGCTACCTGACGCGCGGTGCCAAACTGCTGAATCACCCTTCGCTGCGGGTTTTTGTCATCGTCCCGCTGGTCATCAATATCCTCATTTTCGGTTCGCTTATTGCTCTCGGTTTCAGTTATATCAGCGACCTGATGGACTCCATGCTCGCCAGTATTCCCGGCTGGATGAGCTTTATCACCTGGATACTGTGGCCACTGATTATCGTCACGGTCAGCCTGATCGCCGGCTACTTCTTCACCTCGGTGGCACTGATTATTGCCTCGCCGTTCAACGCCCTGCTGGCAGAGAAGGCGGAGGAACTGATTACCGGCCAGCCGGTCAATTCGCTGGAAGGATTCGGTGCCGCGCTGGCCTCAATACCGAAAAGCGTGGTGCGCGAACTGTTGAAGCTGCTGTACTACATCCCGATGGCACTGCTGGCGCTGGTGCTGTCGTTTATCCCGGGTGTCGGCGCCATCGCCTGGCTGCTGCTGGGCGCGTGGATGATGAGCATACAGTTCGTGGACTACCCGATGGACAACCACCAGTTGAGCTTCGCCGAGGTCAAGCGCGCGGTCCGCTCACGGCGCCTGAGCAGCCTCGGTTTCGGGGGGCTGGTGGCTGTCTGCACCGGCATCCCGCTGGTCAACTTTTTTGTGGTGCCCGCCGCCGTGGTAGGTGCAACGCTGTTGTGGTGCGAGGAACTAAACCAGTAGTTCCTCGGGGGGGTGGGTGCACTCCAGCCTGGTGCCCAGCAGGGCCTCCAGGTCCGGCAGCAGGAACGCATCGTCCTCGCTGGCGAAGCTGATGGAAATCCCGGTGGCACCGGCGCGACCGGTACGACCGATTCGGTGCACATAATCCTCGGGGTCTTCCGGCAGGTTGTAGTTCACCACATGGCTGACACCGTCGACATGAATCCCGCGGCCGGCCACATCGGTGGCGACCAACACCTTGATTTCACCCTGTTTGAATTGCTCCAGCGTTCGCGTGCGTTTAGCCTGTGGAATCTCGCCGGACAGGATGCCCGCGGGCACACCGGATTTACGCAGGCGCTCGTGCAGGCGCCGCACCTGGTCGCGCCGGTTGGCAAATACAATCACACTGCTGCAGTCTTCAGTGCGCAGCAGGTTAGTGAGTAGCTTGTAGCGCTGCTGGCTGCTGACCAGATAGATCTTCTGGTCCACCGAACTGGTGGCGACGCTGTCTGGCTCGATCTCAACGGTAATCGGCTGGTACGTCCACTGTTGGGACAGATTGATAATGTCCTGGGTAAACGTTGCCGAAAACAACAGCGTCTGCCGATTCTCCTTTGGCGGCGTTGCGCGCACGATACGTTTGACCTGGGGAATAAAGCCCATATCCAGCATGCGGTCGGCCTCATCGAGCACCAGAATTTCCACATGATCCAGATAGAGGTCGCGCCGCCCCATAAAGTCCAGCAGGCGGCCGGGTGTGGCGACAACCAGATCCACCACGGTGCTGGCCAGCCGATTCAATTGTTTCTGGTAATCCATGCCTCCGATCAGGGTCGCAACCTGCAGCCCGGTATGCTGCGCCAGTTCCTCCGCGTCAGCCGCAATCTGCATCACCAGTTCGCGCGTGGGCGCAATGACCAGCGCCCGGGGTTCGCCCACGAAGCGCTCACCCTCGGGGGGGTTGCACAGCTGGTCGTTGAAAATAGTGATCAGGAAGGCCGCGGTTTTGCCGGTACCCGTCTGGGCCTTGCCGATGGCATCATTGCCCTGCAGCGTATGCGGCAGAATGGACGCCTGGATCGGTGAGCAATAATGAAAACCCAGGTCTGCAACCCCGTGCATCAACTCGTCGCGCAAACCGAGATCGTGGAAGCGGGTTTTACCTTCCTGCGGCTCCACGATGAAGTCGTCCAGCGACCACGAGGATGCTGCGCTGGCAGGCTGGCGCGGCGAACGGCGTCGCTTGCCACCCTTTCGCGCTGATTGCGGAGCCGCAGTTTCGCGTGGTTTATCCCCGCTCGACCCCACTGCGACGGCCGCTTTTTGCGGCGCCTCGGGGCTGGCTGCCTGCTGGTGACCGGACGAGGTGACACCGGCATTGCGGGCGACTTTACGCTTGCCCGATATACGATTGACTAGACTTTTTATCAACTCTGGTTACCCTGTGCACGCTGAAAAAACGCGCTAGTCTAACACTTCCCCGACAGAAAAGGTGCGTCCTGTTGACAACCCGACCTGAACCCGGGTGGTCACACTTTGGCGGGCCAAATCCGCGTCAGATAGTAATCCACGCTGGTGTAACGGCCGCCGCCTGTAAACAGCAGCGTAAACAGCATCACCAGATAGGTGACACCCAACTCGATACCATTATTGAGTACCACAAAGCGGCCCTTTTCGGTGAGCCAGCTGTAGTTGCCGTGCTCACGCAGGATTTCCCCCGCCGCATTCAGTCGCACTGCCACATCCTCCGCCCTGGAATCGGCGATCACCGCCCAACCGTAATCCCAGTGCACCGCAAAAATCGCAACCAGCATGGTGATGATCAGGGGGATTGAAATCCACCGCGTGGCCAACCCCAGCAACAACAGCAGCGCACCGATCGCCTCGGTATAGGCCGCGAGATAGGCCATCACCGTTGGAAACGGCAGGCCCAACCCCCAGTCGGGGTTGCCAAACCAGTCGATGGTGCTGTCCATACTGGCAATTTTTCGCGTGCCGGCCATCCAGAATACCGGCACCAGGTAAAGCCGCAACGCCAGCGGTGCCAGCCCATCCAGATACTTCAGGCGTGAAAAAATGGCGTTGTGTACGGTGTAGTACCACTGAGCGACTGTATCCATTGGAAAACTCTCATCAGGGTTGTTGAGTGTGACAACACGGACGTCTGGAAAGTTCAGCCCCGCAAATGTGCACAGGCCGGGCAGTCTTCCCGCACCGGGAGCTGCAGCTGGCGAAAATCCATACTGCGCAAATCGATTGCCAGCAACTGGCCGCGCAACGGGTCACCAAAGCCTGACAGTATCTTCAGCGCCTCCATCGCCTGCAAGGACCCCAGCACGCCCACCAGAGGCGCCAGCACACCGCTTTCACTGCAGCTCAGCGCAGTGTCGGCGCTGCCCTCGGAATAAAGGCAGGCATAACACGGCCCGCCACGGGCGGGGTCAAATACAGCCAACTGTCCCTCACTGCGCACCGCGGCGGCGGACACCAGCGGCACGCCGGCGGCGATGCAGGCGCGATTCAGCGCGAACCGCACCGGGTAGTTGTCCGTAGCATCGAGCACCAGGTCGACGCCCGCAAGCACTGCCGCCATTTCGGGCTCCCGCAGTTGCTGCTCGATAACCTGCAGCTTGACCTCGGGGTTCAGGGCGGTAATTGCGGCGGCGGCGGAGCGCGCTTTGTTAGTGCCGATATCGGCTTCGGTATGCGCAATCTGGCGCTGCAGATTGCTCAGTTCCACCGCGTCGCCGTCGATCAGCACCAGTGCGCCGACGCCGGCCGCAGCCAGGTAGAGCGCCGCTGGACAGCCGAGGCCGCCAAGCCCTACCACCAGCACCCTTGCCCGCTGCAAACGCTCCTGCCCGGCGATATCAAAATCGTGCAGCAGCAGCTGCCGGTTGTAGCGCAGCAACTGTGCGTCAGTCAGCATGCCAGCAGCCCCCGCTAATCCGCTCCAGGCCGGCCGCATCGCAACGCGTATCCACACCAGAGAATCCGGCACCGCACAACATCGAGCGCACCGCCTGCGCCTGGTCAAACCCGTGTTCGAGCAACAGCCAGCCGCCTTCGCGCAACTGTGCAGGCGCGCCGGTTATCAAATGCCGGAGGTCTGCCAGCCCGCGCTGCGCGGACACCAGCGCCGCACGCGGCTCAAACCGCACATCGTCGCGCGTCAAATGCGGGTCGCCACTATCGATATACGGCGGATTGGCCAGCAGCGCGTCGAAGCGGTCATGCCGCACCGACTGGTACCAGTCCGATTGCACTATCGAAACACGCTGCAGACCATGGCGAACGGCATTGGCGCGGACAACCTCCAGCGCGTCGGCACTGCTGTCGATCGCCGTCACCTGCCACAGTGGTCGCTCGGCGGCCACCGCGAGCGCGATGGCGCCCGAGCCGGTGCCGAGGTCCAGCACCCTGGCGTCATCGGGCAGTGCCAGTTCCAACACCCATGCCACCAGCGTTTCGGTTTCCGGGCGGGGTATCAGCGTCGCCTCGTTGACAGTGAGGGTCAGCGACCAGAACTCGCGCTCACCGATCAGGTAAGCCACCGGTCGCCCGCGGCGACGCTCTGCCAACAGCTGCGTGAAGCGCCGCTCGCAGTCTGCCGCTACCGTTTTTTCGGGCCAGGTGTACAACCAGGCGCGGGACTTGCCCAGGCAGTGACACAGCAGTATTTCGGTATCCCGACGCGCGCTGTCGGAGGGCAAATCAGCACCCGAGCGCAGCAGTTCCTGCACCGTGGACATCAGCTGTCGGACAACGCCGCCAACTGATCCGCCTGGAACTCCTGTCGCAGCGGGCCGACAATGGCGTCCAGATCCCCTGCCATCACCTCATCCAGCTTGTACAGCGTGAGATTGATGCGATGGTCGGTCACCCGGCCCTGCGGAAAGTTATAGGTGCGGATTCTGTCCGAGCGATCCCCGGTGCCGACCAGGTTCCTGCGCGTCTCCGCGGTTTCACTGGCCTGTTTGTCCTGAGCGGCGGTCAGCAGTTTGGCCTGCAGTAACGACATCGCGCGGGCCCGGTTCTTGTGTTGGGAGCGCTCGTCCTGGCACTCCACCACCACGCCGCTGGGAATGTGCGTGAGACGCACGGCGGAGTCCGTCTTGTTGACATGCTGTCCACCCGCACCCGAGGAGCGGAAGGTGTCGATACGCAGATCGGCCTTGTTGATCTCGATCGCGTCGACGTCCTCGGGCTCAGGTATCACCGCCACGGTACAGGCCGAGGTGTGGATACGCCCCTGGGATTCTGTGTCGGGGACCCGCTGCACGCGGTGCGCGCCCGATTCGAACTTCAGCTGTGCGTATACGTCGCGGCCTTCAACGCGCGTAATGATCTCCTTGTAGCCGCCGTGGTCGCCCGGGCGTTCTGACAACACCTCGACTTTCCAGCCCTGGCTCTCCGCGTAGCGGGAATACATGCGAAACAGGTCGCCGGAAAAAATGGCGGCCTCATCACCCCCGGTCCCGGCACGGATCTCCAGAAAGACATTGTGAGAATCGCGCGGATCGCGGGGCAACATCAACATCTGCAGCTGCGCCTCCAACTCGGCAAGACGCTCACCACCGCTGTCGAGCTCTTCGCGGGCCATCTCCCTGACCTCCGGGTCGGCGTCATCCATCATCACCCGCGCCTCATCCATATCAGCCTGCACCTGCCGGTACTGGGCATGACAGGCGACAACCGGCTCCAGTTCCGAGTACTCCCGCGACAGCTCGCGGAATTTATTCTGATCCGCAATCGTCTGGCTATCACTGAGCAGCGCGGACACTTCCTCGTGCCGATCGCTGAGCATTTCCAGTTTGGTGTGCAGGGAAGCTTTCATTGTAGTGTGCGTCGCGTGGTCTCCACCGATAGCGGCGGCAGCTCGAGTTCTGGCTGTGCGGGCTCTTCCGCTGCCGGTAACTGCGGCGTTTGACCCTCCAGCCCCAGTAGTTTACGGCCCATGTTGATCAGGTCCTGGCGGCCGTCAACACTGGCCTGTTTCAGGCCTGTTGTCGGCGCGTGGATCAGCTTGTTGGTAATAGCGCGGGACAGCTGGTTCAGTATCTGCCGGGGATCTTCCCCCCGGGCCAACGCACGCTGGGCACGCTGCAGTTCCTGTTCGCGCAGTTTTTCGGCCATGGTTCGATACTCTTTTACCGTATCGATAGCCGCGAGACTGCGCATCTCCTCGGTGTACAGTCGCACACCCTCATCGATGATGACGTCGGCCTTGCGCGCCTCTGTGCTGCGACTGCGTAAATTCTGGTCCACGATCTCGCGCAGATCATCGACTGTGTACAGATAGACGTCGCTCAATTCACCGACCTGCGACTCGATATCCCGGGGCACGGCGATATCAATCATCAGGAAAGGCCGGTGCTTGCGTGCTTTCAGCGCCTGCTCCACAGCACCTTTGCCCAGAATCGGCAACTGGCTCGCGGTGGACGTAATGACGATATCCGCGTCCAGCAACTGTGCCGGTATCTCGGCCAGCAACACGGCTTCCGCACCGAACTTCTGCGCCAGTTCCCGCGCCCTACCGAGGGTGCGATTGGCGATCACCACCTGGCTGACACCCGCGCCGACGAGATGTCGCGCCACCAGTTCAACAGTCTCCCCGGCACCTACCAGCAAGGCATTGCAGCGGGTCAGGTCAGAAAAAATATGTCCTGCCAGATCGACCGCAGCATAGGCGACGGACACCGGGTTTTCACCGATGGCGGTATCGGTGCGAACACGTTTGGCGATGGAGAACACCCGTGGAAACAGGCGCGCAAATTCACTGCCCACCGTACCCGCCTCATGTGCCACGGCATAGGCAGATTTCAGCTGCCCGAAGATTTGTGGCTCACCCAGCACCATGGAGTCCAGGCCGCTTGCGACCTGCACCAGGTGGCGCATGGCCTGCCCACCCTCATACAGGTACGAGTACTGGTGCAACTCCTGCGCCGACAGGTGATGGTAATTGGCCACCCAGTCGATCAGCATCTGCGCCTTATCGCCCTGCTCGGCATCCTCGGGAACAATGGCATACAGCTCGGTGCGGTTGCAGGTCGAGAGAATCACCACCTCTTCAATGTTTGCCATATCACAGGCGTCAACCAGCGCTTCCGCGACCTGCTCGGGCGCAAAAGCGACCCGCTCGCGCACTTCCACGGCGGCCGAATTATGGCTGATTCCCAACGCGATCAAATTCATGGCTACTGCAACTGGCTCCACAGCGTTCTGTTTCGGGGTTCACCTGCCGCGGATACGGCGTCCTGAAATCGGGCGCACCTTAGCACAGTTCGCAAAAAACTCTCCGATTTTAACAAGTTAGCTCGCAAATGACAGCGCCCTTGCGCGCGCACGTGAAACACGTGAAAGATGACAGGGCTTTGGCAGGCGGCGCATTGTGGGTTTCAGACCCAGTCTGTGTCATCATACCGC
>TARA_R110002072_G_scaffold10522_8_pt1 | contig 26494 bp, 20 predicted proteins | sample TARA_R110002072 | Tara Oceans TARA_R110002072 (sample SAMEA4397118) | marine metagenome | biome: Polar Biome; feature: [SRF] surface water layer (ENVO:00010504); material: water (ENVO:00002006), including particulate matter (ENVO:01000060) such as... | depth 5 m | reverse complement strand
CTTTCTACCCGAGGACATATTGCGCGGTCCCTACATGATGGACAGCTACGACGCATCAGTCCTGGTTGATTTGTTGGCTCAAGTCAGGGCCGACAACGCCCTGGTGATATTGAGCGACAAAGACGTAAGCGGTGATCGGGTCTCCCGATATTACGAGGTGCCCTATTCGTCGCAGGCATTGGACGTGGAGCGTGTTGTTGGCGTGGAAGGCAACGTAGCTGACGCTCTGCATCTTCCAATGCCAAATGAGTTTATTGCCGAAGATGTTTCCTTAGTCGATCTTCCCAGCAGTATTGCGGAGATACCCACGATAGTTTTGGAGAAACCCCGGCAGACCATTTGGTTTATGCCTGATGATGAATTCAGAATTCCAAAGGGTGCCACCTACATTAATTTTCGCTCACCGAACGCTGGTCAGACTGTCACACAAGTAGCACTGGCAGCGCTGTATACGACGTTACTTAAGGATCGGGTGAATGAACTCTCTTACCCAGCGCGATTAGCTGGTTTGAGTTTTGGTTTCTACAAGCACGCGCAGGGAATTAGTTTGCGCCTGGGTGGCTATAGCGACAAGCAGGTCATCTTGTTGGAGCGGTTGTTACAGGACATGCTGGACCCCTCTTTCAGTCAACAGCGCTTCGAGAATATCCGTAGTGACTTAATACGATCTCTTGAAAACGCCGTGGCAGGTCGGCCTAGTGGGCAGGCTATGCGGGATCTTAGCGAAGCAGTGGCTTACGGCGAGTGGGGAGAACAAGCGCTCATTGCCGTTCTGGAAGCAGCAAACCTGACCGAGTTGGAAATATACGTCCGCCGTTTCTGGGAGACAGCGGCGGCAGAAGCGCTGATCTTCGGTAACTATGACTCTACAGAAGCACAGCAGCTATCAGACATGTTGAGTACCGTTGTCTCCGATCAACCGGCGCCGGTCCTTCCTGAGCGCCGAATACTGAAATTGGCTGCCGGGGAATCGCTGCAGTATGCAGTGGATATTCCTCATGACGATTCTGTTGTGGTCTGGTATCTGCAGGGTGCAGATACCACTTGGAAAGATAGGGCGGCCACCGCACTCACTGCTCAGATCATGAGCTCCGGGTTCTTTCAGCAATTGCGCACTGAGCAACAGCTGGGCTATGTGGTCAGCGCGTTCGCCTGGCCAAAACAGGATGTACCCGCACTGGTGATGTTGATTCAGTCGCCAGTTGCCGACGCAAATGCTGTCGTGCAGGCGATGGAGGCATTTATGTTACAAGTTCAGCCTCAATTGGATGCCGCGCAATTTGAACGCCACAAGACCGCGCTTGTTAGCGATATCCTCAGGCCGGATAAGAATCTACTTGAGCGCGCAGAATATTACTGGCAATCAATTGCGCGTAAACAATGGGACTTCGCTGCGCGGCAGACGATGGCTGATACCGTGGAGGCGCTCTCGCTGCAGGATTGGGAGGCCTATTATCAGGAGGTCTTCCTTGATAAGCGGCACTCACTGCAGGTTGTCGCGCCTGGTCGCTGGGACATTCTTCCCGAAGGCGAATACCGTCGATATGATTCGGCGGTGACAATTAAGCGGGGGCATGAGTCTTACCTCATAGAGTAGCGCTTCGGCCCCATGGTTCGTTGGCGGGATGACATTATGATTAGCGCGCTGAAATACGCCAGCATTATAGTACCTTAATAGAACTTAATAGAACTTAATAGATTTGTGTTCTCTGCTCGCGTATTATCGATGGTGATATTGTCGATAAGCACACGCCAGTTTAGCGATCGCATGTATCTTTTGTGGGCCCGTTTTTTTGTAATTGGACTAATAAGTTCTATTATGGAATCAGGTATTGCATTCGGTGCTATCGCATTGTTTTTCCCGCAGGAGTTTGCGTAGGCATGAAGGAAGATACGAACCCCCCCGAAACTCGCGAGTGGCTTGAAGCGCTGGATGATGTGGTTAAACACGAAGGTCCGGAGCGCGCATCCTTTCTCTTAATGGAGCTGTCCAAACATGCGACAGACTCTCGTCTGAGTCTCCCGTCTGCAACAACTACGCCGTTCTCCAATACCATTGCGCCGGCCGAAGAAAAGATGCTGCCCGGCGATGTATTCATGGAGCGTCGCATTCGTTCATTAGTGCGCTGGAATGCGATGGCCATGGTGATGAGGGGAAATGATAACGACGAGGGGCTCGGAGGTCATATTTCCAGTTTTTCCTCCAGCGCCACCTTGTATGACATTGGTTTTAACCATTTCTTTCGCGGAACGGATGGCGGTCACCCCGGAGACATTGTGTTTTATCAGGGGCACAGTGCGCCGGGAATGTATGCGCGCTCTTTTCTGGAAGGAAGGTTCGACGAAGCGCAATTGGACAATTTCCGCCGGGAAGTGGGTGGCGGCGGTCTTTCGTCTTATCCACACCCCTGGCTGATGCCGGACTATTGGCAATTCCCCACCGTATCCATGGGCCTTGGCCCAATACAGGCGATCTATCAGGCAAGGGTGATGAAATATCAGCAAGATCGCGGTTTGATAGATCATGGCGACCGTGAAGTCTGGTGTTTCATGGGCGACGGTGAGAGTGATGAGCCTGAATCTCTGGGCGCAATATCACTGGCGGGTCGCGAGGGCATGGGCAATCTCAACTTTGTCATTAACTGCAACCTGCAGCGATTGGACGGCCCGGTGCGCGGTAACGGCAAGATCATTCAGGAGCTGGAGGGTATTTTTCGCGGTGCTGGCTGGAATGTGATTAAGGTGATCTGGGGTCGTAAGTGGGATCACTTGCTCGAGAAAGATAAAACCGGCCTGCTGCAGAAACGCATGGACGAGGTCTGTGACGGTGAGTTGCAGAATTACAAATTCAACGGTGGGGCGTATACCCGCGAACATTTCTTTGGCAAGTACCCGGAGCTACTCGAACTGGTCGCCGACTTGTCCGACGATGACATTATGTACCTCAACCGTGGCGGGCATGATCCCTACAAAGTGTACGCAGCTTACGCCGCGGCGGTCGGAGAACACGAACAACCTACAGTCATCCTGGCGATGACGGTGAAGGGTTACGGCACCGGAGAGGCGGGCGAGGCTAATAATGAAACCCATGCCCTAAAGAAACTGGACATGGACAGCCTGAAAGCGTTCCGGGACCGGTTCGATATTCCCATTAATGATAAAGAACTGGAGACCGTCCCTTTTTATAAACCGCCGCAGGATAGCGCGGAGATGCGCTACATGCGCGAGCGCCGCGAGGAACTCGGAGGCTTGATACCCAAACGCCGGTCTGCCCTGGAGTCGCTGGAGACGCCGCCCCTGACGGCGTTTGGCAATCTGCTAAAGAGCAGTGGCAAGCGAGAAACTTCTACCACAATGGCGTTTGTGCGCATACTGTCCAGTCTGGTGAAAGACGCGGATATCGGACAGCGGGTTGTGCCGATAGTGCCCGACGAGGCGCGCACCTTTGGCATGGAAGGCATGTTTCGTCAGTTGGGTATCTACTCGTCGGTGGGGCAGCGATATACGCCACAGGATGCCGGCCAAATCATGTACTACAAGGAAGACATCAAGGGTCAGATCCTGGAAGAAGGTATCAACGAGGCGGGTGCTTTTTCTGCCTGGCTCGCGGCGGCTACCTCTTATAGTACGAGTGCGTATCCCATGGTGCCGTTTTATATTTTTTACTCCATGTTTGGGTTTCAGCGCATTGGGGATTTAGCCTGGGCAGCGGGCGATAGCCAGGCACGCGGTTTTCTCATTGGAGCTACCGCCGGACGCACCACTCTTAACGGTGAGGGTTTGCAACACCAGGACGGGCACAGTCACGTGTTGGCCAGCACCATTCCAAACTGTGTGAGCTATGACCCTGCTTACGCCTACGAGTTGGCGGTGATTATTCAGGATGGATTGCGCCGTATGTATCACGAGGCAGAAAACCGTTTCTATTACATCACCACCATGAATGAAAACTACCCCCAGCCAGAAATGCCCCAGGGTGTTGAAGAAGGCATTATTCAAGGTATGTACCAGCTGAAGGCATCTGCCGTGAACGGTGAATTACGGGTACAGCTTCTCGGGGGTGGCGCCATTTTGCGCGAAGTTGAGGCGGCGGCGGTGATTCTGGAAAACGATTTTCAGGTGGCAGCTGATGTATGGAGCATGACCAGCATTAACGAGTTGCAGCGCGAGGGCAAAGCCGCACAACGCTGGAACATGCTGCATCCTGATTCTGAGCACCGGGTCCCCTACGTTACCCGCATGTTGCAGGAAAATGGTGGTCCGGTCGTAGCAGCGACCGATTACCTGAAGCTCTACGCCGATCAAATTCGTGCGTTTGTACCGGGTACGTATTCGGTATTGGGTACCGATGGTTTTGGCCGTTCGGATACGCGGCGTAAATTACGCGAATTCTTTGAGGTGAGCCGCGAATTTATCGTTCTTGCGGCCCTCAAAGCGTTGGCAGATGAGGGGCAGATAGAGCACGCTAAGGTCGCCGCCGCCGTGGTTTCGCTGGGTTTAGATCCGGACAAGCCGAACCCCTTAACCGTCTGATAAACAAGGAATACGACGTGTCAGTAGAACAAGTCACAGTCCCGGACATCGGCGGAGCCGAAGACGCCGAGGTTATTGAGCTGCTGGTAGCGGTTGGCGATAAGGTTGAGCTGGATCAGGGGCTCATCGTGCTGGAGTCCGATAAGGCCTCGATGGAAATCCCTTCCACGGCCGCCGGTACGATTGTTGAAGTACTCGTGGCGGAAGGGGATCAGCTGGCAGAAGGGTCGCCCGTGGTGAAAGTCGAAGTCACTGGGCAGGCGGTTGCAGAAGATGATGTACCGCCAATACAGGAAACTACCCAGCAGGCAGCTCAGCCGGCTCTGAAAGATGTAGTAAAGCCGGTTGCCGAGACGCCTGCAATACCGAAGCGAGAGAGCTCCGGACCACAAGCGGAGGTAGAGCCTTCTCCTCCTGCTACAACTTCGGCCTCGATAGAGGGCCACACTACAGACATATACGCCGGTCCGGCGGCGCGCAGAATAGCCAGGGAATTTGGCGTTCCACTGGGACAGGTGGAGGGCACAGGGCCACAAGGCCGAATTCTCAAGGAAGATCTGCAGCAGTTTGTGCAGAAGTCCTTGAGCGGCGGAGTTGCGACGACGGGTGGCGGTGCCGGCATTCCTGCAGTACCTGAAATCGACTTCGGAAAATTTGGCGAAATCGAGGTGACCCAGCGCAGTAAGGTCGACAAGCTGACGGCCAACAATATGCATCGTAGTTGGCTCAACGTGCCGCATGTCACCCAAATTGACGAAGCAGATATCACCGATATGGAAGCGTTTCGTAAGGGACTCAAAGTCGAAGCGGAAAAGCGCGGTACTCGAATTACGCCCCTGCCGTTCCTGCTCAAAGCATGTGCGGTAGCACTTCGGGACAACCCCAGGCTCAACAGTTCCCTGGCGCGAGGTGGGGAGGATCTCGTCTACAAAAAATACATACATATCGGCATGGCAGTGGATACACCCGCTGGATTGGTGGTGCCGGTTATCCGCGATGTAGATCGTAAAACGATTTGGGAACTGGCAGCGGAAGTCATCGAGCTGGCGTCGCGGGCAAGGAATCGCAAGCTGAGCCCCGGGGACCTGCAGGGCGGGTGTTTTACGGTATCCAGCCTGGGTAACATCGGCGGTAATGGATTCACTCCCATCGTCAATACGCCGGAAGTAGGTATCCTTGGCGTTTCAAAAGCAGCTATCAAGCCGGTGTGGAATGGTGCTGATTTTGCGCCGCGTACGTTACTGCCGGTGGCCTTGTCTTACGATCATCGAGCCGTCAACGGCGGTGACGGTGGCCGCTTTTTGACGCAATTGGTCAGCCTGCTCAGCGATATCCGCCAGCTCAGTCTGTAGATGCGCTCACGTCTTTGGCAGCTATAATGAATGTCAATAAAACTCTACTGAAAGCAAAAAGTCTGGTCAATAAAGGTGAGTTAGAGGCAGCAACGCAATTGTTTGCTGCTGTCCTTGCGGCATTTCCCCAAAATCGACAGGCCGCCAAGGGCCTGGCGTCAATTGAGCAAGCGCGATCCAAGGTGGCGGTGGGTGATCCGGCGGTGCTTCAGCATGAGTTGCAAAACCTGCTCGGATTGTTCAACGCGAGTCATTTCCCGCAAGCTCTGGACGTGGGACAAAGATTGGCATCGAGCTACCCCGCTCAACCAATGGTTCACAACGTATTGGGCGCGACTTACGCACGTCTTCGAAATTATGAGCGCGCGATTGCCAGTTACATTACCGCAGTCCGATTACAGCCCAACTATGCAGAGGCCTATAATAATCTGGGTGCTGCCTGGAACGAGATTGGCCGGCACCAAGAGGCGATTGAAAGCTACCGTAATGCCATCAAGTTTGAGCCCGGCTTTTTCGAGGCCTATCACAACCTGGGTAATGCACTTGCAGACGAAGGCAAGCTGGATGACGCTATCGCCAGCTACGGTGCTGCAATTAGTATCAAGCCCGACTTCGAGATGGCCTCAGCCTTGCGAGCGTTTCAGTTAGCTCATATATGTGACTGGGATGAGCTTCAAGCATGCGCGGCTGGGATTTCAGCACTTGGTGTGTCGACAGAAAAAGTCAATCCATGGTCTCCATTACACCTTGAAGATAATCCTGCACGCCACAGGCAGCGTTCGGAGGTGTATGCAAAAAAGACTTACGAGCAACGCGTCGATTCGCTGATAGAGCGCCCTGAAGAAAAGCCCGGGCGTGTTCGTATTGGCTATTTTTCAGCCGATTTTCATGACCACGCTACCATGTACCTGATGGCGAAATTGTTTGAATTGCACGATCGTGAGTTATTTGAAGTCTACGCGTACTCCTACGGCATCAATGATAGCGGTACTATGCGGAGCCGAGTCACCCGGGCGGTCGACAAATTTTTCGATATTAGCGAAAGTGTTGACAGTGAAGTCGTCAAGCTTTGCCGTGAGCAAAAACTTCATATCGCTATCGATTTGAAGGGTTATACGCAATTCAACCGCGTGGAGTTATTTTCTTATCGGCTTGCGCCTGTGCAGATCAGCTACCTCGGGTATCCAGGCACAATAGGCGCACCGTTCATGGACTATCTGATTGCCGATGCGTGTGTAATCCCTGCCGAGCAGGCGCAGCATTACTCTGAGCAGGTTATCTATTTGCCGCATAGCTATCAGGTGAATGACGATTCTCGCACGATTTCCGAAAAGGTCACCTCGCGGAGGGAAGCAGGTCTGCCGGAGGCTGGGTTTGTTTTTTGTTGTTTTAATAACAACTACAAGATTGGATATACTGAGTTCGACGTGTGGATGCGCTTGCTACAACAAATAGATGGCAGCGTACTCTGGCTGTTCAGATCGAACATGGCAGCGGAGGGTAACCTGCGCAAGCAAGCGCAGAAAAGAGGCGTAGACCCCCAGCGTCTTGTCTTTGCGGAAAAAATGGAGCATTCCGAACACCTTGCGCGGCATCGCTTGGCCGATTTGTTTCTCGATACGTTTAGTTACAATGCACACACTACCGCAAGCGATGCGCTGTGGGCGGGGCTTCCCGTTGTCACTAAATTGGGGGAAGGGTTTGCTGCGCGTGTGGCTGGAAGTTTGTTGTATGCTATTGGGCTTGAGGAATTAGTCACGCAAACAGAAAGCGAGTACGAACAACTCGCACTTGAACTGGCACAAAACCCGGAACGGCTTGCTGCCCTCAAGGCGAAGCTCGAGGATAACCGCCTCACGACGCCGCTGTTTAATACTGCACAGTTCACGAAACACATTGAGGAGGCCTATCAGCGGGTCTACCAGATCTTTTTTGATGGCCAGACGCCGCGGTCTATTTCAATCCAACCCTAGTGCTCTGGTACGCAATTTTCTGATGTCACCTGGCGCGTGCGTTTCCCTGCACCAAAGGTTTAGCTGCAGTGTGTCGAGGTGCCGCAGTGTTTGTTGCGGCCATGCGATATCCCGTAGTGCATGAATGAATTTCAGGGAGCGAAAGGCATCAAACCATTGATGGAATTGGCGCTCAAACTGCGCGCCGGTGTTTGCCTGCCGCTGACAGTGAGTGAGCGTTTTTTCGATGCCAAGACTATGCAATGCCCACGTGGACTGTTCGGCAATGGTTTGTTGCAGGCCATGGTCGATTAGTAGGGGTGTAATTTCCTGTTGCGGCGATTGCGCCAGTTCTGGCAGGCTTGCGAGCAGGACTTTGAGCGCCTCATAGCAGTTGGGATGATAAAAGAGTGCAACTTCGCTGGGATCGTTCGCGGCGGCGATGGCCGTCACGGCTGGACCCGTGCCAACGGGAACCCGGGACGAGTATCGCGATTGTAGCTCAATGGGGCTGCCTTTTAGTCGCGCAACAGGTCCGAGCTTCGCCAATTTATTCAGCACATAAAAGTCCTCTGCTGCTGCGCGTTTTGGGAAACCTCGCACATGAGTATAGGCGCTCGCTCGAATCGCCAGGCAACTCCCCAGCGTATGGTAAGCGTAGGGGGAGCCTGCATATTCCAGCCCCAGTACGTAGTGGCGCAAACGGAGTTCATACAGTGCGGTGGCGCTGTCACAGTCGCGGTCAGCGGTTGGCAGATGGTGAAATCCGAAAACTGCAGCTACGGCATCAGGCGCAGCACTCTGCAATTGCTCAAAATAATCCGTTGGCAGTGTCGCGTCTGCGTCGGTAGTGCAAACCCACTGGCTGTCGATTCCGCCGCTGGTTATCCATTGTAATGCCAGGTCGAATCCTGCCTTACGCGCCAAACCAACGCCCAGTGCTTGGGGTGTAGGACCGGACAGGGACTCGAGGTCATGGACATACAAATCGCAGTGTTTGTTCATGATTTGAACCGATACGGCCCCGCGTTTTACCCACACAAATTCGTCACTCGTCAGAGCAGTTCGTATTGGAGCGTTTGCGTGAATATCAGGGTCCGAGTCGGGACGATTGAGCACCAGAATCACCAGGGTTCTGCCTCTTTCCACTGGCAGCTGTGCCAACGTCTGCAGCAACTCCGGCGATTCTCGATAAGCCGGTATTACCAACACATGACGCCAACACGATTTTGCGAAATTGTAGCAGGGGAGCCCCGGTTCTGCGTATCGCTGCAAGTAGCGAGTAAGCGCAACACTGTCGCGCATTATTGCCGCCGGGCCATTAGTGCAGGGCTGCTCTAATGGGTAGGTCGACGACGATCTTCGCTTCTATATCCAACAGTTCCTTCCAGCGGTGATCGATCACATCGTCGGGCAAATATTTCTTGGCCAGATCCAGAAACAATGCATAGTGACGCGCTTCAGAGCGAGCGATGGATTGATAAAATTTCTTCAGCGGGCCAGGTTCCAGCGCGTTGGCTACCAGTGCAAAGCGTTCAGCGCCGCGGGCCTCAATAATGCTCGCAAGCAGTAGCCGGTCAAGAAAATACACTTCCCGACCCTGTCGAAGGGATTGGCGAAATGCCACCACATAGGGGTCTTTTTGATCCGGTGCAGTGGTCAATCCGCGCTGGTGTATCCACTTGAGCACCTCACGATAGTGGGTTAGCTCCTCGATGGCCAGATCAGCCATCGCGGTGACCAGTTCCGTCCGATCGGGATAGTGCGACAACATGGAGATGGCCATCCCGGAGGCCTTTTTCTCGGCGGTGGCATGGTCTAGCAAAAAACTGTCGAAGTCTGCCAGTACGGCGTCAGTCCAGGCGGTAGGGGTGGCGTAACGTAACGGTGTATCTGGCATGATGGTAAATGGCAGTGTTAAGGAAGCGGGGTGCTATTGAACTGTAAGTGAGCGGCGAACACAAGATTCAAGCGCTAAGGTATAGACTCAGTATGATAATGGGCTTTTTGGCGGAGTATGGCTACATACCCCATGCTAGGTTAGTCTCGAAATCTACTTTTCATCGGCCCCTCACAACTCGTGGCAGTGTGCTATCCCTATGCTAAACTTTGCAGTCGCTGTCTGCGGTGTTCTGCTATGAGCAACCCGATATTGAATCCCACTCCAGGAAAAACTGCCCGATGATTATCAAACCACGCGTACGCGGATTTCTCTGCATTACTACCCACCCCACTGGATGCGATGCCAATGTCAGGCGGCAGATGGAATATGTCAAAGGGAAGGGGCCAATTGAGGGTGGTCCGAAGCGTGTACTGGTAATAGGTGCGTCCACCGGCTACGGTCTGGCGTCTCGCGTGACAGCAGCATTTGGCAGCGGCGCCGCTACGCTCGGCGTGTTCTTTGAGAAGGAAGGTACAGAGAAAAAAACCGCTACTGCGGGGTGGTACAACTCTGCCGCCTTCCACAGATATGCCGAGGCGGATGGCCTCTACGCGAAAAGTATTAACGGCGATGCGTTCAGCGACGAAATCAAGAAAAAAACGATTGATACGATTAAGGCCGATTTGGGACAGGTTGACCTAGTGGTTTACAGCCTGGCATCGCCGCGCAGGCAACACCCCGTCACGGGGGTGGTTCATAATTCTACCCTCAAACCGATTGGCGGTGATGTGGTGCAAAAGGGTGTTAACACAGACAAAGAGCAAGTGCAGGATTTTCAATTGTTAGAGGCCACTCAGGAAGAAATCGACAATACCGTGGCGGTAATGGGCGGCGAAGACTGGCAAATGTGGATCGATGCGCTGGACGATGCGGGTGTATTAGCCGAGGGCGCGAAGACAACGGCCTACACCTACATTGGCGACAAGTTGACCTGGGATATCTACTGGCATGGCACCATCGGTGCTGCGAAGAAGGACCTGGACAAGCGCGTGGTTGCGATTCGCGAACGTCTGGCCGCGTCTGGCGGTGATGCCCGGGTATCAGTACTCAAAGCCGTTGTTAGCCAGGCTAGCGCGGCCATACCGGCTATGCCTATCTATCTCGCGCTGTTGTTCAAGGTGATGAAGCAACAGGGCTGTCATGAGGGCATCATCGAGCAGATCGATGGCCTGTTCCGGGATTCCCTCTATAACAATGAACCCTACCTGGATGAGGAAGGACGGCTGCGCGCCGACCAAAAAGAACTGGATCCGGCGATACAGGAAGCTGTGGGGAAGTTGTGGGAAGGCATTAACACTGAAAATTTGCGTGAACGGTCGGACTTTGTGGGCTACAAGCGCGAGTTCTTGCAACTATTTGGGTTTGAGGTGGATGGCGTCGACTATGATGCTGATGTAAACCCTGAAGTTATCATCGACAATATGGCTTAAGACTATGCTGGATCCCGGAATACCCTTTCGTCTCAATAGTCGCGTTCGGCGGCTGATTGCGCCCAATCCGGGCGTCATGACCGGCCCAGGCACTAACACGTATTTGCTAGGAGATGACGAGGTCGCAGTGTTAGACCCCGGCCCCGCTCTGCCGGAACACATCGACGCGATACTGGATACTGCTGGTGACCGCATACGTTGGATAGTGTGCACCCATACTCATCCTGATCATTCGCCTGCCTGGCAGGCTGTCGCCGAGGCGACCGGGGCAGAAGTCATTGGCGCCTCGCCCCCGGATGATATGTTTCAGGACGAAACGTTCAAGCCGACAGTTGAAGTGCAGCACGACTATGTTCTATCCACACCAGAATTCACCCTGCGCGCAGTCCACACACCCGGGCATGTGGGAAATCACTACTGCTACTTCCTGGAGGAGGAGGGAATGATGTTCGCCGGTGATCATATTATGAATGGATCCACCGTCGTGATTATTCCGCCGAGCGGCGATATGAAAGCCTACATCGAGTCTCTGCAACTACTTTTGAAGTACCCCCTGCAGTTTATTGCTCCAGGGCATGGCGAGCTAATGGACCAACCCAAGGAGGCGGTGGACTGGCTGGTTAGCCATCGCTTGGGGCGCGAGCAGAAGGTTGTCGAGGGCCTGCAAAAGACGGGACGAGTATCGCTGGATGAATTGGTAAAAGTCGTTTACGACGACGTTGACTCCAGTCTACACAAGATGGCCAGGCTGTCACTCAGTGCTCACCTGATCAAGCTGCAGCATGATCATCGAGCCCGGCCGTATGCTGATGATGAGAGCTGGGAACTTCTGGCCCCCTGATGTACCACTGCGCATGAACCTGAAAACATTACCCCTGCGAATGTGCATTACCCACAATAAGATCGGAGAGCAGTATCGATGAATGGTTTGATGATGAGCCAGCAACTGTCCATTTCGTCAATCGTTGAGCACGCAGAACGTGTCAATGGCAATGCAGAGATTGTCTCTGTCACCGCAGACAACCCGCGACACCGTTATACCTACCGTGAGGCATTCGCTCGCGCTCGTAAACTGGCAGACGGGATGTCCAGCTGGGGTCTGGCACAGGGCGAAAGAATCGCCACGCTCGCCTGGAACGATTACCGGCATTTTGAGACCTACTACGGGTCAGCATGCAGTGGTTATGTGTGCCACACCATCAACCCACGGCTTTTTCCCGAGCAGTTGGTGTACATCATTAACCATGCGGAAGACCGTTACATATTCATCGACCCTGACTTTGTATCGCTGGCAGAGGGTTTGGTGGAGGAGTGTCCCGGTGTGCTTGGCTGGGTGGTGCTGACGACCGCTGAGCGTATGCCCCAAACCAGTCTGCCGAATGTGCTCTGTTATGAAACGCTGGTTGCTGCAGGGAGTGAAGCATTTCAGTGGCCGGAACTCGATGAAAACGCGGCATGCGCCTTGTGTTACACCTCCGGGACTACCGGTAATCCCAAGGGCGTACTGTATTCTCATCGCTCAACGATGTTGCATGCGTACGCCACCATGATGCCGGATGCGCTGGGAATTGCCCGTAAAGACGTAGTGCTGCCCATCGTGCCTATGTTCCACGTTAACGCCTGGGGCAATCCTTATTCCTGTCCGATGGCCGGGGCCAAGCTGGTGCTTCCCGGTAGCAAGATGGGTGATGGCGAAACGCTCGCCGCGCTGATTAACGAGGAGCAGGTCACCATGTCGGCAGGCGTTCCGACAGTCTGGCTTGGCTTGCTGGCGCACCTTAAAGCTTCCGGCCAACGTGTTGAATCGCTGGAACGGATCGTAGTCGGTGGAGCAGCTTGTCCGCTGTCCATTATGGAAGAACTTGATAGCTATGGTGTGCAATCGAAGGTGGGCTGGGGTATGACTGAGATGAGCCCGCTGGGCACAGTGAACGCCAGCCAAGCCACTAGAGAGAATTACAGTGAGGCGGACTTTGCAAAAGTTCGGCTTAAAGGCGGGCGTCAGGTTTTCGGCGTGGAAATGAAAATTGTGGATGATGAAGGTAACGAATTACCCTGGGACGGAGAGGCCTTTGGTTCTCTCAAGGTTCGAGGTCCCTGGGTGTGCTCCAGTTATTTCAAGTTGGAGGGCTCTGATGCTCACGCCGAAGAGGGCTGGTTTGAAACCGGGGATGTGGCCACCATCGACCCGGATGGCTATATGGCCATTACCGACCGTACAAAAGATGTGATCAAGTCGGGCGGCGAATGGATTTCTTCCATAGAGGTTGAAAATGTCGCCACTGATCACCCCAAGGTTGCGGAGGCTGCCGTCATTGGGCATTACCATCCCAAGTGGAGTGAGCGACCATTACTGATTGTGGTGCGCGGGCCTCAGGGAAAGGACCTGACGGCGGAGGAAATGCTGGCCTGGTTTGAGGGTAGGATTGCCAAATGGTGGACACCAGACGCGGTGCAGTTTGCGGATGAGTTACCGCATACGGCTACGGGCAAGGTACAGAAGGTCAAGCTGCGAGAGATTTACAAGAATTTCGCCTTCCCTGTTTAGTGCCCTTTAGGTAGCCCGCGCATTAAATTATTCGATGGGTGAGTTCACGCCCGCAGATTCCAGGCCCCCAATAGCTTCCTTACTGATGCCCATCGGACGACGCTTTGCTCCTCAGGGTTCCAGCTGTCGCCGAATGGGTGCTAAATCCAACTATTCGTAAAAAAACTGTAAAAAAACTACGAAATACAGTTTTAATCGATTAAAAATGTGATTAATATAGCGCTTCCGGCATAACTTGGCTGCGAGTAGAGCGCTGCAATGTCCCCACAGCACAACCCAGAGCGAACCTTGCCACAGGTGGTGGCAGATGCGGCTGCAGACCACGGCCCCCGGATAGCCATCACCGATGGGTCGGTGCAGCTCACTTATACAGAGTTGGATCAGGCCAGAATGCATTCCGCGCGCGCCTTTGTCGCTGCTGGGTTAAAAAAAGGCGAGCGCGTCGCTATCTGGGCACCTAACATTTACCAGTGGATCCTCGCTGCGATTGGTGCGCAGAGCATCGGTGGCGTAGTGGTGCCCCTGAACACGCGATACAAAGGTGTCGAAGCCGCGTATGTGCTGAACGCCAGCGGCGCGAAAATGTTATTCACTGTGGGGGAATTTCTCGGCACACGTTACCCGGAGATGCTGGTCGATCAATCCCTGCCAGATCTCGAGCAGACCGTTACCCTTACTGGAGATGCGAAGGGCTGCTCATCCTGGGACAAGTTTTTGGCGGCGGGAGAATCGGTACCCGTGGAGGAGGTCACGCGCCGCGTTGGTGAAGTTTCTCCCCACGATACGCTGGATATTCTTTTTACCTCTGGTACCACCGGCAACCCCAAAGGTGTGGTGACCTGTCATGGTCAGAACATTCGCACCTTCGAAAACTGGAGTAGCACTATTGGCCTGCGTGGCGATGATAATTACCTGATCATCAGCCCGTTCTTTCATTCATTTGGGTACAAGGCGGGTTGGTTGGCGGCGATCATTTGCGGTGCGCGCATACTGCCGGTATCGAATTTTGATCTGGATATTGTGCTGGCTCAGATTGAGCGGGAAAAAATCACCATGCTGCCAGGGCCGCCCACTATTTATCAGTCGATCCTGGCTCACCCAAGACGCAAGGATTTTGATTTATCCAGTCTACGATTGTCGTCCACCGGTGGAGCGCCCGTTCCGGTTGAGTTGGTGCGGCAGATGCGCGAGGAGTTGGGGTTCGATGTCGTGGTTACAGCTTACGGCCTTACCGAGTGCTGTGGCGTGATGACCATTTGTCGGGCGGATGATAGTGCCGAACGTATTTCGCACAGCTGTGGACGCGCGATGGATGACGTGGAAGTCAAGTGTGTAGATGCCAAGGGGAATACCGTAGACCCGGGTACCGACGGTGAAATCTGGTGCCGTGGATTTAATGTAATGCAGCATTATTTCAATAATGCAGAGGCTACGGCGGAAGCGCTTGGCGGCGACGGCTGGCTCAGGACCGGCGACGTTGGTGTGATGGACGAAGCAGGGTATGTCCGTATTACCGGGCGCATAAAAGAGATGTTCATTGTGGGTGGCTTCAACTGCTATCCCGCCGAGATCGAGAATATTCTCTGTGATATGCCCGGCATCGCTCGGGCCGCCGTGGTGGGTGTACCTGATGAGCGTATGGGAGAGGTCGCCAAGGGCTACCTGGTAAAAGACACTGAGGCACAAGTAGATGAGGCTGCGGTTATTGCGTGGTCACGCGATAATATGGCCAACTACAAGGTGCCTCGCTCGGTTGTTTTTCTGGAAGAATTTCCCATGAACGCCGGCGGTAAAGTCGATAAGGCGGAATTGGTAAAACGCGCCTTGCGAAGCTGACGATGAACGATTTATCAACCAGTGCCGCGTCTGGCCCCATTGACCTGGATACCACAGACCAGGCCATTATCGCCCTGCTGCGCAAAGACGGTCGTATGCCGTATCGGGCGATTGCGCGCGAACTGAATATCGCAGAAAACACAGTGCGGGCCCGTGTGCGCCGCATGGAAGAGTCCGACACGATGCGGGTGGTGGCAGTCACTGATATTGAAGCCGCGGGCTATGGCATGTTGTTAGCCATTGGCGTGCAGGTGGAGGGGCGTTCGCCGGAAACTGTGGCCAGAGAGATGGCGGCTTTTCCCGAGGTGTTTTCGGTGAATGTTGTGGTGGGGGCGCAGGATATCGAAATATTGGTAGTGTCCCGCGACCAGGCTGCGCTGAATGAGCTGATTACCGACAAACTCGGTGCCGTGCCGGGGGTGCGTCGCCTGACGCCGGCGCTGGCGCTTGATGTATTGAAAAACCAGCCGGACTGGGTGCCTTTCCATGCGGCGTAATCTCGATGAAGCGGACCAGGCGATCGTCGAGCGACTGTCTCGAGATGCCAGGGTCAGTAACCGTGAGATCGCGGAGCAACTGGGCGTTACCGAAGGCACCGTGCGCGCCCGGGTAAAACGCATGGAAGAAGAAAAACTCATTCGTATTACCGCGGTGACGAATATCGACCGCTTCAAGGACGCTGCGCTTGCGTATATCTGGATCGAAGTCGAACGCAGTGGGCAGACAAAAGTAGTGGCAGAAAAACTGGCCGCTATTGTGGAGTTGGGTTTTGTCGGCGTGATGCTCGGGCGTGCCGACATTCTGGCTATTACCATGGTGCGCAATGCCGAACACCTGGCGGAATTTTTACATCAACATATTAGTGTTGTCGAGGGTGTGCGGGGCACACGCAGTACCCTCGGTGTGAATTTTGTAAAACACGACTACCGCATGGCGCGGATCGTCAGTTAACCAAGGCACAACCAAGGAAAAACGTGATGAATAAGCAAATGACAGCGGCACAAGCCGTTGCGCAACTGCGCGATGGGATGACCATCGGTATCGGTGGCTGGGGCCCGCGGCGCAAGCCTATGGCACTGGTCCGTGAAATTCTGCGCTCTGATCTCAAAGAGCTCACAGTGGTTGCCTATGGTGGCGCCGACGTGGGCATGTTGTGTGCGGCCGGGAAAGTAAAAAAAGTCGTGTTCGCGTTTGTCTCGCTGGATTTCATACCGTTAGAGCCATACTTTCGCAAAGCGCGCCAGAGTGGGTCCATTGAAGTGATGGAAATCGACGAAGGCATGATGCTATTGGGCCTGCGCGCTGCGAGCTGGGGTATCCCCTTTATCCCGACAGAGGTCGGCTTGGGTACAGATATTATTACTCAGAACCCCGATATCAAAGTGATCGACAGTCCTTACGATGACAAGGAGTGGGTAGCGATGCCCGCGCTGAAGCTGGATGCGTCACTCATACATGCGGATAAGGCCGACGTTCGCGGTGTCTGTCAGATTGCCGGCCCCGATCACTACATGGATGATTGGTTTGCACGAGCGGCCGCTAAAACCTATGTGTCCTGCGACGAGTTGGTAGAGACAGACTATTTCCACGACCCAGCGCAGGCGCGGATGGTGCACTGGGAGCGTTCTATGACAACGGGGGTCATTCCGATTGCCGGTGGGGCGCACCCCACGTCATGCAGTCCGCTCTACGGATTTGATGTGCCACACTTCAAGGCGTATTCCGCGTCGGCGAAAGATGATGAGGGCATTCAGGGCTATTTGAATAAATTTCTGGGTGCGTCGGAAGACGAGTACCAGCGCAATGTGGGCGGCCTCGATGCCATCCGCGCCATTGAACTACCCTCTTACTGATCGGCCAAGGAGACACAATCATGACAGCAGCAACTGATTACACCCTGGCTGAACTGTGCATAGTAGCCGCCAGCCAGTCTTTCGCCGATGAAGGCGAAGCGCTGGGCACGGGCATTGGCGTCATTCCGCGCCTGGCGGCGAGCCTTGCGATGAAGACCACCAATCCCGACCTGATGATGACGGACTCGGAAGCGTGGATGTTAAGCGAGCCAAATCCTGTCGGTAAACGGTCGGCTGACTTTGTGCCCGCCACGGAAAGCTGGATGGGCTTCTCACGCATTTTCGATAATGTGTGGAGCGGCAAGCGTCACGCCATGCTCGGCCCGACCCAGATCGACAAGTTCGGGCAGTCAAACACCTCGGCACTGGGTGGCACGTACGACAAACCCAAAGTGATGATGCTTGGCGCGCGCGGATTTCCCGGTAACTCGATCTCGCACCCCAACAGTTTTTTTGTGCCCGATCACAACACCCGTGTGTTTATGGAGGGTGAATGCGACTTTGTCTCATCGATCGGCTACAACCCTGCGCGCCTGCCCAGAGGTCACAGTCTCGACGATATTGATATTCGGCTGGTGATTACCAACTTGTGTGTAATGGACTTTGGCGGTCCGGACCACCAGGTTCGCCTGGTATCGCTGCATCCAGGCGTTACGGTGGAACAGGTGCAGGAAAATACCGGCTATCCGGTGTCTATTTCAGACACCGTTCCCACTACCGAGGCGCCGACCGCTGCACAACTGGATATCATTGCCGCGCTGGATCCCCACAACCAGCGTGCGCACCAAATCAAGGGCAATCCCCCGGGAAACCGGGCCTTAACTGAGGCCTGATGTATGTTTGAAACACGTTTAACAAAACTGCTGGGTTGCCAGTACCCGATCGTGCAAACCGCGATGGGGTGGGTGGCTGATTCGAAGCTGGTGGCCGGTAGCTGTAACGCAGGTGCATTTGGTTTTTTGGCCGGTGCCACTATTCCCGCGAACGAGATGGAGCGGGATATTCTGCGCGTGAAAGAGCTTACCGACAAACCCTTCGGTGTGAATTTCCACATGTACCAGCCCAATGCAGCGGATATAGTCGAACTGGTGATTCGCCACGGTGTGCGCGCAGTAAGTTACTCTCGTTCGCCGGGTCCTGAGTTCATCAACAAACTGAAAGATGCGGGCGTGGTTTGTATGCCAACCGTCGGTTTGCCCAAGCATGCTATCAAGGCGGTGGAACTCGGCGCAGATGTCGTTACTGTGCAGGGCGCAGAAGGGGGCGGCCACACAGGCGCAGTGCCAACCACGCTGCTGATTCCACAAGTTGTCGATGCCGTGGGTGATAAGGTGCCGGTAGTTGCGGCCGGTGGTTTTAAGGACGGTCGCGGTTTGCTGGCAGCCCTGTCCTGGGGCGCAGAAGGCATCGCAATGGGTACTCGTTTTCTCATGACCCAGGAAAGCCCGGTGCCGCGGGAAACACTGCAGCGCTATATTGACTGCAAGAACCCCGGTGACATCATCGTCTCCAGAGCGATGGATGGTCTGCCCCAGCGTATGATTATGAACGAATTGCTCACCGAGCTGGAAAAAGCCAGTACGCTGCGCAAGCTTTTCATTGCCGTGCGCAACGGTCTCGCCTTTCGAAAGCATACCGGCACGACTATTCTTAGCCTGCTGAAATCCGCGATTGCTATGAGTAAAGACGATGATATGACCGCCGCGCAGACGATTATGTCGGCTAATGCGCCAATGATTATCCAGAAAGCGATGGTAGACGGAGAGCCCGCACGCGGTGTGTTGCCCTCAGGACAGGTCGCCGGTGTCATCGACGAACTGCTCACATGTGAAAAACTGCTTGAAAGCATTGTTAAAGAAGCAGAAGAGCGATTAACCCTGTTGTCGCTGCACGTCACCGAAAATTCCCAGGAGTAAATGCATGCCCAAGCTATTCAAAACGACTATCGCAGACGGAATTGCCGAGATGATTCTCGATCACCCTCCGGTGAATGCCTTTGACAGCGCTGGCTGGTTTGCCATTGCCGCTGAAATCGATGCGCTAGGTGTGAATGATGAGGTGCGCGTGATCATCGTTGGTGCTGCGGGAAAGGGCTTTTGCGCCGGAGTAGATATCAAAGAGCTGGCGGCGGAGCCCAACAAAATCATCGACGTTAATAAAGGCAACTACGAAACATTCCGTGCTATACACCGCAACCCCAAACCTGTGATCGTCGCTCTGCACAGTTTCGTTCTCGGGGGTGGTATTGGCATGGCGGGTGCTGCGGACATTCTTTTGTGCTCTGACTGTGCCCGCTTCGGTGTGCCCGAAATTGATCGTGGTGCGATGGGCGGCGGTGCTCACCTGCAGCGCATGTTCCCGGTGCAGAAAGTGCGCTACATGTATTTCACCGGCGAGTTTATAGACGCTCAGGAAGCGTATCGTCTGGGTGCTGTTGAGAAAGTAGTACCACTGGCAGAGTTATTGCCAACAGCGCGGGAGATCGCCGCTAAAATCGCCGACAAATCACCGGCCATGGTCAAGCTAGCCAAGGAAGCGCTGACCGGCATTGAGGACGGGAACCTGGAAGACAAGTACCGCTGGGAGCAGGGATTCACTCTGGAGGCCTACACCATGGGCGACTCTCAGGAATCGCGCGATGCTTTCGTGCAAAAACGCGACGCAGCGTTTAAGGATTAGTGAATGGATCTTGAATTTACAGCAGAGCAGCACGCTTTTCGCGGTGAGGTGCGCAGTTGGTTGGCGGCCAACGTGCCCGATCAGCCATTGCAAACCTTTGATACCGCAGAGGGCTTTAAGCAGCACCGCGAGTGGGAAGCCACCCTTAACAAAGGTCGCTGGGGCATGGTGACCTGGCCGGAGTCTCTCGGCGGTCGCGCCTGCGACCTTATCGAGTGGTTGATTTTCGAGGAAGAGTATTACCAGGCGCGTGCGCCGCTAAGAGTCAACCAGAACGGCATTTTCCTTCTCGGGCCCACCCTCATGGAGTACGGTACCGAGGAACAGAAAGCACGCATTCTGCCGAAGATGGCCAACGGTGAAGAGGTCTGGGCTCAAGGTTGGTCCGAGCCCAATGCCGGCTCCGATATGGCTGCTATCCGCTCTACGGCGAAACTGGAGGGCGACAAGTACATCATCAATGGACAGAAGACCTGGTCAACCCGCGCGGTTTGGGCTGACTGGTGTTTCGGAATGTTCCGCACAGATCCTGAATCCGAACGTCACCGTGGCCTGACGTTTATCCTCGTGCCTTTGGATAGCCCCGGCATCACGGTGCGGCCTATAGCGCAACTGGATGGGCTGCCCGGCTTTGCCGAAATCTTTTTCGACAATGTCGAGGTCGCTATCGAGAACCGCCTGGGTGATGAGGGCGCAGGCTGGAGCGTCGCCATGGCAACAGCGGGCTTCGAACGCGGTTTGATGCTGCGCTCACCGGCGCGCTTTCAGGAAACGGCAAAACGTCTGGTGGAATTGTATATGGCGAATCGAGATTCTGCAGATTGCGACCCAGCGGTTAAGGACGCAGTACTGCGCGCCTACCTTGACGCGGAAAGTTATTGCCTCTCCACCTATCAAACGGCCTGCCGCCTGAACAAGGGTGGAAAGATCGGTGCTGAGTCTTCCACTAATAAGATCTTCTGGTCGGAACTGGATCAGAACATGCACGCCACCGCGATGAGTATTTTGGGTGCCCGGGCGGAACTACTGCCCCATGCTCCCGCGGCACAGGGTGTTGGTAACTGGCTGGACGGGTGGTTGTTCTCCCAGTCCGGTCCGATATATGCGGGCACTAATGAGGTGCAGCGCAACATCATCGCTGAACGAATGCTGGGAATGCCGAGGTAGCTCATGGATTTCACTTTTACTGAAGACCAATTACTGTTCCAGGAATCCGTTCGCGATTTTTTGCAGAACGAAGTTACCTGCGAGCGAATTCGCGCCAGTTGGGAAACGGACAGTGGTCGCGATACTGCGCTCTGGAATCAATTGGTCGAGTTGGGCCTGACAGGTATGACGGTGCCCGAAGAGCACGATGGGCTGGGCATGACTGAGCTCGATTTTGTGCTATTGGCACAGGAGTGCGGTTACGTGGCTCTGCCCGAACCTTTGGTGCACACGGTGATGGTTGCTGTGCCGATGCTGAAAGAAATCGGCGGAGAGTTGGCGGCTGAATGGCTGCCTAAGATTGCCGCGGGTGATGCCCGTGTTGTCGTGGGTCTTCAGCAGTGCCTATTGGTGGAAGATGCCCATATTGCAGACCTGTTATTACTGCAGCAAGGCGATGTGCTGGTCGCTGCGACCGCCGACCAGGTGTTGCTGCAGCACAACGAATCAATCGATCCTTCGCGCAAACTCTTTTCTGTCGAGGTTCAGGCAGGCGCGCAGCAAATTGCTGAGGGAGAGCAGGCAGCGACCTGTGTCGCTAACGCACTGAATCGCGGCGCACTTGGCTGCGCCGCCCAGGCACTGGGGTTGGCGCAACGTATGGTCGATCTTTCAGTGCAGTACACCAGTGAGCGACAGCAGTTTGGTAAACCCATCGGCAGTTTTCAGGCGGTGAAACACCATATGGCTAACGTTGCTGTGCAGTTGGAGTATGCGAGGGCGCCGACCCATCGCGCCGCTTATGCCATTGCTAATGGACAGGAGCTGGCCGCCCACGCCGTGTCACACGCCAAAATTGTTGCCTGTGAGGCGGCCAACCTGGCCGCCAAAAACAGCCATCAGGTGCATGGCGCCATGGGTTATACCTGGGAAATGGACTTACACATATTCATGAAAAAAGCCTGGGCGTTGGCCAATACCTGGGGTGATACGGGTTTTCATAAATCACGAATCGGCGACCGTATCTTCGCCCCGCGCGCAGCACTGGGTGCTGGCGCTACCTTCGCTTAGAAAAAGAGGACAGGAACATGGCAGACGCCTATATAGTAGATGCAGTACGTTCACCCACCGGTCGCCGCAAGGGTGGACTGTCTGATGTGCATGGGGCCGACCTGGGCGCGCATGTGATCAAGACCCTGGTTGATCGCAATAGTATTCCGGACGATGAATACGACGATGTGATGTTTGGCTGCGTCGATACCATCGGCCCATTGGCAGGTGATATTGCTCGCACTTGTTGGCTTGCCGCCGGTTTATCGGATGTTGTGCCAGGCACCACCATCGATCGTCAGTGTGGCTCCTCCCAGCAATCTGTCCACTTTGCGGCGCAGGCGATCATGTCCGGCGTCAACGATGTGGTGCTCGCGGGTGGTGTTCAGACCATGACTCAAATTCCGATTTCATCAGCGATGATCGCCGCGCAGCCGATGGGGTTCAGCGATCCTTTCTCTGGTAGCCAGGGTTGGGTGGCACGCTATGGCAGTACACCGCCTTCACAATTTACGTCAGCGCAGATGATTGCGGACAAATGGGAAATTTCTCGGAAGGAAATGGAGGAGTTCGCTTTACGGTCACACACTCGCGCACTTGCGGCGATCGCCGAGGGACGTTTTGATCGCGAAATCCAGCCGCTCAATGGTTTAGACATGGATGAAACACCCCGTAATACCTCTATGGAAAAAATGGCGGAGCTGGAACCCCTGGTGGAGGGCGGAACCATCACCGCGGCCGTATCCAGCCAGACCTGTGATGGCGCTTCGGCGGTATTGGTCGTCTCCGAAGAGGCTTTGAAGCGCTACAACCTGACACCTCGAGCACGCATCGCACACATGAGTGTGCGTGCTGCGGATCCAATCTGGATGTTGACGGCGCCTATTCCGGCGACTGAGTACGCTATGAAAAAGTCTGGCATGAAACTGGAGGATATCGATCTGGTGGAAATCAATGAGGCGTTCGCTTCTGTGCCGATGGCCTGGCTGATTGAAACAGGTTATCCCATCGAGAAAACGAATGTGAACGGTGGTGCTATTGCGTTGGGGCATCCCCTGGGTGCTTCGGGTACCAAATTAATGACGACGTTGTTGTACGAGTTGGAGCGCAGTGGTGGCCGCTATGGGCTGCAGACTATGTGTGAGGGTGGTGGTCAGGCTAACGTGACTATTCTGGAGCGTCTTTAGATTGGTGGGTGCGATGCCCGGGTTAGACATTACCTTCACCTGACACGATGCCGAAATTACCCAATACTGAAACAACGACACAAAGAGACAAACCAGAGGAAAAAAAATGAGTGGAATCCTACAAGACCGAGTCGCAATCATCACCGGGGCAGGCGGTGGTCTCGGTGCAGCACATGCAAAAGTCTTCGCATCCGAAGGCTGTGCCGTGGTCGTCAACGACATCAACACCGATGCCGCGCAGGCAGTCGTTGACGAGATCACCAACGCGGGTGGCAAGGCCATCGTCAACAGCTCCGACATCACCAACTACGACGATAGCCTGAATGCCATCAAGCAAGCCATCGATAGCTTTGGGGACCTACACATCGTGTTGAACAATGCCGGGGTCAACCGCGACCGCATGTTCGCCTCCATGACCGAACAGGAGTGGGATACGATCATGGCCGTGCACCTCAAAGGCCATTTCTGCATGAGTTCCCATGCGGTGCATTACTGGCGCGGCCAGTCCAAAGAAGGAAAGCCTGTCGATGCGCGCATCATCAACACAACATCAGGTGCTGGCCTGCAAGGCTCTATCGGACAGTCTAACTATACCGCCGCTAAAGCGGGTATCGCAGCACTCACCCTTAATCAGGCAGCCGAGCTGGGCCGTTACAACATTACCGCCAATTCGGTGGCACCTTCAGCCCGCACCGGCATGACCAGCGCTGTACCTGAAATGGCAGAGCGAATGGCCAAGCCTGAGGATGGCAGTTTCGATCATTTTGCCCCGGAGAATGTATCCAATCTCCTGGCGTGGCTCGCAAGCGCTGAAGCTGCACAGGTGAGTGGACGTGTGTTTGAGGCGGAGGGTGGTCGCATCTGCATTTGCGATGGCTGGCGCACGACGGATGGTGTTGACCGCGGTGCACCATGGCCGCCAGCCGAAGTCGGTGAGGCGGTGAAGGCATTGCTGGCTAAGGAAACACCTGCGCAGAAAGTCTGGGGTACATAAGGCTAAAGGCTGATCGGAGCAACTATGGAATTCGCATTCACACAAGAGCAGGACATGATCCGCGAAACGGCGGCGGCGTTTCTGGCAGAGGTTTCCGATAGCGCCGCGATTCGTCGCGCGATGGTGACCGATACTGGATACGATCCGCAGTTATGGAGCCGGATCTGCACCGAGATGTACTGGCAAGCCATTCATGTGCCCGAGGCTTGTGGTGGCATGGGACTGGGTTATGTGGAGCTCGTGGCCACGATGGAACAAATGGGCCGCAGCCTGCTGTGTTCACCCTTTTTCGCTACCGTTTGCCTGGCCGTAAATGCACTAAGAGTGGCGGGCAATGAGGCTCAGCAGTCTCACTGGCTGGGGCAGATTTGTGAGGGTAGTGTGACAGCAACGCTGGCGTTCAACGGGGGTTCCCGCCACGCGGATGCGGAAGCGATCACAGCCACCTGGCAACGTGATGGCGATAGTTATGTGCTCAACGGCGACTACCGCTACGTCATCGATGGCCACAGCGCCGATTTGTTGATTGTGGCCGCTCGCGCTGAAGGTACTAGCGGCGCTGAAGGTATCAGCCTGTTCTTGTTACCGGCACATACGGTTGGTGTCACTCGTGTGTGGCTGCCCACCATGGATCAGACTCGGAAGCAGGCAACAGTGCAAATGTCAGGTGTCACTCTTGCCCAGGATGCACTCATGGGCGCGCCGGGGCAGGGTTGGGAATCACTGGCTAAAATTATCGATCTGGCGACCATTGCGTTGGCGGCGGAACAGGTGGGAGGCTGCCAGCAGTTGCTCGATATGACGGTGGCTTATACCAGCGAACGGGTGCAGTTTAATCGTACCATTGCCAGCTATCAGGCTGTGAAGCATAAGGCCGCGGATATGATGTTGCAAACCGAAGTGGCGCGTTCGGCGATCTACTATGCCGCCTGTGTCGCGCAGGAGGCGCTGGAAGGTGGCCCCCTTGCGGGTGAGCTTAGTGAGGCGGCCAGCGTGGCCAAGTCCTATTGTTCTGACGCCTATTTTTCCATTGCCGGTGATTCTCTGCAGCTGTTTGGTGGCGTGGGTTTTACCTGGGAATACGACGTGCACCTGTATTTCAAGCGTGCAAAATCATCCGAGCAATTGTTGGGTAATGGCGCGCTGCATCGCGAGCGTCTGGCCAACGCGTTGCTGGATTGAGGGGAAGACCATGAAATTGAGTTTCAGTCCCGAAGACGAACAATTTCGCCAGGAAGTCGCCGGTTGGCTGCAGCAGAACCTGACTGGTGAATTCGAGAAGCTGAGGTATCGGGGTGGCCCCGGAGATGAGCATATGTTCCCTGAAGAACGTAAGGTGTGGGAGCGGAAGTTGGCGGAGGGGGGTTGGACTTGCGTTGGCTGGGCAAAAGAATATGGCGGCCGTGGTTGTTCGATAGAGCAACAGGTTATATTTTTCGAAGAATATGCACGCGTCGGTGCGCCTGGCCGGGTGGGGCATATCGGTGAAGGACTGGCGGGCCCAACCATTATTGCCTTTGGCACCCAGGAGCAGAAGGAGAAATATCTGCCGGGTATCGTTGCCGGAACACAGTTGTGGTGTCAGGGTTATTCTGAGCCGAGCGCCGGATCTGATCTTGCTAACGTCAAGACCAAAGCGCGGTTTGATGAGGCCCGGGGTAAGTGGGTTATCAATGGTCAGAAAGTGTGGACCTCCCTTGCCCATGAATCTGAATATTGCTTTGTTATAGCGCGTACTGAACCGGGCTCTGTTGCGCACAAGGGCCTCGGCTTTTTTCTCATTGAGATGGACCAGCCCGGTATTGAAGTGAGACCGATTGAACAGATCACCGGTACCTCAGAGTTCAATGAGGTGTTTTTCGACGAGGCGGTGTGTGATGCCGGCGATATTGTGGGTGCTCCCGGAGACGGCTGGAAAGTCGCCATGGGTCTACTGGGCTTTGAACGCGGCGTGTCTACGCTCGGTCAGCAGATGCAGTTTCAGAACGAACT
>TARA_R110002072_G_scaffold4650_5_pt1 | contig 26531 bp, 24 predicted proteins | sample TARA_R110002072 | Tara Oceans TARA_R110002072 (sample SAMEA4397118) | marine metagenome | biome: Polar Biome; feature: [SRF] surface water layer (ENVO:00010504); material: water (ENVO:00002006), including particulate matter (ENVO:01000060) such as... | depth 5 m | reverse complement strand
ATAATCGGTAGGTCCCCTGTTCAAGTCAGGGAAGGGGCACCATTTAAATCAATGACTTAGAGCTATCTTCTTGGCAGCTAAGTTTTTCTTGTGCTACCTCTGTGCTACATTTAACTAAGATTGAATACATAAAACTTTTGCTAGAGCTAAATCTATAATATCTGCTAGCTATAAGTCGCTACATTTAGTTTATTCGATGAAGTCACTTAATCTAGTTATAAATAATGGTATAGTTATAACTTACCCTAGTTTTTTTGTAGAGACACCCTTAGCCTAAATATGAAAATTCGTTACCTTACACTGGGTGCTGATCTCCTTGGAACAACTGAGCACACGAGCTTCAGTGAGATCCTTATACCTTTCTATAATGAAGCTAAAGCTGATACGTTTATTTTCAGAAAGTTCACTCATGACACACATGACTCTTGGAAAGTTGAAGATATTAGTGTTTCACAACAGAATATAGATATTAGCCTCTCTAAAGCTCAGCAATCTAAGTCAATAGGAGTAATTGCTAAACAGAGCAATAAATCCACCAACAAATTAGTCAATAAATTTAATATTGTTGAGGTCGATTTTGGGCACAAAGTTTCTTCGTTGAATATTGGTGGTGTTATTCAAGATAATATTGGGTGCTCAGCAACCCATTTACCAAGTGAGTTATATAAACGAAGGCCATGTATTGTGATTGCGGTTGATGGTGACAGGGTTCAAGTTATGCCATTAACTACCTCTGGTTTTTCAAGTGACCCTGAGAGCTTTGAGCTATCATCAACATCTTTCAAAGGGCTGCATAGTAAGTACACTACAAAGCCTAGCAGAACACTTCCTCGCATGATTCAGACGGTCTCATCTTATAGGACGTATCCTCCCATGCTTACTTCGGGAGCTTTTCCTGCAACATGCTTTCCTTATAAGTTATGCCATCGTGATAAGTTAGCGTTTAAGGAAAATTTGGCTATTCATTTTGGTTCGCAATTAGTTGTCGATCATAAGATATTGAAGAGTGAGACAGAAAAATTAAAACAAGAGAAGGCGGCTCTTTTTTCTACCAATGTAGAATTGAAGACTACAAAGACATCTCTTGAAAGTAGGGTTGGCGAGCTGGAAAAGCTGATTGAACAAGTAGGTAATGAGTTTGATGTTGATGGTGAACCAGAAGAAATACTTCGCGCACTTCTCTAAAAGAGCTTTTTAAGATTGACCCAGAGTAAATAATTTTCTATTATTCTTTTATGGCGGTGCCAAGGTCGTATCAGCCCACCACCGCGACTAGCAGGAGATTTTGGCTTTTGAGTCTTTTTCGAGCGCTAATGATACATATCAATGAAAAAAACCAGCTTTTGGCTGGTTTTTTTCATTGCATAAGATAAAAGTTATTCCTTTAGCATCAAACTATTTGCTTTTCCGTTTTAGTTAAGTTTTCTCTCATCATCACTGGAGAATGTCTCAGGAATAAAAGGAATCCCAAGCAATTTTAGAATTTTAGGGGTCGGTGATCAATTTTAGGGGTCGGTGACAAATGAGAATCATTCAGTAAATATATCCTCTTTGTATTGTTAGCCAGCGGTTTCTTTTAGAAACCGCTTTCGGCTGAAACCGAATCCCGCCAAGAGAACTCAAAATCATTTTCTTTTGCTCTTTGCCTTCAATCTACCGACATTTCAATAAGGGCTGCTTTTGCTCAACTTTGTTAGTTTTAGTAGAGGATTTATTCAAACTAAAAAGGTAGTGCTTTGTGCTCGTTGCTAGTGGTATTTAGTATTCCCAAAAGGTACCGCTTTGGGCCACTTCCGCTCATTCCTTCGGTCATCGAAATTATGACAATTAGGCCAGTTCAACAAATCTAGTCAGTGACCGGTTGGTACCAAGCTGCCACTAACTAATGAAGGAGTGTATTTCTGCAATTTACTAATACCTCATTAATCTAGAAATAAGCAAACGGATAAACTTAAGTCACAATTTTCGGATAATCTTAAGCTCCAGTAACAACTCAATTAATTTTATTCCTAGTTCAGTGTTCCTAAAATCAAATTTTTATATTGAGCCTGCTGATTCATTTGACTCTTCAGGCCTAACAATGATCAGCATAAACTACAAATGATATAACCAGTACATCTTGCAGGACTTGGGCAAACTGTCACCATTTTTGCAAAAACGCAAAAATCCTCGCCCAATTACTACGCCATTGTTAGCAGCGTTTATGTTATTAGACCAGAACACTTTACAAGGGTTGTGTCAATCGGCATGCAGGATATAAAAGGTCATGTAAGTCGTTATAGATTTCAGGGGTGCTTATCAGTAGGTTTTGGTCAAAAATACAGGCAGGAATATCCTCGGGAATATCTTGAAAGTGGCCACATATTGCACCTGCTTCTAGTGCAATGACTCTTGCAGCTGCAAAATCCCATGGGCTGAGTGATTCAAAATAACCGTCTAATCTGCCACACGCGACCCAGCAAATATCCAGAGCGGCTGAACCTAAACGCCGAATATCCTGACAAGCCATTAATACTTTCTGCGTGCGTGCCATAATTTCTGGCACGGTAGTTTTATCGTATGGGAAACCCGTTGCGATAAGAGATTTTCTGAGAGTGTCTGCACGGCTGACTTCAATATTTTGCCCATTTAAGAAAGCGCCTCTGCCTAATACAGCATGAAAGGTTTCTTGCATAAATGGGTTGTGGACAACACCTAGCTTTACTTCGCCATCGCAAGCAAAGGCGATAGAGATTGCGACCATTTGATGGCCGTGAGCATAGTTTACAGTGCCGTCTATCGGGTCAATAATCCAGATGGGAGATGAAAGGTCTTTAAGGGTGTCTTTATTCGTATAGGTTTCTTCAGAAAGAATTCTATGGTTTGGATAGGTGCTCTGGATTTTGTCAATAATGAGCTTGTCGGCAGCAATATCTGCTGAAGTCACAAGCTCTTGTTGGTCTTTATAGTTATGCTGAAGGCTGCCATTTTTGCGCTGTTCGGCAATTAAGCAACCTGCCTCGACTGCCAGATCTTGAGTAAATTGAGCAATTTCGTCGAGCATGGCGCTATCTCTATTGTCTGATGGCAATTGTCTGATGGCAATTGTCTGATGGTTAGATGAATTATGTCTGCTGTTCTCTGGCAATGGCGCGGTAGGCTATGTCTTTACGGTAAAAACTGCCTGACCAGCTGATCACTTTAGCGAGTGAATAAGCAAGTTCCTGTGCTTCCAATACACTATTACCTAATGCTGTAGCGCACAGAACTCGGCCGCCTGAACTCACTATATCTCCGGCATTCAGGGCTGTGCCAGCATGGAATACTTTGGCTGTTGAATTATTATTCAAGCTAGAATCTAAACCTGAAATTATATGGCCTTTCTCGTAACTTGCCGGATAACCACCGGCTGCTAAAACGACGCCTACTGCAGCGCGTTCATCCCAGTTTGTGGTTTGTTTATCTAAGGTTTTATCCAGAGCAGATTGGCACAGAGACACTAAGTCTGATTTTAGGCGCATCATGATGGGTTGGGTTTCAGGATCACCAAAACGGCAGTTGTATTCAATTACTTTGATGTCGCCAGCTGGGGATATCATTAAACCAGCATAAAGAAAACCCGTATAGTCATTGCCTTCTTTCGCCATGCCTTCAAGTGTTGGCTTGATGACTTGGTCCATAATGCGCTGATGAACCTCTGCTGTTACCACGGGGGCGGGTGAATATGCGCCCATTCCGCCGGTGTTTGGCCCAGTATCACCATCGCCAACACGTTTATGGTCTTGGCTAGTTGCCATAGCTAAAGCATTTTTACCATCGGCGATTACGATAAAGCTAGCTTCTTCGCCCTCTAAGAATTCTTCAATTACCACACGACAGCCTGCAGCGCCAAACGCATTACCAGAAAGCATGTCGCGTACTGCATCTTCCGCTTCATTTAACGTCATTGCCACGATGACGCCTTTACCTGCGGCCAATCCGTCTGCCTTGATGACAATAGGCGCGCCTTTTTCTTGCAAATAAGCTAAGGCTGGTTCTACTTCGGTAAAGTTCTGATAGTCAGCGGTTGGGATATTATGGCGAGCTAAAAAGTCTTTGGTAAATGCTTTTGAGCCTTCAAGTTGTGCGGCACCCTTGTTAGGGCCAAAGCAGCGAAGATGTTTAGCTTGGAAGAAATCTACTATGCCGCCAACAAGTGGTGCTTCAGGGCCAACGATGGTCAGGGCAACCTTGTTATTTTCAGCAAACTCAGCCAAGGCTGAAAAGTCCATGATATCGATATCAAGATTTTTTAGTTTGGTTTCGCTCGCTGTGCCAGCATTGCCCGGTGCAACATAGACAGTTTCGACTAATTCGTTTTGAGCTGCTTTCCAAGCAAGAGCATGTTCTCGACCACCACTACCAATTACTAAAATATTCATATTATAAACCTGATATCTTCATTTAAGTCTGAGTTGGGTATTTCTTCCGATAAAATCGAATAAGTAAGTATAAAAAGAAACGCGAAAAATTCGCCGGCAAGGATACCGCATTCATGGCTTAGATAAAATCATTGGACGAAACAAGATTAGCTATGCATAAACGCGGTACTGAAAGGCTGAATTAAGATGAGTTTGCTAATTGCGCTAGCTTGTCGCGAGCTTGGCCACGAATAGGAATGGCTTTGTGTTCTTGGTTATCCATCAATACGAAAGTATGACTGGCTTCTGCAATGATTTGACTGGTTTCTTCAATATAAATGGTTTGTTCAATTTTACAGCTGGAATTGCCAATGCGCATCACTTTAGTGTGAACTTCAAGGGCGTCATTAAAGAAGCAAGGGTGACGATAGTTGATGTTGCTATTGACCAGTGTCAGCGTCAAATCTAGCTGGGAGAAAAATTCGATGGCATTGTAATTTTCAAAAAGAGACCATCTGGCCTCTTCAAAAAAACGCGTGTAGCCATTGTTGTTCAGGTGTCCGTGTTGGTCAAGGTGATAGCCGCGTACTTTAATTCGTATATAGTCAGACACAAAAAAATCCTCAGGTAATGAGTTTTGCATTCATGCAAATTTTATTACAGTTTTTAAGTGTAACCCGAAATAAAAAATTCAGGACAGTTTTTTTATGATGAATGGCTTTGATGATGATCGATACTGACGTAGTGATCATTGGAACGGATGTCGGTATCAAGAAAGCAGGGTGTATCATTTACGATCAACCCTGCTTGTTAGTGTGTTTTGTTAAGAGTAAGACTTAATGTCTAAAATGACGCTGACCGGTAAACACCATTGCTAAACCATGCTCATTTGCAGCATCAATCACTTCTTGGTCGCGCATAGAGCCGCCCGGTTGAATGACACAGCTAACGCCTGCTTTAGCGGCATTATCAATGCCATCTCTAAATGGGAAGAAGGCATCGGATGCCATGACAGAGCCTTCAACGGCTAAGCCTGCATGCTCTGCTTTAATGACAGCAATGCGTGCAGAATTAACTCGGCTCATTTGGCCTGCGCCTATACCGACGGTTTGTGCATTTTTTGCATAAACAATCGCGTTGGATTTAACCATTTTGGCTACTTTCCAAGAAAATAACAAATCAGCAATTTCTACCGGTGTCGGTTTGCGTTTAGTGACCACTTTTAAGTCGGAAGCATCAACTAATTCGAGATCCCTGTCTTGAATGAGTAAGCCGCCATTAACACGCTTGTAATCTAATGACCCTTGGCTCTTCTGGAAAGCGCCAGACTCTAATAAACGGATATTTTGTTTGCTGGAAATGACGGCCTTGGCTTCTTCGCTAATGCTCGGCGCAATAATGACTTCCACGAATTGTCTATCAATAATATTTTGCGCTGTTTGCGCATCGAGTGGTCGGTTAAAAGCAATAATGCCGCCAAAAGCAGATTCTGGGTCAGTTGCATACGCCAAATCGTAGGCAGTTTGAATTGAATCGCTTTGTGCCACGCCGCAAGGATTGGCATGTTTCACAATGACGCAGGCAGCTTGTTCAAAAAGTTTAACGGTTTCTAAGGCTGAATCAGTATCGGCAATATTGTTGAAAGAAAGCTCTTTGCCTTGGATCTGTTTGGCGCCTGAAATAGAATCTACCGGGCAATTCTTTTCGATATAAAATGCACTCTTCTGATGAGGGTTTTCGCCATAGCGCAATGTTTGAGCCTGAGTCATCTGAATATTATAGGTTCTTGGGAAGTCAGTATTGCCACCGGGCACTTTTTTGCCAAAATAATTTGCGATGGCGCCATCATAAGCGGCTGTGTGCTCATAAGCTTTAATTGCAAGGTTGAAGCGTGTTGCCAGGCTTGTCGCTGATTTATTGGTACGCATTTCAGATAAGATTTCTGAGTAATCACCCGTGTTCACTACAATATTTACGAAAGGATGGTTTTTTGCCGCTGCACGCACCATCGTCGGGCCGCCGATATCAATATTTTCAATCGCATTTTCAAGAGAGCAGTCTGGGTTGGCCACGGTTTGTTCAAAGGGGTACAGGTTTACCACAACCATATCGATGGCTTGGATGGCATGATCTGTCATTACCTGATCATCTTGGCCTCGGCGACCTAAAATGCCACCATGAATTTTCGGGTGTAAGGTTTTGACACGACCGTCCATCATTTCAGGAAAACCAGTATAGTCGGATACTTCGATAGCCGGCAGCTTGTTGTCTTTTAGTAATTTATAGGTACCGCCTGTCGATAAAATTTCAACACCTAATTCATTTAGTGCTGTGGCAAATTCGACGATGCCGGTTTTATCGGAAACACTGATTAAAGCGCGTTTTACTTGAACAAAATCGTTCGTGCTATGCATAAAAACTTCCAAAACTTATGGCTGAAAAATTAAGGTTTAAAGTAGTCCGTATTGTTTCAATTTTTTACGAAGAGTGCCGCGATTTAAGCCTAGAAGAGTAGAGGCTTTTGTTTGATTGTTGCGGGTATATTTTAATACCTGTTCTAGAAGTGGCGCTTCGACTTCGGTTAGAACAAGTTGGTATACGTCGGTAACCGGTGCGCCATCCAATTGTGCAAAATAATTGCTCAGCGTTGATTCAACACAGTCTCTTAGGGTGGATGCGTTTTCAATAACGGTATGATCCGTCGCTGTTTGCGCCTGGGAAGGGCTTTCAATTACTGCTTCAGTGCTCATGCGGCTTGTTCCTCTTTCTTTAGTTGTAGATGTTTTTGTCTTTCAAACTCTGTTTTTATGGCTGAGATCTGTGCCTCAGGGCGCTCTAATTGGTTAAATTTTTTGATGAAATCAGTGTGGCTCGCATTAGCTTTGAGATACCAGCCAATATGCTTTCTTGCAATTCTATGGCCCATCTTGTCACCATAAAAATCATGTAAATTTTGCAGATGAGTCAAAATGATGTCTTGTCTTTCTTTTAGTGGTTTTGTGGGTCTTCTTTTTCCGTGCTCAAGATAGTAATGGATGTCATCAAATATCCAGGGCACACCTTGCGCTGCCCGACCAATCAGTAAGCCATCGGCTTGTGTATAATTTAGTACTTCAAGTGCTTTTTCGGGAGAATCAATATCGCCATTTGCGAATACAGGAATAGATAAATGTTGTTTTACCTTAGCAATTGTCTCGTATTCAGCATGACCTTTATAAGCGCAGGTACGTGTTCTTCCATGTATTGCCAAGGCTTGTATGCCGGATGCTTCAGCCATTCTGGCAATCGTTAAAGCATTTTTGTTGTGAATGTCCCACCCGGTTCTGATTTTTAAGGTGATCGGTATATCGACAGCCGAAACCACCGCCTCAAGAATGGCTTGCACAAGCTTCTCATCTTTCATTAATGCTGAGCCAGCGGCTTTATTACAAACTTTTTTTGCGGGGCAGCCCATGTTGATATCTATAATCTGAGCACCCATATCTTGGTTTAGCTTTGCGGCGATGGCGAGTATCTCAGGGTCGCCACCCGCAATTTGAACTGAAACAGGGAGATCTTCACCTCGGTGGTCAAGCCGGTGGGCCGATTTTCTGGTTTTCCAAAAACTAGAATCTGCGATCACCATTTCTGATACCGCCATGGCAGCACCTTGCTCACGACATAATTGCCTAAAAGGTTTATCTGTTACGCCAGCCATTGGCGCAAGTATCAATCTGTTTTTGAGTTGGTGGGGACCAATTCTAGGCGCATTGTCTTTAAGCACGATGTATCTCTGGTGTAGTAAACAGCAACACCAAGTAAATTCCATTTATAGGCTTGGCACTCATTCAAATAACGGCTTTCTTTAGGGGCGCTAATGATACTCTTTGAGTAGAAGGGCGAAAAGGGGAAAGGCCAATTTTTTTTGGTTATATTTTGCTCTAATTGGTTGACATTTGATCAGCTTATTGATCAATGTTTGAGCTCTGCGGAAGATGAAAGTTCATCTTGTAGTTAACGGCTTCTGCTCCCGGGTCAATTATTTCGAGCGTAATTTGAATCGGTTGCTCAGAGGGCATACCAGGCCATTCAAGTACGTCTTGATTCAGGTATTCCGATGGTTTGAATAGTCGTTGTGCAACGACTTGATTATTTATATTGGAAAACGTCAAGCTGATATTTGGAAATTTTTGTTCAAAATTAGCATGGTTAGTGATAATAGTTTCTATGATGAGTGCATTAAATGTTGTTGGATGGCTTCGAACAACTAGGTTTCTATTTTCTATTTTTGAAACATCCGATAAGACGGGTAATGTGCAGCCGAGTTGAGAACATGCAAACTTATAGGCCTCTGCAAGCTTGGGGTATTTAACGAGTTTTTCATAGTGAAACCAGCTGGCTTGGGTAATTAATAGGATTAATAATGCCAAATTCACTAAAAATAATACTGTACCGGTTAACCAATTTTTCTTCGGAGTAGGGTCTTGATCGTATTGAAACTTCAGTGCATTTAAATCTTTTTGATCGAAGTGAGGAGAATCATTTGCTAAAAAAGGTTCTGGCGATGGGCTTAAGTCTATTGATTCGGGTTCATCTATTTTGTCATTTAAATTGAAATTAGGCTCGACTTTGTCATGGCTTGGTTCTTCTAGGTCATCTAGAATGTTAGATGTCCAGCTTTCATCAACCGTTTCAGTATCTGATATTTCAGGGGAATCATCCTTCAGAAACTGGGTTTTAAATGGATCTGTACTCGATTTATCAAGCTCTAGAAATGAAGCGCTCAATTCATCACCAAATTTTGTTGAACCAGAATAGCCTTTTTCGAGCTTATCTTCTTCTGGGTCATCAGCAAAGACCGAGCTATCATCTTTTGCATTAATGTCTGCTTTATCGTTACCCAATAATTCATCTTCTAAATCGACAGCATCATCTAATTCAAAGGAAAAGTCTTCGTCAAGAATGGATGTGTTTGTTTGTTCTGAAGTGAACGTTTTGTCGTGTTTAGTGGGGGGTGTGATTTGATAGGCAATGGCATCGAATACATTAAGACAGGCACCGCAACGTACTCTTCCATTGGCCGCATTTAATTGTTCTTCAGATACTTTAAATGAGGCTTTACAATGTGGACATTGTGTCAGTTGAGAGTCTGTCATGCCTAAGCTCTAATCCTATAAAAAGGTGAAATTATTATCGCTCTTTTTTTATTCCGGTCAAGCGAGCCCAACCATTTTCGAGCACAATCTCATCCATTAAAAAGTATTCTGCATAATATTGACGAAGTTCAGCTGCTTGCTCTTCTAGTATGCCTGATAGCACAATAGAGCCGTTGGTTTTGGTTAAACGGGTCAGTCTTTCCCTTAATTCATAAAGAGGTTGGGCAAGGATATTGGCAAGTAAAATATCTGCATTCACACTCGGAAGGTCATCGGGTAGGTAGGTCGCTAGCCGTTTGCTGTCGAGTTTATTTCGGGCTAGATTGTCATTGCTCGCGGTTAAAGCCTGGGGGTCATTATCAACCCCAATTACCTTGGATGCACCCAATAGCAGCCCAGCGATGCCTAAGATGCCTGAGCCGCAGCCATAGTCAATTAAGATCTTGCCGCTAAGCGTGTCATCTTGCTGGTCTAACCATTGTAAACATAGTGAGGTGGTTGGGTGGGTGCCTGTGCCAAAAGCCAATCCAGGATCTAATAATAAATTAACAGCCTCTTCGTCTGGTGCTTCCTGCCAGCTTGGGCAAATCCAAAGGCGCTTGCCAAACTGCATAGGTTTAAAGTGCGTCATCCAGGTACGAGTCCAGTCCTGATTTTCAAGTATCTCGACATGGTATTCAGGAAGCGTTTCCTGTGTTAAATTTTTGAAAACATCGCTGGCAATTCGGTGCGCTAGCTGCATATCTTCGTCGGCCGTAAACAAGCCGGTAATGATGGTTGCGTCCCATAAAGGGGTGGTGCCTAGCGCCGGTTCAAGAACGGGTTGATCTTTTGCATCTTCATAGGTGACTGAGCTGGCACCTGCTGCCATTAGGCTTTCTTCCATGGCCTCAGCTTGTGTCGGAGATATCAGTGCTTTTAGTTGAATCCAGCTCATGACTACTCATTATCCTAACTAATTGATATTAAAGTGGCTATTGTTTTGAAATCAGTTTTTCTAAATAGTGAATGTTGAATTCTACAGCCCTAAAACCTTCATCTGCTACTAACTGGCGGTGAAGCGGGATATTTGATTGAATGCCATCAACAATCATTTCATCCAAAGCATTCGCTGTACGGTTTAAGGCAGCGATTCGATCTTCGCTATGACAAATTAACTTGGCGATAAGCGAGTCATAATAAGGTGGAACTTGATAACCATTATACAGGTGAGAGTCTACTCTGACGCCTAAACCGCCCGGTGCATGGAATTGAGTCACCGTACCTGGGCTTGGAATAAATGTAGTCGGGTTCTCTGCATTGATACGGCATTCAATAGCATGGCCTTTAAAAGTGATTTCATTTTGAGATACAGATAAGGGCAAGCCGCTTGCAATACGAATCTGCTCTTTGACAATATTAATACCAGTGATCATTTCTGTTACAGGGTGTTCTACTTGTATACGGGTATTCATTTCAATAAAGTAAAACTGTTCATCTTGATAGAGGAATTCAAATGTCCCTGCACCTCGATATTCAATGTCTTTACATGCCTTTACGCATGCTTCAAAGGCGGCTTGGCGTGCGGTTTCGTTGATATTTGGTGCCGGCGCTTCTTCCATTACCTTTTGGTGCCTGCGTTGCAAGGAGCAGTCCCGGTCACCTAAATGTATAACATTGCCAAAATTGTCTGCTAATACTTGCACCTCGACATGGCGAGGTCTATCAAGATATTTTTCTAAATAGACCGTATCGTCGCCAAATGCAGTTTTAGCTTCCATCTGTGTTAGATCAATTGAGCTCAAGAGTTCTTCTTCTTTGTAAACAACGCGCATCCCTCTGCCGCCGCCGCCCGAAGCTGCCTTGATAATAACGGGATAAGCTATTTTTGCGGCAATCGCTTTTGTTCTGTCTTTATTGTTGGTGATTGGGCCGTTCGAACCAGGAACAGTAGGTACACCTGCGGCTGTCATTGCTTTAATGGCCGACACTTTATTACCCATTAAGCGGATAACATTTGCTGGTGGCCCGATAAATATGAAGCCACTTTTTTCGACTTGCTCGGCAAAGTCGGCATTCTCTGCTAGAAATCCATACCCCGGGTGTATTGCTTGTGCGCCTGTTACCTCAGCGGCACTGATAATGGCAGGGGTGTTCAGATAGCTTTCAGTTGGGTTGTTGTTGCCGATACAAACAGACTCGTCTGCCAAACGTACGTGCATTAAATCTCTGTCAACTTTTGAATGAACAGCGACTGAAGCTATGCCCATTTCTTTACAGGCACGTAATATTCTCAGAGCAATTTCGCCTCTGTTTGCAATTAAGACTTTTTTAAGCATGTTGTTAATCCTGGGCTGTCTTAATTAAGCGATCGTGAAAAGTACTTGGTCAAATTCAACAGGCTCGCTATCATTTGCGTTGATGGTTTGTACGACACCACTACGATCGGCTTCAATTGGATTCATCATTTTCATTGCTTCAATGATACAGATAGTGTCGCCTTCTTTGATGCTCTGGCCGACCTCTACAAAAGGTGAAGAATCAGGTGATGGTGATCTGTAGAAGGTGCCGACCATCGGAGCATTGATCGTGATTGCGGTGTTTGCTTCTTTTGGTGCTTGCTCGGTTGGTGTTGCCGTGCTAACTGAGATGTTCGCGTGTGGTGCAGGCGCAACAGGCGCTTGGTTAATAACTTGCTTTGAGCGCCGACTGATTCGAATGGTTTCTTCGCCTTCTTTTATTTCCAGCTCTTCAACATCTGATTCGGTGATCAGTTCAATTAGTTTTTTAATCTTACGAATGTCCATGATTATTCCTGTATTAAGATTTCAATATCTCGATCGCTTTGTGTAGGGCGAAGTCGTATCCAGTACTTCCAAGGCCACAAATTACCCCCAATGCTATATCTGAAAAATAAGAATGTTGGCGAAATGTTTCCCGGCTATGAACATTGGATATATGGACTTCAATAAATGGAATGCTGACTGCAAGTAAGGCATCTCTTATAGCTACACTAGTATGGGTAAATGCCGCAGGGTTGATAATGATAAAATCGGTGCCAGAACGTTTTGCCTGATGTATTCGATCTATCAATAAATGTTCGGCATTGCTTTGGAAATGATCTAGCGAGAAGGTGTGGTTGTTGGCTGAAGATGTTAAACGTTTATTTATATCATCTAGAGTCTCACAGCCATAAATTTTGGGTTCTCTTGTGCCGAGCATGTTCAAATTAGGGCCATGAAGTACAAGAATGTGCGGCATATCAATATTACTCACAAATAGGGAATGTGCAAAATTCTAATGGGGGGGGATTTTGCATGCAATACTGCAAGCCAAATATTGCAATATATCTACAGTTTTGTGGCTAGTTTGCCCATATTTTGAGCTATTTACAAGCAGGTTTGCTTACATGTCCATATTGTAACCACGTACTGTATTGCGGCCGTTTCGTTTCGCATCGTAGAGTGCTTGATCCGCTTTTTCACACAATGATTGTGCACTGTCTTGATCAGATAATGCAATGCCGCAGCTGAAAGTGACATTAAAAGAATCACTACCGGCAGGTTGCGGCAATTCAGCAAAGCGCTCACGTATTTCATTGATAATGACTTTGGCGTCGCGTTCAGTTGTGTTGGGCAAAACAATGGCAAACTCTTCTCCGCCATATCGGCCTATATGGTCCGTTTTTCTGAGGCGTTGTTTTAAAAATAGAGATAAACTCTTGAGCACTCTATCGCCAATGGGGTGGCCATAACTATCATTTATTTTTTTGAAGAAATCGATATCAAGCATGGCAAAGCAAACAGGCTTGTTTCGCTCGGTTGCCTTGTTTATTTCGATCTCTAGTAAGTGCAAGGTATGAGTATGATTGTATAACCCCGTCAGGCTGTCTCTGATCATGAGCGCAATTAATGAACGTGCTCGCCTACCTCTGTTTTGAAGTGTTGCGATAAGGTGTTTAGGGTCAATTGGTTTTGTTAGAAAGTCGTCCCCACCTATGCTCATGGCGTGGAGTTGTTTATTTAGGTCATCTTCTGCAGATAGATAAATGATTGGCACACTGTGAAATTTATCCTGTTGTCGAATTACTCTCGCTAGCTCCATTCCAGTACAGCCCGGCATGTACATATCCATAATGATAATTTCTGGTTGGAATGTCTCTAAAGCAACCAAAACTTGCATGGGGTCTGTTTCAACCCTTGGAATCATACCTGTTTTAATGAGTATATTTTCAATGTACTTAGCTTGAGCTTTAGAATCGTCAACCACTAAAATCCGATAAGGGTCTTGAATGTTTGAGTGAGAATATTGTTCGATCTTTTCAATGAGCTGGCCGGGGTCAGCCGCTCTATAAAAGAATTCTTCACCGCCATTGCGCGACGCCATCAGCCTAGTTTTAATGTCATCTTTTTCTTCGCTGACATAAATTGTCGGAATAGTGGTCTCATGACTTTCTTGGATTTCACGAACAGCCTCTATGCCGCCAAGCTCTTTATTACCAAAATCGACATCGACAACGATTGTCTCGGGTTGATCTTGTTTAGAGGAATGGATGAAGTCGTCGACAGAGTCAAAATTTAGAGATCTAAAACCGAAAAACTCGAGCTGATTAATAATACGATTAGCATATTCACTATTATTGAGTGCAAGATAGATGGGCGGTCTAAGGAATGTTCGAGGGCTGCTCTGGTTTAGGTTCTGTATGCCTTGCTGGTCGCTTTTACGCAATGTGCACTCATTTAAGGATTGCATTGCTTTATCGATTATCTGGAGTTGTTCATGATTGGGTGGTGCTTGGGTTAAGGCGCTTTTTTCTTTATTGCTGGATAAATAATAACTCAAGGCCATGCAGACTTTTTTGGCAACGCCTTCCTGGCGTGACATGTTAAAGCGTTCTGCAGAGCGGAGTAACTTTTCGCTGGCATCTGCGAAGTCCGATGTTCTTTCAAACGATTGCCATTCGCTCGCTTTACATTTTTGATATAAATCCAAGACGACCCGGGCCTGAGTCGTCACCCGTTTTGCAAAAAGCTGCTTTAATTTTTCACGCTGATTCTCGGGAGCCATTAAGCTATCCTATCAATCTATTAATTATCTGCCCATATAGCTTAATATAGGGGGCTTGATTCTGAATCTTTGAGCATTGGTTAGCAGTCTTATCTTTGCTAGCGTTATAATCTTAGTACTAAATTTAGCATAATTGCATAGATTGACAGGTTTTTATCGTCAAAAAATGTCAGGCTTTGTAAGCTCATCTATTATGAAGTTAGCTTTGCCAAGCATTTATAAATTCTAGATACAGTCTTTAGATAAATAGAAGTTGGTCGATACGTATTTTTATTGCAGATTTATTCACTTACTTTTTAGATAGCGCTTATTTAATAGCGACTATATTTCACGTTAACCAAGATCCTATATAGCATGATGAAACATCATAACCGCACCTTGCAGCAAACTCTTTTAGGCTTTATCGGTCTTCTCTTAGTGATTTTGTTGTCGATCAGTTTTGTGTTGAATATTTCACTGGCGAGAGATAATTTAAGTCAGCAGTTACGTTCACATGCTCAAGATGCAGCGACCTCTCTTGGTTTATCGTTATCTTCGGTCATTGATGCACGAGATACCGTCGCGGCAAGTAGAATGATCGATAGTCTTTTCGATAGCGGTGAATACCAGCAAATTGTTCTATTCTCGGTGGATGGTAGTCCAATCGCTATAAAACAGCGGTCTGCCTCTTCTTCGAATGTTCCACAATGGTTTAGTCGGCTAATGGCGATGGACTCACCTAAAAAGACAGCTGAAGTGATGTCTGGCTGGTCTCAATTGGGGACGCTGGTGGTAGAAAGTTATACAGGTTTTGCGGAAACTGAATTGTGGCAAATGTTAAGAGCTCAACTGGTATGGTTTTTATGTATCGCTGTGCTTGGCCTATTTGGTGTACATCTTTTATTAGATAGGCTGTTACGTCCTCTCAAGCAGATAGAGTCTCAAGCGCGCTCAATGACAGAAAAGCATTTTTCTGAGCGTGCGCCTATTCCTAATACAAGAGAGTTAGCGGGTGTTGCTCAAGCTATGAATGATATGGCTGACCAGCTAGGTTCAGTTTTTAGCGAGCAATTGAGCTTAATAGAAACCTTGCGGGCAAAGTCGTTTGTCGATGCTTTGACAGGCCTGGGTAATAGAGAGGGCTTTGATGCCCGGCTCAGAACAGAGTTAGACTCCCTTCAGCATACCGGGCAAGGCAGTTTGATTTTGATTCAGGTTAATCATCTATCGTTACTTAATGATTCAAAAGGTCGCGCCGAAGGTGATCGTTTTCTAAAACGCATTGCTGAGCGGGTTGATTGTCTTGTGAGCGCCCACCAAGGTGCATTTTCTGCCAGAAGAAGTGCTGCAGACTTTAGTGTGTTTATGCCGCTTGCAATGACGGTGGAAATAGATGCTATTGTCGCATCGCTAATGAATGAACTCAGTTCTCTGGCTGAAATTAAGCAGTTACTTCGAGATGATTGTTTTCATTTAGGGGTTGCCTGTGTGCAGCCAGGTGATACGGCCAATACCTTGTTGTCGAAAGCAGACATGGCCCTTCGACAAGCCCAAGGTAAAAAACTTTCTGGTTGGCAGCGTTATGCGTACATTGAAGAGCTGGATATGAATGCTGAGGTGCGTGAAGCAAATGAATGGCGCAGGATACTCCAGGAAGTGCTCGCGAATAGAAGTCTGAAGTTACACACTCAAAAGGTGTTTGATAAGCAGCAGCGACTTTATTACTACCAGATTTTATCTCGTATTGAAGTGGATGACGCCCTGATTGTTGCCGGTCTTTTTCTGCCGATGGCAGAGAGATTTCAGTTAATGGTGCCGATAGATCAACTGGTTATGGAGAAGGTATTTAGTGCTTTATCAGAAGGGACGCTAAGGATTGTCGATGATCAGGGTGCTGTATCTCCGGTATTTTACTGTGTCACCTTGTCTGAAAGTTCACTTCAAGATCTTCGATTTATGTCATGGCTAGATGAGCAGATGTCGCTCTATTCTCATGTTGCCTCTAATTTAATGGTAGAGGTTAGCGAGCACATTGTTAATTATAACGAGTCTGCTTTGCAAGGTTTGAGTCAATTAGCCACCAAACACCATTTCAAAATTTCTATCGAAAGGTTTGGTGTCTCCACTCCTTCTTTTGCTTACCTGCAGCGGCTACCTATTGACGTACTGAAGGTAGATCATAGCTTTATACGGGCGATTGAGAATAATGAAGTGAATCAGTTCTTTTTACGTTCGGCGATCCAGTTGGCGCATGGCCAGTCCATTAAAATGATTGCGGTAGGTGTCGAAACCCAAGAAGAGTGGGATGCCTTGATGTCAATTGGTCTGGATGGTGCCATGGGCTACTATTTGGAAAGGCCCAAGGCTAATGAGGTATTTGAGCCTGTTTCGGCCAGCTAAGCTGGATGTTTTTATAAGTGTTTTTTGTCTACAGTATTGATGGCGCCTTTGGTACACTCATGCCCACGTGAAAATCTACTTTTAATGGTTTATGTAATGAGGAATATGTGTGACAGGTAAATTATCTGACTTTATCAGGCATAGAAAAGAAGACTTTCAAGATTATTTAGGAGGCGGTGTTGTGGCACGTATTGCAGGTGTAGTGGTTGGCGTTTATTTCTTCGCGGCTTTAGCTCTGGGGTGGTATTGGAGTTCTGAGCCTGAATTATTTGATGTGAATGAGTTGGCCGAGCAAAAAGCTCAAGAAATGAACCGTGATCTGGTAACAGGGTTTACCACGACAGAAACGCTTATTACGCTAATGGAAACTATATTAGACAAAAAAGGTGGTTATATCAGTAATGATATTTTCCCGCCAGGTTTATGGTTAGATAATATTACTAGCTGGGAATTTGGTGTATTGGTGCAAGTGCGAGACTTGGCGCGTGTGTTTAGAAAAGAACTAAGTCGATCACAAAGCCAGTCGGTAGAAGATTCTGATCTGATCATTGCGGAGCCTCAATTTCATTTCGACAATAACAGCTGGGCGCTGCCAGCAAGTGAATCTGAATACAGACGTGGCGTTAAAGCGATGAAGCAGTTTATTCTCCGCTTATCAGACCCGTCTAGAAACGAGGCACAGTTTTATGCTCGTGCTGATAATTTACGTGCATGGCTCTCTGAGGTTGAAAACCGTTTAGGTAGTTTATCTCGACGTTTGAGTGAAAGTGTGGGGCGTGAGCAATTAGACTTAGGTTTGTCAGGTGAGGTGAATGCCGAGCAGTCGACGATGAGTTTGCTTGTTGAGCAAAGAAAAACACCTTGGTTAGAGGTAGATAATACTTTTTATGAAGCAAGAGGCACGGCATGGGCTTTAGTGCATATCTTAAAAGCAGTTGAACATGATTTTCGTAGTGTCTTGATTAATAAAAATGCCTTAGTCAGTTTACAGCAAATTATTATCGAACTAGAGGCAACCCAGGATACCGTTTGGAGTCCGATGATTTTGAATGGCAGTGGTTTTGGTTTCTTAGCGAATCATTCAATTACAATGTCGTCTTACATATCTAGAGCAAGTGCTGCAATTACAGATTTGCGCAGCCTTCTTCAGCAGGGCTAAATAAGCTATATACTGACATAAAATATATGTTGAAATAAGAAAAGGGGGCGCAAGTAAACTTGCGCCCCCTTTTCTTATTAGAAAGCTGGAATTATTTATTGAAGGCTTTAACTGATTTCACAATAGATGCGCGGGCTGTTTCAGCATCTTTCCAGCCTTTGACTTTAACCCACTTACCTTTTTCTAAGTCTTTATAATTTTCAAAGAAGTGTTGAATCTGGTCACGAAGTAATTGTGGGATGTCTTCTACATCTTGAATGTCACCATACTGGGTAGATAGTTTTTCATGAGGCACAGCAACTAGCTTTTCATCTCCACCGGCTTCATCATCCATATCTAGCATGCCCACCGCTCTGCAGCGAATGATAGCGCCAGGAATCACAGGGTAAGGTGTAATAACAAGTACATCTAAGGGGTCACCATCATCGGCAAGTGTATTCGGGATAAAACCATAGTTAGCTGGGTAGAACATAGGTGTAGACATAAAACGGTCAACCAGTATAGCACCCATGTCTTTATCAATTTCGTATTTTACCGGACTGCTTTGTGCAGGGATTTCAATAGCGACATAAATGTCATTAGGGATGTCTTTACCCGCAGGGATGTTGTCAAAATTCATCAGTGTCTTCCTTTGTCTGTCTTAATTAAAAAGTAGGCTAAAATCAGTATAAAGCGCAAAAATAAAAAGGTGGATTATAGGGCTTCGAGCAGCTCAACGCCAGAATCTGAGCCAACAAACAAAACGTCAGCGGGGCGGATAGCAAAAAGACCATTGGTTACGACGCCGGTAATGTTGTTAATGTTCTCTTCTAGCTCTTTTGGGTTTAATATTTTCATATTGTGCACGTCAAGGATTTGGTTGCCGTTGTCGGTCACGAAATCTTCTCTATACACCGGATCGCCCCCTAATTTGACCAGCTCTCTGCCGACATAACTTCTCGCCATGGGGATGACTTCAACCGGTAAGGGGAAGCGCCCCAGTAGATCAACTCTTTTAGACGCATCAACGATGCATAAGAATTTTTTAGCCACCGCAGCCACAATCTTTTCACGCGTTAACGCACCGCCACCGCCTTTGATAAGCTGCAGATGGGCATTTGTCTCATCTGCACCATCAATGTAAAATTCCATTTCATCGATCGAGCCCAAACTATAAACAGGGATTCCGTGGGACTTGAGTCTTGCTGCCGTTGCTTCTGAGCTGGCAACCGCGCCATCAAATTGATGTTTAATTTTAGCCAAGTGGTCAATAAAAAAATTGGCCGTCGAACCTGTGCCAACACCAATAATACTACCGTTATCCAGTTTGGGTTGGATATACTCTAGCGCTGCTTTTGCAACGGCACTTTTTAGTTGGTCTTGATCCATGTCTGCTCCATAAAAGCTCTAAAATTAAAGGCGGTATTTGTTATGCTGCATTATAGGCGTCAGACGATAGTGAGAAAAGCTATTTGCTGAATAGATATACCTTAGCTAATTAATGCGCGCATTCTTCAGGGTGTTTGTCACAAAGAGAAAGTTTATGTCAATAAATCGTTATATTAAAAAAATCCTTGATGCGCGTGTGTATGACGTGGCAATTGAATCGCCCATTACTCACGCAGAATTATTATCTAAACGTTTCAATAATCAGATTTATTTAAAACGAGAAGACCTGCAGCCGGTATTTTCTTTTAAATTACGTGGTGCCTATAACAGAGCACGACAGCTCACATCTGAGCAGCGGAGTAAGGGTATTATTGCCGCCTCTGCGGGTAATCATGCGCAAGGTTTAGCATTAGCAGCTCAGAAGCTGGGGATTGAGGCAACCATCGTGATGCCAACCACTACGCCTGAAATAAAAGTAAATTCGGTGAGAGCGAAAGGTGCGCATGTTGTTTTAGTGGGGGATGCATTCGACGAAGCGTCTGCTTATGCACTTCAGCAAGTAGACGAAAAAGGGCTGATTTATATTCCGCCCTATGATGATGAAGATGTCATAGCTGGGCAGGGCACGGTTGCCATGGAAATATTAATGCAGTTTACCGCACCTCTAACGGCGGTGTTTATTCCGGTCGGCGGTGGCGGTCTTATTGCTGGTATGGCTGCCTATATCAAATTTGTTCGTCCTGAAATCAAAATCATAGGTGTTGAACCTGAAGATGCAGCGTGTTTAAAGGCTGCTTTAGCGGCTGATGAACGTGTCATCTTAGATGAGGTCGGTATTTTTGCAGAGGGTGTGGCGGTAAAACAAATTGGCAAACTACCTTTTGAAGTGGCACGCGAATGTGTGGACGAAGTCATCACGGTCACGACGGATGAGATTTGTGCGGGTATCAAAGATATCTTTGACGATACCCGATCAATTGCTGAACCGGCTGGTGCTGTAGGTATTGCAGGGCTTAAAAAATATATAGAACGGGAGGGGTTGTCGGGCGCAAATTTAATGACGGTGGTCAGTGGTGCGAACGTAAACTTTGACCGTCTGCGGTATATTTCTGAGCGAACAGAGATTGGTGAAAAACGCGAAGCAATTTTAGCGGTTACTTTGCCAGAGAAACCGGGTAGTTATCAGAAATTTATTCATTCTTTAAAAAATAGAAACGTGACCGAATTTAATTATCGTTATGCTGAAGGCTGTGATGCCCAGATTTTTGTTGGCTTGCAGATTCCATATGGCGGAGCGGGCCGAGAAGAATTGTTAGAGGAACTCAGAGGTTTAGGGTATCCAGTGCTTGATTTAACGGATAATGAAATTGCCAAGATTCATATTCGCCATATGGTAGGTGGTAGGGCCAAAGGTGTTGGCAACGAACAAGTTTATCGTTTTGAATTTCCAGAACGCCCAGGGGCCTTGATGTCCTTTTTGAATTCTCTGGGTACTAAGTGGAATATTTCTATGTTCCACTATCGTAATCATGGCGCCGCGTATAGTCGGGTTTTGATGGGGGTTCAGATAGAGCAGAATGATAAGCATGCATTTACCAAGATGTTAGATAAAGTAGGCTTTCGGTACTGGGATGAAACGGGTAACGAGGCTTATCAATTGTTTCTTAGAGGAAATTAAATCAAAAATAATGTCGGATTACTCATATTTGAAAGGGCCGATAAGATTTTGACGGTAAAAGTGATTTTTTAAGTTATAACATTGACTTGTTGCTAATAATTAATTTATTTTCTGCAAGGCTGTGCTATTTTTATGATTAGTAAGCCGTTTCTTTAAGCATCGCTTAGCATTAGGCTCGCTTAAGTGGTGCATAAAATAATAAGTTTTTGGGGGGGGATATGAAACAAAAGCCGGATGCGATGATTGCATTGATCACACTTTTTTTTGTGGGTTTGGTTGTTAGCGGGTTTTCTTCATTAACCGTAGGATCAAATCGTACAGCTTTAGATAAAAATCCAAGTGTAAGTCTAGAGAGTGCAACAAGCTTACCGCCAAATCGAAGAAAGAACAGTTAGCCGTTAGTCTCTGATTTTGGTTTGTTTTATTTAAATTGATAATAGCTTTTATCTGTCAATATGCCTTCTAAGGGGATGTCCCAAGGCTCTACTGGTAAATATGTTTGCTCTTGAAAGGCATGAGCAATACCCACTAATTTAGGCTTAATACCTTTGTTTTTATCTGCCTTATAGGCAAAGCTTCGATCGTAAAATCCGCCTCCCATCCCCATTCTATTGCCTTTACTGTCAAATGCGACCAGCGGCATTAGCACTAAAGAAAGGCACTGCTTAGGCAATCTAGGGGTGCACTTTAGGTCGGGCTCTAATATGCCAAATTTGTTTTTAATTAGTTGAGTGTTGGCTTGGATGCGACAAAAAAATAATCGATTGCTAGAAAAAGGATGGATGACAGGCAAGTAAACGTGCTTTTTTTGTCGCCATAATTGCTTGATTAATATTTCTGGATTAAGTTCACCATCACTGCCAAGGTATAGTGCAATAAATTGATGCCTCAATAGCAGTCGGCTTCGATAGAGTTGTCTGGTTAAATTACGAGAGGCCTTGCGCTGTTCTGCCGGGTTTAAGCAGCGCCGTTGTTTTCTGATTTTTTGTCTGAGGATGCTTTTATCTGCTTGGATGTTCGTTTCCGGCGTATTATCAAACTTTGGGGAGATTGGCTGATTAAGCATAGGGAAAAATAAACCGGTTTCGGTTAATGGTGTGCCCGGAAATGCCGCTGCCTGATAAGGCCTTGAACCCGAAGTTCAAGGGGGTTGTCACCTGGAATAAATTAGGCTTTCCCATCTGGAAGACCAGGGGACTTGCACACATTACGCAAAATGACTACCTAAATGGTATTATCGGCTCGAGGACATATCTAGCTAGCTAGCATTCCAGAACACAGCGCCATCATATAAAAAAAATAGCTAAATAACAGTGCTTTTTACGAAAAAAAACAAAATGAAATGTAGTGTATTGCTTCTCAAAGATTCGCATTATCGAGAATTTGATCCATGCGTTCTTCTAAAGTGCTTAAAACCGACTGATCGCTGCTTAAACCTTTGCTACTTTCTAATAATTCGTAGGTAATGTTCAGTGCTGCCATCACTGCAATTCTTTCTGTACCCAAAACTTTGCCAGAAGAGCGAATGTCACGCATTTTGGAATCTAAGTGAGCTGCTGCTGTGGTGAGCGCTGTTTGCTTGTCATCAGGGCAACTGACAAGATACTCTTTTTCAAGGATTTTTACTTTTAAGGTATTGTCTGGCATTACTGTTGCTCCATGGCTTTTAAGCGAGTAATCATTGATTCGATTTTCGATTTCGCTAAATTATTTTTCTGAAGCAGCGTGGTTCGTTCAGATGACCATTCATTCTGGAGCGCTTTAAGTGATGAGTTATCGGCTTCGAGCTTTTGACAATAAGCAAGAAGCTGTTCAACTTTAGCTGAAAAAGATTTAATCTGTGACGCTTCCATTTTTATTACCTTGGTATTCAAAAATTGATAATGACGAAAGACCTAACTATAAGGGGCACCTGCTTGGTGGTCAACTCGCTTTCGCATTCCAAGCCTAGCTCTCGTATAATTCTATAAATTTCATTTGATAGGTTAAGTATATGAAAGACAATGAAAGCATTTCTGAAGAATTTGAAGATGAAGTGCAAGACAGTCAATTTGATTGGTTAGCGAATATTTATAATAGTCATGGGGCCATTAATCACCCTAGCGAGCTTCACGGTATTATGCTAGGTGAAGTCGTGGGTGGTCTAAAACGCACCGTATCTGATTGGCTGAATCAAGTCTTGGAGCATATGGGTATCGAAGCGCTTGATGAAGAGCGTTATGCAAATGTATCGAAAGATCTCCTCGCCTTTTACTCCAGTACACTGGATGGCATCGATAAAGACTCAAGTAGTTTTGTCTTGCTCTTACCTGATGATGATTATGCCTTGTCTGAAAGAGTCGAGTCTTTGGTTGTCTGGATACGGGGCTTTTTAGAAGGAATAGCGATCTCTGCGAGTGATCGTCTACGCAATATGGATCCGGAATTACAAGAGATCATGAAAGATTTCGTGGACATCTGCCAAATTGACGCCCGTGTTGAAGATGATGAGACAGGCGAGAAAGAATTTTTTGAAATCAGCGAGTATGTTCGTATTGGTGTGCTCAATTTATATGCCGAGCTTAATGAGCCTGCTGTTGATGCTTCAATCGATGATAACGGCCTAGAACCCGCTTCTCATACACTTCATTAACATTATAACTGGAACAGGTAGTTTGCTTATAAGTAGAAAATAATTGCTAAGGCATAATTGCTAAGAGATAAAAAGATGAATAAGAAAGAGTTCGCGAAACGAAGACGTTACTTGGCTGAACAAATGGGCGAAAACTCAATTGCGATATTGCCTTCGTCAACCATAAAATCACGCAACCGTGATGTCGATTTTCATTTTCGTCAAGATAGTGATTTCTATTACTTATCTGGTTTTAATGAACCTGATGCGGTGTTAGTGATTATTCCGGGTCGAGCTCATGGTGAATCTGTGTTGTTTTGTCGAGAGCGAAATCCGGCCAAAGAGATGTGGGATGGCTACATCATGGGGCCAGACAGAGTTAAAAGTTTAACGGGAATTGATGATGCTTTCCCAATTTCAGATATTGATGATATTTTGCCTGGCATGATAGAAGGCACGGATAAAGTATTTTATTCCATGGGCTTAGATGCACAATTTGATACGAAAGTAATGGAATGGATTAATATTATCCGCAGTAAAGTCAGAAGTGGTGCCCACCCGCCGGGTGAGTTTGTTGCTTTGGAACATGCTTTACATGAGCTTCGTTTATTCAAGAGTGCGGCAGAAGTTAAGGTGATGGCCGAAGCGGCAGAAATTTCTGCAATAGCGCATATCGACGCCATGAAAATCTGTAAACCAGGCTTATCTGAGTATCATCTAGAGTCCATTATTCAGCATGCCTTTGCGAATCATGGTGCGCGTTTTAATGCTTACCCTTCGATAGTCGGTGGCGGGGATAATGCCTGTATTCTTCATTACATTGAAAACCAGTCCAAACTAAAAGCGGGTGATTTAGTCTTGATCGATGCTGGCTGTGAGCTTGACTGTTATGCCTCGGATATTACCCGTACTTTTCCCGTTTCGGGTGAGTTTTCCTTAGAGCAGCGATCTTTATATCAAATTGTACTCGATGCTCAATATGCCGCGATTGAAGCAGTAAAGCCCGGTAACCACTGGAATCATCCGCATGAAGCTGCGGTTCGTGTTATTACTCAGGGTCTTATCAAACTTGGCTTGATAGAGGCAGAGCTTGAAGAGGCGATAGAAAAAGAGCTGTACAAACCTTTTTATATGCACAGGACAGGTCATTGGTTAGGTTTAGATGTACATGATGTGGGAGAATATAAAATCGGGGGTGAATGGCGCTTATTAGAACCCGGTATGGTGCTCACGGTTGAACCTGGGATTTATGTTGCGCCCTCAAATAAAGCTGTTGCGAAGAAATGGCGAGGAATTGGTATTCGCATTGAAGACGATGTTTTAGTGACAAAAAGTGGTTGTCGAGTGCTCACTGAGACAGTGCCAAAAGAAATAAATGAGATAGAAGCATTGATGGCTGGAGATGAATAAATCATGCTCGCTAAATTAGAGGAATTAGCAGATCAAAGTCAGGTTGACGTGACGATTGTTGGTGCCGGTATGGTAGGTGCCAGTGCCGCGATAGGTTTGCGCCAGCTCGGTCTGCAGGTCATTCTTATCGATGCCTTTGGTTTTACCCGTGCTGTGCCCGATTACACCCCAAGCTATGATGCGCGTTCAACGGCCTTGTCTTGGGGGACTCGAGATATTCTTACTGGCTTAGGTGTCTGGTCAGAAGTAGAGAAGCAAGCTTGTCCGATTACCGACGTGCATGTTTCCGAAAAAGACCGATTTGGCACCACCCGAATCAAAGCTGAAGATTACAGTCAACCTGCTGTCGGTCATGTTGTCCCGAATCAGTGGCTTGGTCGTTGCCTGTTATCGCGAGTCGATGAGCTGGATATTCCACTTTACGCTTCTATACATGTGGAAGAAATTGTACAGGGTGATACTCTGAACTTAGTGCTTGCTTCTTCGGATAAATCAAAGGCCACGAATAAACGAACAATTAAACCCCGGCTGCTTATTATTGCCGATGGAAGTGACTCCAATACGGCTAAAAAATTAGGTATAGAATCGAGTATTCAGCAATATGCACAACATGCCATTATTGCGAATGTCACCACTGAACTAGCCAATGAGGGTATTGCTTTTGAACGTTTTACCAATAAAGGCCCTTTAGCTCTGTTGCCACTGTCAGACTACCAGTGTGCCGTGGTATGGACGCATGATCAGTCTGAGGTTTCCCGTTATCTTGAAATGGATGACAAGGCTTTTTGTCATGCGATAGACGCTAGTTTTGGCGAACGTTTGGGTAAAATAGAAAAATGTGGTGCACGTCTTAGTTATCCCCTAAAACTGATCCAGGCCAAAGAGCAATGTCGATCAGGTGTGTTGTTATTAGGCAATGCTGCGCATAGTTTACATCCCGTTGCTGGCCAAGGTTTTAATCTTGCCATCAGAGGTGTTGCGGCTTGTGTTGAAAATGTTGCGGAGTGCCAAGACCGACAATTACCCTTTGAATCGCTGGAGAACTTAGCCAAACTTTGTGCGACTAGAATCGATGATCAAATGAAAACGATTGCCTTAAGTGACCAGTTAGTTAAAGTCTTTGGCAGTGCTTCAAAATTTCTGAGTGTAGCAAGAGAACTTGGTTTGATCGGTTTAGATAATGCACCGATTATGAAGTCTTTATTTGCCTCGCGTGCAATGGGCTTAGCAGGCAGAAAATCGAAGCTTCATTCAAAAGCTCCATAACGATTTAAGTAAGTGAAAAAACATGAAACAAAATCTGGTTAATGTCGATATTGCCATTGTTGGGGCCGGTTTAGTGGGCGCTGCCTTGGCTGCTTCTTTA
>TARA_R110002072_G_scaffold19100_32_pt1 | contig 26531 bp, 20 predicted proteins | sample TARA_R110002072 | Tara Oceans TARA_R110002072 (sample SAMEA4397118) | marine metagenome | biome: Polar Biome; feature: [SRF] surface water layer (ENVO:00010504); material: water (ENVO:00002006), including particulate matter (ENVO:01000060) such as... | depth 5 m | reverse complement strand
ATCCACGACATGGTCGCGCGTGAGGCCGTCACCAGCCGTTCGCACAGCGCCGGATCGCTGCGAAAACGGGTGATGCGGAACATGTCGTCAAAGAACTGGTCCGTCGTGTAGGTGCCAAAATCCGTGATTGCGATCTGCTCTTCGCTCAGATCAGGGCAGAGCGCGCGGATATGGTCCACGCCGTCATAGGCAAAGCGAATTGCCCCCGCGGTATAGCGCGAATTGCCACCGTTTTCTGCCTCGGGCGCGCATTCCAGCATCAGCACGCTGGCCCCTTTTTCGCGTGCCGCATGGGCCGCGCAGAAGGCGGCGTTGCCCGCACCCACGATGATGGTGTCCCAGCTTGTCATGTAATCAGTCCTTTTTTGGTGCCTTGAACAGGTCCTTGCGCAGGGTCATCAGCGCACCGGGGTCGATCTTGGCCTGAATGACGGTGGTCTCGCCGCTGGCGAGGGCCTCGGCCAGGGCCGGGCCCATATCCCCCGGTCCCGCGACCCAAATCCCCTTGCCGCCGCAGCTTGTCGCAAACCTGTCGAAGCGGGGCGAGGCAATCTCGGCGCCCAACAGCCGCCCGCCATAGAATTCCTGCTGATAGGCCTTCTCGGCCCCCCAGGCTTCGTTATCGAGCACGATGATTACGATGGGCAGCTTGTGCGAAACGGCGGTCTGGATTTCGATCATCGTATAGCCGATCGCGCCGTCACCCATAATCGCCACGACCGGTCGGTCGGGTGCCGCGGCCTTGGCGCCGATCGCAGCAGCAAGGCCAAAGCCGACAAGGCCGAAATCCAGCGGCGTGATCAGCGACAAGGGTGCGTAGTGGGCCAGCCGGTCGGCGGCCTGCAAACAGGTGTTGCCGGTGTCGAGCGTAACGATGGCGTTTTCGGGAAGCGTCGCGCGAATCTCGGCCAGCGCGCGTCGCGGATGCATGGGCAGGGTTGCGATCTTCGCCTCCTCGGCGCGCTCGGCCAACAGGCTGTCCATGTCGCTGCGGAACGCCTCGCGCCATTCGTCGCAGTTCGGTCTTGCGCTGAGGGGACGCAGCGCCTCGGCCGTCAGGCGCGCATCGCCTTGCGCGGCGATTTCGGCGGGGAAGTAGCGGCCCACGTCAGAAGCTTCGATATCGACCTGGGCAATGCGCGAATCCACGCCTACGTAGTCGTTGGAATGGAAGGTCGAATTGAAGCCCAGCCGCGCGCCCAGCACGACCAGCACATCGGCCACTTTGGTCAGGCGCGCGGCAACGCGGTTGCCGCGCGGGCCGCCTTGGCCGGCAAACCACGGATGACCATGGCGCATCACGTCGGCATGCCCGGTTGAGGCCACCAGCGGGATCTGCAGCTTGTCGACCAGCGCGGTCAAGGCGTCCCGCCCTTTGCCCCACTTGAAACCGCCACCGGCAAAAATGACCGGACGCTTTGCCGAACTGAGCATCTCGGCAATCGCCGCCACATCAGCCGGCGCAGCCGGCCCCGGACGGGCGATATTCACGGGTTTGGGATCGACGGACGGAACCTCGGCCAAAAAAAGATCGCGCGGAACATGTAAAACCACCGGGCCACGGCGACCCGAATTGGCGAGCCGGATGGCATCCTCCAGCATCGGTCCCAGCCGCACCTGGTCGGTTACCATGACCGACCGCTTGGCAATCGGCGCAAAGAGGGCAACCTGATCGACCTCCTGAAAGGTGTCTTTCGCCTGATCCGCGCGCGTAATGGCGCCCGCGATTACCACCATCGGCGAATAGGCCAGATGCGCCTCGGCCACCGCGGTGACGAGGTTCACCACGCCTGGGCCCGCCTGCGCGCCCAACACCACGCCCGGTTTACCCGTCATGCGCGCCCAGGCGTCGGCCATGTGCCCCGCCGCGCGTTCATCACGCGCCCCGACATAGGCAATCGCGCCGCCCTGATGCATCGCATCGTAAAGTTCGAGCATCGACCCGCCCAGCAGCCCAAAAACGCTATCGATTCCGTTTGCCTTGAGCGTGCGGTAGACGACTTCGCCGCCGGTGATCTTGGTCATGACTTACTCCTCGGATCTGGGGCGCAGGTTTTGCGGATCGAAAACAGCGTCCGTGTGAATGGTGACCGGAATGGCGCGATTGAGGATCTGCACCGAAAGGCCGGTCCGCGGCGTCCCCTTGCCCACAAAGAGCCAGCCAAGAGATTTGCCCGCCGTGTAGCCATACCCGCCAGAGGTCGTCACCCCGACGGGTTCGCCGTCAAGAAGTACGGGTTCGCCGCCATGAATATTGACGTCATCGGCGTGAAGTTCCGCATAGCGCAATTCCCACCCCGGCTGCTGCGCCAGTAGCGCCTCTTTGCCCAGAAAACCGCGGCCTTCTGTCACGACGAAGCGCTCCAGTCCCACATCGAAGGGGCCGACATCCGTGGTCAGTTCACCGGACGCGCGATAGGCCTTCTCCATCCGCATGCCGTTGAAGGCGTAGGATCCCAGATCGGTAAGCCCGTGCTTTTCTCCGGCGGCAAACAGCGCGTCATAGAGCGGGGCGATCTGGTCGAGGGGGGCGTGCAGTTCCCAACCAAGCTCTCCCACGAAGGAAACGCGCAGCGCGTAACAGGCGATGCCCGCGACCTCGATTTCCTGGCCGGAAAGCCAAGGGAAGGCCGCATTCGTCAGATCGGCGCCGGTTATCTCCGACAGGATTTTGCGCGAGGCCGGGCCGGACAGGGCAAGCATTCCCCAGTCAGCGGACCGGTTAACCATCTGCACGTCTTCACCGTCATTGATGTGGCGCTTGATCCAGTCGAAATCCGGATCCGCGCGGGCGATGGGCGAGCCGGTGAAATAGCGGTTCTCATCGATCCGCCAGATCGTGATTTCCGTCTCGAACCGGCCCTTCGAGGTCAGTAGGTGGTTCAGTGTCATCCGCCCATTGCGGGCGGGTATCCGGTTGGCAGATAGGCGGTCGAGCAATGCGCCTGCGTCGCGGCCCGTGATCTCGAACTGGGCAAAAGCGCAGAGGTCGATCACGCCCGCCGCCGCGCGCGTGGCCTTGGCCTCATGCAGGGCGTTAACATGCCAGGGCTGATGTCGCCAGCCGACCGGCTCAACCTCCCCCCGCTCACCGAAATAGCGGGGCCGCTCCCAGCCAGCGATTTCGCCAAAGACCGCGCTCTTGGCGGCCAGACGGTCATAAAGCGGATGCCGGTTGAGCGGGCGCAGGCTGTGAAACTGCTTGCCAGGGCACGGCGTGTCATGCCGACGCATGAATTCGTCCTTGGTGCGTTCGACGATGAAATGATCGCTGGTGAAGTCGCCATAGCGGCGCGGGTCCATCGACCGCGTGTTGATCTCAGCCGCGCCATGCACCATCCAGTCGGCCAACACCTTGCCCGCCCCGCCGCCCCAGGCCAGGCCGATCGAAGAACCACAGGACAGCCAGACATTCGGCGCGCCGGACGGTCCGACCAGCATGCCGCCGTCAGGCGTATGGGTGATGGCGCCCCGCACCACGCGTTTGATGCCGAGCGCCGCCAGAATGGTCATCTTGTTGAAGGCGATCGTCAGGAAGTCGCCAATGCTGTCATAGTCGGCCGCGAACAGTTCATTCTCGGCCTGCCACGGCGCCCCTTCGGGCATTTCCCAGATGGTCGGGCAGACATGACCTTCGTAGATACCGATGAGGCCTGATTTCTGCTCCTGCCGGATATAGCCGCCAAAGGCGTTGTCGCGCATTACGGGCAGTTCGGGCCGGCCGGCGAATTCCGGTACGGTATCGGTGACAAAGTAGTGGTGCAGGCAGGAAACGGAGGGGATCTTCAGACCGAACCATTCGCCGACCTGATTGGCGTAGCTGCCGGCGGCAATCACCACATGTTCTGCCAGCACATCGCCCTTTTCGGTGCGCAAAAGCCAGTTGTCACCTTTGCGCGAGGCCCCCAGCACGCAATTACGCCGCTCGATCTTAGCGCCCCGTGCCCGGGCGGCGGCGGCAAGCGCCATGGTCACGCCCGAGGGGTCGATGTGGCCATCCTCGAAGGTCCGTACGGCAGCCTTGACGTCATCCACCTTGTAGAAGGGGTTGGCGCGCGCGACATCGTCCGGGCCGACCAGCTCCATCGGCAGGTCGAGCAGTTTACCCACCCCCATGATGGATTTCATCCAGTCGACCTCGTCTTCGGTCGTGGCGATCCTGAAACCACCAACCTGGTGCCAGCCGATGCTTTGGCCGGTCTCCGCCTCGACGCGTTTGTAGGTCGCGATCGAGGTCTTGTTGATCCAACCCGCAACCCGGCTGCCCACCGCATGGGCGATCTGGCCTGCCGCGTGCCAGGTGGAGCCGCTGGTCAGCTCGGCCTTCTCGAACAGGATCGTGTCGGTCCAGCCGTTTTCGGCAAGCTGGAACTGGGCGGCGACGCCCATGATACCACCGCCGATGATGGCGACCTGGGTGGTGCGCGTCCGGTCGGTCATGCAAAGGCCTCCTTGGCGGGGCGCAGGGACGCCTTGGCTTGGTAGCGCGTGCAGGCGATTTCCACCTCGAAGCCTTCGACGACGGTTTCCGCGGTCAGCCTGTCCAACGGCGCGCTCACCAGCGCCAGCGCCGTGGCGCGACCAAATCTGTAGCTCCACGCCGCCGAGGTTATCTGACCGACCAGCTCGCCGTTGAAATAGATCGGCTCATCATGGATCGGATTCGCGTCCGGGGCGTCAAACAACAACGAGACGATCCGACCTTTGGGCAGGTGGTCGCACAAAGCCGCTTCGCCGACAAAGCCGGTGCCAAAGGCGCAGAAGGCATCAAGCCCCGATTCGTGCGGCGTGGTGCCCGGGCCAAGTTCGTGTCCGAAGGCGCGAAAGCCGCTTTCAATACGTAAAGAGCCGCTGGCATAGAGACCCGCATGGCGCGCCCCTGCGGCGACCAACGCGTCATGCGCGGCCATGGCCATGTCGGCGGGGATGTAGAGCTCGTAGCCTTGCTCGCCGGTGAAACTCAGCCGCCCGGCCCAGCCTCGCGCAAGACCGATCTCGACCGGTGCAAAACGGAACCGTTTGAGATCGGGCAGGGCTGTGCTGCTGGTCGCCTGCAACACCGCGCGCGCCTGTGCCCCGGCAAGGCCGAGGATTGCATAGCCGCTGGTCACATCGGTGAATTCCACACGGAACTCGCCCTTGGTCTCTCCCATTCGCTGGAGGTCGCGGATCACTTCGCCAGCGCCAACGATCATCAGATAGCGCTCTGGGCCATGGCGTTGAACGGTAACGTCGCTCTCAACCCCGCCGCGCGCGTTGAGTATCTGCGAGTAGGCGATCCGGCCCGGCGCAATTTCCATCTGGGCCGTGCAGAGGCGATTGAGAAAAACCACCGCGTCAGGCCCCTGCACCATAATCTTGCCAAAAGCCGACTGGTCCAAAATGGCGGCGCCCGTGCGGCAGGCCTCGACCTCCCGTCCAACCTGATCTCGCCAGGCAGGCACGCCAAAACCGAGCGGCAGATGCGCTGCTTCGCCGCCGAAATGCACCGCGCGCTCCCATCCGTTGCGCGCCTCGAACCGCGCCCCCGCCGCGACCAGCCCGACGTGGATCGGAGAGCGCCGCTGGCCGCGCGCGGTCTCCATCGATCGGCCCGGATAGGGATTGTCGTAATGGCGGCCCAGCACCTCGGGAATGCGCGCCTCCAACGCACCCAGCACGTTCATTTCGGGGCCAAAGCGGCGGATGTCGGCCTCGTTCAGCTCCATCGTCGATTCGCCCGCGATGATCCATTCCGCCATCGCCCGGCCCGCCCCGCCGGCCAGCGCGATGCCGGTGGAATTCATGCCGCCCATCAGGAACAGCCCCGGCACGTCGGGGCTTTCGCCCAGCACGAACTGGCCATCGAGGGTGAAGCTTTCGGGCCCGTTGAGCAGCATTCGCACCTCGGCGCGCGCCAGCGCGGGAATGCGGCGCAACGCGTTCTCCATCAACGGCATGAAGTGGTCCCAGTCCTCAGGCAGCAGATCAAAGCTGAAATCGGCGGGCAGGCGCTCCAGCGGCAGACCCTTGGCGTGCGGCTCGAAAGAGCCGACAAGCAGCCCTTCAACGTCGTCGCGAGCATAAAGGAAGGCGTCCTGATCGTTCAGCGTCGGCAGATGCGCGCCGGGGCCAAGCGCTTGAATTTCCGGCAAGGGCTTGGTCAGGATGTAGAAATGCTCACAGGCGTAAAGCGGCAAATGCGCGCCGGCCATGGTCGCCACTTCGCGGGACCACAGACCGCAGGCAATCACGACCTCTTCGGCTTCGATCAGGTGGTCGCCCACTTCGACGCCGGATATTCGCCCGGCTGTCTTTCGCAGACCGGTGACGCACGTATCCTCGAATATCCGCACACCGCGCGCCCGCGCGCCCTTGGACAGCGCCAAGGTCACGTCCGAAGGGTTCACGCGCCCATCGGCCGGCGACCATACCGCGCCGATCACGTCATCCACCTCAATCAGTGGCCACAGTTCCTTGGCGCATGCCGCATCGACGACATGTGCTTCGAGCCCGAAGGCGCAGCCCAAAGAGACCTGGCGTTTGATGTTGGTCAGGCGGTCCTCATTCGTGGCCAATGTCAGGGAACCGGTCTGGGTCCAGCCGGTGGCTTGGCCGGTCTCGACCTCCAACGCGCCATAAAGATCAATCGAATAGTTGATCAGTTTGGTGAGCGTCGCCGAAGGCCGCAGTCGGCGCACCAGCCCGGCGGCGTGCCAGGTTGTGCCCGACGTCAGCTTTGAGCGCTCCAGAACGACGACGTCTTTGCGCCCCTCGCGGGCCAGATGATAGGCGATGGAACAGCCGATCACGCCACCGCCGATCACGACGGTGCGGACATGGGTTGGCAGGCTCATGACACCACTCCGTCGCGGGCCAGTTCCGCAAGGACATCGTCGAAGGCGGCCAGCGCCTCATCGATGAGCTCTGGCGTGTGGGCCAGCGAGGTCACGCAGGAGGTGTGGGACATCAGGTCTACGCCCCGCGCCAACAGGCCGCCGCGCAACCCGGCGACCAGTGCGGGCGGGACCGCCCGGATTTGCGCAGGCGTAAGCGCCGCAGGATCGCTCGCGCCGAACAGCAAATGGCAGGTCGAGCTTTCGCCATAGGCGCAACCGCTGATGCCGTGCCGGTTCATCAAAGCGTTCAGACCATTGCGCAAACGCTCTGCCATGGCGTCGGCCTGCGCTTGCGGCTTACCACTCGCCAGATGCGGCAGGGCGGCCAGCGCGCCGGCGGCGATCAGCGGTGAGCCGTTGAACGTGCCTTTGTGGCTGACCGGCGGCGACAGGCCGTCACGGGTCGCGGCGTTGTTCATCAACGCCATGATCTCGGCCCGCCCGCAGACCGCGCCGCCGGGCAACCCGCCGGTGACGATCTTGGCCAGCGTGGTCAGGTCCGGCGTGACCCCATCGCGCGCCTGCCGTCCGCCGGGGGACCAGCGAAAGCCGGTGATGATCTCATCGAAGATCAGCACAACACCCGCCGCGCGGGCCACGTCGTGGAGCGCGCGCAAGCGGTCGGTCGGCAGCGGAACAGAACCGTAATTCGCGCCCGACGCCTCGATGATCACCGTGCCGATGCGATCATCCTGAAGCGCGCTTTCCATGGCCTGCGGATCAGCGGCGCAGACGTCGATCAGGTCGCTTACAGCCTGCGGCACGCCCAGCGACGTCGCCCGGTTGCTGCCGGGTTTTGCCCCCTTCAGCGCATGATCGTGCCAGCCGTGATAATGCCCGTCGATCCGCAGAATCCGCTCCTTGCCGGACCACGCGCGGCCGAGGCGCAGCGCCAGCATCGTCGCCTCGGACCCCGAGGCCGTGAACCGCGTGCGGTCCGCGCAGGGGTAAAGTCGGTTGACCCATTCCGCCCATTCGATTTCCATCTCGTGGCAATCGGCGCTGAAAATCGCCCGCGCGGCCTGCTGGCGCAGCGCAGTGATCACGTCCGGGTGCCCGTGTCCCAGCATCTGGCTGGCGCTGCCCATCTTAAAATCAATGTAGCGCCGCCCCTCCACATCCCATTTCTCCGCCCCCAGGGCGCGCTTGATGAACAGCGGATGCGGCGCGCGGTAGCGCAGCTCGTGGCTGACCCCGCCGGGCAGCGCCGCACGTGCCCGTTGGCTCAAGGTAGCAGACGTCATCCCGCCCTCCCGATCTTGGCGCGGCTCAACCGGATATCAAATCGCGCGCGCAGGGCGCGGTCGATCTCATCGCTGATATGGTCCGGGAAATGGCGCGCCAACAATTCTCGCGCCTTGTCCCTTGCTCTGTCTCCGACAGGGCGCGCGCCGTCTTTTTGCCACGCGCGCGGGGTACGGCGGTCGCCGATGTGGGGATAAAAGTAGTCCGACTTCATCCGGTCGAAGGTGTGGGTTTCACCCAGATAATGCCCCGCGCCACGGCAGACAGCGGCGATGACGTCGGCGGCGATATTTTCGGGCGTGGCTTCAATACCCCGCACCGTGCGCAGAATGTTTCCCAGCAGGTCGTTGTCGCTGATATAGGCCTCCAGAGAGACACCAAGCAGGCTCGCCTGCATTCCTGCCGCCTGCGTCACGATGTTCGATCCGGCATGGGCGGCCATGGCCACGGCGAGACTCTTTTCCGCGCCATATTGTGCGTCCAAGGTCTTGGCGTCGGTGATCCCGGCGATCGACGATGTGGGCAGATCGAAATGCCGACCCATCTGGGCCGCGCCCGCCATCAGGATCGCCTGTTCACCGCCGCCGCCGCACATCGAACCGGTGCGCAGATCGGCCACAAGCGGCTTGGGGGCAAAGATCGCCTTGACCTCTGGATCAACCAGTTGGGCAAAGACAAGCCCCGCCAGAGTCTCGGCGACGGTCTGCACCAGCGATCCGGCTATCGTGGCGGGGCTGGTGGCTCCGGCTTGTCCGGCGCTGATCAGCTGCACCGGAAAGCCGGCCCTGATCGCAGCTTCAAGCACGTCGCAGGCTTCTTCGGCAAACCGCATTGGCGGCACCACATGACAGACCATGACGGTCAGGAAGGGCCGCGCGCGAAACGCCGCCTCGCCGCCCGCGATGGCGTAACAAAGCGCGGCAATCGCAGGCACGTTCGCCGGTTCGGTGATCGAGACCGAGACATGCTTTGACGTGCCCATCAGGCACGCATAGGCGGTGTTCAGGTCCATCGTGGCATTGTCTTCAATGTCCCGCGCCACGACAGGGCGGCTGAAATGGTGGATGTTCTCCATCGCATCAACCAACCGGGCGGCATCGTAAAGGTCGGCCAGCGTCGAGTCGCGATAGACGCCCGTTTCGATGTCGAACACGCCTGGCGCCGCGCCGCCTGTCGACATATGCACGCGCGCGCCTTCGATCCGCAGGTCGTGCTCGGGCCGTTGCCCGCACAGGGCGAACCCGCGCTGCGCTCCGTTGATGGCCCCCTGAACCAGATGGCGCGGAAACAGCAGCCGACCATCGTCCGCTAACTGCCCGCCCGCCGCGGTGACCTTTTCGATCATCGACGGGATGGCCTGGCTCAAGCCCAGTGTTTCCAGCAGCGACAACGCGGTTTCTTCGATCAGCGCAACCTCATCCGGCGCAAGCGGCGTCAACCGCCCACCCATAACGCCCGGCCACACGGGCGGGTTTGCGTCCGGTTCATTGACTTGGCTGTGACGTTCCTTGCGGCCGCGCCTTCGGGTGCCTGCGATCATTGATTCATGAGTCCAATTCGTTACTACAGTCAGAATGCGGCGGAAAAATTCGATTTACAAAAGGTCTTTTCTCAGCAATAGATGATTAAAACTCATCTATTGGCCAAAATTATGCTGCCATCACTTTCTGCCTTGCGAGCCTTTGATGCTGCCGCAAGATCGGGCAGCTTCCGCGCTGCGGCCGAGGATCTGTCCGTTACCCCGACAGCGATCAGCCACCATATCCGCGGCCTTGAAGCGCAGCTTGAAACCAAACTATTTGAACGCAGGGGTCGCGACGTCGCGCTGACGGAAGATGGAACGCGGCTGGCCGCGGCAACCCTTCAGGCCTTTGGCGTGCTGGACGACGCTGTGCGCGCGCTGCGGCGCACAGCGCGCAAAGTGGTGCGCCTGGCTGCGGGGCCAATTTTCACCGCCCGCTGGCTGATGCCTCGGATCAGTGATCTATGGGCAAAACACCCGGGGATTGAGCTGGAAGTGGTGCCATCCTATCGGCCGCGCATGGGGGACCAGGCCTATGCGGACATCGTGATCCGCTGGGAGCGCATGGCGGAAGCGCCGGACAACGCGATCAAGCTTCTTGAGTTGCACCCTGTCGCAATCGCCGGCCAAAGCTACATTGACCGACATGGGCCGGTTACGACGCCACAGGCGTTGCTGACCAAACCCATTCTGCACCAGCGAGACCACTGGGGCTGGATCGACTGGTTCACCGCTATGGGTGTGCAGCCGGACAGCACCCTGCGGGGTCCGGTGTTCGAAGATGCCAACGTGCTGTTGCGTGGCGCCTCCGAAGGTCAGGGGGCGATCGTGGGCTGGCTGCCACTGATCGATCAGGACCTGAGGGAGGGACGGGTTGTTCGTCTGTTCGACGAGGAAATCACACCGACGCACGGCTATTTCGTTGAGGTCTCCAGCGGCAGTCAGATGCGTCGGGACACGCAGGACGTAATGGATTGGCTGATCTCCCAACGCCAAGATGCCTTGCGGCATCAATTCTAGCGCACCATCCGTTCAATTAGCCTCACGACGTGATCTATTTGTGCGGGTTAAGTTGCTCTGTCCACAGATGAGTAGCGGGTGATTCAGCGCCCCCTTTTGACCCCCAAAATGGGTCGAATTGAGCGCAGCACTGGCGGCCATTGAAAAATCGCCAACGCGCTGACAATGCCCGGTTTCGCCGGCAAGGGCGGCGGTCTTGTCATCTCCTCGCTGCCAAGCTGGCCGGATGAACTTCGCCAGCCATGACGAACGCGCCGCCAAGCTGGTGTCCGATGCGCGGGGCAGGGCAACCAGAATTACCGGCGATCAAAACCATGCCGGTCACTGGCGCCCGGTGGAACCCCATCCATAGCCGGACGCCCACGCCTATAACTCTTTACATATCCGGTTCGCGTCGAGCATTGCAGCGTGGATACCTCGGGCAGATACGCAATCTCCAATTCGGAAGAGACTGAAACCCGCCCGCGGCATACGGCTGCCGGCAAGACAGGGTTGACGCCGTCCCTCTATCAGCGAACCGATGTCGGATTGACCGGCGTTTACCGAATGCGAAACAAGTTCTTCGTACAGATCGTCCAGCGGCACGGTGCCCGCTTCAATGACGACCTGATCATAGAGCCGTGACTCATCTTGGGCACTGTATTCGTTTTGGTTGGTTGCTTTGATCTGGTTGCCGTCACGCTCCAGGCTCAGAAGACGACGGTCGGGCAGAATCGTCACCCCGGTCGCATAGAGGTTGCGTAGGTGGATCGCGTGGTTTGTCACGCCCACGTCTTCAGCCACCATGCGGTCAGGGGTCATCAGATCGACCTTGCCGCTAGTTGCCGCAATATACTCGGCAACCGTGGGGCCGCTTTGCCCGCCGGTTTCATCATAGACCAGTACCCGAGCACCAACGGCAACCTCGCCCGACAGGATATCCCAAACCGAGTTGCCGAGCTGTTCTCCCCCGGCCACCTGCTTGAGTTCGGGCATGCCGCCCGTGGCAAGGACAACGACATCGGGGGACAGGGCCAAGACGTCGTCCGCTTCGGCGTAGGCATTGAAACGGAAGATCACGCCGAGCGCCGAGCAACGGTCATAAAGCCAACGGGTGATGCCAATCATGTTTTGGCGCCAGACGATCCGTGCGGCATAGACGACTTGGCCGCCCGGATCGGACTGCGCCTCAAGCACGGTGACCTGATGGCCGCGTTCGGCACAAAGTCGGGCGGCTTCGAGCCCGGCGGGGCCAGCCCCGACGACAACCACGTTTCGACGCGTCTCTGCGGCCGCGGTTTCGTGCGAGAATATGGTTTCACGGCCGGTCACTGCATTGTGCAGGCACAGTGCGTCGCCGCCGCGGTAAATCCTGTCGATGCAGTAGCCGGCGCCAACACAGGGGCGGATTTCCTCGTCTTTCCCGGCCAAATGCTTGCGCACCATATGCGGGTCGGCGATCTGTGCGCGAGTCATACCGATCAGGTCGACATGACCTTCGCCAACCGCGAAATTCGCGGTTGCCAGATCGGCGATGCCTTCTGCATGCAGCACAGGCATACCGGTTACGCGGCGCACCTTGCCCGCCAACGTCACAAAGCGACCGGCGGGAAAGGCCATGGAAGGCACGGTTTCGGCCACGCCAGCCTTGGTCCAATTGGCGCCGCCCGAGACGTTCAGGCAGTCGACCAAACCGCTCCGCGCATGGGCCACCGCAATAGCGATACCCTCGTCTTCGTTGATCCCGCCTTCGATGAATTCGTTGGCGGTGAAACGCAGGCTGACGACGAAATTGTCCCGTACGGCTTCGCGAATGGCATCCAGCACCTCCATGCCAAACCTGAGTCGGTTTTCGAACGATCCGCCGTAATCGTCGGTGCGGCTGTTCGACAGGGGACTCCAGAATTGCCCGATCAGATGACCCGAGGCCAACAGTTCGACACCATCTAGCCCACCGTCCGAGCAGCGCCGCGCGGCGGCAGCATAGTCGGCAACAATGCGCCGGATATCTGCCGCCTCCATGACTTTTGGCATGGCGCCATGGGCTGGTTCGCGGATCGCCGAAGGCGCGACGGTCGGCAACCAGTGTCCCGAGGCCGGGTGGGTTCGGCGGCCGGCGTGACTGAGTTGGCACATCAGCGGGACGTTGTGGGCGTGGATACGGTCGGCAAAGGCTTTGAAGTGGGGAACGATCCGGTCGTCCGAGACATCCAGCTGCCCAAAGGACGGCGGCGAATCCCGCGACACCGACGACGCACCGCCGAACATCGTCATGGCAAGCCCACCCTTTGCCTTTTCCTCATGATAGCGCTGGTATCGTTCGCCCGGAATCCCGTCTTCGGCATAGGCCGGGGCGTGGCACGTGCTGATGATCCGGTTCTTGAGCGTGAGAGACCCAAGCCGGAATGGTTGGAAAAGCGCCTTATAGGGAGAGCTTGTCACGTCACGTCATCCGTTTGCTGCCGAACCACCATGACCGAGCACGCTGCATGGCGCACCACGCGCGCGGCGTTCGGACCGAGGAGATAGTCGCTGAGCTCGGGCCGGTGAGAGGCCATGACGATCAGATCAATCTCGAATTTTCGCGATAGCGCGATGATTTCGTCATAGATCGACCCGATGGCCACATGCAGTTTAAGCCGCTCCGATGGCAGATCGATACCCTGGCGAATTTGGTCCAGTTTCTTTCGGACCACATCGACGTTTTTTTCGATGAAGTCGGGGGGAAAGAATGTCGACGCATAGGCGCCCGGCTTGAGTACAACCGACAACAGATGCAGATCGGCGTCATAGTCCTGAGCGACCCGGACCGCCGACGCGATGGCTTTTACGCTGGCGTCAACGGTCTCGGGATCGATCGGAAGCAGGATTGCGTTATACACTTGCGTTCCTCCGCGCAGCCCGCGCCCGTTGCAAGGCGACGATCAGCGCAACAATGGCCAGCAGCGGCAGGATCAGCCAGTTGGGACTGATCCTTTCGACCGGACGCTCCAGGGACAGGATCCGCCAGTCATAGTCCAGGCCGCCCTTCTGGGCGGCACCTCCAAAGGTAAGGTCGGTTACGATCAACGTCTCACCCTCGGCTTCGACCCCCAAACCGGCGGTGTCGTAAAGCACCTCGTCCGCTGATTGCGCGCCGTCCCCGCGAAGGGTCAGCAGAACGATCTTGGAAACAACCGTGCCCGAGAGGTTTTCACCCTCTGCGATCAGCCGGATGTTAATCTCGTTCTCCAACCCCTCGGCCAGTTGCATCAGCTCGGGTGCGGGCCGTCTCTCGAAGGCCGGCTGGACCGCATCCAGCAAAGTCGTGGGCCGCAGCAACAATAGGGCCACAACCACCAGAGCGGCAGATTCCCACAACCGCGAGCGGTCGAAGAAATAGCCTTGCGTCCCGGCCGCGAAGACGACCATCGCAAGCAACGAGGAGCCGACCACCAGCATGAAGTGCCAGACGCTTTCGACGCCGATCAGCAAAAGCGCTGGGTTCAGTACGAATATGAACGGCAGGATCGCCGTCCGCAGACCGTAGACAAAAGCAATCAGGCTAGTCCGCAGCGGGTTGGAGCGCGCAACTGCCGCCCCGGCGAAAGCATCGATTGCAACCGGAGGCGTCGTGCCCGACAAAAGCCCGAAGTAGAAGACGAACAGGTGCACGGCAATGGGCGGCACATCGATTCCCTGTTCCGCCGCAAGCGTCACAAAGGGTTGCGCCATGATGGCGGCAACCACGATATAGTTCGCCGTGGTCGGCAGCCCCATACCCACCACCACGGACATCCCCGCCGTCAGCAACATCATCAGGAAGAAACTGCCGCCGGAAAGCGTCTGAATGATCTCGGTCATCAAGAGTCCCAAGCCGGTCGCGGACACGACGCCGACAATAATGCCCGCCGCCGCCATGGCGACGGCGACCCCGGTCATGTTGCGCGCCCCGGCAATCAACCCGGCGACCAGATCCTCGGCGCCTTCGCGCCAGAGCGCGGCACCCGTTGGCCGTCGGTGCGCAAAGGCCAGAAGCGGCTTTTGCGTCAGCAGCAAGACGAAAATCGACAGAATCGCCCAAGACACCGAAAGCGCGGGCGAGAAACGCTCGATCATCAAGCTCCAGACCAACACGCCAATCGGTATGATGTAGAACAGGCCGGCCAGGAAGATCGGCAGAGGGGCAGGCACCTTGAGCAGCGGCGCGTCGGGATCGTCGACATCGATCTCAGGATAGCGGCGCGACAGCCAAATCAACCCGACATAAAAACCCACCAGGACCAGTATCGTCACGATCAGAGCATTATCCCCGAACAGGGCGCCGATCCCTTTGAACAGAAGGTAGAGGCCGAAGGCCACGCCCGACAGCAAAATGACAGTCAGCAGCGACCGCATCAGGCGCTGCATCCCGCTATGGGTCACCGCGCGCTCCAGCACCGACATCCGGCCTTTAAGTGCTTCGATGTGAACGATGCAGTAGAGGCCAAAATACGAGATGAAAGCCGGAATGAAGGCACTGGTGATCACTTCGAAGTAGCTGATCCCGACGAACTCGGCCATCAGGAAGGCGGCTGCCCCCATGATCGGTGGCATGATCTGACCGTTAATCGACGAAGAAACTTCGATCGCACCGGCCTTCTCGGCAGAGAACCCGACCCGTTTCATCAGCGGAATGGTAAAGGTGCCGGTGGTCACCACGTTGGCGATCGCGGAGCCCGATATCATACCGGTCAGCGCCGACGAGATCACCGCCGCCTTGGCGGGGCCGCCGCGCAGGTGCCCCAGCAGGCCAAAGGACAGCTGGATGAAGTAGTTGCCCGCGCCCGCTTTGTCCAACAGGCTGCCGAACAAGACATATAGAAAGACAAACCCGCTGGAGACGCCCAAAGGCAGGCCAAAAACACCCTCGGTCGAAAGCCACATATGTTCGGCAAAGCGGTTCAGAGACAAGCCCTTGTGCGAGATGATTTCGGGCATGTATGGCCCGAAAAACGCATAACCGATGAAGACAATGCTGATAATCACCATGGGCCAGCCTATGGCCCGTCGCGTTGCCTCCAGCAGCAGGGTGAGTCCGCCAAACGCCACGACATATTCCAGCGTCGTACGCGCACCGCCGGACCGCAGAACGACGCCTTCGTAGTTCACGACCGTATAGAGGGTGGCCGCAACCGCGATCAAGCCGAGCGCAATATCGATCACCGGCAGAACATCGCGTCGCGATTTTGCGCCCGCTGGAAATGTCAGATAGGCCAGCGTAAGGGCAAAGGCCAGGTGAATCGACCGCTGCAGCGTGTCATTAAGGATGAGGAAATCAAACCAGAAGGGAAAGGGAGAAGCGATCCACAGTTGGTAAAGCGACCACAACAGGGCAACCCCGACGACGGTCAGCCGAGCCCCGCCCGTCAGGCGACGCCCGCCCAGATCGTTTTCTTCGATAAGACGCTTGTGATCGCTCGGGTTTTCAGCGTCGTGAACCGTTGGGTTGTCCATGTCGTCGCTTCCCAAGAAAAAAGGGAGCTCCGGTCCTGCGGCCGGAGCTCAGTCAGGGGAGGTCCTATTTGATCAGGCCGACTTCGCGGAAGTAACGCTCGGCGCCCGGATGGTAGGGGGCCGTCCGGCCGGCAGTCGCGGCCGTTCCGATCTGGACGGCCTTGTACATCGGTGACTGGGCCTTAAAAGCCTCAAAGTCGTCAAAGACAGCTTTGACCATGTTATAGATCACGGCTTCCGGCACCTGAGCGCTTGCAACGATCGTCGCCGGGGTGCCCCAACTGATGACTTCTTCGTCTTGGCCCTTATAGGTACCCGCCGGAATAACAACCGGGATCACGTAGGGTTTTTCGGCCATCATGGCGGCCACAACGTCGTCGTTCCAGGAAATCACTTTCGCGTTGCAGGTGTTGGTGGCTTCTAGGATCGAGGCGGCACCGACAGCGGTGGGATAGAAAAAAGCGTCGATCTTGCCATCGCACAGGGCCTGAGCTTGCTCTTTTGAGGTCAACTTGGTTTCCTGTTTGAAGAAACTGTCTGCTTCGACACCATAACGGCCCAGCATTTCATAGACCTGAGCCTCGGTTCCCGAGCCCGCATTGCCGGTGTTGACCACCTTGCCTTCCAGGTCGCGGAAATTCTCGATCCCGGAATCACCGCGGGCCACGATATGGGCCGCATCGGCGTGCAACGAAAATAGAAAGCGCAGGTCCTCGTTGTTTCCGTCTTCGACAAAACGGTCTGTCCCGTTCCACGAGTGGAACTGCCAAGCCGACATTGCAATCCCAACGTCCAGGTCACCAATCTGGATCGAGCGCAGGTTCGCCACCGAGCCGCCGGTGGATTCGACAGTGCACCGAATATTGTGAGCATTCGCTTTGCGGCTTTTGTTCAGCACATTGCAGATGAAGCCGCCGGTCGGATAGTAGCCCCCGCCAATCCCGGCGGTGCCGATGTTGATGAACTGGCGCTCCTGCGCGCCTGCGCTGGTCGCCACGATCACCGCCAGGCCGGCGGCAAACGCGAATTTCGCTAACTTACCCATGTCTAGGCTCCCTGTTTGGCTGGTTTGAGTGAGGTTCGAATTGGTTCAGGCGCCTCTCCTGAGAAAGGCCGCGACCTCTTTTTGGGTCGTTTGGATATGTTGGCGAAGAACCCGCACAGCGGCCTCCGCATCGCCACGCTCGCACGCCTCAAGAATTTCGTCGTGCTCACGCATCGGGCGCTCCAACCCGCTGGCGGTGGAGACCAGTAGGCGCAAGTATTGCCCCAACCTCTCCTGTAGATCGTTGATCATGTTCATCAACGGCCCGTTCCCGCAGGGCTCATAGAGCATGCGGTGGAACCGGGCGTTCATCGCGCTCCACTCAACCACTTCGGTGCGCTGCGCGTAGTCGGTTAGCAGTTTGCGCATGTCGCGAAAGTCGGAGTCGATCATGTTGTCGACCGCAAGCTCGAGCGCGCGACATTCCAACGCGATACGGATATCCAGAAGTTGGAGAATCTCCGTCTCGGAATACTGACGCACGGAAGCGCCTTTGTTGCGCTCGAAGATAACCAGATTTGCGACCTCAAGCCGCCTCAACGCCTCGCGCACCGGAATCTTGCTGATGCCGAACCGCTTGGCGATCTCGTCCTGACGCAGCGGCGAGCCGGGCTCGATCTTGCCGGAGAGAATCATAGCGCGGAGGTCGTCGTAGATCGGGTCAACGGCACTTGATGTCATTCTCGCCTCGTGGTCCGGAAAAGCAATTTCGGATTTGATCCTTGCAAATCGTATATGATTTTGTCAACATGGAATCCTAATTTAATATGAAGAGGCGATAGTTGGATCGCGCTCTGATGGAAAAATACTGGGAAATTGCACCTATGTCCGCACCGTCCACCATCATCATCGGCACCGGAATCATCGGAATCGCGACGGCCTACTATCTTGCGAAAAACCATGGGCAAACAAGGATCACGCTGATCGATCGCGATCAGCCGATGGCATTTACTTCGGCGCAATCCGGGGAGAACTATCGCAACTGGTGGCCGCACCCGGCCATGGTGGCCTTTACGAATCGCAGCATTGACCTGCTTGAAGAAATTGCGCGCGGCAGCGGCAACCGAATCAACATGAACCGCCGCGGATATGCGCTGGCAACGCGTGAAACCAATATCGACGCGTTGGTCGCACAGCTGCACGATGGACTGGGCGAAAGCGCCGAACAACTGCTGCGCTATCACGCCCAGGCCAGTGCCGCCACATACGCCCCCTTCGACCGGCCCGACTGGGAGGGCGTCCCCACCGGGGTGGATATCGTCCAGAACCAGACTCTGATCCGCGCACGCTTTCCCAGCTACGACCCCGAGGTTCAGACCGTCATCCATATCCGGCGTGGCGGTGACATCAGTGGTCAGCAACTCGGCATGTACATGCTGGACTACTTGAAGGAAGCTGGCGTGAAGCGCGTCATCGGGGACGCACGCAACATCACTCCGCAAGATGGATTCAGGGTTGAGATTGCCACACCGAATGGCGTGGAAACCCTTGCGGTCGACCGGTTGGTCAATGCCGCTGGCCCCTTTGCTGACAAGATCGCGCAACAGCTGAATGTCGACCTGCCGGTCCACCACACGTTTCAGCAGAAGATTGCTTTCGAGGACCGTGAGGGGGCTGTGCCTCGGGGATTGCCGTTTTCCATCGACCTCGACGCTCAACAGATCGATTGGTCGGACGAGGAGCGCACGATACTTCTTGAGGACCCGGACGTCGCTTGGCTGGCCAAAGACATGCCCGGCGCCATCCATTGTCGACCTGATGGCGGCAGCACCGGCAAATGGGTCAAGCTGGGCTGGGCTTATAATGAAACCCCGGCGGAGGTGACCTGGGAACCGCCGTTGGACGAAAACTTCCCTGATATCGTTCTGCGCGGCGCGGCGCGTCTCAACCCGGCGCTGAAGACCTATTACGGGCAGTTGCCTCGCAACATGCACCACTATGGTGGCTGGTATACGATGACAGAGGAAAACTGGCCGCTGATTGGCCCGATGGGCCCTGAAGGTGCATTCATGAACTGCGCCATGTCTGGCTTCGGCACGATGGCGGCCTGCGCCAGCGGCGAGCTTTGCGCCGCAACCATTGCTGGCGCCGAACTGCCGGACTATTCGCGCGACTTTTCGATGGCGCGCTATGAAGACGACAGGTTGATGGCGGCCCTGCGCGCGGCCAACAAGGGGGTTCTTTGATGCAGACGATCCTGCTTGTCGGTGCCGATCGCATGGGCGGCGCCATGGGCGAAGCGGCGATCGCCGAACGGGACAAGTTGGCGGCGTGAACACGCGCCGACCGAGGTTTCAAAACAGGCTGTTGGGGCAACCTGGCCGCCGGTTTCGCTATCCGATTGACGGCCCGGCGGCGGCTCTCTATGCTGCGCCGCGAAATCTTTGCTTTGGACCTTGGCATGCCCGCGTCTTTTGTCATCAATCACCCACCCGCGCTGCCCGGCTTTCTCACGCCGGCGATGACCGCTGCCGCCGGTATGGAAACCACTAAAACCACCGTGAAAACCACGGGGAAGACCACCGTGAAAACCACGGATGGTGATCCCGACTGACCGCTCCCAAGCCTTGGATGAAGATTAAACCAAAAGGGCCGCCGGGATCGGGCGGCCCTTTTGGTTTTTCCGGCCGTTTTTTCAGCATCGTAAAAGCGGCGACCGGAAAAACCGATCCGAAGCCGCGCCCGACGTTCGAAGGGGTCACTCCAATTCGCGAACGCCGGCCTTCATCAACTCCGGGCGCAGCCGTCCGGTTAACCAAAGGAAGAACATGCGAAAGTCACTGATCAACGACCAGGTCGGATAGCTGAAGGTGGCCGGCCTATTTTTCTCAATGAAGGCATGGGCGGCCCAGGCAAAGGCGTACCCGCTGACCAGGGCGACCGCCAGCAGCCAGGGTCGGTCCAGCGCTGCGGCCAAGGCGAAGATCGCCAGGCCGAGCGCCGTGCCGAGGAAATGGAGCCGCCGGGTGGCCGCCAATCTGTGCTCGCGCAAATAAAGCGGCCAAAACTCGGCATAGGAATGGGCCACCAACTTACCGGCCTGTTGCTTTGTCATCACCCACGCTTCCTTTCGATCAACAGCTTCGATCAACAGCGACCAACCTGCAAGGCTGCCAACCGCAGCCAAGACTTGCGCCAAAGGCGCCTGAACCAGTAGGAACCTCCAACTACTTTAGAGTCGGATCGGTTTAAACGGAATCACGAGGTGATTTGGCTTCCCCGCCGGACCCGCCTCTCATCAACCTGTTAGAGGGTGCTTCACAGCGGTTCCGGCGCGCCAAACGCGTCGCTCCAAGTCGATCACGCTCTGAGAATAGCGGAACAATAATTATGGGCTATAAAGTTGCAGTCGTCGGGGCGTCCGGCAATGTCGGGCGCGAAATTCTCTCCATTCTGGCCGAGCGGAAATTTCCGGTGGACGAAGTCGTCGCCCTCGCATCCGAGCGTTCGGTCGGCAGTGAAGTCTCCTATGGCGAGGATCAGGTCCTCAAGATCAAGAACCTCGCCACCTTCGATTTTACCGGCACCGATCTCGCGCTCTTTTCGCCCGGCGGCAAAATCTCGGCGATCTATGCCCCCAAGGCCGCCGCGCTCGGTTGTATCGTCATCGACAACACCTCGCACTTCCGCATGGATCCGGATGTGCCCCTGGTGGTGCCCGAGGTCAATCCGGAGGCCCTGGCGGGCCATGGCCAGCGCAACATCATCGCCAACCCCAACTGCTCGACCATTCAGATGGTGATGGCCTTGAAGCCGCTGCATGATCTGGTGCCGATCAAGCGCGTGGTGGTGTCCACCTATCAGTCGGTCTCCGGCGCCGGCAAGGACGGCATGGACGAGCTGTTCAACCAGACCCGAGGGGTCTACGTGAACGACGCCATGCAGACCGAGCAGTTCACCAAGCAGATCGCCTTCAACGTCATCCCCCACATCGACGAGTTCATGGAAGACGGCACCACCAAGGAAGAGTGGAAGATGGTGGTGGAGACCAAGAAAATTCTCGACTCCCGCATCAAGCTGCATGCCACCTGCGTGCGGGTGCCGGTCTTCATCGGTCACGCCGAAACACTGAATATCGAGTTCGAAGGCAGCATCACCGAAGAACAGGTCACCGCCGCGCTGAAGCGGGCGCAAGGCGTGGTGGTGGTCGACCATCGGGCCGACGAGGGCTATGTCACCCCGGCGGAATGCGCCGGCGAGGACGCGGTCTATGTCAGCCGGATTCGCACCGACCCGACGGTGGAAAACGGCATCTCGCTTTGGGTGGTGGCCGACAACCTGCGCAAGGGCGCCGCGCTCAACGCGGTGCAGATCGCTGAAAAGCTGGTCGCCGACTATCTTTAGGCGCTGAGCGACCGGTAAGACGCGCCGCGCGCCTTACCGGTCGCTCCTCACCCGGCGGCGATCTCCAGATGGTCCAGCAGCCGATTTTTTCGGGCCGCAAGCCCAACTAACCTACCGCGCGCGCTGCTGTTTGCAGGCTCTTCCACAAAGCATCGGCTTGCGCCGACGCGACATGAATCCGAAAGCGGTTTTTAGCGCCCACCCGGTACAGCAACACCCCCAGGCCAAACAGCATGCGGGCGACCGACCTGGACGGTACAGTTAGGCTCAGTTCGGCGCCACGGTTCAGCACCTCCATGGCATGCGGGCCTTCCAGATCAAAGGCCCGATAGGCGTCTGATACATCCGATATCGCCAACTGTTCCTCGACGTCCCAACCATCAGCAACGTCGGGCCCATTCACCACAAGAACGCGGTCACGCCGCAGGCACAGCGTGTATGCCGCCGACGCGGCAACGCCGGGCCACTCAACAACCTGGTCCTCGACCTGTGTTAAAACGGCCGGGCCAGAGATCAGCGTTTGCCGATTAAGCGCGACCGCGGCAATCGAAAGGCCGTCTTTGACAATCGACATATCTGCCGACATATCTGCGGAAATCGACGCATCCCATCGATGACTGTCATCACGCATTGAGGCGCTCTCCTGTCGGATCATAGACGCATGCTGAACAGATGGTGGCCTGCCGTTGTTGCCCCAGATGCCAGACCCGGATGTCTTCGCCGATGCGTTCGGCGCCGTTTTCGACAAGCCCCATGGCAATCGGTCGGCCCAGCGTCGGACTGTCATAGCTTGACGTGACGTAGCCCAGTGAACGCGGCGTCGCCGAATTATCCACCAGATGCGCGCCGGTCGGAAGCGCGGGCTGACCGGCGGAAACTGAAAGCCCCACCAGCGATTTGCGACGGGCGCTGTTGGCTGTGTCGCTGTGCAGGCTGCGGTCACCGATGAAGGCGGCGGTTTTCTTTTGCCGCGGTATTCCCAGGCCAAGGTCATGCGGCATGGTTTCACCGTCCGTGTCCTTGCCGATCATGATATAGCCCTTTTCGGCGCGCAGGATCGAAAGCGCTTCGATGCCGAGCGGACCTGCGCCCAGTGGCGCGCCCGCCGCGATCAGCGCATCCCACAGCGCCCCCGCTTTGGCGCGACGGATGGAAATTTCAAAGCTGGTATCGCCGGTAAAACTGACCCGCGCGATACGCACCCGAGCGCCGGCAAACTCCGCCTCGCGAAAGGTCATATGGGCAAAGGCCTTGGCCGACAGATCGATGCGCGGGTCAAGCGTGGCGACGATGTCGCGCGCTTTGGGACCGGTGACGGTTATGGTCGCCCACTGCTGGGTTGTGTCGTGCACAAAAATGCGGTCCGGATCGTTACTGTCCTGACGCCAGGATTCCAGATGGTTGCGCACGCTTTCCACATGGCTTGAGGAACAGGAAATCACAAACCGGTTCTGGTCGATGCGCGCAATCACGCCGTCATCGAACACGATGCCGCTTTCGTTCAGCATAAAGCCGTAGCGGAGATGGCCCGGTTTCAGGGTCTTGATCGTGTTGTAGTAGATAAAATTCACAAAGGCTTCGGCGTCCGGGCCCATCACCTCGATCTTACCCAGCGGCGAAGCGTCAAGGAAGCCTGCGGCATGGCGCGCCGTGAGCACTTCTTCACCAATGCGGGTTTTTGCGTCCCCTTTGCCGTACCAACCGGGGCGTAGCCAGCCGCCATAGTCGCCCAACGCCGCATCCGCCGCCCGCTGGCGGCTTTCCAAGGCCGAGCGTTTCAGCGGATGCCAAAGCTGTTTGCCATGGCGGCCGTGATAGATCTCAATCGGAACCGGCACAAAAGGCGGCCGGAACCTGGTTGTGCCGACCTCTGGCAGCGGCCGTCCCTGGATCGCCGCCATGGCGGCCAGCCCGGCCATGTTCGAGGTTTTGCCCTGATCCGAGGCCATACCCAGCGTCGTATAGCGCTTTAGGTGCTCGACAGAGACGTAGTTCTCGCGCGCGGCCAGTTCGACATCCTTGAGCGTGACGTCATGTTGAAAGTCGATCCATTGCCGCCCCTTGCTGCCCGGCTCGGGCCAGAGCGGTGACAGGTGATAGGTGGTCTGGGACGCGCCGACGGGCTGATTGGCGCCGGCCGCGCGGGCTTCATCAAGCGCCACATCCTGATCAAAAGCCCCATTGACCGCGCCGATGGCGGTCATGTTCGCGGCGGCGCCCCCCGGCAAAAAGGCCTGACGCGCCGCGCACCACCGCAATTTGCCGCCGGCATGGCGCCACAGGTGCACAAGCGGGGTCATGCCGCCAGAGGCGAGGATCGTATCCACCCGATGGCGTTGCCCGGCCTGTGCAAGGCCTTTGAGGCGTTTGCCGCCGATCGCGGCGACGGCGCCTTGCCGCGGGTCGAGTTGCAGCACTTCGGCGCCCGCCGCGCTCAGAAGCTTTGCCGCCCTTTCGGCAAAGCTGTTGTTGGACAGCATCGCAATGCTGCGCCCGACCAGCACGCCATAGCGCACAAGATATTCACAGGCCCCGTCAACCGACATCACGCCGGGGCGGTCGTTATTGGCAAATGTAATCGGCCGGTCCAGCGCGCCGGCGGCCAGAATAATCCGCCCGGCGCGCAGACGCCGCAGGCGCGGCGCGGCGCCAAAGGCGCCGTTTTCAACCAGCCCGACCATCTGGTGATCGAACACGCCAAAGGCTGTCGTCGAGGTCAGAACGCGCCCACCAGCCGCCGTGATCGCGGCGACCTGCGCCCCGACCCACTCGGCGGACGCCATGCCTTCGACGTCGCCGCTTTGATACAGGCCGCCACCGGTCTCGGGGTGGTCTTCGACCAGCCAGACGTCTTGCCCGGCTTCAGCCGCGGTGCGCGCGGACGCAAGGCCCGCCGCGCCGCCGCCGATAACCAGCGTTTCGCACCGATTATGGGTCTGGTCCGAGCTGTAACCCTCGAACACATCGCGGCTGACCTCGCCAAGACCGGCCATCTTGCGGATCAATGGCTCGAACAGATGCCAGTCGGGCCACATGAAAGTCTTGTAGTAGAACCCGGCGCTCAGCCAGCGATGGAACAGGTCAAGGCCACCTTTGATGTCGAAATTCGCGGACGGAAAGGCGTTGACCGACCGGGCGACCAACCCCTCCGCCAAGGCCGTGGTCGTGGCCGGGCAGTTGGGGAAGTCACGCCCATCGAGCGAAATATTCATGACTGTGTTGGGGTCGTCCACCCAGGCGCCCCATGGGCCCCGGGGGCGGTGATACTTAAAGCTGCGCCCCATGACGCGCACGCCATTGGCCAGCAGGGCCGAGGCCACCGTATCGCCTTTGAAGCCCTGATAACGGCGGCCGCCGAATGTAAAGTTCAGCGGCTGCAAGCGGTCGATAAGCGCTGTCCGCGACGTGCGATGCGATATCATTCCCTGTCTCCACGCAACGACTGGGACCCCAGCACTTCCATCGAAAGGCTGTCCCGTTCCATCACGAACAGTTCCTGACAGGTCATGTGCATCCAAATCTCACGCACCCGGCCCTTGGCATTGCGTTGGCGGTAAAGATAGCGCGCCCAGTCCGCGGAACTGATCTCGTTTGTTGTGTTGGGGCGCGCTTTTCCGGCTTCGGCGGCGAAATAAAATTCGCGCTCGTCGCGGGGGCCACAAAAGGGGCATGGAAAAATCTGCATGTGACCTCCTTTAGTGCGCGATGCCCGAAGCGGCACCTTCGTCGATCAGCTTGCCGGACACAAAGCGGTCTTTGTCGAAAGGCCGGCTGATATCATGGTGCCGTCCGGTTGCCAGAATGTGGGCGAAAAGATACCCGCCGGCCGGGATCGCCTTGAACCCGCCTGTACCCCAGCCGCAATTAACAAAAAGACCTTCCACGCCTGATGGCCCGAGAATGGGAGAGCTGTCGGGCGTCACGTCGACGGTGCCCGCCCACTGCCGCAACAACTTCACTTTCGCCAGCGCCGGCATCATTTCGGCAAGGCCCGCCAAGACCGCTTCCTGGGCCGGCAGGTTCCCCCTTTGGCTGTAGGCCGGAACGCGGTCCAGCCCGCCGCCGATCACCAGACCGCCTTTGTCAGATTGGCTGACATAGGTGCCGAAAGGCGGCGCAAGCACGACCGAATCCACCACCGGTTTCAAAGGTTCAGACACATAGGCTTGCAGCGCGTAGGACTGGATGGGCAGTTCAAACCCGACTTTGGCGGCCACCTCAGAACTGTGCCCGGCAACGGCGGTTCCGACAATGCCGGCGCGAATTTCACCTTTTGAGGTTTGCACCCCAACGCAACGCCCGGCTTCAATGATGAATTCCTGCACGTCGCAATTCTGGATGATATCCACGCCTGCGTTATCCGCCGCCCGCGCATAGCCCCAGGCGACCGCATCGTGGCGCCCGGTGCCGCCACGTTTCTGGAACACGCCGCCGTGGATCGGATAACGCATGTCCGGTCCAAAGTTCATGACGGGTACGAGTTTGCGCACCTGGTCGCGATCCAGCAGTTCGGCGTCCACGCCATTCAGGCGCATGGCATTCACCTGACGCGCCGCCATTTCCATTTCCGGTTCGGAATGGGCCGTGACCAACATACCGCGTTGCGAAAACATCACATTATAGTTCAGATCGCGCGACAACCGCTCGTACAGTCTGACTGACATGTCATAAAGTGCCGCGCTTTCGGGGTAGAAATAGTTCGAGCGGATGATCGTGGTGTTGCGCCCGGTGTTGCCGCCGCCGAGCCAGCCTTTTTCCAGCACCGCGACGTTGGTCACGCCGTGGTTCTTGGCCAGATAGTAGGCGGTTGCCAACCCCTGGCCGCCGGCGCCGACGATAACGACATCATAGTTTGAACGTGGTTCGGGAGATCGCCAGGCCTTGCCCCATCCCTTGTGATTCCGCAACCCTTCACGCAATAGGTTCCATGCCGAATATCGGCGCATCAGCCCGCTCCCAACGAAAAGGCAAAGTCTTTGAATTTCTTGATTGCTTCCGGATCGGGTTGCTCGCCGGTAAAGCC
>TARA_R110002072_G_scaffold132820_5_pt1 | contig 26552 bp, 30 predicted proteins | sample TARA_R110002072 | Tara Oceans TARA_R110002072 (sample SAMEA4397118) | marine metagenome | biome: Polar Biome; feature: [SRF] surface water layer (ENVO:00010504); material: water (ENVO:00002006), including particulate matter (ENVO:01000060) such as... | depth 5 m | reverse complement strand
GTTGTATAATATTGAGCATGAAATACGCCAGCAAGTGCCGATTTTGTATTACACTATATGGGATGATTTACCATTACCTATATGGAACCAACCATTCTATGAATGCTGTGACTGGTTAGGTGCTATATCAAAGCAGACATATGGGATAGTTAAGAATGTCAGAGATTATAATAGACCAAAAGAAGAAGGTACAACTCAGTCTTGGCAAGTAGATTATTTACCTCACGGGATTAATGAAAAAGTTTTTAGACCAATAACAGAGGTAGATACATTATGGTCACATTTTACTGATTTTAAAAAACATATGCTAGATGGTAAAGAATATAATTATGTCCTCTATTATAATAATAGAAATATTAGAAGAAAACAGACTAGTGATATAATTCTAGCATGGAATGAATTTTGTAAAACACTTACCACTGAACAAGCTGATAAATGTCTACTACTAATGCACACACCAGCAGTAGACCCTAACGGTACAGACCTTAATGCAGTTAAAGATATGGTATGCCCCAATTACAATATAAAATTCTCACAAAAACATTTATCTGAAATCGAAATGATGTTTATGTATAATATAGCAGATACTACAATTAATATTGCATCTAACGAAGGATTTGGATTATCAGGGGCTGAATCATTAATGTGCGGTACACCTATCATTAATAATGTAACAGGAGGCCTTCAAGATCATTGTGGGTTTATGATAGATGGAAAATACATTACATCTGATCAATACGTTACTATTGGATCATTACATAATGATAAAGAGTGGAAAGATAATAATAAACTAACATGGGGAGAGTGGGCAAAGCCAGTATGGCCGTCTAATAGAAGTATACAAGGTTCTCCAGAAACTCCATTTATCTTTGATGATAGAGCACGCTTTGATGATGTAGCTGAAAAGATTGGTGAGTGGTATAATACACCAGCTAAAGAGCGTAATAAGTGTGGAGCTACTGGTAGAGCATATGTTACTAATAGTGATAGTATGCTATCTGCAAAAAACATGTGTGCTGGATTTGTTAGAGGTATAAATACAACTTTAGATAAATGGACTCCACGTAAGAGATTTACAATATATAAAATAGAGGATAAATAGTTATGATAAATAAACCAATGTTACTTTTTCAAGGACCAGTAAGGTCAAGATCTGGGTATGGAGACCATACTCGTGATTTAATAATGTCACTAATCGATATGGATAAGTTTGATTTACATATAGCAGCAACTAAATGGGGAGACTGCCCTGAAACAGGCTTATCTGGCATACCTGATAGAGCTAAATTAGAGAGCAGGATTATGACTAGTAATCAATTAAATAAGCAACCTGATATCTATATTAACTGCTCAGTACCTAATGAATTTGAACCTATTGGTAAATACAATATTGGTATTACAGCAGGTATAGAAACTACTATATGTGATGCAAGTTGGATTATAGGTTGCAACAAGATGGATTTAATTATAGTACCGTCTCAACACTCAAAAGATGTATTTGAATCAACAGTATATGATAAAATGGATGATCGTACTAAAGCTAAGATTGGTAGTGTAAAGGTTGAGAAACCTATTGAAGTGTTATTTGAAGGAGCTGATCTGTCTATATTTAAACAATTAAACGGTGTAGATAATACATCAGTTGATCAAGAGCTTAACTCAATTGAAGAAGATTTTAATTTTTTATATGTTGGTCATTGGTTAGATGGAAAACTCGGTCATGATAGGAAAGATACTGGTATGCTTATAAAAACATTCTGTACAGCATTCTCTGGAGCTAAAGTTAAACCTGCATTAATCTTAAAGACTAGTTCAGCTACATTCTCTATATTAGATAGAAAGCGTATATATGAAAAAATTCAAGGTATTACAAGTCAGATTAATGATGCACCTAATGTGTATCTACTTCATGGTGATTTAACCACTGAAGAGATGAATGGATTATATAATCATTCTAAAATTAAAGCTCATATTAGTTTTACTAAAGGAGAAGGGTTTGGTAGACCTCTACTAGAAGCTTCTTTAAGCGCTAAACCTGTAATAGCGTCAGCATGGTCAGGTCAATTAGATTTTTTAAACCCAGCATTTACAACTCTACTTCCTGGTGATTTAAAGGATGTACATAGATCCGCTCAATGGAAAGGGGTAATTAACGAAGGTTCAAAATGGTTCTATGTTAATTACGCAATTGCAGAAAAAGTACTACGTGATGTATTTGCAAATATCGGTAGGTATAATAAATTAGCAGTTAAACAAGCTGATTATTCTATTAATAACTTTAGTTTATCAAAAATGAAATTAGATTTTGCTGATATTATCACAAAATACGTTAAACCAGCTCCAGAACAAGTTGAGTTAACACTCCCTAAGTTAAAAAAATCAAATAAAGGTACAGCACCTAAACTTAAACTACCTAAATTAAAAAAAGTATAATATGGAAACAAAAATTTTAAGCCCAATAAATAATAACCCTGACTTCTGTTTTCAATCAGAAGATACATCTACAGGTATTACCTCGTATTTAGATTATGAGACAGGGTATACAAGTAACTCTAAACTAGAAGTTGGATCTGATTATGTATCAGATGCAGAATCTAATCAACCTAAGTTAGTAACTGAATTAGGTGTTATTGACTCTCTTCGAAATATTATCTGGTACCCATCAGTTATCAATATACCTGGACAAGGTATGATATTTCCTATGGGGACTAAAGAAGAATGGACATGGGAAGTAATGAAAGTCCGTGATGTTACAGAAGAAGAAAAGGAAATGTACCCATTACCTGACAAAGAGGGTGAGTATTTTAAGACTATATTAGATGTCAAAGGAAAGTTAAATTTTCCAAAAGATAAATTTATTGATGCACTTAAAGTAATTGGTGGAGTAGTTGATACAGATGAATAGATTAGGTACACATACACCATTTTTCGCTAATCGATTCTCTATTAATATATCTGATCTAAAAGCTGGTATGATAGTTGATTTTCGTTATACAAAAACATCAGTAGGTAAACCAGAAACAAAACGTTATACTGTTATGATAGTAGACCCATCTTATAAAAGGTCACAAGATAAGGAACCTTTTACTCATGCTATAAATTTAGATATAGCTTCTAGAAATGATATTTTGAGTATAGCCCGTACAACAGGAGCTACTATGGCAAATAGTACATTAGAAGCAAGAATGGTATATGCTGATAAATTACTTGTCGAAGGAGCTCCACGTGAATTCTATCAGAGCAGTATAGCTAACTTAATAACAGGTCAAGGTAAAGGTAGTTACCGAACATTTAAAACAAGTAAGTTACAAAGTATACAATTAATAGACTACACATTTCCAGATTCTATTGATTATATCGAGTTATAAGGAGTATAGTAATATGAAAATTAGTTACGCAATTACAGTATGTAATGAACATAAGGAAATAGAAAAATTATTAACATTTCTATTTGAACATAAAAGAAAAGAAGATCAAGTTGTAGTTCAAATGGATTTTGATAATTCTACTACTGAGGTAGTTAAAGCATGTGAGAGATGGGAATCAAAATCATCTAGTGAATATAAACTTATACAATTTAAGTTAGATAAGAACTTTGCACAATATAAGAACAACTTAAATAAAAATTGTGATGGTGATTGGATATTTCAGATAGATGCAGACGAGTTACCAAATGAATACTTGTTAGAAGCATTACCTTTTATTCTAGAAACAAATTCACAAACAGAAGCTTTCTGGGTACCTAGAATAAATACTGTAGCAGGTATAACAGATGGACATATTCAACAATGGGGATGGAAATTAAACGATCAAGGGTGGATTAATTTTCCAGACTGGCAAATGAGAGTTTATCAAAACAGTAAAGATATTTACTGGATAAAACCTGTGCATGAACAATTAAAAGGTTATACAAAATTTGCAAATCTTCCTGCAGAAGAGAAGTTCTGTTTATACCATCCAAAAGCAATTGGACGACAGGAAGTACAAAACGCATTTTATAATACAATATAATGATATTCCATAGAATTCTAGATAATACTTTATACAATATATATGAAACAGATAAGATGGGGTTTAACTCCAACGATGCTTCTTTTATACCTGATGAGTATTTAGAACAACAACAATTTGTTGTGATGAGGACAGCACATGGTATAGGTGATTGGGGAATTATTTCAGCAATGCCTCGACTTCTTAAAGCTAAATATCCTAACTGTAAAGTTTATATACCTTCAGAAAAATTACTCACTAAACTATTCGGTAGTTCGCATAAAAATGCGTATATTACATTTAATAATAATCCGTATATTGATGGGTTTATAGATAATATCTCTGGTGACATATTTCATGATCAATATCGTATATATGATGAAGTAACTACAGATATACCCTTATTAGAGCAGATGTTAAAATTTTGGCAATTTAATGAAAGTGAGTATTCTGATTCACAACCTGAAGTTTATTGGACAGAAGATGAAAAAGCATTAGGTGATAGTATTATTAATAGTCACTGTGATGGTGAGTATGGTTGCTTACTAATATCTGATAGATTTGGTACTAAATATGGAAAGCATAATCAAGAAAATTACGATCGTGATACAAAAAATATGACTGAAGTATTATATGAGAATCGAGTACCTTATTTTTATTGGTCATATAAACAGTTAATAGATACACCTTTCAATTTTATAAATAAAGCGTTAGATATGAGACATATTGATATTAGGATTCAGTTGTATATTAAATCAAAAGCTAAGTTAAATTTAAGTAATCAATGTGGTACCAATCATATGGTTGTTCGATACTCTACTTGTTATGAATCGCAAAGACAGTACCCTATAAAACATAATATAGTTAAAGGCGAGATATATCTATGAAAAAGGTAGTATATACAGCAATATTTGGTGGTTATGATACCTTACTAGATCCTAAAAGTGTTTTACCTGGAGTTGATTATATCTGTTATACTGATTCTAATATTACTTCTGATATTTGGCAAATTAAAAAAGTCCCAGCGATGTATGGAGACTCGACTAGATGCGCACGTAAGTATAAGCTACTACCACATAGGTATTTAAAAGAATATGATGTTAGTTTATGGGTGGATGGTAATATTAATATCCACGGTAATATTGATGACTTTATAGAGAGTAACTTAAGATTATCTAACATAGCAGTATATGACCATATGCAGTGTTTTGATAAGCGTAACTGTATATATCAAGAAGCTCAAGCCATTTTTTATTTTGGTAACAAGAATGGTAACTTTAAAGATAACCCAGTAACTATACAAAAGCAGATGGAGAGATATCTAACTGACTCATATCCTGAACAGAACGGGTTAATAAGTTCAGGGGTTATCTTAAGAAAACATAATTCAACTGATGTTATTGACTGCATGGAGCACTGGTGGAACGAGGTAAAATATGGATCTAAACGTGACCAATTAAGCTTCAATTATTCAGCTTGGAAAACAGAGTTAAAGTATACATGGATTCACGGTGATATTAGAGATAATAACTTTGTTAAGTTAATAGGTAAGCATGCAGCAAAAGATAAATTAAAAAAGTTCCAACCTATTGATGTAGATTATTTTTTAAATATGGAGCTCGCTGGAGGAGGTGGTGGTAAGGAAATTGTTAAGTTAGATGGTAAGTTAATAACTGTACGAGATGTGGTAGAGTACTTCTCTAGTAAATACAACAGAACTAAAACGGAAGCTTTATTAAAGCCGGAGAATTGGCAATACTATAACTGCATGATAGCTGAGTTTAGACACGGTGTTGAAAATCATCACGATTTAGGATGGGAAAATATGACTAAGGAATATTATAATAACCTTGAACTTATGACTGATCCTGAAATAGAAGATTTTTTAAAGTCAACACCTGTAGAGTTTGATAATGGGTTTATAAGACATAACTACCACAGAGCATGTGCAATGATTGGTAGATTAATAGCTGGTAAGCCTTATATACCTTTCTATATGAAAACGTCTCAGATCTATGCAGAACCAAGGAAGCGTGATGGTATCCATAGAGTTAAACATCTAACAAATAATGTTTATGGTATCGATCAGATAAAACTATTACCTATTCCTGAGTCAGATTACACTATCACTCAAAGTGGTATACTAGCGTTGATGGGTATTAGAAAAAATGATGATATAGATATTATTATATCATCTAAAGTTCGTAAAAACTTATTTAATAATCGTCAAGATTTTATAAAATTACCTGGTAATATAGAAATATTTGAACCAAATAGAGGTAAATTTTTAAATGTTGATGGTGTAGATGACGACGACTTAATTGCTAATCATAGTATTATAGTCAATGGTGTACGATTTTTACATCCTAAATTTTACTTCAGTAGGAAGCGTACAGATAGAGAGTCCGATAAATATGATTGGGCATGCATTTGTGAGTTTTTTGAGTTAAAGCGTTATAAAGGATTTCCGTTTAATACTATCTCGTTAGATCAATGGGGACATAAATATATTAAAAATTATATGGAAGTTAAATGAAAAATATAGTATTTATACCAAATATAAAGTTAGATGATAATAGAAGTACTCCATACCATTACTCTATAAAAAGCTGGCAACACTTTTGTGAGAAGTATGATTGTGAACTATTAGTATGGGAAGATCTAATATTTCCAGTAGAAGATATGAAAATTACATGGCAGCGGTATTATTTGTTTGATATACTAGAAGCTAATAGTATTGAATATGATCAAGTGTTAATGGTAGATGCAGATACTATTGTTCACCCTAACTGTCCTAATTTCTTTCAAGAAACTGATCATAAGTATTGTGGTGTAATGAATGATGGTTGTTATGAATGGGTAACACGTAGTATACGTGATTTCAATAGAGAGTTATTTCCAAATATTGATCCTCCACATCCATATACATATATAAACGGTGGATTTCAGATAGTAAATAAAATGCATAAGAAGTTCTTCTCTAATATGAAGGATTATTATTTAGAACATAAAGATACTATTCAGTTTGCAATTGATAAAATTAAAGCAGGTACGGATCAAACTATTATAAACTACATGCTAAAAATTAATAAAGTAGATGTAAAGATTCTACCTCCAAGTTATAATTTACAAGATTTATTTCGAAAAAATTTACTACACATACCAGGTCATAGTTGGTGGCCTGATACACTAGAAGGATTATACAGTGCAGGGTGGGTATACCACTTTAACGCAATACCACAAAACGATAGACATGTAAGCTATTGGATGGAACGAACATATAAGGAGTTATATAAATGAAATTAAAAAAATTAGAATCGTATCAAGATTATTATGATGCGCAAAATGGAAGGAGTGGGATGAAAGCATCTCAGATAAATCTTGAGTTGATTATGAATATATTTAATCTTGAATCTGAGGATAAAGATATAAATATTTTAGATATCGGGTGTAGAGATGCTACGGCTGTAGATTTTCTGCATAATAAAGGGTTCAAAAATACTTATGGATTTGATATTGGTGAACGAGCTAAAGAAACATGGTATAATACATATGATAAAGCATTTGTTGATAATTACTTAACTGTTAGTGATGTACATGAAGGTATACCATATAACAAAGAGTTTCAGTTAATATTATCATCACATGTTATAGAGCATTTATTCGATGCACCTAAAGCAATAGAGCATATGTATAACCATTTAACTTCAGGTGGATTTTTATTCACACAAGTACCTATTCAACCTGAAGAGAGATTCTTAAACGCTAAACCTCATTACTATATGTTTGATAGTATGGATGATTATATATCACTATTTGATGAGACTAAATTTAAAGTAGTACATAAGGAAGAAGGGTTTAAAGCAGCTAATCCTGAAGCTACATTAATACTACAAAAGTTATAATATGAAGATAGCATTCTTTGCAGAGGGTCAAGCTTTTGGTAAAGTACCTCGTGACTATAATAATATGAGAACTGATATGGCATGGATATGCGCATCAGATGCTACACGTATACCATATTATGAAACTAAAAATATTAAAGAAAAATTTGATCTAGGTATCTGCATAATACCTAAGCGTTTAGACTTATCACATAAAAACTTCGCCCTAGAGCAATCAGACATACCTAGGATAAAAAGTATATGTAAAAAAGTTGTATCAATGCAAGAAGGACCTCACTGGTATTTTCAAGACTACCCTTTAGAGCAGCAGATATGGTATTATAATTTATTACATGAAATGGATGAATTGCTAGTACATAATGAATCAGATGCAACATACTTTCAAGGCCTCACTGGTAAGAGATGTAAAGTAATGCGTACATTACTCATTGAAGATTGCATCAAAGATGTACCTAAGAATAATCGAGGTTCTGGTGTAATGATAGGTGGTAACTTCTGTCACTGGTATGGTGGTTTTGATTCCTATATAGTTGCTCAAGAATTTAATGAAGAGGTTTATGTACCTAGTATGGGTAGAAAGATTGAAGGTGAAGAGCAGATGGAGAATCTTAATCACTTACCATATATGACATGGAACAATTGGATGGCTGAATTAAGTAAACGCAAATATGGTGTACATTTAATGAGAACTCAAGCAGCTGGAACATTTGCTCTTAATTGTGCGTATTTTGGTATACCGTGTATAGGGTATCAAGGATTGGATACTCAAGAGATATGTCACCCGTTAACTACAGTAAAGGTAGGTGATTTAGGTCATGCCAAAGAGTTAGCACATAAATTAAAAACAGTACCTGAATTTTATAAAATATGTTCAGAAACTGCTCAGAAACGATATAATAATGAATATAGAGAAGAGGTATGGTTGGAAAGATTCAAGTCACTGATATAGATTTTGAGCAATTAACTTGCGTAAAAAATAAATTGCATAGAGTAGTAGATGGTGTAAACCATGGTCGAGCAATATACCACGATTCAGGTAATAGATTATACTACAAGATATTTCATGCTGAATACTGTCGTGTTAACAATTTTCGAAAAGCTATTGAGTCTAATTTCTTCGATGGATTAGCACCAGCTCTTACAAACTTAATTATTGATGATGTTGATAATATAATTGGGTATGTTACTAAAGAAGGTCCATTATTATCTGCAAATGAGTTTGATATTCATTTGATTCCTCAAGATTTTTTTCGTATATTAAAGAATAGAATTAAAGAGAGTGGTATGTTCTTTTATGATCTAGTACCACATAACATAATTCTTGTAGATGGTAAACTTAGTCTTATTGATTTAGAAAGTGTTTATGATTTAGATGAGTATCATAAACTCCATGAACATAATGCTAAAGTTAAACCAGCTGAGTTAGGTGAGTATATTAATGAATTAAGGAGTTCAATATCAATGAAAATAAGTTTAATACAGCCAGGTAGAAATAATCTTAAGTACCTTAAATGGTCTTATGATTCAATAAGAAAAAATCAAGGTAATCATACTGTAGAAATTTGTGTAGCAGATGACTTCTCAAACGATGGTACTTGGGAGTGGTGCAACGAGATGATGGAGCATGATCCTAATTTTAAGGCAATTAGAAATGCAGGGCCAACTAGATTAGGTCATACTATATTATATGATAGGTTAGTTAATGAAGTAGCTAGTCATGATATTTGTATGATATATCATGCTGATATGTATCTATGCCCGAATGCATTAGATCATATAAAGGAGTTGATTAGACCTAAGAGAATCGTATCTCTCACAAGAATAGAACCACCATTACATCCAGATGGACCTGAGAAGATATTATTAGACTGTGGTATTGAACCTGAAGAGTTTGATGAAGACATGTTGCTTACTCAAGTAGAAAGATTAAAAACAAGAGGCAAAACAACTGAGGGAATATTTGCACCTTGGGCATTTTATAAATCTGACTTTCAAGAAATAGGAGGACATGATTCTTTGTTTGCTCCTCAATCAAAAGAAGACTCAGATATATTTAATAGATTTCAGCTTAATGGAGTTAAGTTTGTACAAACTTGGGAAGGTTTTGTTTACCATATGACATGTAGAGGTTCAAGGTTTGCAGATGGTGCAAAGAGAAATCCTGATGGTAAAGTCTTTATGAAGAATAGAGAAACAGATGAATGGTTGACGCAAAATAAAAAAGCGACACGAGAGTTTATTAGAAAATGGGGCCATCTATGTAATCATGATATATTTCTTAAACCAATTGTTCCTCCTAAATATGATATAGGATTTGTGATTACAAATGCTAATTTGCAACTAATAGAGGTTTTAGAACCGTGGTGTAGTACAATTTACTGTGATGAACAATTTAATATAGGAAGGTATGCAGATTATGTTGAGATGGAAGATACATCATTTGATTTATATGAAAAGTTTAAGCCATTGGACAATGAAAAACAAAATGAAATTCTAATTCAAATAGATGGTAATAAATTCTCACAACAAGACTGGAACTACATACAACAAATATCTGAAATAATTCAAGATAGTGGTGAAAAGGCATTCCATGGTGAAATTGGAAATTTAATAATTGATATAATAGAAATGAATACATACGAAAAGGAGTTGATAATATGCGAATAATAGTAACAGGAGGTGCAGGATTTGTAGGCACAAATTTAGTAAAAAGGTTGATGGTAGAGGGTCATGAGGTAACATCTTTAGATAATTATTCAACAGGTAAAAAAGAAAACGAACAACAAGGATGTAAATATATTACTGGTGATATTACTGATAAAACTTTAATGTTTGAACAATATGATGTAATATTTCACATAGCAGCTTTAGCTAGAATACAACCATCTTTAAAAGATCCTAATGCTTGTATTGAAGCAAATGTAAATGGTACATTAAACATTTTAAATATAGCTCGTAAATATAATACTCCTGTTATTTATGCTGGATCTAGCTCTATGCATCACGGGTTATATAAAAGTCCATATGCTTGGTCAAAATATGCTGGTGAACAATTATGTGAATTATTCTCTACAACTTTCGGGTTAAATACTACAATATGTCGTTTCTATAATGTATACGGACCTCACCAATTAGAAGAAGGTGATTATTCAACTGTATTAGGTATATTTGAAAGACAGTACAGAAATAATGAACCATTAACTATTACAGCTGATGGTGAGCAACGCCGTGATTTTACACATGTTAATGACATAGTTGATGGGTTGTATAAATGTATTGGTAGAGAATCGAATGCTGATATATTTGAGTTAGGAAGTGGTAGAAATTACTCTATTAATGAAGTTGCTGATCTATTTAATACGGAAACAAAATATATTCCTGCAAGGAAAGGAGAATACCCATATACATTATGTGATTATTCTTATGCACAAGATGAGTTAGGTTGGAAACCAAAAGAAGATCTTCAAGTATATATTAATAACTTTTTAGAAAATAATTTATAATATGCAGTGTTTACTAGATATAACTGATAAAATATACTGTATAAATCTAGATAGGAGAACTGATAGATGGCAGAGTGTGATAGAAGAGTTTACTAAGATTGGTTTAAAAGATAAAGTCGAGCGAGTATCTGCAGTAGAAGCTTCACCAGGAATAAAAGGATGTACTTTCTCACATTATAATATTATAAAACAAGCTAAAGAAAATAAATATAAAAGTATATTAATTTTTGAAGACGATGTTGAGTTTATACGAGTAGATGAATTTGAAGCTACTATTAGTAATGCTTTATTACAATTACAAAATTTAGGTATAGATTATGATATGTTCTATCTAGGTGGTAACGTGAAGGGTACTCAAAATAAGAAAGTTAGTAATAACCTAGTAGAGTTAAATAATGTTAAAACTACCCATGCGTATATAGTTACAGAAAAAATGTATGATATTATTTTAAATATTTTTGACTCTAGAGGTATACATGAATCTCCAAGCTGGGATGGTGGTGACCTTAATCGTCTTAATATTGATTTTAGATATGCTACTGATATAGCTCCTCACTATAATGTGTATGGAGTTTGGCCTATGCTAGCTAAACAAGCTGCAGGTATAAGTGATCTTGATGGTAATTTTCATGAATATAAGTTAGATGAGAAGTGGGAAAAATTAACATATGGTAACTAGTATTTTACGAGGTGGATTAGGCAATTATATGTTTCAGATAGGAGCAGCAGTTACATTAGCTGTTAAGTATAATGATACTGCTGTATTCGATTTTAATTATACTAAACAAGTACATAACAATATAAAAACATATAAGCAAAATTTATTTCGTAAATTAGATGACTCACTTAAGGTAAGTAAAATTAACATATATAATGAGCCGCAATTTGAATTTTCTGTAATACCATATAAAAAAGATATAGTATTAAGTGGTAATTTTCAATCTGAAAAATATTTAGATAGAGATTTAATTCTAAATCTATTTGCACTAGATAGTATAAGTAAAAATTATATTGCTGGAAAGTATGGTACAGATTTTAATAATTGTACCTCTATACATGTTAGAAGAGGTGATTATCTATTAAAACAAGATCGTCATCCAGTATTAGGTATGGAGTATTATAATTCAGCTATTGAGCAGTTTGATAATTGTAAAAAATTTATTATATTTAGTGATGATATAGTGTGGTGTAAAGCTAATTTTATAGGTGATAATTTTGTATTTGTTGAAGACGAAGAGGATTATATAGATCTTTGGCTGATGTCTCTTTGTAATAATAATATAATTGCTAATTCATCGTTTAGCTGGTGGGGTGCTTGGCTTAATACTAGTATAGATAAAAAAATTATAAGTCCTAAACATACAAATTGGTTTGGTAAAAATAAAAAATTAAATACACAGGATCTAATTCCTGAATTATGGGATCAAATATGAATAAAGTTATAGCAATGATACCTGCTAGAATGGGTAGTAAGAGAATAAAAAATAAAAATTTAAGATTACTCGGTAATAAGCCATTAATTGCTTATGCTATTGAGGCTGCAATTGCATCAAAAGTTTTCGATGAAATTTATATAAATTCAGAATCTGATATATTTAAAGAGATTGCTGATAAATATAATATTAAGTTTTATAAACGTCCAGAGCATCTAGCATCAGATGATGCTACTAACGATCATTTTACTTTAGATTTTATGAATAATATTGAAGGTGATAAGTTAATTCAGATATTAGCTACTTCACCTTTTATTACTCCTAGACAGATAGTTGAGTTTACTGAAGACGCTTTAAAATGTGACACATTAATTTCCTTATCTAAAGTTAAAATAGAATCTTTATATAAAAATAAGCCAATCAATTTTAATCAGAAAGAGATTACACCCCCTAGTCAACTACTTGAACCAGTTTACGCGTATGCATGCTCTTTAATGTCCTGGTCATATGATAATTACAAATTAAATATGAAAAAATATGGAGCTGGATACCACGGCGGGGATGGTGATATACAATTCTATCAACTTTCAGGGTACGCGACAGTCGATATAGATGAAGAAGATGATTTTAAATTAGCAGAAGCAATTACTCAGATAAAAGATAAAACACCACAGTATTATAAATCAGGCGATATATATGATGCTGATAGAGATAGAGTACTTTTAGAGGATGGTGTCTTTAACAATACCATGTTAGAGTATAATAAAGAAGTTGCAAATATACCATCTATTATTGAGAGCAACCCATCAGATGTAGCTTGGTCTCATACTGTAGTTAACTCTAAATCTACTTGTGCTACATTAATTGCGCAGATGGCAGGTGAGGGTAATAGATTACATTATCATAATGACTGGGATGAATGGTGGCACATTATTCAAGGTGAGTGGGAGTGGTATGTTGATGGTAGGACATTAAATGTAAAAAAAGGTGATTTAGTTTTTATTGAAAGAGGTAAGCGTCATAAGATAACAGCTATTGGAGGTCAGCAATCTATAAGGTTAGCTGTTTCTAGAGAAGATATAGATCATATATATGAAATAGACTAATATGAGTGTATTTAATATTAATATAGATTTTAATAAAAGCAAGGGTAGTTATATATTTGATAAAACTACTAATAAGCAGTACTTAGATTTTATGGGTATGTATTCCAGTTTAGCGATCGGGTACAATCATAGTATTTTTGGATCAGAGTATTTGCAAGAGATAGGGAATGCATCTAAACAAAAGATTGTGAACTGTGAAGTATTATCAGATCAATATACCTCATTCTTTACTGAGTTTAAAGAATTTACATCTACTAAGTTAGATGTTAACTACGCTTTTACATGTACAGGAGCGCTAGCTAATGAAGCAGCAATTAAAACTGCAATGTGGTATAAGACACCAAATCCAAAAGGCTATATACTTTCTATAAAAAATAGTTTTCATGGTATAAACTCAGTAGGTAATATAATTACAACTAGATTTAAAGGTATCCATGAACGGTTAGAATGTCTCCCTGGTCAAAATATGTGGCCTCAAGTAGACAATATTAATGATGCTATTAATCATATTAAAGGCAATAATCCTAATCTTCAAGGGGTTATTATAGAACCAATTCAAGCTACATTTGGAGATAATTACCTTAATATAGATGAATTAAAAATGTTAAGGCGAGTGTGTACTGAATGGGATATACCTCTCATATTTGATGAAGTTCAAACAGGCTTTGGCTCATCTGGAAAAGTCTGGTATAGTGACTTAATATCAGTATCTCCTGACATACTTGTATTTGGTAAAAAATCACAAGTTTCGGGTATAATAGTTCAAAAATCTCATTCAAAAATATTCGATTTACCTAAACGGTTATCAGTAACATTTGATGGTGATTTATTAGACATGATTAGATGTAAATATATTATAAGTGCTATTAAGCAAGATAAACTACTCGATAATTCAACTCGTATGGGAAAACTATTAGCAGAAAATATCCCTCAGAGTAATAACATTACTGATATACGTCAGACGGGAGTTTTACTAGCAATTGATTTTGTAAATAAATCATATAGAGATAGATTTGTTAAGAAATTGTATAAAAATAGTATGATGTGCAACCCTACCGGAGAGCGAACAATTCGATTAAGACCTAACCTAGCAGTAACAAAAGATGAGATAGATACAGCTTTATCTATAATACACGATTCAGTTGGTAGTTTAAAGTAAATTTCGTATATTAATATATAATAAAGAGAATAATATGAGACATATAGATTTTGAGAATATCGAAGATAAATTCGATAAAGTTTTAGCAACTAAAGAGTGGCAGCAACTGGAAAAGGATTTTTCCGATAGTAGTGATATTTACATAGTTGCTAATGGAGGGTTATGGGCAGTAGGACAACATGCAGCAGATGATTGTACGAGATTATTTGCTAAAGCAGGTATTAAAAAATCAATTAGCTCTCTAGAAAGTCAGTGCTTAATTACTAGTTTAGCTAATGATTATGGGTGGAATAATTTATTTTTAAGATGGTTAGAGCTTCAAAGAAAAACAGGAAAGATGAGCGATGACGCAATGATTTTAGGTCTATCATGCTCAGGTGGCTCTAAAAATGTTGTATCATGTTGTCATTGGGCAAAAAAGTACGGATATAAAACAGCTATGATAGCTGGACAAGATAGAGGAGTTTTAGGAGATAAAATTAACAATGTAGTTATGGATTGTAAATATTTTCATACAGTAGAAGTGCTTACATTAATTTTATTTTATGATTTAATACACGCTTGCGGTGCAGAATGTCCTACTATATCAGACGAAGTAATCCGAAAAGGTACAGCACAACCATTAGCTAGAAATCCACTTAACGGAGGTTAATATGCATAATACAGGATTTGAAGAATTTAAAAAATCTTGCAAGGTAGCTGAACGTGAAGTTATCGGACTTGATTTCGATGGTGTAATATATAAAAATTCTAAAGGATTTTTTGATGGCACTATATATGATGAACCTATAAAAGGAGCTCTAGATAGTATTAAACACTTAAATAAGATTGGATACACTCTAGTAATCTATACCTGTAAAGCTAATCCTAGTAGACCGTTAGTTAATAATAAAACAGGTATAGAGTTAGTTTGGGAGTGGTTGAAGCTTAATAACGTTTCTCAATATATTGCAGAAGTAACTTATATTAAACCTAACGCACTTTGTTATGTTGATGACAAAGGTATACAATTTAATAATTGGCAACAAACAATTAATCAAATAGAGAAGTTAGATGACACAAGAATACATTAAGAATCCTGACTTACTCAATTACACGTTAGGTGAAGATTATATAAGAGATGAGAAGCTTAACGAACTAGTTAAAGGTAAGACTATAGCAATGGTAGGTCCAGCACCTAATTTGCAAGGAAGTGCTATGGGTGAGTTTATAGACTCTCACGACTTAATTTTTAGAGTTGGTGATTCCCCTGTAGGATTTTTAGGGCAAAACGATAGATGTGTAGATTATGGATCAAGATCAGATGTGTTAGTACATAGTTTTAATGATCATGATAGACCTCAACTACAACAAGATATACAATGGCTCAGAAGTTTAAAATATTTATTGCAACCGATGGTTAGATCTTATGAGACTCCTAGACAACTAGAATGGTTTAAAATGATAGATGTACCAGTACACCATGTACCAGACCATCACATGAAAAGTGATAAACATTGGAATAAAGGTAAGCCGGGATATCTATATGATTATTTAGGATCATTACCAAATACTGGATTTATTGGAATTCTTGCTATGCTTAATTACGATATAAAATATATGTATATAACTGGGTATACATTCTATAATATGGGTAAATGGAGTAATTCAGGACCTTCTTATTTTGATAGCTGGTATGAGACGGATAAATTTAAAGCGCATGGATTAAATGAATCTCAAAAACTTCATAATCCTAATCACTATATTCAACACTTTAGAGACATATTAAAAATTGAAAAACATAGAGATAAAATTAAATTAGATACATTCCTAACGGAAAATTTTGATAAAAGTAATTCTAATGAATAGTAAGATTAAATTAAAGATAATTGACTCTGCTTTCGGGCATTGTAAATATAGTAATAACCCTTTACCTATAACATCTATATCTAAACATGTAGAATGGGATAGAAATGTTACAGATTCAGAAGATGTAGTATTCTATACTGATAAAGATATTCAGAAAGTAAATGTTACTGGTCATAAAAAGCGTATTGCCTGGTTAATAGAGCCATATATTAAACAACCTCGTCAATATGAATGGATATCTAAAAATAATAATTTGTTTGATTACGTATTAGTAAACGAAGGCTCATTACTAGATCGAGGTGAAAATTTTATATATTACCCATTTGGTGGTTGTTGGATTGAACCTGAGAATAGAAAATTTCATAATAAGACTAAAAAATTAAGTATTATTTGTTCAGCAAAGAAATCGGTACCTGATCATTATAAACGTCACGAGCTCATAGAAGCTAACTCAGATAAAATTGATGTACTAGGAAGAGGTTATAAACGAATTGCAAGTATTACAGATGGACTCAAGGATTATTACTTTCATATTGCAATGGAGAATCAGAGACGAGATTTACATTTTTCTGAAAAATTAATAAATCCTATAATGACAGGTACCATTCCTATATACTGGGGTATGCCAAGTATTGGAGATTATTTCGATCTACGAGGTATAATAGTAATGAATGATATAGAGCAGTTCAATGATATCTATAGTACACTAAATGAAGCATTATATAATAAGATGTTACCGTATGCAAAAGAAAATTTTAATTTAGCTAAACAATATATTTTATCTGAAGATTGGATGTATGAAAATATTTTTAAATCAATGGAGATTTTATAATGGATATAATATTAGTAACAGGTGGATCAGGTATGGTTGGTAAACACCTTAAAGAAATACTACCAGATGCAATATATGTTGGTAGTAAAGATTATGATTTACGTAATTGGTTAGAAGTAGAAGATTTATTTGAAAAATATACACCTACGCACGTGATACATTTAGCAGCTAAGGTAGGAGGTATTCAAGATAATATAAATAAACCGGCTGAATACTTTGATGATAATATATTAATAAATACTCATATTTTAAAAGCAAGTTATAAGCATAAAGTTAAAAAAGTTATAGGTATTTTAAGCACCTGTATATACCCTGATAAGGTAGATAAATACCCTATGAGGGAAGAGGATCTATTCTTAGGCCCTCCTACACCTACAAACTTTAGTTATGGTTACGCAAAAAGGTGTTTAGCAGTTCAGATTGATGCTTATAATACACAATATGGTACTCAATGGAACTACCTTATTCCTTGTAACTTATATAGTGAGTATGACAATTTTGAGCACGGTAAAAAGATGCACTTTGTTACAGCCTTACTTAAAAAAATTAAAAACTCTAAACATGAACTCCCCTTACTAGGTACAGGTACTCCACTTAGACAGTTTATGTATGCAGGAGATCTAGCAAGAGTCATAAAAGAAGTTATCGATAAAGATATATCAGAAAGTTTTAATATAGCATGTCCAGAGAATTATTCAATTAATGAATTAGCTGTAAAAGCATTAGGTTCTTTGGGAAAAAAATTGTATATTAAATATAATAAGCCTGAGCTAGATGGTCAATATCGAAAAGATGTTAGCTCTGATAAAATGAATAAAATTATTCCACAATTTAGTTTTACTAGATATGAGGAAGGTATAAAGAAAGTTTATGATAAAATTAGTTAATGATACTATAGATAATAAAGATATTGATACTCTAATAGAATGGTTAAAGACGTATCCACGGTTAACAAAAGGTCAGGTTACTTTAGAATTCGAAGAGAAATGGTCAAACTGGTTAGGTGTTGAGAATACTGTATTTTGTAATTCCGGTTCATCTGCAAACCTTTTAATGCTTTGGGCTTTAGTAGAGGCAGGTAGAGTGAGTAGAGATTGTAAGGTAGTTGTACCATCTGTAGCATGGGCAACAGATTTAGCACCAGTAATTCAATTAGGTATGACACCTATACTATGTGATTCTAATCTAACCGATTTATCAGTAGATCTAGACCATTTAGAGCAAATCTTTAAAGAGACAAAACCTGAAGTATTATTACTAGTATCAGTGCTAGGTCTTGTCCCTGATATGAGAAAAATATTAGATTTATGCAGTAAATATAGTGTGATCCTTTTAGAAGATACATGTGAGAGTATGGGTTCAAAGTTTGCTCACAAGAAGTTAGGATCATATGGTTTAATGAGCAGCTTTTCAACTTATTTCGGACATCATATGTCAACGATAGAAGGCGGTCTTGTCTGTACAGACGATACTGAATTATATGAAGTATTGAAGTCAATTAGAAGTCATGGGTGGGATAGAGATGCTAGTCCAGGATATAGTAAGGAATTGAGAAGTAAATGGAATACATCAGATTTCGATGCATTATATACATTCTACCATTCAGGGTTTAATTTGAGATCAACTGATCTTCAAGCTTTTATTGGATTAGGTCAAATAGATAAGTTAGATGGTATATGTAAAAAACGTAATAATAATTTTAAATTATATCAACAAGAGTTAGCTAGCATAACACCTAAAGTATCAGATCTAGGATTTACCTCAAACTTTGCATACCCTGTAATACATGAGTATAGAGATGCAATAGTTGCAAGATTGCAAAAAGAAGGTATAGAGGTACGACCTATGATTTGCGGTTCAATGGGAACTCAACCTTTTTACGTTAAGCAATATGGTAGAAAAGAATTACCTAATGTATCTCAGATAGATAAATACGGGTTCTACGTACCAAATCATCCTGGACTAACAGAAGACGATATATTTAAGATAACAAATATAATTAATAATACAGATCAAGAAACATTTATTGATCCATACTTACAAACGAGATAGATATGAAGAAAGCATTAATTACAGGAATAAATGGTCAAGATGGTTCTTATCTAGCTGAACTACTGTTAAGTAAAGGATATGAAGTGTGGGGTATACTTAAAAGAAATTCAGTAGCAGAAAATCAGACAGCTAGAATTCCTGATGATGTGTTTAATAAGATACATTTAGAGTATGCTGATATGCTAGATATGTCATCACTAATAAGAGTTTTACAGCTATGTAATCCAGATGAAGTATATAATTTAGCTGCACAATCACATGTAAGGATTAGTTTTGATATGCCGATATATACAACACATTCCATCGCTACTGGTACGTTAAATTTATTAGAAGCGATAAGGCTTACATGCTCAACAACTAAGGTATATCAAGCTAGTTCATCAGAAATGTTTGGTAATAATATTGACACAGATGGATATCAAAGAGAAACTACTCCGATGAGCCCTGTATCACCATATGGTTGCGCAAAGGTGTATGGATATAATATTTGTAAGAATTATCGAAATGCTCACAACATGTTTATCTCAAATGGTATTTTATTTAATCATGAATCACCGAGAAGAGGTACTAACTTTGTAACTAATAAAGTAGTTAAAGAAGCTGTTAAGATTAAATTAGGTCTCTCTAACAGTTTAAAGCTAGGAAATTTAGATGCAAGCAGAGATTGGGGACATGCAAAAGACTATGTGTATGCAATGTGGTTAATGTTACAGCAAGATAAATCTGATGATTATGTATGCTCTACCGGTGTGTCACATACAGTGCAGGATTTAGTAAATTATGTGTTTTCATATCTTGACTTAGACTCTAGTAAATATATACAACTAGATAAGAAATTTTTAAGAAAGGAAGAGTTAAAATTTTTAAAAGGTGATTGTACGAAAGCTAAAATAGAACTAGGATGGCAGCATAAATATACATTTGAAACAATGCTAGATGAAATGATAGAATATTGGTTAAATAAATTTAATAAAGATAATAGAATATTTGAGGAAAGAAAACGATGAATATAGGAATAATAGGTAACGGGTTTGTTGGTAACTCAATAGCGTTTGGGTTTAGTCCAACTCATGATATTAAAGTTCATGATAAAGATTTAAAAAGAAATATGAATACTTTAGAAGAAGTATTAGATAGTGACTTTGTGTTTGTAGCAGTACCTACTCCTATGAATACTGATGGTTCTATAAATTTAGATGTAGTTCATTCTGCTTTAAGTGAGATAGAAGAACATAATACTAGAGATAATATTATTATATTAAAGTCAACTATGATACCCGGTACTATGGGGCTACTCGCAGAAAAGTACCCTAAACTACATCTAGTATTTAATCCTGAATTTTTGACTGAAAGAACTGCTAAATTAGATTTTTTAACTCAAGCAAGAATAGTTTTAGGTGGCAACCCTAAATATACAGCTAAAGTTAAAACATTATTTGAAGAACGGTTCATGCATTGCTATGTAATCGAGACAAATTTTACAACAGCTGAAATGATTAAATATATGAATAATGTATTTTTTGCAACTAAAGTATCTGTTATGAATGAATTTAAACAGATATGCGATGAAGCAGGAGCTGATTGGACTACAGCTTTAAAAGGGTTTGCAGCTGATCAACGAATAGGTGATTCACATCTAAATGTTCCTGGACCTGATGGTAAGATGGGATTTGGTGGTTCCTGTTTTCCTAAAGATATAAATGCTTTTATTGATTTTGCTAGCCAATTAAATATAGAAGTTCATACAATCAAAGGAGCATGGACCACAAATTTAGAGGTAAGACCTGAAAGAGATTGGGAAAAGTTGAAAGGAAGAGCGATAGTTGATAAGCAACCTTCTCAAATAGAGATTAATTTTAATAACACCTCTTTAATAAATGCTTAATGGATTATTATTTAATACATAAAAGTCAACCATCAGAATACCTTCTTATTGGTACAGATAGTTTAGGTTCCTTCTGGCCTGATCAGGGATTACGAGCTCTTATGAATATTGTAGAGAATACTCCTGAAGCTTTAACAGAGGTAGAGATTAAAACTAGTGGTAATGAAGTAATAGATGTTGTAGAGTTTCTAGACAGAATTAAAAAATTGCGAGTTAGAGCAAATGGATAGAGTTAAAAAAGCAAGAGTATTAGAAACACATGCTACTTCACAGGGTACATTATATAAGGACTCTATAGTTCGAGTTGAGAATGTAAATCAATCTACAGTAAGGGTTAGAGATGATATAGGCAAGATATACTATTTAGATATTAACGATATTGTATATATAAAGTTTTAATTTCTACTGGTTAATCATAGTTCTCGATATTTATTTATGATAAACTATACAATCTAGGGGAAAATTATGGACATTAAAAAGCAATATCTTGAGAATGAAGAATTCTATCATGAAATTGTAACTAAAAAAACAATTTATCTACACCATACAGCTGGGTCTCATAGACCAGATTGGGTAATAGCATCATGGGAGCGTGATAAAACAGGATCAGGTGGTGTACGTCACATTGCAACTGCATATGTTATAGGTGGTAAATCTACTCGAGACGGAAATACAGACTTTGATGGTGTTATTATAGAATGTCATCCACCAGAGAAATGGGCTCATCATTTAGGTATAAAAGCTAATAATAATAAGCGATTAAATCAAGAAAGTATTGGGTTAGAGATTTGTAATTATGGTCCTTTAACTAAAAAAGGTGATGAGTATTTTAATTATGTAAATGGTAAAGTTCCTGTTGAAGATGTGGTTGATTTAGGCTATGACTTTAGAGGGTTTAGATATTACCATGCTTACACACCAGCACAGATACAAGCTACTAAAGACCTTATTAATAAATTAGGTAAAGATTATGATATAGATGTATCTAAAGGTATGCAAAGAGTATTAAATGGTAGTAAAAGCTTTTTTCGAGCAGAACCATTTCCAGAAGATACATTAACTCAGCAAATATGGCTTAATGAACATGGATATATTGGTAGGAATGGTAAATCTTTAACAGAAGATGGTTTAGCAGGAGGTAGTACTAGTAATACAAATTATGCTATTGATTCTTATAAACAGGATCTGCAAGGGAAAGCATTCGAATTAAATAAACAAGCACTAGCAGGTGCAGAAGGTGTATGGACACACACTAACGTGCGTTCTGATAAATTTGATTTATCACCTCAACCTGCAATAATAGAAATGATAAAATCATTATAGGAGAACAAATTATGGCAAGAAAAGATATATCAGCAACAATTAACGTTTACGGAAACTATGGTAGCGGTGATGTAAGTAGTAGTTTACGAAATCACCCATATAATGTTGTAGGTAGAGGTAGAGAAAGCAATACTATCAAATTAGGATCAGCTTTTACACAAGCTTTTGATATAGCTGATGGTATAAATGACTTTACAGGCTCAAGAGCTGGTGTTTGTGGTGTAAATGTATTAACTCATGGTGATGCAGTACTACATTTAACAGGTGGTGGAACTGTAGCTGCTGCTGAGCTTGAATCAGATAATGGTGTTATAGTACCTATAGCTATAAAACAAGTAACCGCAGCTGATTCTGCAGCAATAACAGTTTACAGGTAGTGGGTATAATAAATGATTAAATTAAAAGATATACTATCAGAATCTACTAATATAGATCTTCACAAGATTATTACTGCAAAGGATACCCCATCCTTTATGACTGAAGAGGAGTGGGCAGGTAAGTGGAGTACGATAAAAGAAGCTTCTAATATTGATGAAACTATTTTAGGTGAACTAGCTGAATCTACTGCTATAAATGAAGCTTTATTGGAAGGTCCTGATCACGAATTATTTAAAAATCGAGTATATCAAGGTGTGATGCGTAAAGCAATACTAAAATTTGTAATGACATTAACACCAAATTCACGTCCAACCAAAATTTTACAAAAATATTTCGAAACCGGTAAAATTTCACCTAGAGAAGTAAGTCAAATAATGTTTCAATGGGGAAAATATGTAAAAGCTACTGCAACTGGAGCTACAGCAATACTGTATGGGTTGCTTTATAAAATGGGTATTTTTAAAGGTGCACATGTACTTGCAATGCCAATATTTCAATCAATTATACGCTTTGCACTTCACATGGGTATGACAGCTATATTACCAAACAGTATAGCAGGTCAGAATTTTTATAATAAAAGGTTGTCAAAAGCTGGCAAATATCTTGAAAAGAAAAAATCGGATTCTGATAAAGAAAAAAAATCAATTGATTTTTTAAATAAACGTATTAAGCAGATAAACAGTAAACCTGGTTTATTTAAGTAACAGTAAAGGGTAATATGAAACTTCAAGAAGCAAGTCCAGGATTATGGGCAAACATAAGAGCTAAAAGAGCACGAGGTGAAAAGCCTGCTCATAAAAACTCTAAAGCACACAAAGATGCAGTTAAAGCTGGTGAAAAAATTAATGCTGAAGAAGAAGTAGATGAAGGTCTTTGGGCTAATATAAATGCTAAAAAGAAGCGAGGTGGTAAGTCAGCACGTAAAGGTTCCAAAGCATATAAATCTGCAGTCAAAGCTGGTAACAAATTAAAAGATAGTGTTATATATCGTAACGAAGCTCTTCGATTAGAGATAGTCGAATCAGAAGAACCAATACTATTTCAAGAAGCAGAATATCAAGGTCGTACAGTCAAGTTAAATAAACCTACTCGAGGTGACTCTAAAAAATTTAAAGTATACGTCAACACAGGTAAAAAGAATGCTGATGGTACTATTAAAGTAAAGAAGGTTAATTTTGGTCATGGTGGAACATCTGCTAAAAAAGCAGGTGAGAAGACTATGAGTATCAGAAAATCTAACCCAAAAGCAAGATCATCATTTCGAGCTAGACATAACTGTGATACCCCAGGACCTAAAACAAAAGCTAGGTACTGGAGTTGCAGAAAGTGGTAATCAAACTCAAAGACTTATTAACAGAGAAGTATGGTACTTACGCAAATAATGCTCATAACAAAGCATTAAAGCGTGTTGGTAAGAACTATGGATCAACTCAAAAAACATCTTCTCCTAAAGTCAAGATGCCTAAAATTGAGATACCTAAATTTGAACTTCCAAAATCATCTCCAGCACATCCAGATTATAAAGAATATAAAAAAAAGCAAGCTGCTAAAGAAAAACAAATAAAAGCTAAATATAAAGGTATAGATAGAAAGCCTAATATCGAGGGTGGGGTAGATGTTATTAAAGGTGGTAAAGATTTAGAACATTTTCTAAATGATTTCAAACACAAAGCAGATAAAGTAGATAGAATAGATCATGAAGATTTTGTAAAAGATCAGTTCAATAAAAACAAAACTGCACTCCCGCAAGCACAGCAGCGACAGCTTGAAGATGATATAGAGAGTTGGAAGAGGGTAGGAGGTTATGAAGCTATTAAACGAGCTCAAAGGAACTCTCCACGGATACTAAAGTCTATAGAAGATAGAAATCGAAGAATAAGTGATATATCTCATAAAACAGTTACAAAGGTTAAACAACCAATTGAGCGTGGTATCATGATACCTAATAAAGATGTAGATAAATTTTTAGAAAGATTTAAGATAGGTGAGATGGTTGATATACCAGACGAGAGTGGTCATGGATCAAGTGGGTTTAGTATATCAGGTCAAACAGCTAGAAGCTTTTCAGGTTATGAATATACTGATGAAGGATCAATGGCCGAAGACGCTTCCATTATAATGAGAATATCACCTAATAAAAATGGTGAGTTGAGAGGATTGTATGTTGATGGTCAAGAGCAATCTGACGGTAGTAGTTGGAGTGAAGGAGAAATAACGCGAAGTTCTAGTTCAAAATCAAAATGTGTTAGTATTAAAAAGGTAAGATATCCAAGTGGTAAGATGGTTTATGTTATTGATATGCAAGAGCCGGATGATCTAACAACTGAATCATTACAGAACGAAGCTACTGAAACAACAGATGAGTTATCTAGAAAATATCTTGAAGGCCCATTAAATCCAAAACCAAGAAAATCAGTTAAAGAAGGTATGATTAAATTAAAAGACTTATTACTAGAAGGTTTTAACCGAAAAGAAATGCAAGCTACTGTTGATAGAGTATATCCACAAATAGCTAAAAACTTAGGGAGAGCTAAAAGAGGTACTCCAAAAGTAGAATTCCATTCAAATATATATGTCAGACTATCTGGTGACCCAGAAGCACAAGGTGAAGCTAATCCATACGCAGAATATGATTGGGATAAAAATAAAATATATCTCTACACACCTAAGATGGTTAATGAAGAACAAATTATTAAAGCTCTATTACATGAATACACGCACGCAACTCAAGACAGAAAAAAAATGGAAAAGTATCGTGAACTAGGATACGCAAAAAATCCTTACGAAAAAGCAGCTACTCGTGCAGAAAAAAACTGGAGAAAGTATATATGATAAAATTAAAAAACATGCTAAATGAATCAAGCAGAGACCCAGCTTCTATTAAAAAGGAATACAAAGAACTTAAAAAACAATCTATAGGTTATCTACGCAAGGAATGGAGTAGAATAAATAAGGTAGGTAATCCTAATAGTTTAGATAAAGAAGGTCTAGTATCGGATATAATAAGAGCTTATCACGGTAATAAGTATGTAGATAAAGCTTTCGAAGGCAAAATAAGCGAAGCTCTTAAAAAGGATGGACATTTATACAATGCAGAAGAAGTAGGTCAAACTTCAGGTACTGATCGAGGAGGTATTG
>TARA_R110002072_G_scaffold182067_5_pt1 | contig 26558 bp, 20 predicted proteins | sample TARA_R110002072 | Tara Oceans TARA_R110002072 (sample SAMEA4397118) | marine metagenome | biome: Polar Biome; feature: [SRF] surface water layer (ENVO:00010504); material: water (ENVO:00002006), including particulate matter (ENVO:01000060) such as... | depth 5 m | reverse complement strand
ATTTTTGGAAGTGGAATGGCAGCTGTCAGCACTTCTCTCCTCGCCTTTTTAAAGCAAGGAGACCACGTCTTACTTCAGAAAACACTCTATGGAGGCACCTTCAATTTGGTGACTGAAGAGTTTGATAAATTTGGAATTCAATATTCATTTACAGACAATTTAACTGAAAAAGCTTTCGCCGAAAAAGTACAATCAAATACCAAAGTCATTTACATAGAAACCCCATCAAACCCTTTAATGACCATTACTGATATTGAAATGGTAGCCCAGCTGGCTAAAAAGCACGGGATTGTCACCATGATTGATAATACCTTTGCCTCGCCTGTCAATCAAAACCCAATCGACTTTGGAATCGATATTGTGATTCACAGTGCCACAAAATATATGGGAGGACACAGCGATATTCTTGCCGGGGCAGTGGCGGCTTCTCAGGAACATATTGAACGCATTTTTCACATGGGTAAAAATCTTGGAGGAAACTTGAGCGATTATACCGTTTGGCTTTTGGAACGAAGTATAAAGACAATGGGAATTCGCGTGAAAGCCCAAAACCGAAATGCCAAACGTTTGGCAAAATTTCTAAACAATCATCCAGACATTGCAAAAGTCTATTACCCGGGATTAAAATCCCATTCCGATTATGAAATTGCAAAAAAGCAAATGAAGGGTTATGGCGGCATGCTTTCCTTTGAGCTTATAGAATCCATTAATGCAAGAGAATTTATAAAGAAACTCCAACTCATCAAATCCTCAATGAGTTTGGCAGGTGTTGAATCCACAATACTATTACCCAGTGAAACGTCACACGCATTATTAAATGAAGAAGAGCGCATTGCACAAGGCATCTCAGAAAACTTATTGCGTTTTTCAGTTGGAATTGAAGAGAAAAAAGATTTAATTGCAGATATAGAACAGGCGTTGGAGGCTTGTAAGTAAGACTGCAAGACGTAGGACTTATGACGTAGGACTAAAATTAAATGGCTGAAAAAGGCAGTTTGGAATGATAGATTTGAAATGGCCTATTTGAGATAATAAAATTAAAACAATTAACGAGATAACCGCCCCTACCTATCGGCAGGCAGGTTTGCAGGTATTAGAAATATGAAATTAGATATACTAGCCATAGGTGCACATCCTGACGATGTGGAATTGGGTTGCGGGGCTACACTTGCCAAAGAAATCGCCGCCGGAAAAAAAGTGGGGATTTTAGATTTGACCCGAGGTGAGTTGGGAACCAGAGGCACTGCTGAAATTAGAGATACTGAAGCTGCAAAAGCTGCAGAAATACTTGGAGTTACCTTTAGAAAAAACCTCGAATTTGCTGATGGTTTTTTTGTTAATAATACTGCCTCCCAGCTTGAAGTCATTAAAATACTGAGAAAATTCAGACCAGAAATTGTATTTTGCAATGCAACAGATGACAGGCATATTGACCATCCTAAAGGAAGCCAGCTCGTTAGTGATGCTTGTTTTTTAAGTGGTTTGAGAAAGATTGAAACCATTTTTGAAGGTAATAAACAAAAAGCCTGGCGACCCATAGCTGTATATCACTATATCCAGTGGAAAAACACAACACCCCATTTTGTTGTGGATGTTACCGGTTTTATGGAAAAGAAAATGGAAGCAGTCATGGCTTATGAAAGCCAGTTTTTTGATCCAAAAACAAATGAACCTGAAACTCCCATTAGCAGTTCCAACTTTAAGGACAGCATCACATACAGAGCGAGAGATTTAGGACGATTAGCAGGTGTGGAATTTGCCGAAGGTTTTACAGTAGAACGCACAATAACAGTCAATTCTATTTTTGATATAAAATAAACATGAATTTGTTTTGAAAATGACCGCAAATTAAATTAAATTTGCGTCCGCTTTTGAAAACTCTTCATTAGCTTTTAAAATGGTGGTTGTAGCTCAGTTGGTTAGAGCGCTAGATTGTGGTTCTAGAGGTCGCCGGTTCGAGACCGGTCTTCCACCCAAAACCAGAGCCTCTGTATTTGCAGAGGCTTTTTTTGTGGCTAAAAATTTAAAAAAATGATTGAGGTCGAGAAGTTTATCCCGATGAGTAAAGCGATATCGGGAAGACCGGTCTTCCACCCAGAATATAAGTCTCTGTGAAAGCAGGGACTTTTTTTGTTAGTCCATTTTACAAATAACATTTTGTATATTTAGACTGCCGAAAAACCAACCTGATGAAATTTGTATTCAAATTAATTATTCTTTTTATTTTTTTTGTGTCCAGTGCCCAAGAGATTGAACTTTACCAACAATTCAATGGCAGGTATGATTATCTTGCAATTGGAAATACGATGAACACAGCTGAGAATGGTTCCGGAGCTCCATGTGAAATCTTAACCAGTTCCTCTGCAAATCTAGAGCTTCAGCCTGGTCAAAGTGTTGTTGCTGCTTATCTTTATTGGGCCGGTTCAGGAGATGGAGACTTTGAAGTGGCACTCAATGGAACTCCCATTACTGCTGAACGAACTTTTGCAGATCAAATAGATGAAGAAAGAGTTTTTTTTGCTGCATTTTCAGATGTTACAACCCTTGTTCAAAATACCGGAAATGCAACTTACACCCTTTCTGAATTGGATTTGACAGAAGTTATTGCTCCTTATTGCCCTACCGGGACCAATTTTGCAGGTTGGTCTATCGTGGTGGTATATGAAGATCCCGGTTTGCCGCTAAATCAACTTAATGTGTATGATGGTCTTGAAAGTGTTTCAACATTTAATAATTTACTAAGCTTTCAATTGGACAATCTTAATGTAATCGACAATCAGGGAGCCAAAATCGGGTTTCTTGCCTGGGAAGGTGATTCTTCTATTGCTGTAGATGAAACCTTGCAGGTGAATGGAAATATTATAAGTAATCCACCTTTCAATCCTGCAAACAACGCCTTTAACAGCACAAACAGTTTTACCAACAGTGATGAATTATGGAACATGGATATTGATTTTTATGATATTCAAAACAACATTCAGATTGGAGACACACAGGCGACAATTACACTTACCTCGGGTCAGGATTTTGTGATGATTAACAACATTATTACAGTACTAAACAGTCAATTGCCCGATGCAACTATTGAAATTGATAACCTCATAGCCGGAGAAGAATGTGGCAGTCGCGAGGTCTTTTTGGAATTTACAGTTTATAACACAAACAGTACAGACATACTCCCCGCAAATACGCCCATTGCTTTTTATGCAAATAATACATTGGTAGAGACAACAGCAACCCTAAACGAGATTCCCATCGATGGCTCAGAATCACAAGAAATCACTTTAATCATCCCACTATCTATCCCTGAAGAATTTACTTTGAAAGTTGTTGTTGATGACCTTGGAAATGGCAGTGGAGTGGTTACAGAAATTGATGAAACAAATAATGAAGACAGTACAGATATCATCCTACTTATTTTTCCTGAAATAACCGGACTCATTGATTTGGAACAATGTGACGCTGTGGGAATTGAAACCTTTGATTTAACACAGTCAACACAACAAATAGACCCTGTGAATGCCATTAGCTTTCATATTACTGAAGAGGATGCTGAAAACAATGAAAACCCCATTGAAAACCCAGAAAACTATGTCAATATTCAAAATCCGCAAACAATTTATGTGAGAGTTGATAATGGTTCTTGCTTTTTAGTAGATAGTTTTTTAATTGAAGTTATTAGTTGTCCGCTCCCTGATGCAACAATTGCTTTGAATAACGATTTAAATGCATGCAGACAACGGGATTTGACTGTAAATTACACAGTCGCAAATACTCTGGGAACATTACCATTACCTGCTCAAACACCCATCGCATTTTATATTGATGAAGTGTTGTATGCTACAGATGCGACACCCATTCAGATTCCTGCGGGAGGTCAAATTCAAATGACAACAACAATCTTACTTTCAGATAATGTGCCCGATTTTTTTGGACTTAAACTAAGTGTAGATGACATTGGTGATGGCACCGGTATTGTTGAGGAACTGGACGAAACAAACAATATTTATCTCACTACAATAAACTTTGAAAGTATTCCTGATTTACCCCCGCTACCTGATATGGAATTGTGTAATGAAGGATTTGGATTTGCTGTTTTTGATTTAACGCTTCAATATGAATTCATAAATGAAGAGGGTGATGACGAGGTTAACTTTTACACTTCCTTTGAGGATGCTCTGAATACTGTCAATCCCATTTATTTTCCTTCAGACTATCAAAGTTTGGGAAATCCTCAGGTGATTTATGTGCGTCTTGATACTGAAATTTGCTTTACCATCTCTTCGTTTAAAATAAGCACAACAGATTGCCCTCCCTGGATTCCTGAAGGTTTTTCTCCAAACAACGATGGGATCAATGACTTTTTTGAAATCTCAGGCTTACTTAATATTTTTCCGGAACATGAACTCCTCATTTATTCCCGGAAAGGAAATCTGATTTTTAGAGGAAATAATGATATTGGATTTTGGGATGGAACTGCCAATGAGGGTTTACTTTATGACGGCCCGGTACCTTCCGGTCTTTATTATTATGTTTTAAACCTCAATCATCCTGATTTTAAACCCTTTATTGGTTGGGTTTATTTAAATAAATAAAATAGGCATTGGTCATTTATATTCCCAAATTTAATGCATAAATTCAAGCATTTAAAAGCCTAAATTAATTTAATAATTACTCCCTTGATAATGAATAACTTAATTATTTACGATAAAAATACACTTGAAAAATATATCAACAAAAGAGACCGGGAAGTTAAGTTTGGTGAGTCTGTATTGACCATTCAGGAACTGGACGAACTAAAAACCACTCCGGCAAAATATGTTTTATTAGGCATTCCTGAGGACATTGGTGTACTGGCAAATTCAGGTGTTGCGGGAACTAAAAACGCCTGGGTTGCCTGCCTAAAAGGGCTTTTAAATATGCAAGCCAATCACTTTACAACCCCTGAAAATTTAATTATTCTAGGCGAAATTGATTGTGCCACACAATTACAAGCAGCTGTTACACTTGATAAAGAAGATGCTCACTATTTTGAAGAACTGGGAACCATAGTATCTCAAATAGACACAAAAGTAGCAACAGTTGTTGAGCACATTGTGAAGGCAGGAAAAGTTCCTGTAATCATTGGTGGTGGTCATAACAATAGTTATGGAAATATTAAGGGCTCTTCCTTTGCTCTTCAAAAACCCATTAGTGTCATTAATTTTGATGCCCATGCCGATTTTAGACCTCTGGAACATCGCCACAGCGGAAACGGTTTTTCTTATGCTTATGAAGAAGGTTTTCTCAATCATTATTTCGTTTTTGGACTTCAAAAAAACTACAATTCGCAGGCTGTTTTTGATGTGCTTCATAAAAACAAAGAAACCATCTCATACAATTTGTTTGAACATATTGCAACCCAACGCACTAAAGCTTTTGGGCAAGCAATGAAAGAAGCAGAGTCTTTTACAATGCCTGGTGAAAAGTTTGGATTGGAATTGGATTTAGACAGCATTCAAAATATACCAAGCAGTGCAAAAACTCCAAGTGGTTTTTTAGTTAATGATGCCCGTCGTTTTATAAGCTATTTTTCTAAAAATAACAATGTTGCTTATTTACATCTTTGTGAGGCAGCCCCAATTCCCGGCACTGACGAAGAAAAACAGGTGGGCAAATTATTAGCTTATCTTATCATTGATTTTATAAGTTAGTTAACACTTCATTTTTCTAACTTATTGTATTTTAACAGTTCAAACCAATATTTGATACATATGAAACTGAAAAACCTTTTTTTAGCTTTTTTAATAATTTCAGCTTTTGGCTGTAAAAACACTAAAGAAAAATCACCGGAAACTGAAGAAATTACGACAGTTTCACAATTAGCACCTTCTATAGACATTCAACCCATTTCCCACGCGACTATGGTTCTGGATTGGGAAGGCACAATCCTGTACTTTGACCCGGTGGGTGGTGAGGAAGCTTTCGCCGGAAAAAAAGATGCAAACATCATATTTGTAACAGATATTCATGGTGACCACCTGAATTTGGAAACACTGGTAGCAGTTTCAAAAGAAAATTCACAAATCATTGCTCCCAAGGCAGTGATAGACCAACTACCAGAAAATCTAAAAAAGCGAGTGACTCAACTCGACAATGACCAAACTATTGAAAAAGATGGCTTTACCATAACAGGGATTCCAATGTATAATCTTCGGGAAGAGGCCTTGCAGTTTCATGAAAAGGGACGTGGAAATGGGTATCTTATTGAAAAAGATGATTACAGAGTCTATATTTCGGGTGATACGGAAGACATCCCTGAAATGCGTAATCTTAAAAACATCGATCTCGCCTTTGTTTGTATGAACTTACCGTTTACAATGACCGTGGAAAGTGCCGCATCTGCCGTGGCCGATTTTAAACCCACCACAGTAATCCCTTACCATTACCGAGGTAGAGAAGGATTTGCAAATGTGGATGCTTTTGAAAAAATGGTCAATGAACTGGCTCCCGAAGTCAACGTAAAACGAATTGATTTCTATCCTGAGAATTAAATAGCAATAAAAAAGCAAATGAGATTTCATACCCGAAAATGGATCAAACCCCAAGACCTCAACCCCAATGGAACTCTTTTTGGTGGTCGCCTGCTGGAATGGATAGATGAAGAAGCCGCACTTTATGCTATTATTCAACTTGAAAACCCCAAAACCGTAACCAAATTTATGAGCGAAATTGATTTTAAAAGCTCAGCGGCTCCAGGCGATATTGTTGAGATTGGATTGGATGTAGTTGCCTTTGGTAAAGCTTCACTCACTTTATGCTGTGAAGTAAGAAATAAAATGACACGAGAAACCATCATTACCATCGATAAAATTGTGATGGTGGGGCTGGATGAACGTGGAAAACCAAAACCTCACGGTAAAACTGAAATCGAATTTGTTAAGAATCGGTTGAAATAAAAAAAAGCCCTGACGAACAGGACTTTTTTTACGCATTTTCAAATTTTTACTTTTCAACTTTAAACCCTTTGCGTTTTGCAATATCTTGAATAGAAGAAACAATAGCATTTCCCAAATCATCCTGAGTTCCTTCTTTAGCTTGTTCCTTTTCAATAAAAGCCTGCCGCTTTTTGGCTAATTCGGCGATTTCCTTTTGAATTTGCTCACGCTCTTTGGCTTTAGCGTTAATGTAAGCCTCCATTTGCGCTTTTGATTTTCCTTTGAGTTCCTCGGGCAGTTCATCTTCTTTGATTTCTGATAGTGCTTTAGGATCTGTATTTACCCTGTCCACTAAGTCCCAACTTTCATTGCGATACACTGCTCCTGCTTTAGCTACCGTGCGTTCGGCATAATTGGCTGTTGAAATCCCTTCTGCAGCAGCATCCTGCTGAACTTGAGATGCTTTTTTAGCTCTTCCGGCACTGCCATACCCAATGTAAGTAGCATTCAATCGCTGGTTGCAAACCGTGATTTGATCATCATATGGTGTGATGATATATCGCACTCTGGCGTCAGAATCAATATGAAAGTATTTTCCATTCCCTATATCTGCACCATCTTTCCAATGGGTGCGGATACCCTCCTGATTGTTTCCACAAAAAATGGTGTTTATAAAAACCCCCTTCTTTACAGCATCTGCGATGGCTTCTTTGTAATTGACACTTCCTTGATCAAAGGGTTCATTGCCGGCAATGTAAATGAGTTTCATCGCATTTTTATCAGCATTCCAGTCGAGTTTTTTTGTCGCATCTTTGATCACTGCACCACAATATTCAGACCCCCCATTGGTGCGCAAGGCAAACAAGTGTTCAGAAATCAAATCCAAATCGTTAGTGAGTCCCACTACCTGACGAATGTAATCTGACTCCTGAGACAAACCGGAATTGCCATATTCATACAACGAAATTTCAATTTCCGGTGCTTTACCATTGTAGCGTAAAGTAGTCATCGTGTTCACAATAGTCCACAAGCGCGCTTTTGCCTGATTGATTAAACCATCCATACTGTTTGAGGTATCCAGCAATAGAGCTACTTGAATGCTTCCGCCAGAAGCGAGTTCATCAGATATTAAATCTGAAAGTTCATTTGAGGTTTTCGCTTGCACGAAAAAAATTCCGAAAAGGATAACAACCGTGCTTAAAATTAATTTTTTCATAAGGTGTGTTTTTAAAGATTTTGAGTAAAAGTAGCAGCTTGAATTCCTCAAAACCCAAAGACATGGTGAAATGGCTATTTGACTTGGTGAATCCCGTTTTTTAAAACGTTTTTATTTCTTTACTTTACATTATTATTTCAAAACCCAATGAAACGGATTGTTTGCCTATTATTCTTTTTGACCCTTACCCCTTACGTGCTGTTGGGGCAGGATACTATCATACCCAATAAAAGTGCTTCCTCCTTAAACAAGAAAGCTAAAAAAGTAGAAAAATCCTTAACTGAAAACGATCCTGAAGCACTGGCAAAAAGCTATGAAGAATTGGCTAACGGCCTCATAGAAAATGGAGATTTTGCCCGCGCAGAGCCTTATATTAACAATGCTCTTGAACTCTATAAAAAGCAAAAAAACACGGAGAAAGTTGTTCAACTCACCCGCCGTTTGGCACAAGTACAGGAAAACCAGCAGAAGTATAAGGAAGCGATTACCAATTTTAGAGAGGCGGGCAATCGTGCAGAAGGTGCATCCTCTTCTCAAATGAATTTTAATGATGCCAACAGGGTAAGTCAACGTGCAAACCCGGCGGCACAAATGGATTATATTGATGCCAATCTTGAACTTGCAGAGGAGGATGGAGAAAGCGATGAACAAATCCAGCTTTACAGGCAAAAAGCAGCGACCAATTTATTAAAAGACGATAAAGAAGAAGCGATTGAAAGTTATGGAAAAGCCATTGAACTGGCCGCAGAAAAGCCCGCAGAAGCTGCAAGACTCAAACGTGAAGTCGCCACCATTTATGCCGGTGACAACAAACTTGTGGAGGCCATTGCTATAGCAGAAAGTGCTCTTGAACAAGCTATTAAAGCCAATGAAATCAATGAAATTCTCAATCAAAAATTGCTTCTGACAGATCTTTATGTAAAAAACAACCAAGAAGAGAAAGCCATCTCGCTACTTGAAGAAACTTATGCAGAAGCCATTCAACAGGGGAAAACATTTTTTGCTAGAGAAACAATCGTGAAGCACGCTGCTATCTTTGAATCAAAGGGAGACACTCAACAATCACTCAAGTTATACGACCGTTTTCTCGAAGATTTTGAAACTCTTATTATGAGGGATAGTTCGCTGGTTGACACCAAACTTTTTGCATCCACTGAAGAAAAAATACAGCAATTGGAAAAAGAAAGGCAGCTAAAAGATGCCCTTCTGGAAAAATCAAACACATTTAATCTGGTGCTTGTTTTCTCAGTATTTGCGATGCTGGTTTTACTTGCCTGGATTGCTCGCTCGCTTTATTCAATTCAAAAGAAAAACAAACGCATTGCCCTGCAATCGTTGAGACGCGAGATGAACCCGCATTTTATTTTTAACAGTCTCAACAGTGTCAATCAGTTTATTGCGCAAAATAACGAACTGGAAGCCAACAAATACCTCACCTCTTATTCAAACTTGATGCGCAGTATGATGGAAACCTCCAATGAGGATTTTATCACATTAAGCGATGAACTAGAGCAACTCAAAAAATACCTCAACCTGGAGCATTTACGATTTCAGGATGCATTTGATTATGAAATTACCGTTGATAAAGCGCTAGATGCAGATGCTGTTAAAATACCCGGTATGCTCATTCAGCCGCAGCTTGAAAATGCCGTTTGGCACGGTTTGCGTTACAGGGAAGAAAAAGGAATGCTGAAACTTCAGTTTTTAAAAGAGGACAATCACATTAAAGTTATTGTAGAAGACAACGGTATTGGATTGGAAAAAAGTGAGTCATTAAAAACCGGTAATCAAAAATTACATAGTTCAAGGGGGCTCAATAATGTGAGAGAACGCATTCAGTTATTGAACGACTTGTACAAACAAAACATCCAATTCAAAATCGAAAACCGAACCGATTCCACAGGAACCCGGGTCCTTCTAAGATTCCAACAAAAAGTGTAAAATCTGTGTCTATAAAAAGTGTAATCATAGAAGATGAACTAGCTGCTCGCGAGGCCCTAAAAAGCTATTTGGCAAAATACTGCCCACAAGTGGAATTGGTGGGCGAGGCACAAAACAGCCGTGAAGGCATTGCTCTCATTCATCAAGTGAAACCCCAACTTGTTTTTCTGGATGTTGAAATGCCTTTTGGCAATGCGTTTGATGTTTTGGAAGGCTGTAAACACCTTCAGTTTGAAACTATTTTTGTGACTGCTTTTTCTGAATATTCATTGCGAGCCTTAAACCAGAGTGCCGCTTATTATCTTTTAAAACCGGTGAGTATTGAAGAATTGATTGTAGCCGTCAACAAAGTACAGGAAGAAATAAACAAAGACCTCCTTTTTAACCGCAACCAAATCATTGTTCAAAATATTAAGGAACCTTCTCCTGAAAAACAACAAGTGATACTCCCCACTTTGGAAGGATTTGAAGTGGTGAAAATGGAAGACATCATACGCTTACGCGGAAACGGGAACTTCACCGATATCCACTTAAAAGACGGAAGTAAAAAAATGGTGTGTCGGTTTTTAAAGCACTTTGAAGAAATGCTGCCTCCTCCTTTTTTAAGGGTGCATCGCTCCCATTTGATCAATATGAATTGTGTGACTTCATACATCAAAAGCAATGGTGGTTCTGTAATTCTGAGCGATGGTGCTGAAGTTGAAATTTCTGAAAGCTATAAAAATCAATTTATCGCCTATATGGGCGGATGATTCGAGGGTTTTAATTCTATTTAATTATTTAATAGGGCGTAACATCTTTAACTGTATCAATCTTTCTTATTACTGAGAAGTACTGTTTTAAGCTCTAAATTTTCAAAAAGCAATGCACTTTCACTTGCTTGTAAGTGCTGTTAGGGGTTTGTTTTTTCAATTATTTTGTTATTTCTGCTCCATTCACTCCACGAGCCTATATATAATTTTGGTATTGGCATTTCAGCATAATCTAATGCTAATAAGGTATGACAAGCTGTTACCCCTGAACCACAATGAACTACACTATTTTCAGGCTTAATTTTTCCAAATATTTTATTATACTTTTTTCTTAATTGGTTTGGTTTGAGGAAGAAGCCGTTTGTGTCTAGATTTTCTGTAAATGGAAAGTTTATAGCTCCCGGTATATGTCCTGCAATTAAATCAATTGGTTCTGTTTTTCCTTCATATCTGTCTGTATCACGTACATCAATTACAAGATAGTTTGGATTTTGTGAGATTCTTTCAACTTCGTTAATTTCGATTAAAGGTAATATCCAACTTTCAATTTGATAGGGTTCAGAGGCTTTTTTAAAAATTTCCATTTTTGAACTCAAAGGAACATTATTTTCTTTTGCCTGAGTTAAACCTCCATTTAAAACCTGAACCTTTTTGTGTCCTGCTGATTTTAGCATCCACCAAAATCTTGCAGCAGCATTTGCACCATTATTGTCGTCATAAATTACAATATGCTTGTTCTTAGTAATTCCAAAATCGGTCAAAGTTTTAGCAAAGGTTTTTGGTTGAGGCAATGGGTGTCGTCCTCCTTTAGATAAGTCGTTTTTAATTTCTGCTAATTGAGTTTTTAAATAAACAAAAAAAGCACCCTCTATATGTTCATTCTCATAATCTGCTTTTGCATTTTTACTACTGCATACATCGAAAATCATCACATCTGAATTCTTGTAAATTTTCAGTAATTCGTCCACTTCAATAATAGGTGATATTATCATATTTTATTTTTTTTTATTTCCTTTCCAACAATTCTTTAACACAACACTTAAATGTTTGTTTCTTTCACTTGTGGTTGTTTTCAAAACACTTTTCTAAGCTGCTTGCACCAAATTAATTAAAAAAATCTGTACCACTAGCTATCAGAATGAGTGTATCTCTTTCCCGGTTTAAGTAGGCGGGGCGATGTTTTTTATTCATCATCAACATATTCAAGAATATCACCCGGCTGACAATCTAGCACATTACAAATAGTCTCCAATGTGCTAAAGCGAATGGCCTTTGCTTTTCCTGTTTTTAAAATGGAAAGATTGGAAAGGGTTAATCCAACTTTATCGGATAGCTCATTAAGCGACATTTTTCGCTTTGCCATCATTACGTCTAAATTTACAATAATTGGCATAGCTTATACAGTTAAATCGTTTTCGTTTTGAATGTCCACTCCTTTTTTGAAAATAGTCGCAATAATATAAATCACGGCTCCCATTAAAATAAAGGCTTGACCGTCTGCCCAATATTGGTTTAAACTGTTGGTAACATATCCTTGATGCATTAAATTTTTAGCAACCTGTCTGGCAAGGTAACTCAACAGTCCAATGGAGAGTGTATAATAGCTAATTTGCAAAAATTGGTTTGAAACATATGTATTGAAGGGTTTTGATAAATCCATTTTGTGCATAAGTCTAATGACTATGTAGAACAGGTAGGCTTTTAAAATTGAAATGGTTAGAATAAAGCTATAGACACTAAAAAAAGCCCATTTGTTATCATTATACATTTCTGTTAAGTCCAATTTTTGATACAGATTTTGAACAAATTCAGGTTTGAACAGACTGAAAATGAAATTAACAATCAAGCCACCGGCTTCTATGCATAACCCAACAAAAATCACCCAGGCTACTATATGTAAGCCTTTAAAAACGAGGTTGTTTGTATTTGACATATCTTTTAATTGTTTAAAATTGATGTCACAAATATAAATATTATTTATTGATAAACAATAAATATTTATTGAAGTGTAATTATTTTTTACTGAATTACGTAAATTAGCAATCTGAATGTATTGATTTACAACCAATTATCAATTGTTCAGAGGACTTAAAAAAATGTATAGAATAGAAAAGCCAAAGAAATACCTACTATTGACAGCTTATTTTTTCTCATCAAAACAGCTATTTTGAGCGATTTTAAGTCTGGGAAAACATTTTTAAAGGGATGTAAAATTGAAAGTAAACTAAAAAGACAAAATTTATTGAATGCTGATATCTAGGGATTTAAAAATTAAACAAAAAAATAAAAGACTTTTGTAGGGGTTAGCGTTGTCATACCACGTTTATTTAACCTCTAACTTCTCTGAAACTATAGCATTTTTTCAACCATTCACTAGCTAAAGAAGGATTATAAGAAATTTGAATCTGCCAAGTTGGTTCTTCAATTATTGTATTCTCAAACGCGTTATCTACAGTTATTAAGATATTTTCAAAAATTATTTTTCTTTCATGAATAATCCGTGGATTAGAGGTGAAGTGGATTTTAGTTTTTCTACCTAATATTTTGATTATTTCTTTTTTGTCATTAGCAGCATATTTTATATCTTTCTTTCTGATTAATGTATAATAATTTATCCTAAATCCTTTTAAGGCTGTTAAATAAGTTGATTCTAAATCTCGATTAAAAATATTAAAATAACTTATTGTTTTTGGTATGTTGTAGAGGTTTTCGAAAAAAAGTTTTATTTCATTATTGTTACTAAAATCTAGGAAGCTAACTGAACTAATATTCTTAGTTAATAAATCAAGTACTACAGAATTTTTCTTAGAGCTAGATTCATCCTTTACAATTATATAATCGTGTTTTTGTAGAGGTAGCTTATTATTTAATTTTAAGGTAATCGGGAAAAAAACAGGAAAACAGGATTTTTGAAATATTTCTGAATACTGAAAATCAAATGAATTATCTATAGTGCTTTCCTTTACAACAATTTTATCACAATCATAAAGTTCTTTAATAGCTGCTTCGAAATGATCTGTATCTTCCACTTCCTTTTCAATTATGTCTAATAATGATTTATTCAAACAAATTTTTACAAAATCATTAAATAAAATATTATTTATAAATCTTTGGGTATTGCTTTTTGAGTAGGTGAATCCATTCTTATATATTGACAAATCTGGAAATACTACCATTATAATAATTCTTTTATTAAATTGTACGAAGCATCAAAGAATCCGTCTGGAAATTTTGGTTCCATTCTTCCATTTGTTTGAATATAATGATTTGTAATCTCAAATTTTTCTGGAGTACGTTTGAAATAATGAATGGTAACATCTTCTGGTTTCAGCTTAAACTCGTCGCTTTTCACCATCACTTGTAATTTCCTTATGATATGTTCACTATGTGTTTCAATAAAATACCTGTTCTTGCTTCCTAAATTTATTAGAGTTTTAATAAAGTTTGATTGCAGAGTTGGATGTAAATGAACTTCGGGTTGTTCAATTAATAATGTTTGACCATCCTTGGTATACTTTTCGGAAAGAACAGCCTGAAATAGAATTGGGATTTGCAAAGAAACTCCATATCCAACATCAGTAATGTTTGACCAAAATTCTTTTGTTTTTACATTGAGAGCAACAACAGGCAATTGCTGGTCAGTTACTAATGAGATTTCATCAGCAATACCAAATTCTTTAATAACCTTGTTTAAATCTGTAATTCTTTCATTGTAATCCTTTTTTGAAAAAGCTGGGTCTCCCATTATGTTTATGAACTTTTCAATATCGATGTTTTTATAAGAAGCCTTTTTGTCTTCTTTAAAATAGAAACGCTTTGGAGAACTACCAATTGGATTTACAAATCGAATTAATTCAATATTCTTGATTGTAAAATTTTGAAATAGAAGCAAATAAAATGCTGAATAATAATATGGTATGAATTTATCACCATATTTTTTTATGAATCTGTCTTTTAATTCAATTCCAATCATTGTGAAAAAACCATGTTTAAACCCTAAACAATTTTCAAATACAAATTCCTCTTGTTCATTTAGCTTGATTTTTAAATCACAAATCAGTTCTCTTGCATTATCATCTTCATTTCTTTTTCTTTGGATTATTTCCAAATAGCCAATCTTATTATTTGAAATTGTAGTTTTGATTGCATGATGATTATTTAGCTTTGATGTTAAATCAAATGCAATTGAAGTTGTTGAATTCTCAACGTTTTTTACAAATTTTAATATTTGTTTTTTGTGCTTATTGTTTAAGTCATATTCGTATTCTTCATATTCACTCAGGAAATACTTATGATATTTTTCAGCGTTAGCGAAAGCAAATTTTAATTTACTTCGATTTTTTCTTTTATAAATAGCTTCTTCAAAATTCCCTAAATCTGTATAATCTCCTTTTAATTTTAAATTACCTTCAGTTGGTGAGTCTAATGTTTGCTTGAGGACAAGCAAGAATTTTAATAGGGAACTTTTTCCTCCGCTGTTTTCTCCAATTAATATATTAATTCTAGAAAACTTGAAATCTTGGTTCTGAAAACTTCTGAAGTTATGTATATTTAAATTAAACATATAAGTTTTGATTTTTATTTGAATAGTTGAAAAGGCAATATAACACAAAGTTATTATTTAATAACTTATTATTAAATTCATTTGACAAATGTGATATAACCGTTAGTATTAACAATATGAACTTCTATCTATTGTTGATATATTCCATATCTGCTATTCTAATTTATTTTATTTATTGCGTATATACACCCTATAAGTTGTATATACAACATGACTTTTCAAAATTTAACTCCTTCGCTAAAGCTACGGAGATCGAGGGGAGAATTCAAATATACTCTATTTTGTATTAAAACTTTAAAAGCCTTTTAATTTTTTGTAGGAAGTTGTTCGTTATTCTATTTAAAAATTTGGTATCAATAATTACCATTTTATTCAATTGCTTCCCTTGGAATGTTTTTAAACAATTACTGCTATATTTGAAATAAAAAAACCAATCAGCAAAACAATATGCTTTTTAACTCCATCGATTTTGCTATTTTTCTGCCCATCGTTTTTTTACTTTATTGGTTTGTCTTAAAAAATCACTAAAACAACAAAACCTCCTCATCGTTGCAGCAAGCTATGTTTTTTATGGGTGGTGGGACTGGAGGTTTTTATCACTCATTCTTTTTAGTACCCTTGTTGATTTTACTGTGGGTCAATTGCTCGCCCGCGAAAAGAAGCAATCCATAAGAAAACTATGGCTTTGGACGAGTATTATTGTAAACCTGGGGTTTCTGGGCTTTTTTAAATATTACAATTTCTTTCTTGAAAACTTTATAACTGCTTTTTCGTTTTTTGGCAACGAATTTCAAGCGCAGTCCCTGCAAATTATACTTCCGGTGGGGATTAGCTTTTATACCTTTCAAACCCTGAGTTATACCATTGATGTTTACAAAAAGAAATTTGCTCCCACAAAAGATTTTATAGCCTTTGCGGCCTTTGTTAGTTTTTTTCCTCAGCTTGTGGCAGGTCCCATTGAGCGTGCCAGTAACTTATTGCCTCAGTTTTACACGCCTAGGGTTTTTAATTATTCAAAAGCAACAGATGGCTTGAGACAAATCCTGCTGGGCTTGTTTAAAAAAGTGGTCATTGCAGATAATTGTGCCATTTATGCAAATATGATTTTCAATAATTCTGATGACTATTCCGGAAGTACTTTGCTCATTGGTGCATTGTTTTTTACGTTCCAAATTTATGGTGATTTTTCCGGTTATTCAGATATTGCTATTGGTACCTCCAGGTTGTTTGGTTTTCATTTAAAACAAAACTTTAATTTCCCTTACTTTTCCCGAGATATTGCAGAGTTTTGGAGACGTTGGCACATTTCCTTATCCACCTGGTTTCGGGATTATTTATACATTCCGCTGGGCGGAAGCCGGGGTTCTTTAAGTAAGGTTATTAGAAATATTTTTATCATTTTTATTGTGAGCGGTTTTTGGCATGGTGCCAACTGGACGTTTATTGTCTGGGGTGCCTTGAATGCCCTTTATTTTTTACCGCTTTTAATCGCCAAAAAGAACAGAACGCATCTTGACCCTATCGCAGCAGGGAAAAAATGGCCTTCATTAAAAGAAGTGACATTTATGGGAATCACTTTTGGGCTTACCGTGTTTGCCTGGATTTTTTTCAGAGCAGAAAACATAAGCCACGCCCTGAGTATTCTTTCTGAGATAGCTTCCCATTCTCTATTTGATTTTCCCAGATTTGCTTCCATGAAAAATGCCCTTGTTACCGTCATCTTAATTTTATTTTTTCTTTGGATTGAATGGATGGGAAGAGAACGACAACACGCTTTTGAAACATTTGGATTGACATGGAAAAGAGTTTATCGGTATGCTTTTTATTATTTTATCATTCTCCTGATACTTTGGTTTGGCGGTGAGGAGCAACAATTTATTTATTTTCAATTTTAAGGTATGAACAGGTTTTTAAAACAAGTTTTTTATTTTGGATTAATAGGGTTCATCACGCTATTGCTCTTGCTTGTTTTTTATATAGCCACAGATCCTTTTAAAGTGATTTACACCTATAATTCTTATTTTGAAAATGAATCAAAAGGCCGGGTCGCTATGAACAAAAGCTTTGTGAGCACAAGCACTTTTCTCAATAATCACAAGCAATTGAAACTTGACTATGACTCTTTTATTTTTGGGAATTCGCGTTCTATTTTTTACGAAATTTCTGAATGGGAAAAACACTTGCCTGAAAACGCAAACCCTTTTCACTTTGATGGCTCAAGTGAGGCTATTTGGACCATATTAAAGAAACTAGAGCTTATTGACAAAGAGGGCTTAGAAATTAAAAATGCATTGCTTGTTTTAGATCCCGCAACTTTACTTCAGGACGAGCCAAAAACCGGTCATTTATTTATTACACCCCCGGCTTTGGTAAATAATAAAAATAGTATTGCTTTTCATTGGACTTTTTTTAAAACATTTAGTTCGCCAAAATTTTTAATTGCTTTTACTGATTTTAAACTTTCGGGGACTGTAAAACCCTATATGACAAAAAACAAACTGATACAGGATTTCAGTTTCAATTATGACGCTATAACAAATGAAATAAGGAATGATGTTTTTGAAGATTTAATCGAAAAAAATCAATATTACACTGAAGAGCGAATGGCTGTATTCTATGAGCGCGAAACTATTCAGAAATATCATCAAACTACTATCAAAGCCCCACAAGAGAAGATACTAAATTCAATTTACACCTTGCTTTCAAAACACAAAACCGATTTTAAAATAATTATCAGTCCTTTGTATGACCAAAAGAAGATAAGTACAGAAGATTTGAAGTTTTTAGAGGAGCTATTTGGCAACCAAAATGTGTTTGATTTTTCAGGAATCAATGAGTTTACAAACGACTATAAAAATTATTATGAAAACTCACATTACAGACCTCATGTTGCTACGGCTATTTTAAAGGAAATCTATAAAAAGGATTGATACTACTAACTCAACAAGTTATAAGTTACCAGCAATTTTCCACACTCCTTCCACTGAATCCAGCCTTTGCCTTTCTCTTTGTGGTTTTCGTCAAGTAGTTTGACATACATCCAGTTATTTTCTATTAGTATAGGTTGCATCCATTTAAAAGCAACCTGAACTTTAGCTGCGTGGTGTAAGGGTTTTATATGTACTGTTTGGCTCTCCTTATCAATCAGTTCGAGGCTTGACACCGTCCTTAAAAACTCCGGCCAGGTTTTATACGTTCCTTTAAATTTATCGAGATAGGCTATTTGTCCGGTTGTTTTATTAACTTCTACTTTGATGAAATCGTGACCAAGTCCCAACACTTTAAACGCCATCAATTCATAATCCAGCTTCAAGTGTTCAGGATACAACCATGGTGGCGCATAACTTGTTGACAATTGATATCCTTCCCGCTGAATAAAAACTACACTGTCCTGTGGGGCGTGCTCGTGGATTGCTTTATCAAGGTTCACACCTCCATAAAAATATAACACCGGAAACTCATAAAAGTTTGGGACAAAAAAACCCAAACCCATTTCATCATTTGTAGTTTCATCACTAATATCCACAAACTCTTTACGCTTTAAAAATTCCTTAAAAAAATTCAAATGAATTGATAAAGGGACTGCTGTGGGAGTTTTCGTTTTCTTTTGTATTTCTTTTGATTCATCAGGTTGTTGATTATCAACACGGTTTGAGTTTATTAAATAAAGTGTGCCAACAGCAAGTAGTAGTACTATCAATAAAATAATATTGATTTTAACGACTCGTTTGGTTGAAATATAATTGACCAAAATTAATCCACCAATAAAAGCAATACCGGCAAAGATAACTCCCCATCCAAAGACAATGGCTCCGCCTGCTAATCCCTGATTTTTAGCTACTCCCAAAACACCTGCAACATACATCCCCAGTATAAAGAAGTTTAAAAGCAGTAAAACATACAATCCGAAACTGGCCGGTTTAAAGAGATTTCTCATCTGGTTTTTGTTTAAATTAACTTAGCATCTTATATTGAATTAGCAGTTTACCATCCTTTTTCCATTGTATCCATCCTTTTCCTTTAAAGTTGTATTGTAAGTCTGTGATGGTGATGAGCAACCAATCGCCTTTTATGTGTTCTGGCACCATTAAGTAATCTCCTTCAGGAAAAATAGATTTACTTCCAATCAATGGTTGTGATTTGATTTTCTGAGGAAAAGTATCCAAAATTTCTACAGAATGAGCCTGAATGATAAATTGATTCCAATCTACATAAGTACCACTATCTGCTGAAACATAAAGTGTTTTGTTTTGACTTTCATTAACAGTAAGTTCAATATATCGCCTTCCAAATGAATTTACTTGAAACAGAAGCATATCATAATCCAGCTTTACATAATGAGGTTCCAGCCATTTTGGTTTGTAACCCATTTCAAAACCACCATAGGTTGTAGCTTCAAAAACAATACTGTCTGCGGGTTTTAAACGCTCATTGTGGGAAGAAAGAGTTGGACTTTCATAAAAATACAAGATCTGGCCGGGAACCATTCGTGGGGTGTAAAGTCCCAAGCCCATTTCCTGTTCAACAATGTTCGATCTTGAAAGTTTGTTAATATCTCCACTAAAAGCAAAAAATCCTGCTTGGCTTACTTCCTCAGCAGGTTTATTGTAGGGAACCGATTTCTTTTTGGGCGTAATTTTTAATAGCACTACAGATAATGCCAACAATAACAGTAAAATCAAGTTGATTTTAAAAAGCGGTAATGATTTGCGTTTGATATAAATTAAAATAGCAGCTACCAACCCAAGAATACCAACAATAAACGCATAAAACAAAACCATAGCTCCTGCAGCAAGTCCTTGGTTAGCGCCAATGCCTAAAAGTTTCACGACCCAACCGGCCATAAAAAAAACGGTTAAAAAGCTTAAAGTGAAATAAAAAAACAACCCAACTGCTCGTTTCATATTATTTTTTTAGGTTTTATAATATTTCAAAATTAACCGATACTATAAAGCAAATAACTACCCGTTTGGGTAATATAAATTTAGACATAAGAATTATAGTTTTGAAATTCAAACTTTTAGCATAACCATTATGAAAACAAAAAGACTCAATATTTCAATTGCATTTTTAGTAGCCCTTTTCTTTGTGAACATTCCGCAAGCTGATGCACAAATAATTGATAAACTCAAAAAAAAAGCTGAAAATGCCGCCACTAAAAAACTGGAGCAAAAAACCGAAGAAGAAACCAATAAAGTGATGGACACCATTTTAGGGAATGGTAAACAAAACCCTAAAACTGATTCACCAAATTCCGGAAATAGCGATAATGATGGTGATTCTTCAATCACTCAAACCCCACAAAATGCCGAAGACCAAGAAGTGGTTGAAATGTACTCGAAAAGCGATTGGGTAGCGGGCGAAAATGTCATTTTATTTGAAGATTTTTCCAAAGACCCCATTGGCGATTTTCCCCAATTGTGGGATGGCAATGCCAGTGCAGAAGTCATCACGCTTTCTAACGATGAAAACCAACGCTGGATGAAACTCTTCAACAAAGGTTTTTTCGAAGCCGATATGCCCGAACTTTGGGGCAAAGATTACACCATAGAGTTTGACTTAATTGGCTTTGGAATTTCTGATAACACCTCGCAGGTGGCACGTCTTATGGTTTTTCTTACCGATGGCTCGCGACGACTAAATCCCGGAACCACTAATGCAGTAGCCGAAATTTATGCCCATCAAAAATGGGACAATGGCATAAACTTTAGAAGTATTGAAAAGAATGCTGAAAAAGCAAGCAACAGCGTCAAAAACGATTACAGACAAAACATCAAAGAAGGCACACACATCGCCATATCAGTAAAAGGCAACCGCTATCGTTTTTATATGGATGGCGAAAAAGTTGTCGATTTTTCGCGTGGCGTGCCCAATGGCGAAAAGTTCAAAAAAATATTGTTTCAAACGTATGGAATGCAAGATGGTAAAGAGCATTTTCTTATTTCCAACCTGCGCATTGCAAAAGGATTGCCCGAGCCTCGAGCCAAACTTTTTGCCACCGGTAAATATGTCACAAACGCCATTCATTTTGATGTAAATTCGGCTACCATAAAACCCGAATCCTTCGGAATCCTTCGGGAAATTGCTGAAGCGCTAAAAACCGAGCCCGGTAAAAACATCCGCATTGTGGGGCATACTGATTCCGATGGCACGGAGCAATACAATATAGGACTCTCCAAAGACCGCGCTCTCTCTGTAAAAAATGCCTTGGTCAATCAGTTTGGCATCGATACCAATCGTTTGGAAACCGATGGTAAAGGTGAGGCCGAACCGGTTGCTCCTAACGATTCAGCACTCAACAAAGCCAAAAACAGACGCACCGAATTTATTGTACAGTGATTTTAAAGATGAAAAGAAAAACCGGCTTCTTAGTACTGATTTTGTGTGCCTTCCCATTAGCACTTTTTGCTCAAGAGGAAGCGTCTTGTGACATTCCCAATGGCGATTTTGAACTTTGGAAAGGCGATACACCGCTCAATTGGGGCAGTACCAACGTTACTCAAAACGCCCCAAATATACCTGACGATTTTAAAAGTATTTTTAAATCGACCGACAGCAAAAGCGGCAACTATGCCATACATTTAAAAAATCCGTCAACCGTTGATTATCTCAACAAAAATGAGGAATATGTCAAGGCGATGAGCCAGTATCCTCAGTACAAAAAAATGGCAGAAGATATGTTGAAGAAACAGGGATTAAGTGCCTCCATCTTTTGGTGCCAGGGCGATTGTAATGATGTGATGGTAGCCAACCCCAAAGAGATAGTCGATAAAATATATATGCCTGTTACAGAAAAACCAAAAGCAATCTGTGGCTATTACAAAACCAATTTGAAAAATGGCGACAAGCTTTGGATCAATCCTTTTTTATTGGCTACCGATGGCAGCGGTGGCGGTCCCGCACCTGATGAGACAAACGCCGTTATAACTAAAAACACAAACGAGTGGACGGCGTTTAAAATTCCTTTACACCTTCCGGAAAACAAACAAGTGCGTGGTGCCGGTGTGCAATTTTATATCGTGGGAAGCAGTTTTCCCAATAAACCACCTTATGGAATGAACGGAGCGCATTTGGCTATGACCATTCCCGGGACTGAAAAAAGCGAGGTTTGGTTGGACGATATTTGTTTTTGTGATGCGCCCGAACTGGAAATTTTTAATGCCGAAGCACTAGACGGAAAAAAAATAAATCCGGCATTGATGCTTGAAATGGGTGCCCAAACATTTGTAAACCTCGACAACGATGACCAAGGCGAAACGTTTGATTACGATCCCGAAACCAAGATTTCTAAAACCAAGCTAACAAAAGCCGATGACGATTTGGTGAGGCTGCGCATCAAAGTGCCTTATACCGGTGAGCCCAATCCGCCTGAAGAAATTATTTTTGAACAAACCAAAGGGGCCAAAAACGTCTTGCTTTGGAAGGACAACAAAAAAACCGAAGCCTTTGACCCTGCAAAACCTCTGTTTATTCCCACAGATTTTGAAAAGATAGGGAATTTCTGGATTAAGGAGATTTGGGTAGAAGGCATAGAAGCCCATACCGAGCAACGCGGCACCGTTTTTAAAATGTACCCAAAAAACGACCCCGAAAATTTTCAGGAAGCTGCTTTGACTATTATTGGTATCGAAAAATTGGAGTGGGAAGGTAGAAACAACAGCATCAACCACGACAATAAACTGGATTATGATGTGAATTTCAGAAATCCATCAGACCCAATTACAGAACCTTCAGGATTAATTAAATGCGATTGCGATGTGGTTTCCGAAAGCAGCAGTTACCTGCGTCCAACAGGCGTGAGGGTCTTTCCAGGAAAGCGCATAAAAAGTGTAGGAAAAGCTGAAGATTTATTGCGAAATAAAGTAACCTTAAATGTGACTTTAAGCGTAAAACCCATTTACCCTATAAAAGTGTATTTTAAATCTTTTGATGTGGACGACCCCACACTCGAAAACTCAAAGATAGCCGAAATGGACAACGAGAGCCAAGCCGAAGACAATATCGGGTTTTTGGAAAAAAGCGGAGGCAAACTCAAATCGGGTTATTTAACCGGACAAGATAAAGACGGTATTTTAAAAGTGGATTTCATTGAAAGCACCGAACAACTTGAATTTGAAGTAAGCTTGCAACCCGGCGATAATTTTAGAGTGGTAAGCGCATTTGACAGGGAGTTTTTAAAAACGCTTGAAAACGACGATTCCAAACTCAATAGCAATTCCAGTGAGGTAACTCGCAACAACGATAAACAGCGTATTGTTGACCCGGCGGTGTTGGACGCTAACCCCGATGATGCCGAAAAAGCAGAGGTGCGCTTAGCCGAAAACTATGCCAGTAAAACCCTTACCGTTTGGCGGTTTATGTATGCCGAAGTGGATAAAATGGGACCCATTGGAAAAGATGTGATGTTCAGTAAAATTGTTTCTTATGAACTCAACAGTCCAAGTGTGGGGCAAACCAAGATTTATATTGAAGATAATATCATTGAAAAACTGGAAGAAGACGGAGTTACCAAACCTACAATGTCTTCAGACCCTGATGCAGGGCATAAACACGTTGGTATAATCAATGCGTTTCAAGATGGTGAATTTAAAGTGCTGAATCAAACCTTTAAAATTCTTGAAAATTCTGCTAACGAAGCCGGATATATTTTTAACGGTGCCGCCGATTATGTCGTGATTGAAGGATTGCTCAGCGGACTGGATGGTTATGAAGGCAAGGTGTGCGGACTTAAATTTGACGATGAACGAAAATGGGGTTTTAAAGCCGGTGATGCGATGCCGGACCTCAACCCTGATTTGTGTGTGTTGGAGCGTATTTTTAGACCATCTTATACCGTGGTCGATTTTGAAACCTTAAAAAAGTATAACCCCAGAAAAGAAACCAAGTTTATAAGAAACACAAATGCCGATGATTTTGATGAAATAAAGTCCAATTATTTGTTCGACAATATAAATCTGGCTAAAGACCCTGAGTTTTGGTGTTTTTATGTCAACACCTGTTATGCCGGCGCCACTGCAGAAGACGGTGATCCCAATGAAGGTGAAAAGACCATAACCGGCATAGCCGATGATGAAAAACTGGGCATCAATATTTTTATGGAAGGCTTATTAGAGTTTAACAATCTTTCCTGGACCAACCGAGATAAATACCTTTGCACAGTCCCGGTAAATCAAAATGGCAAAGGCGGAAGTGGCAAAGGCGATGTGATAGCCCACGAAATTGCCCATTTATTTGGTGCAGTACACGAAATAGACAAAGCCATAATGGACATTACTGCCAATTATTTTTCAGATTTGACCATTTCGCGCATACGAAAAGGGAAGCATCCGTAACCTGCGTTAACGATGAAAGCGGCATCCTTTTGGCTGCCCTAAGGCAGCCAAATGATATAGCGGACAGCGTGGCCGTAACGCTATTAGCGTGGCGGAACGCCCAAAAAATAAACTAAACAATCTTGTTTTTTATGGCTTGAGCGACTACTTCAGCCCGCGAATGCACGTGCATTTTTTCATAAATATTTTTGATGTGTGCTTTAACGGTATTGACCGAAACAAATAATTCTTCGGCAATTTTGCTGTTGTTGCTACCGTTACAAAGTTTTTGAAGTACCTGTTTTTCACGGTCAGATAGTTTGTAGGGGTCTTTGTTTTGAAAGGAACCAATTACTTTTCGGGCGATGGAAGGACTCATAGGCGAGCCGCCTTCAAAAACTTCTTTGATGCTTTCAAGTAATTTTGAAGGGGTATTGCCTTTTAGCAAATAACCCACAGCGCCGTTTTGAAGTGACTGAAAAACCAAGTCTGAACTGTCGTTTACGGTAAGCATTAAAACATTGGTTTTGGGAAGTAGTTTGTTGAGCTTGGGAAGTGCCTCTAAGCCTGAAGTTCCCGGTAAATCAATGTCCAACAGAAGGACATCTGGCAATGGTTTTGGAAAGCCATTTAGGGCATCGTCTGCCGTTTGAAAGCTGCTCACTACTTTAAATCCCGGAGCGTTATCAACCAATTGCGTGAGCGAAGTTAATATCAACGAGTCGTCTTCAATAATGGAAACATAGATATGTGAATGGGCTTTTTCCATAGTTAAAGATACAGAATCTATTGCTTCGACGGATTACCTTTTTGGGTAATCTTTTACGCTAAAGCTTCATTAATAAGGCGTTTTTAAGTGTGATTGTGATTTTGGTTCCTTTGTTTATTGCAGATTGTATTACTAAGTCCGCATCAAGATTTTTTGCTCTTTCCCTGATATTTTGGAGACCGTTTTGTCTTTTTAATGTGTTTAACTCAAATCCTTTTCCATCGTCAGATAGTGAAATAATGGTAGCTTCTTTTTCAGTTGTAACCCTTAGCTGAATGTTTTTGGGAGCTGCGTGTTTAATGCTGTTGTGCAATACTTCCTTAAGAATCAACAACAAATGTCTGCGTTGGTTCATATTTAACGGAAAATGATTTAAATATACACCCACGCCTTCGCTTTGAAAACGAACTTGGGCATCTTCACAAAATCCTGACGCAAAATCTTCAAAGCGATGCAAGGTTTCATACAGGGTGTCTTTTCCCGGGTCTAAAGCCCAGATAAAATCGCGCATACCGGTATTGAGTTCTTGCACGTTTTCTTCAATTTTATGTAGGTAACCTTTTAGATGATCGTTTGTGTTTGCTTCTTGTTTGGCGAGAGCCGTAACAAGACTAATTCGGGTGATTTTATTACCCGCCTCGTCGTGAAAATCTTGTGAGCTGCGTCTTCTGAAGATTTCCCGTTCTTCAACTCTTACGCGTTCAATTTCGGCTTTTCGTAAAAGTGCCTGTGTCGCTTGGTTAACGCGGTATTTAATAAAAGCATAGATAGCAGCAAGAAAAAGCAACAAATAAGCCACATAAGCATACCAACTGCGCCAGGGCGGCGGATTTACTTTTACAGTAATGGCAGTACCGGTTTCATTCCATATTCCGCTATTGTTTGCTGCGTTTACACGAAAGGTATAAGTTCCCGGGTCGAGATTGGTGTAGGTGGTTTGGTTGGTGTTTCCGGCAAGTACCCAGTCTTCATCAAAACCTTCCATTTTGTATTGGTAGCTGTTTTTTTCGGGACTGATATAACTAAGTGCTGCAAAATGAAAGCTCACGACTTTTTGTTTCCACGAAAGTGTGATGGATTCCTTAAAA
>TARA_R110002072_G_scaffold121321_9_pt1 | contig 26573 bp, 19 predicted proteins | sample TARA_R110002072 | Tara Oceans TARA_R110002072 (sample SAMEA4397118) | marine metagenome | biome: Polar Biome; feature: [SRF] surface water layer (ENVO:00010504); material: water (ENVO:00002006), including particulate matter (ENVO:01000060) such as... | depth 5 m | reverse complement strand
CCCGCCGCGCGCTCGATTCGGCGCTCAAATACGCCACCGAGCGCAAGGCGTTCGGCGAACCGATCGCCAATTTCCAGCTGATCCAGCAGATGCTCGCCGAGAGCGAGACCGAGATCTACGCCGCCGAATGCATGATGAGTGATGTCACCGCGCGCGCCGATCGCGGCGAGAACGTGATCCGCAAGGCCGCCGCCTTCAAGGTCTTCGCCAGCGAGATGTGCGGCCGCGTGGTCGACCGGGTGGTGCAGATCTACGGCGGCGCGGGCTATCTCGCCGAATACGACGCCGAGCGCTTCTTCCGAGACGCGCGGATCTACCGGATCTACGAGGGCACCACGCAAATTCTCCAGCTGCAGATCGCCAAGCACATGCTGCGCGATTTCGCCGCCGGGATCGAGCGCTAGGCGTGTACAAGCTCCTCGACGGCCTCTCCATCGTCGAAGCCTCGAGCTTCGTCGCCTCGCCCACCGCCGGGCTTTATTGCGCGCAGATGGGCGCGGAGGTGATCCGCGTCGATCACAAGGCGGGCGGGCTCGATTACGATCGCTACATGCTGACCAAGGAAGGCCGCTCGCTCAGCTGGGAGAACCTCAACCGGGCCAAGAAATCGGTCGCGCTCGATCTGCGCAGCGCGGAGGGCCGCGAGCTGCTGGTGGCGCTGGCGGGTACGACCGGCAACGTCATCACCAACCTGCCCGAGAAGAGCTTCCTCAGCCATGCGGCAATGAGCGCAGGACGCCCCGAAGGCGCGGCCGAGCTGGTCAGCGTGCGGATCATGGGTTGGCACGACGGCCGCCAGGCGATGGATTTCACCGTCAACGCGGCGAGCGGCTATCCGCTGATGTGCGGGCCCGAGGATTGGGATCAGGCGAGCGCGCCGCCGGTCAACCAGGTGCTGCCCGCCTGGGATTTCATCACCGGCGCCTATTGCGCCTTCGCGCTGCTCGCCGCGCTGCGTCACCGCGACGCCACCGGCGAGGGGAGCGAGTTGCGCGTACCCCTGGGCGATGTCGCGATCGGGACGCTGGCCAATTCGGGCGCGATGGCGGAAATGCTCTATCGCGGCGGCGACCGCGAACGGCTGGGCAACGCCATCTGGGGCGCATTCGGGCGCGATTTCCGCAGCCGCGACGGGGTGCGCTTCATGGTTGCGGCGCTGACCGCCAAGCAGTGGGACGGGCTCATCCGCGCTTTCGATATCGAGACCCTGATTGCCGAACTCGAACAGCAGCTCGGGGTTCGCTTCGCCACTGGCGACCGCCCGCGCTTCGAGCATCGCCAGGCGCTGTTCGAGCTGTTCCAGTCGGTCGCCGACGGGCTCGACTACGCCGATCTGGAACGGAGGATGGCCGCCGAGGGGACCACCTTCGAACGCTATCGCACCGCCTACGAGGCGGCGAACGACCCGGTGCTGGTGGCGGACAATCCGCTGTTTGCCGAGACCAGCGCCAACCCCAGCGGCTTCGCCTATCCCGCGCCGCGCAGCTTTGCCAACCTACCCGGTCAGGACGCGGGCGATCCCGTCCCTGCGCCCTATCTGGGCGAACACACCGAAGAGGTGCTGGCAGAGCGGCTGGGCCTCTCTTCGGGCGCGATCGGCGATCTGGTCGATCGCGACATCGCCCGCCTGTCCGACAAATAGAAGGTATTCCCATGAGAAGAGTCGCCATCTGCAAGCCGCTGCGCACCCCGGTGGGCAAATTTCTCGGGACGCTCGCCCCGCTCGAGGCGGGCGCGCTGGGCGCGATCATCATCAAGGCGCTGGTCGAGCGCAGCGGTGTCGATCCCTCGCGCGTCGACGATGTGGTCTTCAGCCAGGGCTATGGCAGCGGCGAGGCCCCCGCCATCGGGCGCTGGAGCTGGCTCGCCGCGGGCATGCCGATCGAGGTGCCCGGCTTCCAGCTCGACCGCCGCTGCGGCTCGGGGCTGCAGGCGGTCGCGACCGCGGCGATGATGGTCCAGACCGGGGTCGCCGACTGCGTGCTCGCCGGCGGGGTCGAGAGCATGTCGAATGTCGAACACTACACCACCAGGGCGCGACATGGTGCTCGAATGGGCGATATGGCGCTGTGGGACCGGCTCACCCGCGGGCGGCTGATGAGCCAGCCGATCGAGCGCTTCGGGGTGATCACGGGAATGATCGAGACCGCCGAAAACCTCGCGAAGGATTACGACATTACGCGCGAAGCCGCGGATGAATTCGCAGTCCGCTCGCACTGCAACGCCGCCGCCGCCTGGGAAGCGGGCCGGTTCGACGAGCAGCTGGTACCGGTCGAGATGCCGCAGCGCCGCGGCGATCCGCTGGTCTTCGCGCAGGACGAGGGATTCCGCGCAGATGCGGATATGGAAACGCTCGGCGCGCTGCGCGCCATCGACGGCAAGCGTGATCCCGCGGCCATCGTCACCGCGGGCAACGCCAGCCAGCAGAATGATGCCGCCGCCGCCTGTCTGGTGGTGGCCCAGGACAAGATCGAGGAACTCGGGCTCGAACCGATCCTGTGGTTCCACAGCTGGAGCGCGGCGGGCTGCGACCCGAGCCGGATGGGGATCGGCCCGGTCCCCGCGGTCGAGCGGCTGTTCGCGCGCACCGGGATGGGCTGGGACGATATCGGGCTGGTCGAGCTCAACGAAGCCTTCGCGCCGCAGGTGCTCGCGGTTCTCAAGGGCTGGGGCTGGAGCGAGCAGGATTCGCGCCGCGACATCCTCAACGTCAACGGCTCGGGGATCTCGCTCGGCCACCCGATCGGCGCGACCGGACTGCGCATCCTCGCCGACATGGCGCATGAGATGCAGCGCCGCGAGGTGCGCTACGGCATCGAGACCATGTGCATCGGCGGCGGGCAGGGAATGGCCGCACTGTTCGAACGCGCCGTCTGATTTGGCCGCCTGATTTGTAACCCGCCCCGGCAAGCGCTAGATAGGCCGCATGGCCACACAAGCGATCACCGAACAGGATTTCAGCCGCCTCCCGGAAATGCCCGAGGAGGTCTTCACCGCGCCGTTGCGGCGGCCCGACCATCTGGGCGAAGACTGGCTCGAGCCCAAGCAGACCGAATATGATTCCGAAGACGATGCGATCTGGGACGATCTCTTCGCGCGGCAGATGGAGGTTCTCCCCGGCCGCGCCGCGAGCGCCTTCCTCGCCGGGCTCGAGAAGCTCGATCTGGGCAAGGGCGGGGTCCCCGATTTCGCCGCGATGAGCGCGGATCTGGGCAAGCTCACCGGCTGGAGCGTGGTGCCCGTGCCGATGCTGATCCCCGATCATGTCTTCTTCTGGCATCTCGCCAACCGCCGCTTCCCGGCTGGCAATTTCATTCGCACCCGCGAGACCTTCGACTACATCCAGGAGCCCGACGTCTTCCACGACGTCTTCGGCCATGTGCCGATGCTCACCGATCCCACTTTCGCCGACTACATGCAGGAATACGGCAAGGCCGGGTGGAAGGCGATGCGCTACAACCGGCTGAAGGCGCTCGGCGCGCTCTATTGGTACACGGTGGAGTTCGGGCTGATCCAGGAGGCCGACGGGATCAAGGCCTATGGCGCGGGCATCCTGTCGGGTCCGACCGAGGTGGTCTATGCGACGCAGGCCAAGAGCCCCAACCGCATCATGCTCAACGTCGACCGGGTGATGCGCACCGATTACGTGATCAGCGATCTGCAGCCGACCTATTTCGTGATCGAAAGCTTCGAGGATCTCTACCGCCAGACGGTGGAGCGCGATTTCGACCGGCTCTACCGCAATCTGCCGCCGGCCTTCACCTATGCCAATTCGGCGGTGATCGACGTCGACAACGTGCTCAACCGAGGCACGCAGGAATATCTGCTGCGCGGCGGGCGCGGGAGCGGCGCGAGGCCAGTCTGACGGGCAAGAAAAAACCGGCTCCGAAGCGATCCGGAGCCGGTTTTCCTAACCTAGATTAAACTAGGATTATTCGACTTCGCCAGCCTGATCGTCGATCATGTCAGCCTGGTCTTCGACCGCGTCGGCTTCCTGGTCGAGAGCTTCTTCTTCCATTTCCATGCCCTGCTCAGCGGCAAGGTCGGCTTCTTCTTCGATCACGTCGGCCTGAGCGTCGACAACGTCGGCTTCAGCTTCCATCTGGTCTTCGGCGGCGCTGTCGCAAGCGGCGAGGCCGAGGCTGAGGGCGGCGACCGAAACGACCATCGAGGTCTTGAAAATGCTCTTCATGATAATTCCCCTTGAATTTGAGCGGTCCGCAACACGGATTGGGCTCGTGCGCCTCCCTGCGACAGATGGGGCCGCGTTGCAAGCACCATCGCCATGATTCCGCCACGATTGCGACGAAGCGTTGCGAGGAATGCATTGCTTCCGCCGGTCTTCTTCAGGCCATCAGCCAGAAGATGAAGGCGCTGCCGATCACGATCCGGTACCAGGCAAACGGCGAAAAACCGTGCTTGCTGACGAAGGCGACGAAGGCGCGGATGATCACCAGCGCCACTAGGAAGGCGGCGGTGAAGCCCAGCGCGATCTCGGTCCAGCCGATCGCCGCCTCGCCCGCCATCAGGGCGGGGTCGTCGAGGATCTTGACGGTCGCGGCACCGAGCATGGTGGGCACCGCGAGGAAGAAGGAGAATTCGGCAGCGGTCTTGCGGCCCACGCCCATCGCGAGCGCGCCGAGGATCGACGAGGCCGACCGGCTGGTGCCCGGAACCATCGCCAGGCACTGGACCAGCCCGATGGTCAGCGCGGTCTTGGCCGAGAGCGCCGCTACGCCCTTGTCCTCGCGCTCGGGGATGATCCGCTCCAGCACCAGGATCAGCACACCGCCGACCACCAGCGCCACCGCGACCACCAGCGGCGCGCCCAGCATCACGTCGATCGCATCCTTGGCGAGCAACCCGATGCAGGCTGCAGGCAGGAAGCCGAGCAAAATGTTGCGGGTGAACAGCCAGGCCTCGGTCTCGCGCCGCAGCAGACCCGTGCCCATTTCCCAGAACAGCTTCCGGTAGCTCACCACCACCGCGAGAATCGCGCCGAGCTGGATCACGATGTTGAACTGCTGCCACTGGTCGGGATCGTAGCCGAACCACGCCTGCGCGAGGATGAGGTGGCCGGTCGAGCTGACCGGGAGGAATTCGGTCAGCCCTTCGAGGATGCCGAGCAGGATGGCGGTGAGCGTGTTGTCCATGGCTGTGGCGCCATGAAGAAAGGGGGTGCCAAGTCAAGCGACCCGCACCCCCTTTTTTGTTTTGCGGATCGCTTACCGCACGATCAGGTCGTCGCCTGCTCGCCTACCAGATGGAGATGCGCTCCTCGGGCGGGAGATAAAGCTCGTCCTCGGGAGTCACGCCGAAGGCTTCGTACCAGGCGTCCATGTTGCGCACGACGCCGTTGACGCGGAATTCCTCCGGGCTGTGCGAGTCGGTGCGCAGACGCTGGCGGGCGGCATCCTCGCGCTGCTGCGAACGCCATACCTGCGCCCAGGCGAGGAAGAAGCGCTGATCGCCGGTCAGCCCGTCGATCACCTTGTCCTCCTGTCCGTTCAGATGCAGCTTGTAAGCGCGGTAGGCGAGGCTGAGCCCGCCCAGATCGCCGATGTTCTCGCCCAGCGTCAGCCGTCCGTTGACGCAGGTTTCGCCGTCATCGAGCGGACAGAAGCCGTTGTACTGCTCGACCAGCGCGGTGCCGCGCTCGTCGAAGGCGGCACGATCGGCATCGGTCCACCAATTGCGCAGCATGCCGGTGCCATCCGACTTCGAGCCCTGATCGTCGAACCCGTGGCCGATCTCGTGCCCGATCACCCCGCCGATCCCGCCGTAATTGACCGCTGGATCGGCGGTGATGCCGAAGAACGGCTGCTGCAGGATACCCGCCGGGAACACGATCTCGTTCTTGGTCGGGTTGTAATAGGCGTTCACCGTCTGCGGCAGCATGCCCCATTCGGTACGGTCGATCGGCCCGCCGAGCTTGGACAGCATGTCGTTCCACTGCCACTGCGCAGCCGCCATCCGGTTGGCGATCGGGTCGGCTGCGTCGATCGCCAGCGCGTCGTAGGTCTCCAGCTCGTCGCGATAGCCGATCTTGGGATCGAAGGCGTCGAGCTTGGCGATCGCCTCGCGCTTGGTTTCCGGGCTCATCCATTCGATGTCTTCGATGCTCTGAGCCACAGCCTTGCGCAGGTTGGCGACCAGATCGACCATCGCGGCCTTGTTCTGCGCCGGAAAGTAGCGCTCGACATAGGACGCGCCGACCAGTTCGCCCAGCAGGCCTTCGGTCTCGTCGATCGAACGCTTCCAGCGCGGGCGCTGTTCGGGCGTGCCGTTGAGCGTGGTGCCATAGAAGGCGAAGTTCGCCTCGTCGATCGCGCCGGGCAGAACCGATGCATTGGAGTTGAGGAAGCCCTTGGCGGTCCAGGCCTGCAGCACCGCCGTCGGCGTTTCCTGCACCAGCTTCATCATCGCGGGTGTGCCGCCGCCGATCTTGGCGACGACCTCGGGCGTCAGGCCCAGTTCCGCAATCCGCTCGGCGCTGGGCGGCAGGTCGGACACGACGAAGCGGTCGGTGTCGGCGAAGCCGGAAGTCGTCAGCATCGCGTCGAGCGGGAAGCCGCCCGCCATCGCTTTCAGTTCGGCACCGGTCAGCGCGTTATAGGTCAGGTCGCGGTTGCGGCGCGTGGCGCGGTCCCAGGCGACGGTGCGAGCCGCTGCATCCTCGAAAGCGTAAACTTGCCGAGCCATCCCGGCGGCGTCCGAATACCCGGCCTCGCCCAGCAGGAACGTCAGATAGTCGCGGTACTTGGCCTGGATGTCGCGGCCTTTTTCCGTCTCGTCGAGGTAATAGTCGCGGTCCGGCAGTCCGAGCCCGCCCGAGCCGAGATAGACCGAGTAGCGCGTGGGTTCCTTTGCATCGACGCTGACGTAGCCGCCCAGCGGGCTGGAGTAGCCGGGCTTCGACCACAAGGTGACGAGGTCCGCGAGCGTGGTCGCACCCCGGATTTCGTCAAGATAGGGCTGCGCTGGCGCGAGGCCTGCGGCTTCGATCGCCGCAGTGTCGAGATAGCCATTGTAAGCCGAGACAATGCGCTTTTCGTCCGGGGTCAGGCCGGCGGGGTCCTTGGCGACCAGCTCGTCGATCAGGGTCTTGACGTCGGACGTCGATTTCTCGCGCAGCAGGTTGAACGCGCCGAAGCGGCTGAACTCGGGCGGCAACGGATTGGCATCGAGCCATGTCTGATTGGCAAAACCGAAGAAGTCGTCGCCCGGATCGATGTCACCAGAGAGGTACTTGGGGTCGAAGCCCCAGGTGCCGAAGCTCATGGTCGGGGTGGCGGGTTCGGCGGCGGCCGCGGCGGTGGCGGCCTCGTCCTGCGCCTGGGCGAACGCCGGTGCAGCGATGGCGAGCGCGATGGCGCTGGCGCCACCGGCGAGAAGGGTACGGATCATGTGTTAGTCTCCCGAAGATGCGACCGTCCGCGCGCATGCAGCGCGCCGGACCGTGGCGGGGAGCCTAACCCAGCGCCTCCCCAACGCCAAATCCGTTGGTCGGACGGGCTCGGCCTTCCGTCGAACGTCCAGTGAGATCAGACGCTTTCGAGCCCGAACTGGAGCGTCGCCAACCGCGCATAGAGCCCGCCGCCCGCGGACAGCTGGGCATGGGTGCCCTGTTCGACGATGCGGCCGGCTTCCATCACCACGATCCGGTCGGCGGCGCGGATGGTGGCGAGCCGGTGCGCAATCACCAGCGTGGTCCGGTCGCGCATGAGCTGGTCGAGCGCATCCTGCACCAGCCGCTCGCTCTCGGCGTCGAGCGCGCTGGTGGCCTCGTCGAGCAGCAGGATCGGCGCGTCGCGCAGCACCGCGCGGGCGATGGCGAGCCGCTGCTGCTGCCCGCCGGAGAGCCGCGTACCGTTTTCGCCCAGATAGGTGTCGAGCCCGTCGGGCAGATCCTCGAGGAATTGCGCCGCATTCGCCGCCCGCGCGGCTTCCCACACCTGCTCGTCGGTAGCGCCCCAGGCGCCGTAGCGGATATTGTCGCGCGCATTGGCGCTGAACAATACGCCGTCCTGCGGGACCATGGCGATCCGCTCGCGCACCGCATGCGGGTCGGCGCTGGTCAGCGGTACGCCATCGAGCCTGATGGTGCCCGCCTGGGGGTCATAGAACCGCTCGGCGAGCTGGAAAATGGTCGACTTGCCCGCTCCCGACGGACCGACGATGGCCACGGTCTCGCCGGGTTCGACCTCGAGCGTGAAGTCGGCGAGCGCAGCGATTTCGGGCCGCGTCGGATAGCGGAAGGTGACGTTGCGGAACGAGAGGCTGCCGCGCGGCGGCACCGGCAGCGCCTGTGCGCGTTCGGGTGCTGCCACGGTCGGGCGCTCGTCCTTCAATTCCGCGATCCGGCTGGCAGCCCCGGCGCCGCGCAGCAGATCGCCATAGACCTCGGTGAGCGAACCGAAGGCCCCCGCGACCAGCCCGGCGGTCAGCACGAAGGCGGCGATGGTCCCGCCGGTGATCGTCCCCTCGGCCACCGCGGCGGCACCGCGCCAGATCAGAATGGTGATCCCGCCGAAGACGAACAGGATGATGATCGAGGTCATTGCCGCGCGGATCAGGATGCGGCGGCGGGCCACGGTGAAGGTCTGCTCCACTGCATCGCCGAACCGCCCGCTCTCGCGCTCCTGCTGGTTGAAGCCCTGGACGATCTTCATCGCCGAAAGCACTTCGGTGACCATCGCGCCGATATCCGCCACCCGGTCCTGGCTGGTTCGGCTGACCGTGCGCAGCCGCCGTCCGAAGTAGGTCAGCGGCAGCATGATGGCCGGGATGATCAGGATCAGGCCCAGCGTCAGCCCGGGGACCAGATAGAACATGTAGATCGTCCCGCCGATCGCCATGAGCAAATTGCGCAAGGCCACAGAGACGGTGGTGCCCACCACCTGCTCGATCAGCGTGGTGTCGCTGGTCAGCCGGCTGGAGATTTCCTTGGGCGAATTCTCCTCGTAGAAATCGGGCGCCAGCCGCATCAGATTGCGGTGGGTGCTCAGCCGGATATCCGCGACCACGCGTTCGCCCAGCCAGCTGACGAAATAGAACCGCATCGCCGTGCCCAGCGCGAGCACGAGGACGATCAGCAACAGATATCGGAACCAGCGCCCGATCGCGTCCGGGTCGGCACCCGCGGCAAAACCCTGGTCGATGATCAGCTTGAACCCGGCGGGTATCGCCAGCGTCGCGGCAGCGGTGATCAGCAGCGCCAGCGCCGCCAGTGCGAGATAGCCGGGGTAGGCCAGCGCCGCGCGCCAGACCATGAACAGCGGCCGGATCGAGCGCGCCTTGGCCGGCTCGCCTTCGCGGCCGGCGCGCTGGAAATCTTCGCGCGGAACGCTTTCGTTCATCTGAGCACCGTCCATGAGGGTCACCTAGGCTCCCGCGCCGCCGAAATCCATACACTCCCGGCGTTTGTTCGCCGGTCTCAGATGGGTTGCCCGGAGGGCGTCCACAACGGCGGGCGCGGGCGGATGCGGGCGATTGTGCATTGCACAATGAATGCCAAAGCGCCACCTTGCCACCATGTCTGGACGCCCGGACGAGGCGTTTGCAGGGGAAACCAATGCTTTACCACGCTTATGAATTGCAGCGCAGCTGGCTCTCGAGCGCCAGCGCCTGGGCCGCGATCGGCTCGGAGATGATGACCAACCCGGCCAATCCGGCCAATTACACCGGCCCGTTCGGCTATCTCGGGATGGGGTCGATGGCGGCATCCGCGCTCGAAGTCTTCTCCCACGCCTCGGCGCCGCGCGGCAAGCCCGCCTGGGGGATCGAAACTGTTGCGGTCTGCGGCGAGGACGATCCGGTGGTCGAAGCGACGGTGCTCAACAAGCCGTTCGGCGATCTCAAGCGCTTCCGCCGGGCGAGCCTGCCCGAGGATGCGCCGCGGCTACTGATCGTGGCGCCGATGAGCGGGCATTACGCCACGCTGCTGCGCGGCACGGTCGAGCGGATGATCGAGAATTACGACGTCTATGTCACCGACTGGGCCGACGCCAAGACCGTCCCCTTGAGCGACGGGCATTTCGATCTCGACGATTATATCGACTATGTGATCGAGTTTCTCGAGCATATCGGTGAGAACGCGCATGTGATGGCGGTCTGCCAGCCCTCGGTTCCGGTCTTCGCCGCGACCGCGATCATGAACCGCGACGAGCACCCCTGCACGCCCGCGACACTGACGATGATGGGCGGGCCGATCGACACCCGCTGTTCGCCGACCTCGGTCAACGACATGGCGATGGATCGCCCGATCGAATGGTTCCGCCAGACGGTGATCGCCACAGTGCCGATGCAGCATCGCGGCGCGGGGCGACGGGTCTATCCCGGCTTCCTCCAGCTCGCGAGCTTCATGAGCATGAACCTCGGCAGCCATCTCACCAGCCATTACGAGATGTTCAAGCACATCAACGCCGGCAACGATGAGGGCGCGCAGGCGACCAAGGATTTCTACGAGGAATACCGCTCGGTCTGCGACATGACCGCGGAATTCTACCTCCAGACGGTGGACGAGGTGTTCCAGACCCACTCGATCCCCAACGGTACCTTCACCCATCGCGACCGGCTGGTCGATCTGGGCGAGATCACCAAGACCGCGCTGCTGGCGATCGAGGGCGAACGCGACGATATCTCAGGGCTCGGCCAGACCCGCGCCGCGCTCGAGCTGACTCCCAATCTCGACGCCTCGAAGAAGCGCTACTTCATGGCCGAGGGCGCCGGCCATTACGGCATCTTCAACGGCAGCCGCTGGCGCGACAAGATCGCCCCGGTGGTCGAGGAATTCATCGCCGCGCACGGTTGAGGAGGCACGGACCAGCTTTGGGTCGGCTCACGATCCATTGCAGGCCTTTTAGAACTTGGGCCTCCTATGGAGCCAACGCTGAAAAACATGCCCGGATGACCATAGTATGAGAAGGCAAGAGGCGATCGCTAGGACGTAGATGGCAATGCCGCCTGCATAATGCCACCAAGGATCGCTGATGTGCACGTCATCAAAAAGCAAAAGGCTTAACGGCTCACCAGTAAAGCTTCTGAAAAGACGGTAGATGAAAACCGAACCCTGCGCCAGAACGACGATCGTTGCGATCAACGCCCACAGAAGCTCTCCCCGTTTCGGGCGCACATATTCCTCCGTTTCGGCGAAGCACACAGAGTGAGCGTTGTAGCAATGATCGCACCCTTGGCAAAGCACCGGAAGGTCCGCTTCCCGTCAAAAAGCTGTCGTTTTAGCACTTGAAAAAGGGCGGCGCGGGTCTCCCCGGCCGCCCCTGTCCCATTACGCTCGCGCGAGGATCAAAAAATTTCGAACAGGCCCGCTGCGCCCATGCCGCCGCCGACGCACATGGTGACGACGCCGTATTTCGCGCCGCGGCGCTTGCCCTCGATCAGCGTGTGGCCGACGCAGCGCGCGCCGGTCATGCCGTAAGGGTGGCCGATCGAGATCGATCCGCCGCTGACGTTGAGCTTGTCGTTGTCGATCCCCAGCTTGTCGCGGCAGTAGATCACCTGCACCGCGAAGGCTTCGTTGAGCTCCCAGATGCCGATATCATCGACCTTGAGGTCGAAGCGCTTGAGCAGCTTGGGGATGGCGAAGATTGGACCGATCCCCATCTCGTCGGGCTCGGTGCCCGCGACCGCCATGCCGATGTAGCGGCCCAGCGGCTGGAGGCCTCTCTGCTCGGCGAGCTTGGCTTCCATGATGACGCTGGCCGAGGAGCCGTCCGACAGCTGCGAGGCATTGCCAGCGGTGATGCTGGTGCCCGGCCCCATGACCGGCTGGAGCGAGGCCAGACCCTCGAGCGTGGTCTGCGGGCGGTTGCCCTCGTCCTTGGCGATGGTGATCTCCTGATCGGAAACCTCGCCGCTCTCCTTGTCCTTGACCTTGTGGGTGGTGGTGACGGAGACGATCTCGGCCTCGAAGCGGCCGGCATCCTGCGCCGCGGCGGTGCGCTGCTGCGACTGGAGCGCGTATTCGTCCTGCGCCTCGCGGTTGATGCCGTAGCGCTGGGCGACGGTCTCGGCGGTCTGCAGCATCGGCATGTAGATCGCCCCGTGCATGGCGATCAGCTCGGGGTCGGGCATGACCCGCATGTCCTTGGTCTGCACCAGGCTGACCGATTCCTGTCCGCCGGCGGCGACCACATCCATGCGGTCGAGCGTAACCTGCTTGGAGGCGGTGGCGATCGCCATCAGCCCCGAGGAACACTGGCGATCGACGGTCATGCCGCTGGTGCCGATCGGGCAACCGGCGCGCAGCGCGACCTGGCGCGCGAGATTGCCCGCCTGCGTGCCCTGCTGGAGCGCGGCGCCCCAGACGACATCGTCGATCATGTCCGGATCGACACCGGCGCGCTCGATCGCGGGCTTGAGCGAATAGGAGCCGAGCGTCGGGCCGGAGGTGTCGTTGAAGCCGCCCTTGTAGGCGCGGCCGATGGCGGTGCGGGCGGTGGATACGATGACTGCGTCGCGGGACATGATTATCTTCCTCAAAGTGTGATCCCCCGCGGAGGCGGGGGTCTCGGTTGGCCTGGCTCTGGATCGCCCGAGGTCCCCGCCTTCGCGGGGACTCGCGCTATCTTACACGAAGAACTGCATGATCCATTCGGTGATCAGCGCGGGCTTGTCCTCGCCCTCGATCTCGATCGTGATCTCGCTGGTCTGCTGCCACTGGCCGGGGCGCTTTTCGGTCAGATCGACCAGCTTCCAGTGGCCGCGAATGCGCTTGCCCGACTTCACCGGGCTGATGAAGCGCGTCTTGTTGCCCCCGTAATTGACGCCCATCTTCACGCCGTCGACCTTGGGCAGGTCGGAATTGGCGGACAGATAGGGAATCATCGACAGCGTCAGGAAGCCGTGGGCGATGGTGCCGCCGAACGGCGTCATCTTGGCCTTTTCCTCGTCGATATGGATGAACTGATGGTCGCCGGTCGCCTCGGCGAACTGGTTGATGCGCTCCTGGCTCATCTCCGCCCATTCGCTGGTGCCCAGATGTTCGCCGGCCTTGGTCGCCATATCCTGCGGGGTCATATGCCTCTCCTGTGAAATTGCATGCCTTGCGCGCGGCCGATGACCGCGCTCTGGCAAGCGTCATGGCGGATGGCAAAGGCGCGCGCAACCGCGCGAATGCTGCCCTTACGGCAAGGCGGGGTCGCGTTGCGGCGGTTCACGCCGCCGGCGGGCGCGCTTCGCCGCGCGCTCATCGCCGGCCCCGGCGTCGCGGGTCGATTCGCGCCGCGCGCAATAGGTCCACAGCGCGATCTGGAGGCCCAGGAAGAGGAAGATCACCGGCTGGTAGGCGATGCCCTGGAAGGCCGCGCCGACCAGATAGACGATCTGCGCCGCCTGCAGCGCGCTGGCGAGATCGGCAGTCCAGGCGGCGCGGGGTGCGTCACGCTTGCGATAGCGGCGGCGCAGCTTCTCCATCTGGAGCAGCCCGGTGATCTGCAGCGCCATCCAGATCAGGAACCCGGGATAGCCCTGTTCGCCCAGCAGCTCGAAATAGGCCGAATGGAAGGCGCGGCCCTTGTCGGTGACCTCGACATAATCGACCGCGATCGAATTGCCCTCCTGGGTGCGGACCGGCATCATGTAGGTGAAGCTGTTGGCGCGGTAGGAATCGAACCCGCCGCCCAGCGGGTGTTCGGCGGCGTAGTCCAGCGTCCAGTTCCACACCGCGACCCGGGTCGAGGCCGAGGCATCGCCCTCGTGGCTGCCGATGGTGGCCATGCGCTCGTAATAGCTTTGCGGCAGGAACGGCAGCGCGCCCACCGCCAGCACGCCGGCGGCGAGGAGGTAGAGGATACGGTTCTTCACGTTGCGCAGCATCAGCACGCCCAGCACTGCGATGCACACCAGCCCGGTGCGCGCCTCGGTCCCCACCGGGATCAGCAGGCAGGAAAAGACCATCCCGTAGCCGAACAGCTTCACCCGCCAGTCGGGAGGAAAGACGGTGCCGTGCTTCATCAACCACAGCACCAGCGGGATCGAGCCGATCGCGACGGTGGCGAGAGTCGAGCTTTCGTAGATCCCCGAATTGTCGTTGACGAAGAAATAGAGGCTTTCGTAGCCGCCCCCGCCGAGCACGGTCTTCATGCCGGTGGCGATCACGATCGCCCCCAGCGTCAGCACGACGGTGACCAGCAGCGCCTCCATCCGCGTTCTTGTGGTGAGCGTGAAAGGCAGGAAGATCGCGAACACCAGCGCCTTCCACACCCAGCTCCATTTGTGCGCGGCCTCGACCGGGAAAGCCGACAGCGTGGTGGTGAAACCGCAATAGAGCAGCAGCGCCAGCATCAGCAGCTGGCGATAATGGATCCGCGTCTCCTTCTTGGAATCGGTCAGCAGCCAGCCGGCGAAAGCGGCGCAGAAGGCGATCAGCGAAATCGGCAGCGCGGGCGTGAGCGTCCAGCCGATCTTCTGCGGCGCGAGAATGTCGATGTAGATATAGGCGAGCACCCACAGGAAGGGGCGCGCGATCCCCAGCGCGAGAAACGCCAGCACGAAAGCGAAGAGTGCAAGGTCAAGCATTGCGGCGGCGCTTTCGTGCCGCGCGGCGCGCCGCGGCGGTGCTTTCGGGCGGTTTCGTCGCCAATTCGACCTCCGCTTCCCCCTCGGACTCTATGTCCTCGACATCGACATCCTCGCGGCCGATCAGACGGAGCAGCGCGACGAGCAACAGGCCATGGGTCAGGGCAAGGGCGAAATAGTCGATCAAATGCGGCGTCTTTCGAAATCGCAGCGCGGGCGCGGTTGGCGCTGGCCTAGGCCATCGCGGTTGACGGGGCGTTAAGCCTGTTGTGCAACAGCATAGCCCGATGACCCGAGTCCTGCATATCCTCGACCACTCCTTGCCGCTGCATTCCGGCTACACCTTTCGCACGCGCGCCATCATGAAAAGCCAGCTCGCCGCCGGCATGGAGGCGCGCGGGCTCACCGGGCCGCGCCAGGGAGGCGCTCCTGCGGCAGTGCCGTCAGATCGCCTGGAGGAAGACGAGGCCGAGGGGCTGACCTTCTACCGCGCGCCGGCGCTGCCCTCGGGCCCGCCGGGCCTGCGCGAATGGAACGAGATCGAGGGTGTGCGCCGCGCGATCGAACGGGCGGCGCAGGTCTGGCGGCCCGATATCCTCCACGCGCATTCGCCCGCGCTGACCGGCATGGCCGGCTTGCGCGCCGCGCGCCGGCTGGGCCTGCCCCTGGTCTACGAGATCCGCGCCTTCTGGGAAGATGCCGCTGTCGGCAATGGCACCGGGCGCGCCGGATCGCTCAAATACCGGCTGACCCGCGCGCTCGAGAACCGCGTGGTCGCGGGCGCGGATGCGGTGTTCACGATCTGCGAAGGCCTGCGCGACGATCTGATCGCGCGCGGGCACGATGCGGGCAAGATCGGTCTCTCGCCCAATGGCGTCGATATGGCGCTGTTCGGCGATCCGCCCCCGCGCGACGAGGCGCTGGCAACCGAGCTGGGCCTCGATGGCGGGCCGGTGATCGGTTTCGTCGGCAGTTTCTACGATTACGAGGGGCTTGGCGATCTGATCGACGCGCTGCCGCTGCTGCGCGCGCGCCATCCGCGGGCGCGGCTGCTGCTGGTCGGCGGCGGTCCGATGGAGGAAGCCTTGCGCGCGCGCACCGCCGCCAGCTCCGCCGCCGATGGGATCGTCTTCACCGGCAGGGTCCCGCATTCGGAGGTCGAACGCTATTATTCGCTGATCGACGTGCTCGCCTACCCGCGCAAGCGCAGCAGGCTGACCGATCTGGTCACCCCGCTCAAGCCGCTCGAGGCGATGGCGCAGCGGCGCATCGTGGCCGCATCGGATGTGGGCGGCCACCGCGAACTTATCTCGGACGGCCGCACGGGGGTGTTGTTTCCGCCCGACGATCCGCGCGGTTGCGCCCACGCGCTCGCCGATCTGCTCGACCGCCGCGGCGACTGGGATGCGATCCGCGAGCGCGCCGCCGCGCATGTTGCGGCGCACCACGACTGGGCGCATAATATCGATCGTTATCAGGCCGTTTACCAAAGCCTGTTACCGCGCAAGGCCGACAGGAACCCCGCACGCGCCGCGTGATTGCGGTATCCGGCAGGCAGAGAAAGAACGACGCAACCATGGGCGCCAGCCGCACCACCAAACCGCTGACCGCGCATCCGGCCTTCCCGGCGATCGTCGCGCTGTGGTTCGCCGCCCTGCTGGGGCTGGGCACTTTCGTCGTACCGCCCGCCAATTTCGAGGGTCTGGTGGTTGGATCGGGTCTCGCCGACCTCATCCCCGCCGCCGCGCCGCCGCTGGGCGATACCGCGCGGATCGCGATCAGCGCCGTCGCGGCACTGCTGGGTGCGCTGCTGGGACTGGCGATCGCCGCCCGCATCCGCAAGCTCCACGACGAACCGCAAGCGAGTGGCGAACCCGCTGCACCCGCTACCGATTCGCCCTGGCTCGCGGATGGCGACGATTCGCTCGAGCGGGATTTCGCCCCAGAGGCGCCCGCGGACGAGATTGGCCTCGCCGACGCGCCGGAGGGCGATGCTCCCGGCATGGTTCCGACGCGGCTCGCCGGGCGCCGCAGCATGAGCAGCCGCGACGAGCCGCTCGCCCCCCCCGAAGCCAGCGCCGAAGCCACCGAAACCGAGCAGGAAGCCGAGCGCATCTTCCAGGCGAGCGAAATCGATCTTGGCGAGGCCGCCGAAGCGGACCCTGTCGGCGAAGAAGGGGTCGCCGCAAAAGAGGGCGCCGCGGAGGAGATCGAAACCCCTCCCGGCGACGAAGAGGATGACGATCTGCAGCGCTTCGCTGCGGATCGGCTGGTCGCCGGCCTGCCCCGCGTGATCCGCGGCAATTTCGACGACGACCCGCTCGAGGACTGGTCCCGTTCCGAAACGGTGGAACAGGAGCCCGATCCCGAAGCTGGCTTCGCGGCGATGCCCGAACCCGCCGCTAGCGAAGCGGAGGAGGTCGAGAGCGAAGGTCCCGATTTCGATGCGCCCGAGCGGGTCGAGGAGGCGGAATACGAAGAGCTTCCCCCCGAGCCTGCAGCCCGTTTCGACGAGGAGCTGGCACCCGCGCCGCCCGCCGAGACTGGCGACTGGTCGCCCTCCGCCCGCGACATGGCCGACGAGCCCTCCTGGGCGGCGGATAGCGAGGCCGGTGGCGATGACGCTGGAGCTGGCGATGTCGGTGTTGGTGGCGGGCCCGAAGCCGGTACCGCGCCGCCCGATTTGTCCGCCTCCTCGCTTTCCGAGCTGGTGGCGCGTTTCGATGCCGCGCTCGCCGCGCAGCGTTCGCGGTTCTCCTCGGACCCTGCAGTCCCGGCGCAAGAGCAGCCCGACGATCCGGTGATCGCCTTCCTGCGGCGCGAAGCGGATCGCGACCGCGGCGGGGCGGGCGAGCCCCGCGACCAGCGCAGCGATGATCCGCGCGCCGGCTTGCGCAGCGCGCTCGACAAGCTCGACCGGGTCAGCCGCAACTCCTGAGAAGGGCCCGGTTGGGTAAGGCTGTTACGCAAAACTTGCCCCGCGCGAAACTTTCCTTCGCCCCCTGCGGTTGCAAAACGGCATTCGCATTGTCATGACGGTGCTTCACGACAATCCGGCAGCGCTGTAACCCGCGCGCCAGCAGTCAGGACCCCCGGAAGCCCATGCGCTTCCGCCGGGCCGGACGGTGTGAAGGAAGCGAATGACTCTATCGGCCCCCCCGCCCGCCGGCGGGCTCTACGATCCGCGCAACGAGCACGACGCCTGCGGCGTCGGCATGGTCGCGCATATCCGCGGGGACAAGAGCCATTCGATCGTCACCCGCGCGCTCGAGATTCTCGGCAATCTCGACCACCGCGGCGCGGTCGGCGCCGATCCGCTGCTGGGCGACGGCGCGGGCATCCTGCTTCAGGTCCCCGATCCGCTGTTCCGCAAATGGGCCGCCAGCGAAGACGTCGATCTTCCCCCGCCCGGCGAATACGGCGTGGCGCAATGCTTCCTCCCGCGCGAGGGCGAGGCGGCCACTTTCGTGGTCGACCAGCTGGAGAAATTCGTCGTCAAGGAAGGCCAGCGCGTGCTCGGCTGGCGCGAGGTTCCCACCACGCTCGACGGGCTGGGCCGGGCGGTGGTGGATTCGATGCCGATCATGCGGCAATGCATCGTCGGGCGCGGCCCCGACTGCGCCGATCAGGACGCGTTTGAGCGCAAGCTGGTGGTGATCCGCAAGCAGACGCTCAACCCGCTCGCAAAGCTCGCCGAGAAGCACGGCATCCCGGGGCTGACGCAGGCCTATATCCCGAGCTTTTCCAGCCGCACGATCGTCTACAAGGGGCTGCTGCTCGCGCATCAGGTGGGCAGTTGCTACGACGATCTGCGCGATCCCGACTGCGTCTCGGCGCTGGGTCTGGTCCATCAGCGCTTCAGCACCAACACCTTCCCCAGCTGGCGGCTGGCGCATCCCTATCGCTTCACCGCGCACAATGGCGAGATCAACACGGTGCGCGGCAACGTCAACTGGATGAATGCGCGCCGCCGCACGATGGAAAGCGAGCTGCTCGGGGTCGATCTCGACAAGATGTGGCCGCTGATCCCGCATGGCCAGTCGGACACCGCCTGCCTCGACAACGCGCTCGAGCTGCTGCTGGTGGGGGGCTACAGCCTTGCCCATGCAATGATGATGCTGATGCCCGAGGCCTGGGCGGGCAATGCGCTGATGGATCCTGCGCGGCGCGCCTTCTACGAGTACCACGCCGCGCTGATGGAGCCCTGGGACGGGCCCGCAGCGGTGTGCTTCACCGACGGGCGCCAGATCGGCGCCACGCTCGACCGCAACGGGCTGCGTCCGGCGCGCTATTGCGTGACGAAGGACGATCACGTCGTGCTCGCCAGCGAAAGCGGGGTGCTGCCGATCGACGAGGCGGATATCGTGCGCAAATGGCGGTTGCAGCCGGGCAAGATGCTGCTGATCGACCTCGAGGAAGGCCGGATCATCGAAGATGCCGAGCTCAAGGCCCAGCTGGCGGCGGAGCATCCTTACGAGAAATGGCTCGAACAGGCGCAGTTCAAGCTCGAGGACATCGAGCATATCGCGCCCGAACTGTCGGAGATCCCGGTCGCGACCACCACCCTGCTCGATCGCCAGCAGGCCTTCGGCTACACGCAGGAAGACCTGACGCGCTTTCTCGAGCCGATGGCGCTCGACGGCCAGGACCCGATCGGTTCGATGGGCACCGACACGCCGATCGCGGTGCTGAGCGATCGTCCGCGGCTGCTCTACGACTATTTCAAGCAGAACTTCGCGCAGGTCACCAATCCGCCGATCGATCCGATCCGCGAGGAGCTGGTGATGAGCCTGCTGTCGATGATCGGCCCGCGCCCCAATCTGCTCGGCCGCGATGCCGGGCTGCACAAGCGGCTCGAGGTCAGCCAGCCGATCCTCACCAATGACGATCTCGCCAAGATCCGCTCGGTCGAATCGGCGCTCGACGGGGCGTTCCGCACGGCGACGATCGACTGCAGCTGGGACGCCGCGACCGGCGCCGAGGGGCTGGCGATGGCGATCAAGGAGATGTGCTGGGCCGCGACCGAGGCGGTGCTGCAGGATCACAACATCCTGATCCTGTCGGACCGGCTGCAGGGGCCCGGCCGCATCCCGATGCCCGCGCTGCTCGCCACCGCCGCGGTCCATCACCAGCTCACCCGCCAGGGGCTGCGGATGCAGACCGGGCTGGTGGTCGAGACCGGCGAAGCGCGCGAGGTGCATCATTTCTGCGTGCTGGCGGGTTACGGCGCCGAGGCGATCAACCCCTATCTCGCCTTCGAGACGCTCGAGCATCTGCGCGCCGAGCGGCACCCCGAGCTCGCCCCCGAGAAGGTGCGCGACAATTACGTCAAGGCGGTGGGCAAGGGCATCCTCAAGGTCATGTCCAAGATGGGCATCTCGACCTACCAGTCCTATTGCGGCGCGCAGATCTTCGATGCGGTCGGGCTGTCGAGCGCGTTCGTCGAGGGGTTTTTCACCGGCACCTCCACCACGATCGAGGGCGTCGGGCTCGAACAGGTCGCCGAGGAAGCGGTGCGCCGCCACGCGATGGCTTACGGCGATGCGCCGATTTATCGCAGCATGCTCGATCCGGGCGGCATCTACCAGTTCCGCCTGCGCGGCGAGGACCATGCCTGGACCCCGGAGACGATCGCCAATCTCCAGCACGCGGTGCGCGGCGACCGGCCCGACAATTACGCCGCCTTCGCCAAGGCGATCAACGAGCAGTCCGAGCGGTTGCTGACGATCCGCGGGTTGATGGAGCTGCGGAAGGTGGACCAGCCGATCCCGCTCGAGGAGGTCGAACCCGCCGCCGAGATCGTCAAGCGCTTCAGCACCGGGGCGATGAGCTATGGCTCGATCAGCCGCGAGGCGCACACCACGCTGGCGATCGCGATGAACCGCATCGGGGCGCGCTCGAACACCGGCGAGGGCGGCGAGGAACCCGACCGCTTCGTCCCCATGGCCAATGGCGATTCGATGCGCAGCCGGATCAAGCAGGTCGCCAGCGGCCGCTTTGGGGTGACCACCGAATATCTGGTCAATTCGGACGATATCCAGATCAAGATGGCGCAGGGCGCCAAGCCCGGCGAGGGCGGCCAATTGCCCGGCCACAAGGTCGACAAAACCATCGGCAAGGTGCGCCATTCGACCCCCGGCGTCGGACTGATCTCGCCGCCGCCGCATCACGACATTTATTCGATCGAGGATCTGGCGCAGCTGATCCACGACCTCAAGAACGTCCAGCCCGCGGCGCGCATCTCGGTCAAGCTGGTGAGCGAGGTCGGGGTTGGCACGGTCGCCGCGGGCGTTTCCAAGTGCAAGGCCGACCATGTGACCATCTCGGGCTACGAGGGCGGCACCGGCGCGAGCCCGCTGACCAGTCTGACGCATGCCGGCAGCCCGTGGGAGATCGGCCTCGCCGAAACCCAGCAGACGCTGCTGCTCAACGATTTGCGCAGCCGCATAGCGGTGCAGGTCGACGGAGGCCTGCGCACCGGGCGCGATGTCGCGATCGGCGCGCTGCTGGGGGCGGACGAATTCGGCTTCGCCACCGCCCCGCTGATCGCGGCGGGCTGCATCATGATGCGCAAATGCCATCTCAACACCTGCCCGGTCGGCGTCGCGACGCAGGATCCGGTGCTGCGCAAGCGCTTCACCGGCACCCCCGAGCACGTCATCAACTACTTCTTCTTCGTCGCCGAGGAACTGCGCCAGATCATGGCCGAGATGGGCTTCCGCCGCGTCGAGGACATGGTGGGACGGGTCGATCTGATCGACACCCACCGGGTCGCGCGTCACTGGAAGGCCAAGGGTGTCGACCTGTCGCGGCTGCTCGCCTCGGTCGAGCGCGTCCCCGATGCGCCGCTGCGCCAGACGGGCACGCAGGACCACGGTCTGGGCGCGGCGATGGACCGCGAGCTGATCGCGGCCTGCCAGCCGGCGATCGCCGAGGGCAAGCCGGTGGTGCTCGAGCGCGAGGTCCGCAACGTCAACCGCAGCGTCGGTGCGATGCTCTCGGGCCGGATCGCCGAGGCGCACGGACATCGCGGTCTGGCGCCCGACGCCATCCGCATCGCGCTCACCGGGGTGGCGGGCCAGAGCTTCGGCGCCTGGCTCGCGCATGGCGTGACGCTCGAGCTGACCGGCGATGCCAACGACTATGTCGGCAAGGGGCTCTCGGGCGGGCGCATCGTGGTCCGGCCGCCGAGCCAGGTCACCCGCGATGCCAGCGACAACATCATCGTCGGCAACACCGTGCTTTATGGCGCGATCGCGGGCGAGGCCTTCTTCGCCGGGGTCGCGGGCGAGCGCTTCGCGGTGCGCAATTCGGGCGCGGTCGCGGTGGTCGAGGGCACCGGCGACCACGCCTGCGAATATATGACCGGCGGCGTGGTCTGCGTGCTCGGCGCCACGGGGCGCAATTTCGCCGCGGGGATGAGCGGAGGCGTGGCCTATGTTTACGACCCCGACGACAGCTTCGCATCGCTGTGCAACCGCGCGCAGGTCGACATCCGCACCATCGAACCGGGCGAAGGCCGGGGCGCGGAGAACGGCTGGGGCGAACCGCAGCAGCGCGCCCGCTCGGTCGAGGACTCAGGCATGGGCGACCCGCTCTATCACGATGCCGCGCGGCTGCGCGTGCTGGTCGAGCGGCACCAGCTCCACACCGGCTCGGCACGCGCCGAGGCGCTGCTGGCGGATTGGGACGCTGCGCTCCGCCAGTTCAAGAAGGTGATGCCGCGCGACTACGAGACCGCGCTCAAGGCGCTCGAGGCCGAACGCGCGGAAGCGGCGATGGAGGCGGCGGAGTGATGGTCTCGATCCTCATCCACCCCACCATCGTCATCCCAGCGAAAGCTGGGATCTCTCACGGGCTTGCGCTCCACCTGACACAGATCCCAGCTTTCGCTGGGATGACGACTCGCAGCTCGACGAGCCACCACACGACAGGACCCCGCTGATGGGCAAGCAGACCGGCTTCCTCGAATACGCGCGGCGCGACCGCGACTATCTCGACCCCGCCGAGCGGCTGAGGAATTACGACGAATTCGCCGTGCCGATGGGCGAGGCCGCGCTGCGCGAGCAGGCCGCGCGCTGCATGGATTGCGGGATTCCGTTCTGCCACACCGGCTGCCCGGTCAACAACATCATCCCCGAGTGGAACCACCTGGTTTACGAGGACGACTGGCGCACCGCGCTCGACAACCTCCATTCGACCAACAATTTCCCCGAATTCACCGGAAGGGTCTGTCCCGCGCCCTGCGAGGCGGCCTGTACGCTCAACATCGTCGATGCGCCGGTGACGATCAAATCGATCGAATGCGCCATCGTCGATCGCGGCTGGGCCGAAGGCTGGATCACGCCGCAATTGCCGGAGCGCCAGACCGGCAAATCCGTCGCGGTGATCGGCAGCGGGCCGGCCGGGCTGGCCTGCGCGCAGCAGCTCGCCCGCGCAGGCCATGCGGTGACCGTGTTCGAGAAGAGCGACCGGATCGGCGGCTTGCTGCGCTACGGCATCCCCGATTTCAAACTGGGCAAGCAGCACATCAACCGCCGCGCGGTGCAGATGGAGGCCGAGGGCGTCCACTTCCGCATCGGGGCCGAGGTCGGGGTCGAGGTCAGCTTCAAGGCGCTGCAGGACAATTTCGATGCGGTGGTGCTGGCGGGCGGCGCGGAAGAGCCGCGGCAATTGCAGATCCCCGGCGCCGAACTGCCCGGGGTGCGGCTGGCGATGGAATTCCTCACCCAGCAGAACAAGCGCAACGCCGGCGACGACGAATTGCGCGCCGCGCCGCGCGGGACGCTGTCGGCCAAGGGCAAGCATGTCGTCGTGATCGGCGGGGGCGACACCGGCTCGGACTGCGTGGGCACCTCCAACCGCCAGGGCGCGGCCAGCGTCACCCAGCTCGAGATCATGCCGCAGCCGCCCGAGCGCGAGGACAAGGCGCTGACCTGGCCCGACTGGCCGCTCAAGCTACGCACTTCTTCGAGCCACGAGGAAGGCGCACAGCGCGACTGGGGCGTGCTGACCAAGCGCGTCGTCGCCGAGAACGGCAAGGTCTCGGGGCTCGAATGCGTCCGGATCGAATGGGAAGGCGGCAAGTTCGAGGAAGTCCCGGACAGCAGCTTCACCCTGCCCGCCGATCTGATCCTGCTGGCGATGGGCTTCACCGGACCCAAGCGGCGCGGTCTGCTCGACCGCGCGGGCGTGGCGCTCGGCGAGCGCGGCGCGGTTGCCGCGGATACCGACAGCTATGCCACCAGCGAGCCGGGGGTCTATTCCTGCGGCGACATGCGCCGCGGTCAGAGTCTGGTGGTCTGGGCGATCCGCGAAGGCCGCCAATGCGCCCGCGCGGTGGACGAAGCGCTGATGGGGGCGAGCGAACTTCCGCGCTGACCCTCAGCCCCCTGGCGGCAGGCTCCAGTCCACCGCTCCGCGTCCGGCCAGCTCGAGAAAGGCGTTCGCCTTGCTGAAGGGCCGCGAGCCGAAGAAGCCGCGATGCGCCGAGAGCGGGCTGGGGTGCGGGCTGCGCAGCACCAGATGGCGGCCCTCCGCCAGCGCGGGCAGGCGCGCCGCCTTCTTCTGCGCATGTGCGCCCCACAGCACGAAGACGGTCGGATTTTCGCTTTCCGCGACCGACGCCACCACCGCATCGGTCAGAGCCTCCCACCCGCGCCCGGCATGGCTGCCCGCCCGCCCCGCCTCGACCGTCAGCGTCGTGTTGAGCAGCAGCACGCCGCGCTCCGCCCAGGGCGTCAGGTCCCCATGCGTGGGGATGTCCAGACCCAGATCAGCCTGCAATTCCTTGTAGATGTTGGCGAGGCTGGGCGGCACCCGCACATCGCTGGGCACCGAAAAGCTCAGCCCCATCGCCTGCCCCGGCCCGTGATAGGGATCCTGCCCGAGGATGACGACCCTGACCGCCTCGCGCTCGGTCAGTTCGAGCGCGCGCAACCGGCGGCCGCGCGGCGGGTACACGGCTTTGCCCGCCGCCTCCTCGGCGCGCAGCCAGCCGCCCAGCCGCCGCGCCTCTTCGCCGGCCAGCACCGGTGCGAGCACCTTTCGCCAGCTCTCGGGAAGATTGTCCTCGTTCATGCAGCCTGCGCTAGACCGGCTCGCCCGCGCTCACCAGCAGGCCTTTCCACCAATCCCCAATGCGCCTAAGGGCCATCGCCATATGACTGTACATTTCCACGAAGAAGACCTCCCCGAAGGCGTGCTCGGCGATGGCGCGATCGCGATCGATACCGAGACCATGGGCCTCGTCACGCCGCGGGACCGGCTGTGCCTGGTCCAGATCAGCGATGGCGGCAAGGACGAGCATCTGGTCCGCTTCGGACCCGACAGCACCTATGACGCGCCCAATCTCAAGGCGATCCTCGCCGATCCGAACCGGGTGAAGCTCTATCATTTCGCGCGCTTCGATCTCGCGGCGATCGAGTATTATCTCGGGGTCATGGCCGCGCCGGTGTTCTGCACCAAGATCGCCAGCAAGCTGGTGCGCACCTACACCGATCGCCATGGGCTGAAGAACCTGGTCGACGAATTGCTCAACGAGAACCTCTCCAAGCACCAGCAGAGCTCCGACTGGGGCGGCCCGGTGCTGAGCGAGGCGCAGCGCGACTACGCCGCCTCCGACGTGCGCTATCTGCACCGGCTGCGCGAAGAACTGCAGAAGCGGCTGACGCGCGAAGGGCGCAGCGACATGGCGCAGGCCTGTTTCGACTTCCTGCCCACCCGCGCGCGGCTCGACATCGCCGGCTGGCCCGAACACGACATCTTCAGCCACGCCTGAGGTCGCAGCGCATGGTCTCCACTCCCCGGCCCGAAGAGCGCAGAGAAACCAGACGAGCCGCAGCGCTGCGCAGCAAGCGCCAGCATTTCGCCGCGCCCGGCGGGTCGCACGACCGGCTGGTCGGCTTCCTCGCGCGCGCGCTGCCGCTGGGCGTCGGCGTGGTCGCCGCGCTGATGGTGGTGACTCCGCTCAGCCCGCGCGGCGAGGTCAGCTTCCTGCTCGACCGCAACAAGGTGGCGGTGATCGACGAGCGGCTCCGGGTCGACAACGCCATGTATCGCGGTCAGGACGACCGCAGCCGCCCCTTCTCGCTCACCGCGGGCGAAGCGGTGCAGCGATCCAGCGTCGAGGGCATCGTCAGGATGGACGATATGGAAGCCCGGCTGCTGCTGCCCGAGGGGCCGGCGATAATCGACGCGACCGGCGGCGCCTATGATATCGATGCCGAAACCATGATCGTGCCCGGCGCGATGCGGATGACCGCGGCGGATGGCTATCGCATGCTGCTGCGCGATGTCCGGATCGATCTCGACACCCAGCGCGTGGCCGGCGACGGCGGCGTCTCGGGCGCGATTCCCGCGGGGACATTTTCCGCCAACCGTCTGGAAGTCGATCTCGCGGCGCGCACCGTCGCGCTGGTCGGCAATGCCCGCCTGCGCATGGTGCCGGGCCTGATGAGGATGCCGTGATGACCGACCTTATTGCCACCTCCCGCCGCTGGCTGATCGGCGGCTTCGCCGCCACGCTGGCGCTGATGGCGGGAATCCAGCTCAACGCCCAGGCGATCGCCGGGCACAATTCCAACGCGCCGGTAAACTACGCCGCCAACCGGATCGAGCTGCAGGACCGCCAGAACCGCGTGGTGCTGTCGGGCAATGTGGTGATCGAGCAGGCCGGATTGCGGCTGACCGCCGAGCGCACGCTGGTGAATTACAGCGATGCGGGCAGTCTGCAGATCCAGCGGATCCTGGCGACCGGCGGGGTCAATGTCCGCCGCGGCAACGAGATCGCCTCGGGCAACAATGCGGTCTATGATTTCAACCGGCGGATCATCACGCTGGCGGGCGATGTCCGGCTGCGGCGCGGGGGCGATACGCTCAACGGCGGGCGGCTGGTGATCGATCTGGTCAGCGGCGTGGCGAGCGTCGATGGCAGCGCCAGCGGTTCCTCGAGCGTGGCGGGGGAAACCACCACCGGCGGTGGCGGACGGGTCAGCGGGACCTTCTCGGTGCCCGAGAACTAGGCCCGAAAACCA
>TARA_R110002072_G_scaffold121342_1_pt1 | contig 26595 bp, 21 predicted proteins | sample TARA_R110002072 | Tara Oceans TARA_R110002072 (sample SAMEA4397118) | marine metagenome | biome: Polar Biome; feature: [SRF] surface water layer (ENVO:00010504); material: water (ENVO:00002006), including particulate matter (ENVO:01000060) such as... | depth 5 m | reverse complement strand
CTCTGACTTGCTGACGTAGGACTGCGGCAATTCCAGCCGCTCTGCTAGGTCAGACTGCATGATGCCCTGCCGGTCCCTGAGCTCGCGCAGGAGCCCGCGCAGGACCTTGTATTCAGGCGTATGGGTAGTTCTGGGCATACGGGGTGGCGAAGAGTCAAGATCCTACATCCCCACTTGGATTATCCCAGTTTCGGATCTAGGATCAATAACGGATGATCACCCTCCGACAAGCCGTGGACCCAACCGAGGTCCTTCTCATCCACGCGCCCTACCCGGGCCGCCTCAAGTTCCAAGGAGTCCCAAGCAGTCTCTTCGCCGCGATCGGGCCGTTCGCAATCGAGAATCCTGATCGCCAAGTGAGCTACTTGGACCCGCGGGAACCGAGTCCCGAGTTCGACCACCAGCTCAAGGCACTGCTCAGCAGCCGCAAGGTCAAAGCACTCTGCATCTCGACCTCTACGGCCGCGATCGAAGAGACCGCGCGCATTGCCAACATTGCCGCGCAGGTATCACCAACCACACTCGTCATCGTCGGCGGTCCGCACGAGAACGACATCGAGCAGAAGGCCGCTACGCGACTCGCCGGTGTGCACGTCTCAGTCGCCGGCGAGGCCGGAGCCATACTGCGCTGGCTGCTCGAACGATTCCTCACCGGAGGCGTCGACCCACCAGCCTTCACGGAGTCACTCACCCCCGCAGACATCCAAGCTGCAGACGTCTGCGGTCGCTTCACCGTTGCCTGTAGCGCATGGCCAGCGCCACTCGCATTCGACCGCGGCCAAAGCCGCCACCGCGACCCGCGCCCGCTCATCTGCCCCGAACGCTATCCCCGCTTCGACGTCTTTGACGCACCATCGACCATCCCACTGATGGTGTCGCGCGGCTGCTCCTACGGGAAGTGCACATTCTGCGCGGAGGCCAACCGCGATGGCAGTGTGATCCGCACGAGTGACTACGCCTGGGTTCAAGAGCTCGCCGCGCGGACGCCCGAAGCCGCCCTCTACTTCCAGGACAGCATCTTCCCGGCCGGCAACAGCTCGAGCTCCGAGCTACTCCCCCTCTTGCGTCAACTCGGCCGCGAGTGGGGTTGCCAGGTCTACTTGCCCACTCTCACCGAGCGCCGCGTCGCCGAACTTGCCGAGCACGGCTGCACCTACCTCTACACCGGGGTCGAGTCCGGTTCGCCTTCGGTGCTGGGCGCCATTCACAAGCCTGCCGTCACCCGCAGCGTCGTGCTCGAACGCATGCGCTGGGCACGAACGCATGGGATCCGCCTCGGCATCTCGCTGATGTTCGGCAGCATGTCGATCGAAGGCGAACTGCTCGAGACCACCGCCACACTGACGGACACGCGCGCCCTTGCGCATGCCATCGCAGACACTGGCGTCACGATCACCGGCTTCTACCCCAACGTGCAAACCGTGCTGCCAGGCACGGCGTTGGCCCGAGGCATGGCGGCCAGTGGCACAAACATCGACTTCTACACGATGCCGCGCTGCGCACTGTTCGACAGCCTCGAGGATGGCGGCGTCGGCTACAACTTCCTCACCGTCGCGCAACCGACTGCTCAGCGTCTTGCCGTCGCCGAGGGCATCGTGGCCACTGCCCAAGAAGTGCAAGCACTGGCCGGGAGGGTCTGGTCGTGAGCTACATGGTCTCAGAGAACGGTCTGATCCCCCGCCCGCTGGAACTCGTCGCCGCTCTCGATCGCCACATCGTAGGTCAGGACCAGGCCAAACGCGCACTCGCGATGGCCGCCTACCGCCACTACCTCGGCGTCGCTCGTCGTGGTCACGAAACGGGCTCGAAGTTCGGGAAGCAGCACGCCCTGCTCCTCGGCCCGACTGGCTGCGGCAAGACACAACTCATGAGCGAGCTCGCCCAACTCCTCAACGTTCCGACCGCCATGGTGTCTGCCACGAACTACGTCGAAGCAGGATACGTAGGTGACAAGGTAGAGAACATCCTGCGCACGCTCTACCTAGCTTCCGGCGGCCGCATGGACGCCGCCGAGCGCGGCATGGTGTTCATCGATGAGGTCGACAAGATCCGCGGTACTTCCGAGGCCATGCGCGACGTATCCGGCGCCGGTGTTCAAAACGCGCTACTCAAGCTCCTCGATGGCATCCGGGCCACGTTTGAACTTGGCGATCAGCGAAAGTCGATGCGAACTGACGGCATTTTCTTCGTGTTTGCCGGTGCGTTCGAAGGCATCGATGACATTGTGCGGCGGCGCACGCAGGCTGCTGACGACATCGGGTTCCGCTCCGGTCCATCGCAACGCAACGCGACGAAGCCAACACGGCCGCCAGTAGGAGTCGAAGACCTGATCGAGTTCGGCATGATCCGCGAGTTCGTCGGCCGCCTGAACACCATTGCCGAAGTGCAGCCCCTCGACGTTGACGTGCTCGAGCGCATCCTGGTTGAACCGCAGCAATCGTGGCTGCGTCGGACGCAGTCATTCTTCGCCGCCCATGGTGCAGACTTGCATCTCTCGCGCGGCGCCGTCCGCGCCTTAGCCGAACGAGCGGCGAAACACCGCACCGGTGCACGCGCCCTGGATCGCGTCGCGTCTGCGGCGCTAGAGCCGACCGTGTGGAGGTTCCTGCAAGCCGACGAGTCCATCCATCGCATCGACGTCAACCGCACGACGATTGAACGAGGAGCCCAGGCTCGCTTCCGGTTTGGGACTCGACAAGATGTTGACCAAAACGGTAGTCAGCTCGCGCGAGCCATCATCGCTCAGGCCGATGAGGCCGAGCCGATGCGCGGCACGCCACGGTGGTTTGTTGCTGAGCTCGATAAAATCGAAGGGATACTCAGCCTCGAGCACGCTGCCAAGCCAGCACAGAATTGGTGGCGGAACGTTCGTGAAGCGCACAGCCATGACCCGGCTGGACTGCACTATCTCGCACAGCAACTCCAAGAGCGCGAAGCCACGATCAACGAGTTCTTCACAGCGAGTGTGTTCGCGCAGACTGACGACCTGCGCGCTGTGCTCCACTACATGAACTACAAACGCATCCGCGACATGGAGGAAAAGCGGCGCAGGGCCGGGAAGTAGCGTCCGCAACTCAGCACGGTAGCGCTCAACCTAGCTGTGCGATGATGTCGGGCAGGAATCGGCGGCAACTCGCCGCAGACCAAATGCCCAGGGAATCATGCGAGCCGTTCACGCCAGAAAAAGACACCTACTCCTGCGTCACCAACTCGACCAGATCACCCACACGAGCCAGGTGCCCGCGACCGTCAGAGTGCACAACCTGATCATCGAGTGCCTTCGACATCCACAACCAGGACATCGCACCACGTGGCGCGCCCATGGTGTGCCGCACCGATCACAGTAGCGGAGACACCTCATCTGGCATCTCGCAGGTTCATCCGCTCCGCGTCCTCGCTCTCAGGCCTGCAGCCGAAGGGTCGCACGACCGCCCGCCGCAGTCGCAGACAATCCACCGGCACCCTCGCCATCCCTGCGACTTTGCGCTCCCGATTGACCGCCTTCAGGAGCGACAGCAGTTGCCGCCGAACCGGTGCGTATGGCTCGAACCTCAACCCCGCGAACTCACCGGCAAGCTGCTCGACCGACCGCCTCCGCGCTATCTCAAGCAGATACGCCTTGATGGAACGGTAGCGCTCCGGATGGATGCGCACCGACACGTGCCAGCGCCGATCCACACCGCGGTGCCAACCAATCGAGTAACCAGCGAACGCAATCGGCTGCTCACGGACGTTCCGAATCTGGCGGGCTACGTGTTCCCCGTAGAAGCGATGCCCCTCCCTCGGCTCAGTGGCACATAGCACGAAGAACCGCCGGAACCGCAGATACTGAACATTGGGTAACCCCGCTCGCTTGCGCCGTGCGCGCACGAACTTCGACACGCCAAGCTCATAGCGCTCAACCATGCGCGCATCGACAACACACGGGTCCTTGTGTGCCGGGATCTCGCCGACGACATAGGAATGATAGCCGTGACGGACGTAGCAGCACGCAAGCTGCTGGACGAACCCCGTCACGGATGTGGCTTCACACCGATAGTTCACAACTGTCACCTACAACTTCCTGTTCACCTCTCCGCTCCAACCAAGCGGACAAGTGTGGAGCGACTTCATTGGCGCGCTCCATGCCGTTGAACCTTCTGCCCAACGACCATCGCCCAAACCTTGTTCATCACCTCCTTAAGAACCTCGTTGCGAGAACACCCACATTCCAGATCGCACGCCCGCAGGGCGTGTCCAATCCATGATGGTTGCGCTCAACCTCTTGCGACGGTCACCAGATAAACCTCCGGCGTCCGTCGTCATCCTGTCGCCAAAAGGGGCGTCTTCTCCCGAAGCGCTTACCAACCCCCTTTAGCCACAAGTCGTGCTTACCAAGCAACCGTCACCTCGTGTGACGTTGTCTTTGCTCGTCGCTGCTTTCGTCGTCGCATGTGCATCTCGATGCCAACCGAGTTGCGCGAACGCGGGTCCTGACTGCCTTGCCAGAAAAGAGTCGCACGAAGACTCCTTCGAGATCCTTCGATCTCGTCACCGCTCGGGCTCCCGCCCGACTTCTAATTGCAGCACGCTCCCAGACTCGAGCGTTTGAATCACCTGGATGACTATCCAGGCACCGGGCACCAACCCGGAAACTCGAGTCCTTCCCCGATTAGTGGATTGCGTCAAAGCATGGTTCACGTCGCTAGCAGAGTTTCACTCCGCGGCACGCGTCCGTGCTGCATGGTCTCCCGACCGATGCATCACTTTCCCCAGAGCAAGTCCTCTGGGATTTCAGGCAGCAGAATGCAGAAGCTCTGCCTTACCGCTCGGACGGGTGCGTTCGCTGTTCGGCACCGTCTCTCATGCTTCTAACCAGCAAGCCCTTGCGGGCCTCTCACCGTTGAACTTTTCACGGCCGAAGGTCTTTCCCTCGGTCCCCGGGTTTGTCATGACCCGGTCGGTCTGCCTCGCGACAGCCGAGCTCCCGGCGCTGGCTCACGTTGAACGAACCGCGACGTCATTCGACGTCGTGGCCCGAACCCCGTGGGTGGATTTGGCAACACGCCTTCGTCTTGCTTGCACGGTTGTCGTTCGCCACGGCGGGCGAACAGGTCACACGAGTCATACTCGTGCTGGGCAAGCTCGACGAGTGCGTTCTCACGCTGCCTCACCGACTTCATCATCCACGGCCGCACGGCATCTAGCCGCGCGGTCTGTCTCGGTCGTCCCGCCTCCGAAGCGGGGGATTAACCATGAGATAGAATGAGCGGATTGACGTTCGATGATGTTCGGGATGAAGGGCACCGCGCCCTTCGGAACCGATCCCGATGACGCGACTGACCTCCTTGGTCCCCACTGTGTTCGAACGGATTACTCGCTCAAGCCTCTCTCGTGCTGGACAAGCCCGTCTCCGGGCATCCAGCGCTACGAGCCAACATCTTGGCAGGCGGTAAACCCTGCCCCCTTAGCCTGGTGGCAACCAGGTTTGCCGGGCGATGCTGCGACACTTCGAGGCGACGTCAGACTGTGTTTGTAGTGCTGACGACGAGGGGCTCCATTTGGGGCCCCACGGGGGTGAGAGTAGCATGGTGTTTGGGCGTTGGCAAAACGGCGCGTATCGCTCCACGCGCCTTGTGCGGCCCAGACCTGAGCGGCCACGCTCGACGTCCCTACGCTCCAACTCCGCACTGATTGCAGACCATCCCAATGCTACGAACAAACCAACCTGATGACCTTGTGCGTGCCGCCATCCCCGAGGCCGGCCACGTCATCATCCGCCATCACCATGGACTCCTCACACCGTCCCTCATGATCCAAGCAGACGGAACGGGCGTGACTTTTGCCGGCGAGAGTGTGATCGACGAGCTCCAGGTAAGACTCGATGTCAGCCTTGCTGGCTACGCCGCTAAGACATTGTTCGACAAGGAGACCCTGTTCCCTCTAGTCAAGAAGTTCATCACCGCGCAAAGGCGACTCATCGATCGAAGCGCAACAACAAACTGGGACGACTACGTAGTTCTGCATTGCATGACGGCTGGACCAACGATGAGGAAGCGCAACGGACGACATCGCGAGACCCCATCAGCAAACGAGATTTCGAAGTCTCAGCGGAGTCTATCGCGCGATAGCCGACGCCATGGCAGACGAGACTCAAGGCGTAGGCCCCGAAGAGTAGTCTCGCCGCAATACAACAGCGCACCGTAGATAAAGCCACTGACCGCCGCCAACAGCACGGACAAGTGTGTGATGCGTGCCTCGCCCCTTCTCACGAGCTTGTAATCGGCAGCTTGGCCTTTGGCTTGCCCTTACCGGATTTCTGCTTCTTGACAACCTTAGGGACCTGCTTGGGGAACACGAGTTGGTGCGTCGCGAGGATTCGTCGCACGGCGGCGATCGTCGCATTGACGGTCAACGTGGCTCCAACCACACTGCGCACGTTACCCTTGGTCGTCAGCTTGTCCTGCAAGCCACGGCCGAGGAACTGCTGGTAGAAGTTGCCGCGCGGCAGGTAGTCGAGCGGTTCGCCAAACGCGATCACTTCGATGCGCAACACCTTGCTCTCGGGAGACACGACGACCATCACCAACTCCTGCTTCGCACGCACCCGATGGCGATCGAAATAGGCTGTGCCGATCAGTTTGCCTTCCTTGCTCGCAACGTAGGCGTAGACCATCGAACGAACGGCCTTGTGGCCTGACAACTGCAATACGCGTTGCTTCTTGTTGGCATCCAGAACGTGCTTCTGGCGTGCGACTTTGCTCTTGGGGAAAGCAAGCGCGAGCGCTTCCTTGGTCGTCAAGAACACCTTGCCTTGCGCAGGCATTGCCGCGATAGCGAGCATGCAGGCAAGCAAGGACGTGATTAGGTTTCGCATCGTTGGTGCCTAGAAGACGTAGCCGAACAGAACATTGAAGCGGTTGTAGCTGTTGTCCCAATTCTCATAGTCGAGCTTGATGACGACCTGCGGGATGGGCTTGTAATTGATGCCAAGCGTCAAGATTTCGTTGTCCTTGCTGCGATCGGCGGCGAAGCCAGTCGGCACGGTATCCTGCGTATCGATGTGCTCGTAGCGCACGAACGGCGTCAATTGCGCACCTGACTCCGGGTGCAGCCAGTTCAGCACGTCGCACCCAACCTCGCCGTAGTAACCGGTCATGCGGTCAGCCAGGTTGTTTCCGGTTGATACATTGAACACAGCCGCGTCCTGCACTTTGGCGGTCGCGTAGAGAGCGCGGAATTGCCATGGTCCCGTGCGGTAATCGACATGCCCCTCGAGGATAGTCGTTCGCATCGATGGCACGACAAGCGGCCCAGGCGGCGTCGCCGACGGTGCCGTATCGTCAAGATTGTCGTGCCCCGTGTCGCCGTACCCAACCGACCCCCCGACGATCAGCCCCGGCACGCCGAGGTAGTCGAGGCGCGTCAACAGCGACCAATCATCTGCCTCGGCCTTGCTGCCGCGTTGTCGACCACCGCGGAGGCCGCTACTACTGAAGTTCGCGCCGTCGAGCGACGTGACCAGGTATGACTGGTAGCTAAAGTCCCCGAAATCGCCGTAGGCACCGATACCCATTTCGCGCCACGTTGTGGGAATGATCCGGTTCTCGGTCTGCGGACGACTCGCCGGCAAGGACGCCGTAGGCTCGTGTAGTTGGTTAATTAGACCCAAGGGCGACAACAACATGCCACCGCGAACGTTGAAGGAATCGCTCGCCAAGTATTCGAGATAACCGAACTCCAACGAGACGCTGCCCGCGTTCGATGTTGATCCGTGTTCGATTTCGATCTCGGAGTTAAACACCCACTTCTCGTCGAACCTGTGGCCAACGTAGAGAATCACCCGCTGGGCGTCGGCTTGGTCAAGGCGGCCGCTGCGCTGCTGGAATACGAACTCGCCGTAACCACCTATCGACAGGCCTTGGCCGACATCATAGACCTTCGCCGCACCTTGGCCGACGCCGCGTTTTGCAGTGCTCAGTGGAGGAACGAGGCCGCCTAGGTCAATGCTCTCGAGGTCGGACGATAGGGCGCCAACCTGCTCTTCAAGCTGCTTGTTTTGCTGTTCGATCCGCGCGAGACGTTGCTCGACGGTTTCCTGAGCCATGAGTACGGGCGAGATGGCGAACGCGGCGAGGCCGCACACCGAACGCGTGAGTGAACATTTACGAATCATTGGAGTGTGTGGTGCCGGTCACGACTGCCGTGATCCAATCGCGCAACCAAGAGGTCATGTGCGCAGTGACATGTGGTTTGCTGGCATCGCCGCCCAAACAAGACTGAGGGCCTTGATGCCTTCTTGCCGCGCAGCCCAGGCGTCCCCTGAATCTGGCCCCATGAGAAGAGGCCGGTCGGCACAGTCAGCGGCGTATGTGTCGAGACCCAGACGGTGATTGAGCCCAAGTCCGTCACTGGATCGACAACGGAGTAGCCACCAGCGACCTCACGGCCTCCGAGGTGCAAGCGATTGATGCACGACAGCCTGGAGTCGTCACGCCCAGTCGACAACCGAGCGGTCACGATTTCCCTTGCTTGCAGGTCGGCATCGGACACCTGCAAGGCTTCCGATGCCGACCTTGCGGTGACCGGAATGTTCAGGCAGGCCCCCATCGCGACAACGAAGCGTCCAGCTGTCGCGGTGGTACGAGCATCATCCGCGAGGGACATCTCGCCGAGGTCATTGGAGGGCGAGGCACACCGCTCCCCTAGAACCGTCAGGGTAGAGAGTGTCAGGGAGGCTCGCATGTCAGGCTCAATCCATATCGCTAATGAGACTCATTCGCAATACTGAGCCCGGGTATTTCCCCCTTACGTGAGGCCGCAAGTGTTGCGCAGATGCGCAGCGTCGCAGCATCTGCTCAGGACACCTAGTCCTAGTGTGGAGCTAGAGGAGCCAAGCTGCGCAGGTAGCACTTCATCGCGGCCGGCCAGTCCGGCGATCAATTCACATCCGCACCCGCAACTCGACAAGATTGCTGAGCCGCCACGTCGAAGGATTCGGTTGATGCACAAACAATGCCTGTGCGAACAAGCTCGACCCAAGCAGGGCTGGCTGCAATGGCACGAGGTAGCGAACGGTTGATTCGCCGCCAGTTGCGGCGATCACGCTCCACGAATGAAACACGGTGGTTGCCGGGTCGATCTGCAACAAGCCAAGTCCGGGTAACGGCAACGGTGGGCTAAGTCGCACGGGACTATACATCAAGGATGCTAATTGCACGTTCGTGCCATCACCGGCATGTGCATGCAAGACCAACTCAGCGTGGAGGCCAAGCCGTGGCGGCACGGCGTCGTGCAGGTCACGGATGCGATTCTTGACACTGCCGTCCGTCGTCAATAGATCCACATCACCATCGCGATCGAAGTCGGCGAGTGCCGGCCGGCGCGGCACGTTGCTGCTGGGAAAGAACGTGAAGGCCGGAAACGGTACGAGCACCCCGTTGGTGTTGCGATACGTCTCGTGAGCGCTGAACTGCTCACTACTGCAGAATAGGTCCCGCCAACCGTCGCCGTCTGCGTCGACAACAGTGTAGGACGTCCATGCCCAACCAGACCCGGTTGCGATGCGAATCGCCGTCTCGTCAACAAGCCCAGTCCCGACCGACCGGAAAATACGCAGGCCGGATGCCACGTCACCCACGACCAGGTCCAAGCGACCATCGCGATCGCTATCGAATGTCGTCACTCCCCTCGCAACTAGCGGCGGCAATTGCGTGGTCGTGACGTCAACAAACGGGAGAGGCCAATCGTTGCGCAACAACCGCAGGCCAGTCGCACTGTTCGGCCCCGAACCAAGCGCTTGCACAATGTCGAGGTCCCCGTCGAGGTCGTAATCGAGCAGCGCGCTACTCGTGACGCCCTGCGCAACTTGGGGCAACAAGTTGCTCGCGTTGGTGAACCCTCCGACCCCGTCACCCATGTATAGGCGCCCACCCGTTACTTCAACGCCCACGATGGCGTCAGCCGCACCGTTGCCGTCCAGGTCGCCAAACACGACATCGTTGGTGTGGTTAGCATCAACGGGCCTTTGGGTCTGCGTCACATCGACAAACACGCCTGCGTTGTTGTGGAACAGAAGCTCCTGCGGGTTCTGGCCCGCTCCGCCTGATCCCTGGATTCCGATGTAGACGTCGAGGTCGCCATCGAAGTCCACATCGACGAACGCGGCGCAGCGGGGCTCCCGCGTCGAGTCCGCGGAAAGCAACACTGTGCGAACCGGCCCGGGCCCGTTGCCGTCGCTAATCACGAACGACACCGAGCCACCTTGCCGACTTGGCTCAACAATCAGCGCATCCAGGTCGCCATCCCCTTCGGCGTCCCCCGTAACTGCGAAGTCGATCGATGCAAAGTCGCGCGCGTCGCCCGACAGGTCGCGTAGCGCCAGCTGGAGCAAGCGGACCTGGCCGTCGTTGTGCCAGAGAACCGACTGCGGCACCGTACCACCCCACAGATCGACATCCCCATCGCCGTCACAGTCGAACACATGCACGGCGTCCGGTGCGATCGCGGCATCTTCGAGCAAGATTGCAGTGCTATCGACGAATCCAGCGGGCAAGTTTTGCCAGTGCCGCATCGGCAGCCACATCAGCTCCCACCGATCATGACGCAACCCCAAGAGGTCCATCCGGCCATCGCCGTCAAAGTCGACGGGATGCAGCTTGCTCAGCATCGGCTCGACAATCGTGTTTGTCAGCGTGAAGACGCCCGCACCGCTATTCGAATACAGATGCAAGCCGCCGCTCGATGCGGCGGCAAGATCGAGGTCCCCGTCCAGGTCGTGATCGCTGAGAACGACATCGTAGAAGCTCGGGTACGGCCCCGTCAGCGTCGGCACCAGGCCCGCGGCCTCAACCGCAACACCCGCCGCGTTCTGTACAAAGACGCGCACCGCGCCCGGCAACGAACTGCTGTGGTATTCACGACTAAACACGATGTCCGTATCGCCATCGCCATCGATATCGCCAACGGCAAGCCCCGTATTCCGCTGTGGGAAGTTCGGCATGCGCGTCGCGGTCACATCGGAGAAGTTGCCAGAACCGTCGTTCAGGTACAGGCGATTGATGGGCTGCGGCTGGCCGAACTGCAGACCGACGGTCGGACTGAACTCAGCGGTGAGAAGGTCGAGATCCCCATCGCCGTCATAGTCGTCAAAAACGATCCGGCTCGTCGAGCCTTCGGGCGTCAACCACTGAGTCTGCGCAACATCGGTGAATCCAGATGGTCCATCGTTGCGCAGCAGCCTGCCTCCGCCAAATGGCGATTGCCACACGTCTTGGTGTTCGCCTGGCTGTTGGCCACCGCTTGCTTGTCCCTACCGTCGGCGCGGCGCACGGAACCTTCGTTTCCACACCGTGTGCATGTGGTCGACAACCAGTTGGCATGCACCTTCTGCCACGGAACGGCACTGGGCAGCGAGCAGCCTGGCATGCCACCACCCGAACTGTGCGCTCCATGCCACGACCAGTTTGATGGTGACAAACCCAGTGAGCGTCGCGTCGGCGCGTTCTTCGACCAGCAAAGTCGCTATCGCACAGTATCGGTGTCGGGCTTGACGCCGGACGTGACCTTCTCCCACCGGCAGCATGTCACAGGTGCTAAGCTCGATTGCGTCGCATGCCACGGGGATATCGCGAACCAAGAAGATGTGCCTCTCGCGCCGCTGGCGAGCAAGGCCGCGTGCATGGATTGCCACGCGCAAGCAGGCATGAACAATGCGTGCGAACAGTGCCACGAAGAGATCAACTCAGGTTGGCAACCGCCGAATCACTTGCGCAACTGGCTGCGCGGCCATGGCGAGGTGAGTCGCATGAACAGTGGGATCAGTGCCAACAACTGCACTTTCTGCCATGAAAACGCCACCGGCTGCGTTGCCTGCCACCAACAGATGGCGCCGACGGATCACAACCAGACCTTCCGGTTGCGCACCCACGGACTGAGAGCCTCGATCGATCGCGGTCGCTGCGCGGTTTGTCACACCCAGGACGGCTGCCAGCAGTGTCACCAAGTGACTAGGCCACGAAGTCACCGCGGTGGCTTCGGCGCGCCCGGTCAACGACACTGTGTGGGCTGCCATCTGCCCGTTGTGGACAACGGCTGTGCTGTCTGCCATGCGTCGGCGCCGTCGCATGAGCTTGCGACCGCGTTGCCGGCCGACCATCTGCCGTCGATGAACTGTCGACTGTGCCATGGCAACGGAGTGAAGCTCCCGCATCCGGATGGCGGTCACGTTTGCACGGCCTGCCATCGATGAGGACTACGGGCGTGATGTGGTTGAGGTAGACTAGAGTGGGTGTGTGCGGGAGATGACGGCACGCGGGCGATCGCCTAGTTGCGTCTCGAGAACAATTTCGCTGTCGGTGGTGCTCGCGGTGGGCTGCATAGAGCTGCAACCTGCGAACACCATCAGGACGCCAGAATCTGCACGGGCACACAGGCGTCAAGCATGCGGGTGGATGCGCGGCGGTGCGCAGGGCACTACTTGACGGTGTGCACGGTGCGAACGTCCTTGCTCTCACCAACGCCGTGGCAAATCGTGCACGATTCCGCCCCGGATGGGCTGGTGTTGGCATCTATGTGTGCTTGCTGCGCAGTTGAGTCATGGCAGGAAGCACACGCCGAGCGCCAGCTGCGCGTCGGCAATAACGCCGCCGAGTGAACACGTTCCGCGGGCTCGATCCAGGACGTCGAGTTCTCGCCGTGACAGCTAGTGCAGTTGCTAATTCCACCCGGCATGAACGGGAAACCGACGTTCTCATAGCTGTGCGACCTGCCCCCGAATCCGACGATCTTGTATTCCTCGCCGGCGTCGAGGACTTTGCCCGCGTGGATCTTGTGCAGCATCGTGCGGAAATCGATGGTCACCCCGGTCGACTCCTCCGCGTTTGCATACACGTAGGTTGCCGCGTCCTCCGCGCCGGCCACGCCGTGGCAGAGCAAGCACGTGTCGTAACCCTTGCGGCCACCGCCGTGGAATTGGATGTCGGTGTGACAGCGGTAGCAGCCTTCGCTGCTATCGATGCGGTTGATCACGCTGAGAACCGTCGCCGTGCCGAATAGCACCGGCGTCACGGCTGGGTCCGAAGCCTCGTTGTAGCTTGTCGACTGGCTCACGCCACCGACGCTGACCGGGAACGTCAGGGAGCGCCGCCCCCAGATGCCGATGTTGTAGGTGCCCGACAGGACCGGCAGTCCGACCCAGTCGCCCCAGCTCTGATCAAGATCCGGAGATTCGTTGAAGGTCCCGGTGTAGTTGGGCGGCACCAGGAAGTCGCTGGTGTAGGTCACCAGCACTTCGCCAGCGCCGAACTCCGTTGTCTCGGTGACGATGCCGGTCACTGCATCCAGTGAGTAGCTCGATGGCGGGATCGGCACAGGCTGACCCATGCCATCGAGCGGCACAACTACCTTGTCGACCGACGAGCCTAGCGCGTGCGGTCCGCGCAGGCCCGGTGCGTAGTTCTGGCTGTAGGCGGACGAGAACCACAGGCGATCGCCATCGACACGCTGCACGCGCAGGAACTCACGCCGAGAAGGCTCACCATCTTCGATCACGAGGAAGTCATCCTTGGCAAAGTTGGCCCCGCCACCAACGGCAAGGTCGAGGAAGTTCTGGTAGGCGCCAGCGTTCGCAGCGAGCGTACTACCTGCCCCCGTTCCCGTTCGCAACAACAGCGACGTGGCGGCGCCACTGACATTCCAATGCGGGGCCCGACTGGTCGTGAACATCTCGTTGAGGGTGCCCGCATCCGAGTTGCCAACCGGCTCGTAGTAGACCGACTGAGGCAAGTTGAACGTGTAGCTCGGACCACTGCCTAGCGCCGCCATCGGCACGCGCACGTAGTGCACCAGGTTCGGGTTGCTCGTCGGGCCATTGATGACCGCTTCGATACGCGACAGTGCCGTTGCCGGCACGTCGACGCCACTACCGTCCTTGATCGTCATTGTGACGTTAACGCGCTCATTGACCTCAAAAGCGTTGTTCTCGGCACCTGCAGATGGCACGTCGACAATTGATTGCACTTCGAAGCGCAGCCCCTCCGCGAAGGCCGGATCGACCAACGGGTGTACGTGCGCATTCTGCACATCAAGCGGCCCGCTACTCGGGCGATGGCATTCCTTGCAGGTTGAGTTGTTGCGCTCGGCGGGCATCGTCTGCCCGTTCGCCGTGTAGAGGTGGTCCGGGTTCCAGTCATCGTGGCACGAGGCGCAAGCGGACACCGACGGCTGCGCGTAGGCCAGGTCGCCCTGGGCCGGCGCCGGCAACGGGCCCGCGCCATCGGGGTCGCCATGACAGCTGGCGCAGTCGACCGACGCCGACCGCATGCTGTTCTCAAGCCCTTGTTCCGTCTGCGACAAGGCGTCATACCCGAGGTCGCGCGGCATGGGGTATGCAAGGCTCGGCCAGACCGGGAAGGCGACTTCCGAGAAGTCGATCAAGCGGTCGTTGTAACCAATCAGTTGGTAGGGCTTCTTTGGCGCCGTGTAGTCGCGGGTGCCATCTGGATTCGTGGTGACCCCATTGACCGACGGCAGATGCACGCCTGCGTGGATCTTGTGGATCATCACCTTGAAGTCCACGGTCCGACCCGGCGTACCGTTCGCGACCGTCAGGGTGTTGCGATCCTCAGAGCCAGCCGTGTGGCAAAGCAAGCAGTTGGTCACGTTGTTGCGGTTGTCGCCGTGCGCCCGCAGTTCGCCGTGACACTGGTTGCAGTTCGCAAGGGTGACGACTTCGCGGCTGACGATCTCGGTGGCGTCGCCGATCAAGAAGTCACGCGAGGCGTTGCCCGGGTCGCGGTCGGTCACGCCGTCGATTACATAGTCTTTGCGCAACTCCACGCCGACGGTGTAGGTCCCCGCGAGCAAGGCTTGACCGGTGAGTTCTCCCTCTTCGAGTGCGGTCGTATCGTTGAACGGCGCGGCGTAGACCGCAGGTATCGGAACCTCGAACGTGTAGCGGTAGGAGCCGAGTGCTCGCTTGATCGCGCGTTCGCGCAAATCCGATTGCGACGAGATGACGCGTTGGTAGTTGAACGTTGGGCCAGAGACCATGATGGCTGCGCGCTGCAAGTTCGACAGTTCCAGTGGTGCACCCGAGTCAGTCTGGACGGTGAAGTCGACCACCAGACGATCGCCGATGCGGGCCCTGCCGGAGCCCCGACTGCCGCTAACGTTCTCGATCGACACCACGAGCCCAGGTAACGGCGCGCCAGCGGCCACGATCGGCTCGTCTGCGATTCCGATCGGTGGTGGGTTGTTGCTATCGCTGCATGCTGCGAGGGTAACGAATCCTGCTAGCAACAGCCTGCAGGGCAGGACGAAGCGATGAGGAATGGCAGGTACTTGATTGGGCATGGCAGGTTTGACGGGGGCTAAAAGGGGCGCAGCCGCGCGAACCACTCCTTGCCCGAAGCCGAGTCAACAATAGGCCGGATGGAGCGTGCTTGCCTATCATCATGAGCGCTGATGCAACGCCCGTACCTCCTCACCCAACATGCTATTCATTTCGACGACGACCTATGCTTGAGACCACAACTACGAACTCGGTCGCGCTTGCTTGCCGCACTTTGGCGGGCCACTCGGCAAGAGCACCCGATTCCTAGTGGTCAGGTCCTGCGCACCAGCTGCTGGCTTTCTGACCGGCGTCCAACGCTGCTCAAATCCTCCTGCAACCATTGGCACTGAGTTCACCGGAATCGAGCGGGGCCTCAGATCTCAACCAAATACGAGAGCGATAAGGCCGCGAGACGCACCATCACTGCGATGCGCTCACGTATTATCGTAGAGCAACATCCGCCAATTTCCGTAACGCGCGTGGGCGAGCGAGTCACGATACTGCTCATCGTCCATAGAGAGCACGCGAGGGCCTACTGCGGCAAGAGCGCGAATGCACGCGTGACCAAGTTGCTTTGGCGCCGTCCGAGGGGCACATGCGATTTGCAACGTGCGCCAGCAGCTTCGCGAGAGCCATCCCGCCACTGCAACTACCGGTGCCCAGGGCTGCGACAAGGCCAACATCTAACTCATCAGCGAGACTGGTGCTGCCCAAGATCCGAACAAACGAACCCCAACGGGTGGCCACCTAATGAAACTCATCGCCAACGGCGTCCCAGCGAATGGCTTATCACCGGCTCCCCACCCCACAAACGGGAACAATCGACGAAACGGTGCCAGTCACACTCAGCTAGGACTGAATAGGCAGCCCATTCACGCGCCCGCCTCCTTGGCGCTCGAAGTCGCATCGGCGTGAGCGGTCGATTCTGTCAACCGACCAACCCTCATCCCGTTTGCCACCGCGAGCAGCACACTGGTCGCGTGCACAATCATAGCGACCGCCAGCCCAACGAGCCCGGAAACCGCGAGGGGAATGAGCACCGCTAGAACGACCAACGACAAGAGGATGTTCTGCCGACTGATCTCCCGAGCTCTACGGCCCAGATGAAGGGCCTGCGTCAACTTGCGCAGATCGCCCGGCATCACGGCGATGTCGGCGGCCTCGAGAGCAGCTTCGGTGCCAGCCGTCCCCATCGCGATGCCACACGTAGCGGACGCCAGAGCCGGCGCATCGCTAACCCCGTCCCCGACCATGAGCACGGGCGCTTCGCGCTCGAGCTCGCCGATGACCGCGACCTTGTCTTTCGGCTTCAGGTGAGCGCGCACGTCCTCGATGCCCAACGTCTCCGCAACCCTCTCAGCAGCCCGCAAGTTGTCGCCAGTGAGCAGCACCAGCCGAGCACCCGCCTGTTGCAATTCCTGCACAACCGACGCGGCCTCGGGTCGGATCGTGTCCTGTAGTGCAATCAAACCTGCGACATGATTCTCGCGTCCGACAACCACGACGGTCTTCCCGGAACTCTCGAGATCCTCGATCGCCTGATGCATCGAGTCCAAGTCGCAGCCGTTGTCGCGAAAGAGCGCGGGGCTTCCGACGAACCAGACCTCGCCATCGATGGCCGCACGAACACCAGAGCCAACGAGGGATTCGAAATCGATCGCCTCGACTGCCCTGACCTGGCGCTCGCTCGCAGCGGCCACGACGGCGCTTCCGATGGGGTGATCGGACTCTCTCTCCAGAGCCGCGGCGACCGCCAACAGCGACGACTCGGAGGTGCCCGGTGCGATCACATCAGTTACTCCTAGCCTGCCGCAGGTCACCGTCCCGGTCTTGTCGAAGGCGATCGTGCGAATGACCCCGAGGTGCTCCAGATGCGCCCCACCTTTGATCAGGATTGCGTTCCGACCGGCACCGGTCATTCCTGCAGCCATGGCGATCGGAAGGGAGATGACCAGCGCACAGGGAGCCGCCGCCACCAGCAACACAACCGCACGGTGCCCCCATTCACTGGGAGCGTATCCGAGCAGCCAGGCGACTACGAAGAGCAGCAACGCAGCCACCAGCACTGCTGGGATGTAGCGCCTGCAAAAGCGCTCGATCAACTTCTGCGAGCGCCCCTTCTGGTCCTGCGCTTCCTCGACGAAATGAATGATCCTCGAGAGCGTGTTGTTGCTGATTCTGGATGTGGCTCGGACCGTGAGCACCCCCGCGCTATTGAGCGTTCCGGCGAGGACCGGATCACCCTGCTTCTTGCTCACAAGTGCCGACTCCCCGGTTACCAGCGACTCGTTGATACTACTGCGCTCCTTGATGACAACCCCGTCCGTTGCCACCGATTCTCCCGGCCGCACGAGGAAGCGGTCGCCACGCCTTAGGCGTTCAACCGGGACCAAGACCTTACGCGCTCCGCGAAGCAATCGCGCTTGCTTTGGAACCAAGTCCAGCAGCGCCCGAATCGATAGGCGCGTCCGAGCGTACGCATAGTCCTCGACACCCACCGCTGCGGCATACAGCACGACAAATGCAGCTGCCTCACCCGACATGCCGAGCGCAACGGCAGGAATCACCGCTGCCAACATCAGCATGTCGATGCCGATCATACGTTCCACGAGCAGTTCGTGTATCCCGCGGAGCAGCCAGTAGTACCAGCCGATCAGGATAGCGATCAGATAGATTGGAAGCGCGAGGGCCTCGCCCCCCAGCCCAGCCGCACCGAAGGTCAGCCCAGAGAGGGCTACTACCGCCGCGATCAGGGAGTTGCGGAGTGGTGCAAATGTCCACCACTGACCGAGTCCAGCATTCTCTTCATTGGTATCCATGGTCAAATCAGTGCAATCGCTCAACCAACGGTTCCTCCAGCAGCACAGTCAGCAGTGAGCGACTTACGGGCGTGCTCCGCGAACCATGGCTATTGCCCGACGCTGGGAAGAAATGGGAGAAGCTCACTGAGAATCCACGGCTTCTGTAGAAAGCCATTAGCCCCCATGGCCAAGAACTCTTGCCTTCGACTCCGGCCGCTATGGCCCACCACAGTCGCTTCTGGGCAGTGTTCACGGACAAGGGCTACGGCATCGGAAGCGTCAAGCCCGGGCATGTCATGGTCGATGATCGCAAGGTCAAACCGTACGGCCTCCAGCTGTTGCACCAACTCATTGGACAGTCCCCGCGACAGCGCAACAAACCCTGCTGCTACAAGGGTCATTTGGATCGTTTCGCGCACGACTTGCTGATCATCAACGAGGAGAACCCTCACATCTCCACGGTTGTCACTCATTGATCAAACCTGTCGATGCTATTGGCTCGCCTTAGTGGCAACCCAATCCATGACAAGCGGAAGTGCTCACCACGAGCGCGAACAGGAGGGCAAGTCGGAAACTACGTACGAGAACTCGGTTCCTGGCAGGTAGAGGGAAGAAGAAGCAGAATGCACACGGGATGACTAACGAAGTCGTGAGGCCTCGCTGCTGACCTCTACAGCAAGGGACGTACCATCGAAGGCCGAGCACTTGGAGTTCGCCAGTGGCACCGGCCGCCAGTCGGCCCCCGCGTCGCATGCTGGTTCCCCCATGGCCCGACGCACGTCCACTTCCGCTCGCCCTACTATATTTGCCCCCCGACCTACGTACGAAGCGCACCGACACAGACCTTCGCGTTCTCAGGTCAACGCGTGGGATCCGAATGCCCGAGTAAACCAACCGACGCCAGTATCTGGGGAGCTACTCACCAGTTCCTGATGGCCCTGAAACGCCGCGAGGCCGGTAGTGGCATTCGGTATCACGTAGTGAACAGCAGCTCGCGCCCCGAAAGGTCAAACTTGACGCTCTTGCCGAACAGGAACCGCAACCACATCAGCACAAACCTCGCGCGTACACGTAGCGGCTTGCCATGACCTTCATCCTAGCAATCCACTCACTTCACTGCCGACGACTGCCGCAGGAACCTCCAGATCTACTACGCACCGGCCCGCACAACGAACGCTGAAGCTGATGCGCTTGCTTTTCGGAACAAGCGACACCATTGGCTGAGTCTGTGCTCAGGCTCGAACGAACGGGTCACCAAGACGCACCCGGCGCAAGCGCAACGCATTGGCGATGACTGACACCGAGCTCAGGCTCATCGCAGCGGCAGCAATCATCGGACTCAGCAGCCACCCTGTCATCGGATAGAGGACGCCGGCAGCTAGCGGCACTCCCGCGGCGTTGTAGCCAAACGCAAACACCAGGTTCTGCCGAATGTTCCGCATCGTAACCTCGCTCAAGCGGCGTGCCCGCACGATGCCTCTGAGATCACCCTCCACCAAGGTGACGGACGCGCTCTCCATCGCGATGTCTGTGCCCGTTCCCATGGCAATACCCACATCGGCCTTGGCAAGAGCTGGCGAGTCGTTGATGCCATCACCCACCATCGCCACCTTGCGGCCTTGCGACTGCAACTCGGAGACGCACTTGAGCTTGTCCTCCGGTAAAGCGTCCGCAATGAAGTCGTCGAGCCCCAACTCACCAGCAACGGCGGCCGCAGTGCCCTTGTTGTCGCCAGTAAGCATGACAACTTGAAGGCCCATGGCTTGAAGTTCACGGATCGCGCTCGGCGTAGACTCCTTGATCGGATCCGCGACAGCGAGCATTCCAAGCAGTTCGCCGCCCATAGCGCAAAAGACGACAGTTGCTCCTGCCGAGCGAAGGCTCGCAGCCTCAGCCTGAACAGCTTCGTTAAGTGACACGCCCTGATCCTCCATCAGCGAACGATTACCAACAGCCGCGTGCTGTGCACCAAGCGATCCGGCGACACCCTTGCCGGTTATCGAACGGAACTCGAGAACAGGCTGCAGCGACAAGCCTCGGATTCGCGCAGCGACCACGATGGCTTGCGCCAATGGGTGTTCACTTTGCGCATCAAGGCTCGCCGCCACCTGCAGCAACTCGTCCTCTGTCGTGGCTCCGTGCGGCAACAGCTGTGTTAGATCGGGCTTCCCCAGCGTCAACGTGCCCGTCTTATCTACTACCAACGTGTCTACATCTCGCAGCGCTTCGATGGCCCGAGCATTGCGAAAGAGCACGCCCATTTGCGCGCCCTTGCCGGTGGCAACCATGATGGACATCGGAGTTGCAAGTCCGAGTGCACACGGACACGCGATGATCAGCACGGCGACCGCGTTGATGAGTGCATAGCTCAAGCTCGGCTCCGGCCCCCAATAACTCCAGGCGAGAAAGGTCGCGACGGCACACCCGACAACAACCGGCACGAACCAGCCAGCAACCCTGTCGACCAGTTTCTGAATCGGAGCCTGGCTCCGCTGCGCATCCGCAACCATCTGAACGATGCGCGCGAGCAGTGTGTCACGCCCTACCCGCTCCGCCCTCATCAGAAGACTTCCGGTGGTATTCAGTGTGCCGCCAACCACTGAGTCACCCTCCGCCTTGTCAACGGGAACCGGCTCACCAGTCACCATCGACTCATCCACCGGGCTGACTCCGTCGACCACCGTGCCATCAACGGGCACCGCTTCACCGGGTCGAACCCGAAGGTGGTCGCCCATAGCGACGGCCTCAATTGGGACCTCGTGCTCTGCTCCGTTCGCATCAACTCGCCGCGTAGTTTTCGGCGATAGGTCAAGCAATGCCTTCACTGCCGCCCCGGTCCGGCTACGAGCACCAAGCTCCAACAACTGACCGAGCAGTACGAGCGTGATGATGACCGCAGTCGCTTCAAAGTAGACCGCGACCCCAGAAGGCCCCCGGAATCCGTCTGGGAACAGACCTGGCGCAAGCAGCGCCACGGTGCTGTAGCCAAATGCGACGAGCACTCCCAGCCCAATCAAGGTGAACATGTTCAGGCGCCATCCCCGGATCGAATCCCAAAACCGCGCAAGAATCGGCTGTGCCACCCAGAACACGACTGGCGCCGTGAGCACTCCCTCGAACCACGGACCGGTATCCCCAAACATGTCATGAATCGGCGAGCCAGGGAGCAACATGTCGCCCATCGCCAACGCGACGACAGGCAGCGTGAAGGCCGCGGCCCAATAGAAGCGGCGCTTCATGTCGCGAAACTCGGAGTCGTCTTCCTGCAGCTGCACCTCGACCGGCTCGAGCGCCATGCCACAAGAAGGACAGCTACCTGGGCCGACCTGCCGCACTTCAGGATGCATCGGACACGTATAGATCGCGTCGGATGGACCAGTGACGTCTGGTTTATCGGGATGGCAACAAGCGTGCTTGCCGTCAATAGTCGTTTGGGATGCGTCGTTCATGGTTGCCACTACTTGCCCGTCCCCGCCTTGCTGGTCTTCGCGAAGAGGTCCACGACCTCGGCAATGACCCGCTCTCGATCGGCAGCCTTCTTCGAATCGAACGCGTGTGCAACGCACGTCTTCATATGCGATTGCAGCAGTTGCTTGCTGGCCTGCGCCAACGCACCCTGCACTGCCTGAACCTGCTGCAGAATGTCGATGCAGTATTTGTCTGCCTCAACCATGCGAATCAAGCCGCCCACCTGTCCTTCGATTCTTCTTAGGCGAGCGCGGATTTTCTTTTTTTGATCATCGGGGAGCATTGGTTCCTTTTCCTGGTAGTATACCCCCCTATAGTATCTCGCGCAACGCAACACAACACGAGACTGCATGCGACCCCGACAACCAGACGGTGAAGACACGAGCTTCAGAGCAGCGGCAGCCACCGATTTGGCGACGCCGCACACCCTGAGACTCCACTTGACGAAGCTGTGTGCAGGTGCCTACGCACTCGGGACACTTGACCCGCACGCAGCCCGTCGACTAGGAGTAGGTTTCCTTGTAGCCTCTGGAGGCGCGCAGTCGTGATGAACCGCCTAACCAACAACCGAGTATTCATTGGCACCTTGCTGATGGTGCTCCAGCTTGCGTTCCTTCCGAACGTGAGCCGTTGCTCGGGCACGCAATTGTTTGGCGAGTCGTGCTGCTGCACTTCAAGCGCCCACGACTCCTCCGAGGGCGCCCGGCGCGACGGCACAAGCGAATCGAAGCACGACTGCTGCTCGATGCATGCCGCCCAGAGTGCAGGCGATAAGTCCGAGGATGAGGCTGTTGCGAACACTGGCTCTGCAGGAGGCCACGGAAAAACGTGTTCTTGCTCTCACGCTAGCGCGCACGCCGCGTACGCCGCGCAAAAGAGCGAGCGCGATGACCTTCTGGAGAACTACGTCGGCGCCTTGCTGCCAACCGCAGCTCGTTGCAACCAGTCCTGCCATGCGATCGAAGTGCGGGTGCGGTACAAGCCGATCCCCAGAGCCCAAACAGGCCCTCCGCTTCAGCTGATCTACCAGGTCTTCCTGATCTGATAGCTAGGTTCCGGGCCTGACGCTCGGGATCCGTCTGCCAGGCTGCTTGCCCAGAACATCGAGCGCAGGTCTGCAGACAGTTGCTACCCCGCACGGCGGTTAGCAACCACTCCCGAACCAAGGCGATGTGTCGCTGGAGATTCCAGCAACCCAGTCGAACTTGCGGTGCATTCGTGCCCGCGCTCCCCCTGGTGACGGTAGATGCTAGAAAACAGACTGCGAATGATCCTTGGCGCCTCGTTGGCACTGGCTGTTGCCGGTTGCCACGCTCGCCCAAACCTGAAGCTCGCTCGGGAACGCTCGGCAGCCCTGTTCGGCCCCCAGCGGACCGAACACATGATGACCTCCATTGAGGGCGGCACACCCTCCGCCCCGCCATCGGACGAGCAGGTCTTCGAGCGCTCGGACCTGGACCTATATCTGCGCTACGGCATGCATCACAACGCGTCGCTGCGCTCGGAATACGAACGTTGGCGAGCGATGCTGGAACGCATCCCGCAGGTCACCACCTTGCCGGACCCCGTGTTCTCCTTCGGGCAGTTCGTCGAATCCGTTGAGACCCGCACAGGACCTCAAGAACGTCGCTACTCCCTCTCTCAAACCTTCCCATGGTTCGGCAAGCTGGATCTTCGCGGCAACGTAGCCGCCGCAGATGCCCGAGAGCGCTGGCAGCGAGTTGTCGCCGTAAGACTCGGTGTCGAGCGCGAAATCCAGGTTGCCTACTTCGACTACGCCTACCTCTCTCAGTCGATTCGCATCACGAACGATGTACTCCAGCTGCTCAAGCAACTCGAGCCTGTCGTGCAACAGCGAATCGCCGGGGCGAACGGCGGGCAACAAGACCTGCTTCGACTACAAGTAGAGGTTGGCCGCATAGAGAATGACCTCGCGTCCTTTCAGAAGGTTCGTGCATCGCTCAGCGCGAGACTCGCGGCAGCCATGAACCTGCGGCGCCACGCACCGCTACCGCTACCGGATCTGGTGGAGCCGAAGCTCAATGCACTCGGCGCCAACACCGCCGACCTGCTAAGGCGCGCCGACCAGCGCAACCCCGATCTCCTCGAACTAACCGAGCGAATCCGCAAGAACCAGCATCGAAAAGAGCTGGCAGAGCTCACTCGCTGGCCAGACGTAACTGTTGGTGTCGACTACATCGAAACGGGCTCTGCCCTGGCGCCAACACGCGGGAATGGCGACGACCCACTGGCATTGTCAGTCATGTTCAATCTCCCCATCTGGGGGCATAAGTACAGCGCCGCAGAACGCGAGGCTCAGCTTCTAGTCTCGGCTGCAACACACGCCCTGAGCGACCGCCGAGCGACGCTGCGCACCGACGTCGAACATGCCGCGTTCCAACTCGACGATGCCGGTCGGCAGCTAGTGCTCTACCGCGAGACACTTCTACCGCGAGCAAGAGAGTCACTCGAAGTGACGCGTTCGTCGTACCGCACAGGCCGGTCTTCGCTGCTCGACTTGATCGACAGCGAACGGACCCTTCTCGATTTTGAAACTGGATACTGGCGCGCTTGCAGGGACCACTACCAAAGCAAGGCACGCCTCGAAGCACTTATTGGAGGAGAGCTATGAGATCTTGGCTAACGAAAGTTCTGACGGTCGTTGCCGTCGCATTGGTACTCATCGTTGGACGATGGAGCACCAGTTGGTGGGCCTATTCCACGGAAACAGGTACTCAAGCCGAGCATGACCACGCCGCCATGACCGGCGGTGAGGCCACACCGTCCGCCGAGCCAACCCTCTGGACATGCCCGATGCATCCAGAGATCCAGATGCCTGAATCTGGCGATTGTCCCAAGTGTGGTATGGACCTCGTACCCATGGCAAAGGGCGACGACACGGGGCCAAGACAGCTCGCGATGTCCCCGGCATCGGTTGCATTGGCGAGCATCCGGACAACCCAGGTCACACGTCAGTTCCTGACCATGCCTGTGCGCTTAGTCGGCAAAGTCGACTACGACGAAACGAGAGTGCGCACGATTGCCGCGCGCGTCGGCGGCCGCCTAGATCGGCTCTACGTCGACTACACCGGCGTATCGGTGAAGAAGAACGACCACCTCGTGTGGCTCTACAGTCCAGATCTGCTTGTTGGACAACAGGAGCTCATCGAAGCCAAGAAGCGACTCGACACCACATCAGCTGACGCGAGCGCCTTCCAGAGAGACAGCAACAAGCGCGGCTACGAGTCAGCTCGGGACAAGCTGCTGCTCTGGGGCCTCGCAGAAGACCAAGTCGCCGCGATCGAAGAACGAGGCACTGCGGAAGACCACATGCTCATCCGGTCCCCAGCGGCCGGAGTTGTGGTTCACAAAGCACTCAAAGAAGGAGACTACATCAAGGAGGGCACTGCGATCTACCGCATTGCAGATCTCAGCCAGCTATGGGTGCAGCTCGATGCGTATGAACAAGACCTTCCGTGGCTTCGCTACGGACAAGCGGTATCCGTCAACACTGAAGCATTCCCCGGACGAGTGTTTGAGGGATGGATCTCATTCCTCAACCCAACCGTCCATGAGCGCACCCGCACAGTAAAGGTACGCGTCAACGTTGCGAACCCCAACGGTGAGCTCAAGCCAGGCATGTTCGTTCGGGCTGTTGTGCAGTCCCGCGTCGGCCAGAGTGGCCACGTGCTGGAACCACGACTACAGGGTAAGTGGATCAGCCCCATGCATCCCGAAGTCGTCAAAGACGGCCCCGGAAAGTGCGACGTTTGCGGCATGGACCTCGTTCCCGCCGAGAGCCTGCTCAAGCACTCGACCGCGCTCGAAGAGGGTAAGCCACTGACCGTCCCTGCATCAGCGGTGCTCGTCACGGGTGCTCGCGCTGTCGTCTACGTCGAACTCCAAGGCAAGAAGAAGCCTACCTTTGAAGGCCGCGAGATCATTCTCGGACCGCGCGCCGGTGACTACTACATCGTGCTGGCTGGCCTGAGCGAAACGGACAGAGTCGTCGTGAACGGAGCATTCCGAATCGACAGCTCGATGCAGATCCAGGCAAAGCCATCGATGATGTCGATGCAGGGTGACGCCCACACGTTTACCGGGCCGACATCGAGTGTTTTCCGACTGTCTCTCACCGCACTCTATTCGGCCTACGGCGAACTGCAGCAAGCGCTCGCCAGCGATGACTTCGTCGCAGCGCAAGCCGCCGTCGCGGCTCTGCGGAGCAGCTTGGACAGCGTCAACCCAGGCGGCTTGCCGCGGCAAGGCGATGTTCGCTGGCAAGAAGAGAAAACCGTGTTGGCCCGTGCCACGAAGAAGGGGACCGAGGCTGCCACGATCAAGCAGTTGCGAACTGCCTTCGGTGCCATCTCCGGGAGCGTCCTAACACTGGAGAGCACGTTCCGCCACGCCGACGAAGCGCTGCGATTTGAAGCCTATTGCCCCATGGCCATGGACGGCCAAGGGGCCAGCTGGCTGCAAAGTGATCGTAAGATCCTAAACCCGTACTTCGGCGCCTCAATGCTCACCTGCGGCGAGATCCGCACCGAGTTCCCCGGCCTTAAAGAAGACACGCGCTCCGCAACTGAGAACCAACCCAGGAAAACGGATCCGTCAACGACCCCGCAGTCAACGCAAGAGCCCAAGTCACGCGCTGAGGAATCGCCGACACCCAAACCCGTGAAGCCAGACCCCGCGCGACCGCGCGTTCACGGGTTCGACACCTTGATCGCGGCCTATGTTGAGCTGCAAACGGCACTGGCTGCGGACGACACCGACAACGCACACAAAGCGTTCTCCAAGCTGCGGGTCGCGGTGACCGCGACGATGGTTCACGGCGAAGGCGACCTAGCGACCTCGACAACCGAGGCTCTCGTGCAACTGAAGGACTCCGTCACCGCGCCGGTAGCCAAAGACATCGAGGCTCTGCGCAAGCGGTTTGAACCCGCAACGATGCGACTGCTTGCTATGCAAACTCTTGCCGGGAACTCCTCGGGTTCGGTGCTCTACGTG
>TARA_R110002072_G_scaffold302989_1_pt1 | contig 26675 bp, 25 predicted proteins | sample TARA_R110002072 | Tara Oceans TARA_R110002072 (sample SAMEA4397118) | marine metagenome | biome: Polar Biome; feature: [SRF] surface water layer (ENVO:00010504); material: water (ENVO:00002006), including particulate matter (ENVO:01000060) such as... | depth 5 m | reverse complement strand
TTAGTAATATTCTTTCTTTTCAACATTGGACTTTAAACAACTTCGAAAAATAATTAACAAGGAAGCTGAGTTATCGGGAAAATTGTTCTAAAATATATTTTACTTGGCGCATGCCTGATTTCAAGATAATTCCATACATGCAAATTAACAGTATTATCAATGCCATTGCCCCGCCAGATATCCAAAGCCATACAAGAGAATTGCTAAGAAATAAATGAAAATTGATAATTAGTAATAATAATAGTTTCAATGCAAGGCCGAAAATAGCTTTTAGAGAATCTAGGTTTACATTAAAAGTCTCGCTATTCACATTACTTGTTACTTTTTTCATAATAGATACATGCTGGTCTAAGGCTCTATATTTATGAAAATAAACATTTCGGTATGAGACTTTTAATTCCTTTTTTGACATTATACCAATAAAAAAATTGAAAGCAATACTCGTATTGGCAAAAACCTTTATAAGAATGAATTTGACAATCAAATATAAACCAACTATTAGCATAGTCCATGTTAGTAGTTTAATTAGCTCAAATGAAAATACATAATTGCCCAGTTTGCCAATTTCAAAATCATGAAATATAGAAATCTCCTCAACCAGTTCGTTAAATGACGAAAAAACGAGAATAAGCCAAAATACCCCATCAACAATCTTAATTGTTTTCATGGATTTTCCAGCTAGAATTATATCGTTATAGTTATTGATCATATCTCCGGATTCGGCGCTTCATCCTCACCGAATTCTTCATTGTTTTCCGCCTCAGACTTTGAATCTTCACTCTCTGTCTTGTGCTTCGGTTGTTTCTCTTTCTTCAAACCATACCTGATCTCTTCCAGCATGATTTTATATTTCATTTTCTTTCCTTCATCGAAATATGGTTCATCATAAATCTTGTCCAGTGCTTTTATCGCCCAATTTAAAACCTGATCAGAATGTTCAGGTTTATTGAATTTATCGTGTCTAGCCAATAGATCTATATGGTTTTTTATTGAAAATGCAAGCGTTGTTTTAAAAGCATATTTCCTATAACTCTCAGTTGATTGTTTATGCTTTTTCGCAATAAAGTATAGGTAATAAACTATTGGTGATGTTATTGCTAGTCTTAAATAAAAATCAGGAGTAATTTTTAGGTCGCAGAAGTTATCACAAATCGCAGCTGTAATGTAGGGTAGTGCGAACAGCAATATTATTACTATAAATAAAAATATAGTAACTCGGTAAATTCTAGTTGACCAGGTTTCAATTTCATCCTTAAATTCATCACGTCGTTTTGCAAACTCACCCGCCATACCCGTATCAGCTGTCTGCCCATATATCCTTTCAATTTCTTCGTAAGTATTTGTTGCTTTTGCCTTTATATCGGTTATACTTAAACTATCATTTTCTGCATTTTTTAAGAGCGTTTTAACTTTAGCACCAACATCTGTAATATTTTCTTCGAATGATTTGATTCGTTCATATGTGGTTGTTACTTCTTCGCGAATTGCTTTTACCTTGTCTAACTGGCTCTGGACGCCGTCATTTTCGTTTGTGGCCTTAGAAAATAAGTCTGTTATTTTTATAAGTAATTCTTCTAGATTCTTTGCCTTTTCATTGTAGTTGCCTACAGTTTGTTCAAATGAGCTATTCAATGATTCAGCTTGATTCTCAAAAGCTTTTAATTTATCCCTAACCTTTTTAGATTCTTGTAGAGAGACACCCATTCCTTGATTTGGGTCATCTATTTGGCTTTTTAAATTTTGAAATTCCGAATAGAACGCATTAATAGCGTTAATCTGTTCTTTAGCACTTTCCCTTTGCTGAATAAATACGATATTGTTATTCTCGACATCCTCCTTAATTCTATCTATATCATCTTGAACCTTTTGAGTGCGATTAAGACTGCTTTCAACGTCATTTATAAAGGAGGTTATTTTCTTAGAATTTCTTTCTGAAGCATCAAAAATTTCTTTTAATCTCTCAGCATATTCTTGCGCGAGTTTTTGATTTTCTCTAAAACTTTTAAAGTTATCTCTACTTTTTGCCATAATCAGTGAATATTATCAATTGTCCAAATGGTCGCACAATTATTATAAAGGTACGCATAGAATGGCCTAAGTCGTAAATTATTTATGCTTATTTATCAACAGTTTATACTATATCTTTTTAAGAATAAAATCGATGCACTAGTAATTACAAACAAAAAAACAGATTTTATATGACTAATTTGCTCAGTCCATTGTGCAGAAAGATTTAAACTGCCTCCCCCCTCTTTTAAAAAGACCTTTTCTCCAAGCAAAGTAACATAATGCATAACCATTATAGGACAATGAATATACATGTCCTTCCACCAATGCTGTCGTAATACTGACCTCTTATCAATACTCTATTCTTTCTCAAAGACCCTCCATATCAAGGCCATATTCCAAACTAACTCTATGATTAGCCCATCATTAAATCTAGTCCAGAACATTTATAATAGCGCTTATTTTAAATTTTCTTTTGAGTTTAACATTAAATATCTTATTTTGTCAGTCGAATCAAACCCATAGAGATATTGTTTAAATTCTACATTTCAAGGATATTGAGTCTACTACTTATAGTGATTAGTATATCTACTACTCAGGCTTTGGCTGGAGATAAAGTAACTAAAAAGGTTCAGGAACTTATTGATTCTTCGCAGTCCTCTGTTGCTGATAGCTCCAAAGCATTCTCTTATGCGCAATCGGCAATTGACGAAGCAGAAAAGTCTAAATCGAACATTTCCATAGCAGCAGCCATGTATAATATGGCTAGAACATTTAAATACCATGACAGGTATAGTTACACTATTGTCTACTTTGACTTCGCAATTGAAGCTTATGAAAATGCTGGTGAACAATTAAAAGTAGCAGAAGTCCTCAGGAAAGCTGGAAGAATTTATTATGCCATGGGACATTATGATAAGGCTATGACCTACTATATGAATGGTCTGAAGATACACGATGACCTGAATGTGGTCAATGCAGAGAAAGGCTGGCTGCTACGTTACATTGGTTCTGTTTTTAAACATAAAGAGAACTACGACAAAGCACTTTATTATTATAAGAAAGCGTACGAAATATTTGAAACTACTAACAATCAGGATGGTATGTCTTCAAGTTACAATAACATAGGTATTGTTTATGGAATTAAAGGAAGAGATTCTTTGGAGATTTTATATTATAGAAAAGCCTTAAAAGTTGCCCAAGATGGCGGCGCTAAAAACCGTGAGTCAGTAATTCTAAACAATATAGGCTCGGCACTTACTAAACATCGAAAATATGCTGATGCGATGGCTATTTTCGAAGAAGTTTTTGATTATTTATCTGAGTTAGATGAACCGAATTACATGAAATTAGGGGACACTTACAAGAATTTCGCGAAACTTTATTATGAAACTGACAAACTGGATTTGGCATTAGAGAATCTTAAATTATCGGAGTTGAATGTAAGAAAAACGGAAAAAAAGCAGAAGATTGAATTAGCGGAAATTTACGAGCTCTATTCTAAGCTTTATGTGAAGAAAGGAGATTACAAAAAGGCATATGAATACAGACTTTTATACAATGATCTCCAAAAACTTTTGGGCGATGCTTCAGTAGCAGCGGAGATTGAGAAAATCCAGTTCAGATATGAGCGTGAACAATTTGAAGAAAAAATCAATCAAGAAAGAGAAAAGGAAAATGCGGCTTCTTCTTCTCAAAGACAATGGTTGATTTATTTATCGATCGGTATTGTCCTATTAACTCTAGCACTTGTTGTTCAAAAAATAAAATTTTCTCGAGCATTAAGAAACAAGTAAATTGTACGATTACACAAAATGTTTTTATTAGACTCGCACCTTTCAAATTCTTCTTTGGCGGTTAAGAAAAACAAGAGTTTATTTCTTAACTAAACGCCTCTTCAAATACTTCTCCATCACAGAATGAAATGGAAAAATTAACAAGGCAATTGCCGCATTGAACAAGAGAGAATAGACTGGAACTCCATTTGTAAAGCTGTCAATATGTGGTTCTAAAAACACCAGTAAAAATTCAAACAAAATTAAAAACGCCAAAAATATCAAACCCTCAGCTATTTTTACTGGTATTTTAATGATTCCTAAACTCAATATCAAACCAAACAAAACAAGTATGCCTAATAGAATTAATATGTATTGTAAATTGTTTCTACGTTTTATGGCTTCATTTTCAATTCTTGCTTGCTCTTTCGCTTCGTTCTCCTTGATTAGTTGTTCTTTCTCAAATTCATGGAGAGCTTGTAACTTTATGGTTGCATTTTGAACTTCTTTATTATTTATGCTGTCACGCATTAGAATGTAGAGTTTATGCAATTCAAGTGCCTTCATGCCATCACCTTCGGCTTCGTATATTTCGCTTAATAATTTTGATGCACTTTCTATGTTTTCAGGAAAACCGAGTTCTTTTGAAATGGCTAAACTTTTCAATCCACAATCTAATGCTTCTTTCAACCTCCCTTGGTTCTTGTGTATTTCCCCGAGAATACTTAATGTTGTTGCTATACTAGATTGATCGCCTAATTCTTTCCGTATTTTTAGACTTCGATTTAAAAAGTGCAATGCCTCTTTTGGACGTCCTAGATCATTATATACAGTCCCAATATTGGTCAAAGAATACCCTACGCCAGACTGATCACCCGTTTCTTCTTGTAACTTCAGACTACGATTAAAAAAACTCAAAGCATCCTTGTATTGACCTTGGGATTGATGAAAGACACCTATGTTGACTAGAGAAGTTGCTATAGCCTCCTTATTCCCCAATTTTTCTCTAATTTTTAGGCTTCGCAAGTGGTAATCCAATGCCTCCTCGTTTTGCCCTTGATTACCGTAGATATACCCTATGTTGTTGAGAGTATTAGCTACTCCTTCATCATCTCTTAATTCTTCTTGTAAGTCTAGGCTACGCGTTAAATAATTTAGCGCCTTTTTTATTTGACCTCGGGTATTGTATATATAACCGATATTGTTGAGAGTACTAGACAAATATCGCTTGTAAGCTCGTAATTCTTGTTTAGAAGGGTTATTCTTCATAAGAAGTTTTAGTTCCTCATATTGAAAGAATTCATACTTCTCCCAATCTACCGCATTCATTTCTGAGCAAATATCACCTAGCGATAAGATTCTTGTTGTATCATTTTTAGCTGAATGATACATCTTAAGAGATGATTCTAGTATTTTTCTGTCGGCTTCTGATAATTCCTCAAGCACAAGTTTATCCACCAAATAATACTCTTTATCAGCAAATTGTTGTGAAGTAGCATTAAATGCTACTATGGAAAATAATAAATAAATAACAATTCTCATGTGCTGAAAATAGTAATTTATGAGGAACTGGCACTCATTTCTCGAGCACCTTTTTAGAGAATAAATTCAAAAAAATAGCAAAACACTTTTATATTATTGACTCATTCAATCCACAACCACAACATGCTCCGTTTCAATACGACTAACTTCCACCAATACTGAATCTTCATATAATTTTGGTAGTTCTTCAAGAGAAGCTCCAGTTGGTGCTGAATAATTAACATAGTCTTGAAAAGTCACTCCTCCAACTTTCGTTTTATTATAAGCAACCCTAAATCGCATGCCTCCATCATTAGCGCTGTACTTATAAGCTAGATAGTCAATTTGATGGGTCTTCTCATTCAACCAATAATAAAAAACATCTTCAAAATCTTTTCCTCCACCTTCTTGTTTAAAGGAAACTTTTACAACATCAACTAAATTTTCTCCAATTTTAATTTGCCCCTTATACTCCTTAATTGCGGCCCTATCACCTAATTTATCAGGCAAAGTGGCAAAGTAAATGACTGAATTAATGGATTCTTTGTATTTATTTGATTCTATTTCATCTAATTCAATTGTTTTACTATTTACGGCTCTTTTAAAGAATTTGTTTGTCATAAGGTCCAAAATTGTATCACTCTTAACTACTTGTTGTCTGGAGTACTCAAATTGGTTCCCCAAGTAACTAAATTGATATATCTTGTCTCTAAACACAAACTGAAACTTCGCTTTACTATAATTTAATCCTCCGTGAGATTCTATGGATAGTTTAATAAGGCTATCGCCAATTGCATAACTATTAACTATCTCATTAGGAACAACAGTTGATTTATTCTCTTGAATAGGTGATGCACAAGATAAAATAAGTAGTGATAATAAGGCTCCGTAAAAAAATATTCTACTCATAATAAATTTAAAATAAATGATTAATAACTTTAACAAAAGTAGCAATACTTTAATAGTCCTATGAATCTTGTTCTTTAATCTACATCTTGCTAAAAAAGAATTAATTTCTCTTTATATTAATGAATTGGATTTCTTTATTGCTCTTTGATAACCGTTTTAAACGGTCGAAAATGCATCATGCTGTTTCTTTAGAGAATTAAATTCCTTCCAGAAATTTAACGACATCTACCCCATCAGCAAAATCATTCAATGCTGGACATTGCGCAGAACCAAAAGCATCATAGTCTTCTCCAACAATGACTTGAATTTTATCCTTGTTGTCTTTTAAATAACTTTCAACATCACTTTTCTTGTCATAAAAATGGTAATGTATCATTGAAAGTGGCGAAAACAAGTCCCTAGACTCTTTCAATAGTACAAAGTTATTATCAAGCAATTCATGCTGATTTAACAGATATACAGCCTTGTTGTAATCGTAATTATTGCCGTACTTATTGTTGTTTACAATGTCACCGAACTCAACAATAGCCTCAAAAAATCGATTCAATTCAAAACCACTGGGTAAAATTAAGTGGGATACATTCCTACATCCTAAGCCAAAGTAGCTGAATATATCTTTCCCTAATGCTTTTATTTCTTCAAATGTTTCGTCGCCATTAAAAACAGCCACCGAGGTTCTATTCTTCCTAAATATGTGAGGATATTTTCCGAAATATTGTTCGAAATAAGTAAGAGAATTATCACTGCCTGTAGCTATTACAGCATCTATAACCCCTATTCTACCTGTTGTGAAAACGATTCTCTCTTTCAGCTCTGGAACAAAGTCTATCAAATGCTTAGCTAGAGCGGGCAATAAAGTTTTATCATCGGAACTTAACTTACAAATGACGGAATGTCCTGATAGAAGTACATACAAAAAGTCGTGAAACCCAACGAGAGGAATGTTACCAGCCATAATAAGTGCCACTCTTTTAGGAGTAATCGAAAATGAATATTTCAACAAAAAGTCATTTAACTTATTGTATTTTAATTCTTTACCTATTTCAGTTAAACTATTACTTACATTGTCTTTAGTAAACCAACCATTGTAAGAAACTTGTCTATTGACTATTAACTGTAGAGAAGTGTATTCTTCCTGAGTAACCCCTATCGAGAAGTCTGACCATTCTTTTTCTTCTCCAAGTGAATGCATCAATTTCCCCAATTGTACAAATCCATTAATAATTTCATCTTGTTTCACGATACAAAATTATCTTCTTCTAAAGAAAATCCTACTATCATTCATTAAAAATTAAAAAAATGTAAAATAAATTGAAGAACCTAACTATATTTGTGCTTTAATCAGAGAATTATGGCAATAATTATAACAGACGAATGTATTAATTGTGGGGCTTGCGAACCAGAATGTCCAAATACTGCCATCTATGAAGGTGGTGCTGAATGGAAATATTCAGATGGTACTTCTTTGAGTGGAATGATTACAACATTAAACGGTGATGACGTGGTTGCTGACGATGAGAATGAACCTGTTGATATGGACGTCTATTACATTGTTACTGACAAATGTACTGAGTGTGTAGGATTTCATGATGAACCTCAATGCGCAGCTGTTTGTCCAGTTGACTGCTGTATCGATGACCCTGACTTTAGAGAATCTGAAGATGAGCTTTCTACAAAGAAAGATTTCATGCACCTAGAGGATTAATAAAATTAGTGCGAGGGCAAGAGCTTAAAAAGTGCAATATAGTCAGCATTTCTATTATGGTATCGGCAACCTTTTAACTGTTTATATAGACGAAACAGGCTTATTTTAACAAATAGGCCTTTTTTTTGCTCAATTTCTTCCTTTTCTGTTGTAAGAAAGAATTAATCTACTATTTTTGTGGCTGGGGTAAGTCTTATACGACCAGCTCCCTCTCAATCCTCCAGGGCGGGAACGCAGCAAAGGTAGGAGGTTGTAGCGGTGCGATGTAAGTAGCTTACCCCTCTTTTTTTTTAAAATTGGAAAACTTAGCACTACATACTTCTCACTAAGCACTGCATACACTTGCTTTTCGCTTAATCCGAAATCTTATTATCTTTACCAAAAAAGCAAAAATCAACTATGAAATTCTTTATTGATACGGCCAACTTAGAAGAAATAAAAGAAGCAAATACTCTTGGAATTCTTGATGGCGTTACTACTAACCCCTCTTTGATGGCAAAAGAAGGAGTCACTGGAGAAGAAAACATTCTAAACCACTATATTTCAATTTGCAATATTGTTGACGGCCCGGTTAGTGCAGAGGTTATTGCAACTGATTATGAAGGAATCGTTAAAGAAGGAGAATATTTAGCATCTCTTCATAAAAATATTGTGGTCAAAGTTCCAATGATTTTGGAAGGAATTAAAGCGATAAAGCATTTCTCTTCCAAAGGAATTAAAACCAATTGCACATTAATTTTCTCAGCTGGTCAGGCTTTGATTGCGGCTAAAGCTGGAGCAACTTACATCTCCCCTTTTCTTGGTCGTTTGGATGACATTTCAGTGAACGGATTGGATTTGATCGCTCAAATTCGTCAGATTTATGACAATTATTCATTTGATACACAAATTCTTGCAGCTTCAGTACGACATCCAATGCATATAATTCACTGCGCAGAAATTGGCTCTGATGTTATGACGGGTCCACTGAAAGCAATAAAGGCATTAGCTAACCATCCTTTGACAACTTCTGGCTTGGAAACATTCCTTGCAGATCACGCGAAGGGAAACTCTTGATTCGTTTTTACGACAAGCTCAGCACAAGTGATTTATGGAAAGTATATGGAAGCTCAATAAGATGACAAGATGGAAGAAAGAAAACACATAGAAGTTTGTTTTACACCTGGTGAGTACGAATACTTTAAGGGTGAGTACGATATCGTTGTTGTAATTGACGTTCTTCGTGCTACTTCTGCAATTTGTGCTGCGTTTGACAATGGAATTAAAGCGATTATTCCAGTAGCAACGATTGAAGAAGCCAAAGAATACCAGAGCAAAGGCTATTTAGTCGGGGCAGAACGTAAAGGACAAATTGTTGAAGGATTTGATTTCGGAAATTCTCCCTATTCCTATATGAAAGAAGAATTGAGAGGACGGGAAGTTGTTCTGTCGACAACAAATGGCACAAAGGCGTTGAGTATTGCTTCTGATGCCCCAACTGTTGTGGTTGGCGCATTGAACAACCTGGATGCGTTAGCTAATTGGTTAGCTGAGCAAAATAAAAATGTACTTTGCTTGTGCTCAGGCTGGCAAGATAAATTCAACTTGGAAGATACCATATGCGCAGGAGCATTATGCGACCAATTGATCCAGACAGGTAGATACACTTCTACCGAAGATTCTTCTATTGCGGCAAAATATTTGTATATTTCAGCCTGGGATAATCCATTAGGCTATTTAAAATCGAGTTCTCACAGAAGAAGATTGAAAAACTTGAATCTGAATGAAGACATTAAATACTGTCTAACTCCTAACAAAACAACGGTTATCCCTATTCTAAAAGATGGCAAATTGGTTAAATTATAAAATACTGTTCATCCTTTCTATTCCTTTGTTTTTAGGTTTAGGTCAGAAAGAATTCTCCCAAAAGAAATGGGGCTTTTTCGGACATAAAAGAATCAATAGAATTGCTACATTTACTTTACCTCCAGAGATGTTTGGGTTTTACAAAGAGCATATCGAGTACTTAACGGAACATGCCGTTGATCCAGACAAAAGAAGATATGCAGTTGATGGAGAAGCGCAACGACATTATGTTGATATAGACCATTATGCGGAAAATGGTGAGGATCCTTTTGAGATTGTCCCAAGAAGATGGAAAGATGCCGTTAAGAAGTTCTCTGAAGACACTTTGCAAGCCTACGGAATTGTTCCTTGGCACATTATGGTCATGAAATATCGATTACAACGTGCTTTTGAAAGTAAAAATGTAGATTTAATTCTTAAGTATTCAGGGGACATTGGACACTATATAGGTGATGCAAATGTACCTCTGCACACAACAGAGAATTACAACGGTCAATTTACGGATCAAAAAGGAATTCATGGACTTTGGGAAAGTCGTTTAGTAGAAATTAACGCAAATAATTATGATTATTTCGTTGGCAAAGCAAACTACTTAGAACAAATGCAAGAGCACATTTGGAATGGAGTAATTTCCGCTCACTACGCGCTAGATTCAGTTTTTCAGATGGAAATTGATGTGACCAAAGATTTAGGAACGGACAAAAAGTATTCTTTTGAACGAAGAGGCAATGTTACCGCAAGGGTTTATTCTTATGAATTCTCTCAAGAATATCATCGAAGAATGAACGGGATGGTTGAAAGAAGATTACGAGCTGCGATAGGAACCGTTGGATCTGTATGGTACACTGCATGGGTTGATGCGGGACAACCTGACTTAGGAGATTTGCAAAACACGCCGCCATCAGATGCATTGTTAGAAGAAATGAAAGCGTTGGAAGTTGATTTTAATTCAAGTGAACATAAAGGCAGGATTTGTGAATAAAATTTCACCTTACCTGCTTAAAGCCAATTCCTAAAGTTCGTTCGTAGTTTCTCAATACTTTTACTTCAGATTTATTCACTAAACTCATTGAAACTCCATCCTTCCCTGCCCTAGCAGTTCTCCCAGATCGGTGCAAGTAATATTCATCACTTTCTGGTAACTGGTAATGAACAACAAAAGTTAAGCCTTCAACATCTATTCCTCTAGCCGCAACATCTGTTGAGACAAGATACTGCAACTTCTTGCCTTTAAAAGCGCGCATCACTTTATCACGCTCTTTTTGCAATAAATCTCCATGAATAGCATCAGTAGAAATGTTCTTAGCAATCAATTGTTTTGCTAATTTCTTAGTGGCTGCTTTCGTTTTACAAAAAATAACTCCTCTATTTTTATGTTCAGATTTTAGAAATTCAATCAACATAAACAATTTTTCATTTTCTTCACAGACAACATATTTATGATCAATTTTTTTATTGACAACATTGTCCGGGTTGATTTTTATATGTTGCGCATCGACACTCATGTGCTTGGCTATAATATCTTTTATTCCTGCTGGAATTGTTGCAGAAAACAGCCATTTATTCTCAACTTCAGGCAAGAAAGAAAGAATTTCGTCCAACTCTTTTTTAAACCCCATACTCAACATTTCATCAGCTTCATCAAGAACAACTGTTTTAACATGCGATAAATCAACAGCTTTTTTATTCACAAGATCAATCAAACGGCCTGGTGTTGCAACAACAACATGAGTTGTTCTTGTCAATGCTTTGATTTGTTTTTCGATATGTTCTCCACCATAAACGGCTTCAGTAAATATTTTAGCAGAATATTTCGTGTAGCGAAATAATTGCTTTGCCACTTGTTTACCTAACTCTCTAGTTGGGCAAAGGATTAGGCCTTGAACTTCGTTCTTATTAAGGTCAATTTGATGCAATAAAGACAAGCCGAAAGCTGCAGTTTTACCTGTTCCAGTTTGTGCTTGACCTATTATGTCAGTTTCACCAGAAAGTAAAATAGGAATGATTTTTGACTGAATATCAGAAGGTTCAATGATGCCCATTTCTGTTAGCCCTTTGACAAACTCTTCTTTAATTCCTATTTTTATAAAACTCATAAAATCCTTAATTTTCATCAAAGATACGCTTGTTTATTACATAATTGCATGCCCTCTCAAAATTTAAAATGTTTTTTTTTTGTTTAAAATGCTTGTTACTCACAAATTAGACTATCTTTGCCACTTAATTATTTATTATATTTACAATGAGCAAAGGAACAGTAAAGTTTTTCAACGAATCTAAAGGATTTGGATTTATAGTTGAAGATGAATCAGGAAAAGAACATTTTGTACACGTTACAGGACTAATCGATGAGATTAAAGAAGGTGACGCAGTAGAGTTCGATTTAAAAGAAGGTAAAAAAGGACTAAACGCAGTAGACGTTAAAGTTGTTTAATATTTGACATTTATTTCAAAGCCTGCTTATCTGAGATAAGCAGGCTTTTTTTTGCCCAAAAATCACTTTTTTTTATTATTTTTCTCCTTTAAATTATTCGGCATGAACCTACGTATCAAAACATTTGAAGAGTACCAATCTCAGTACAGTGAGAGCACTAACAACCCAGAGAAATTTTGGAATGACATCGCTGAAACATTCTCATGGCAAAAAAGATGGGACAATGTCCTTGATTGGAACTTCACAGAACCTTCGATTAAATGGTTCGATGGCGGAAAATTGAACATTACTGAAAATTTATTGGACAGACATCTTCCTGAGCGTGCTAATCAAGTAGCATTTTATTGGGAACCGAATGATATTAATGATACAAGTAAAACCATTACCTATCAAGAGTTGCACGATGAAGTTTGTAAGCTTTCTCATGCATTAAAAGAACTAGGAATTCAAAAAGGCGATAGAATTTGTATATACATGCCAATGGTATTAGAATCAATAGTTTCCATTTTAGCTTGCGCGCGTGTAGGGGCTGTTCATTCTATTATTTTTGCAGGATTCTCATCAAATGCACTTGCAGATAGAATTGATGATGCAAAAGCCAAACTCGTTATTACTGCTGACGGCTTGAATAGAGGAACAAAAAAAGTTGATTTAAAATCAATGGTAGATGAAGGAGTGAAGAATTGTTCGAGCGTTGAAAAAGTGATTGTTCTAAATTGCATAAATTCTCAACCCAACATGCAAGTTGGAAGAGATGTAGATTACCATAACTTAATATCAGATAAACCAAGCTCATTTACTGCTGAGTCAATGGATGCCGAAGATATGCTCTTCATTCTATATACTTCTGGCTCAACAGGAAAACCAAAAGGAGTTGTACATACCTGCGGAGGCTATATGGTTTACACATCCTACTCTTTTGAGAACGTTTTTCAATACAATGAAGGAGATGTCTTTTGGTGCACAGCCGATATTGGTTGGATAACTGGTCATTCTTATATCGTTTATGGTCCGCTACTTTCAGGAGCGACATCTGTTATTTTTGAAGGTATCCCTACTTATCCAGATGCTGGTCGTTTTTGGCAAGTATGCGAAAAATATAAAGTCAATCAATTTTACACCGCTCCAACAGCTATTCGTGCGCTGATGGCTCACGGATTGGAAGTTGTTAATAAATATGATTTAAGTAATTTAAAAGTGATTGGCTCTGTTGGAGAACCTATTAATGATGAAGCTTGGCAATGGTATTATGATAACATCGGCAAGAAAAATTGTCCCGTTGTTGATACTTGGTGGCAAACAGAGACAGGTGGAATTATGCTATCTGGCTTAGGTGATCTTTCCCCAATGAATCCTATGCATGCAGGCTACCCACTCCCCGGAATTCAGCCTATTTTATTGGATTCTGATGGCAATGAAGTAATAGAAAATGAGAAAGAAGGTTATTTATGCATGAAATTTCCCTGGCCATCTATTATTAGAACAACCTATTGCGATCATGATCGATGCAAGAATGTTTATTTCTCCAATTATGAAGGCTATTACTTTACAGGTGATGGTGCAAAACGAGATAAAAATGGAATGTATCGAATTATAGGGCGTGTAGATGATGTCATCAATGTATCTGGACACCGTTTTGGCACTGCAGAAATTGAAGATGCCATTAATACGAATAAATTGGCAATAGAATCTGCTGTTGTTGGCTATCCGCATGATATCAAAGGACAAGGAATCTATGCTTATGTAGTTATTGAAAACGACCAAGATATCGATACAGCCAAAATAACAGCATCTCTTATAGATTCTGTTTCAGAAGGCATAGGGAGAATCGCAAAGCCGGATAAAATTCAAATTGTAACTGGCTTACCCAAAACAAGGTCAGGAAAGATTATGCGTAGAATTCTCAGGAAAATTGCAGAAGGAGAAAAATCCAATTTTGGTGATACTTCTACTCTACTTGACCCTAGTGTAGTTAAGGATATTGTGCGTGAATCTTTATAACTCCTGGTCAAAAATATCCACCATGTATTTATACAAATCTGGGTGCTTCTTTTTAAATACTTTTGGATTTTCAAAAAAATACTCACTAACGACGGCTAAAAATTCTGCATTATTAGTCAATGAATAAGAGTTTATATCAGATTTACCCTTCATAATCGATTCCATTTCGTCTTTTATTTCAAAAAGCCATGACGCGACATAAGAATGTTCAATTAATCTTTCTGGAATACCATCGATATCACCATCTTCACCATCTAAAAGGTGAACGAACTCATGAATTCCCACGTTACTTTTCTTTCTACTACCGTTGTAGGCAGCCAATAAATCTGGTTTAGAAAGAATTACTGTCCCTTTCAGAGCACGATTACCAACCATACCAGTAATAAATTGTTGACGTCCTTTGTGTTTATTCACGTCAAAATTTACATCAAAACTACCGGGATAAATGAGAACTGTTTTTACAGAAGGATAGTTGAAATTCGGAAAAGCAAAGGTGGGTATAACAGCACTAGAAGCTACCATGAGTCTAACTGTATCGTTGATTGAAGTGCTGACTGCCTCTATTCTTTTTGTTGCCAGAAAACGTAAAATTTGTTTTTCGAACAATTGCTTGTCTTCACTGTCCAAATGACGGTAAAAAAGTACTTTTTTTGTTAGAACTGATCTCCATTTTTCAGAAAATGGTTTTGACATTAATTCCTTAACTCTATTTTTCTTTTCTTTCTTTATTCGAAGAAAATAAACAACGACCACTAGCAAAATTATAAAAACAGAATACAGAATAAGTTCTCCCATTATTTCTAATTAACTTATGAAATAGTCAATTGCCAATTGATACGACTTTAATCCAAAACCAAAGATGCACCCTTCTGCAACTTCTGATATCACTGATATATGACGAAAAGACTCTCTTTGCATGATGTTGCTAATATGAACTTCTACCACAGGGAGATTTATTGCAGCAACACAATCCCTAAGAGCAACACTAGTATGAGTGTACCCGCCAGCATTTAGAATTATGCCATCATGATTAGATTTTTGAAGCGCATTGATTAACTCACCTTCAATGTTAGATTGAAAATAATCCAATTCGACCTTATTTGAAACTTTTAGTTCGTCAAAATAAGATTCAAATGAATCTTTACCGTATATTTCTGTTTCTCGTTGACCAATTAAATTTAAATTTGGTCCATTGATAATTAATAATCTCATAAATGTCGTCTTGGAGTCGCTATATTAAGGATTTTGTTTCATACTTGAAAATAGAAAAAGGTTTGGCTGAAAATTCTGTGACCGCATATTTAAAGGATGTCGAGAAATTAAAGGACTTTGCGGATGGTATAAATCATTCTCCAAAAGAGCTAAACTACTCTGATTTAAAGAGTTTTATTCAAGAATTGTATGATTTGGGGCTCAGTGCTCGAAGTCAAGCTCGAATAATAAGTGGTGTAAAACAATTCTTTAGGTATTTGATTTTGGAAAAAGAAATTGAAAGTGACCCAAGTGATCTACTGGAAATGCCTTCGATTGGTCGAAAACTACCCGAAGTACTTTCCGTGGAAGAAATCGATGAACTCATAAGTGCCATCGACTTGAGCAAGCCGGAAGGACATCGAAATAAGGCTATTATAGAAACACTTTACAGCTGTGGATTACGTGTTTCTGAATTAGTTAACCTACAATTTGAAAACCTGTTTTTTGATGAAGGGTTCATTCGGGTAATTGGTAAAGGAAACAAACAACGACTTGTGCCTGTTAGTCCTTCTGTTAAAACTGAGATGGATCAATATACAAACAACGTAAGAGCAACGTTAAACATACAAAAAGGGCATGAAAGTTACATTTTTTTAAATCGCAGAGGCGCCAAACTAACTAGGGTAATGATTTTTACGATTATAAAGAACCTTGCACAAATTATTGGTTTACAGAAAAATATAAGTCCTCACACATTTAGACACTCCTTTGCTACTCACTTATTAGAAGGAGGAGCCAATTTAAGGGCGATTCAAGAAATGCTAGGCCATGAGTCTATTTTGACTACTGAAATATACACTCATTTAGATCAAGCGTTTTTAAAAGAAGCGATTATTTCTTTTCATCCGAGAAATAATTAGCAAGCTACATCGTAGATATAGTAAAATACTTAATGAAAGTTCTTTCTATTTTCTATACCCATTAAGTGCTTTCTCAAGAATATCCTTCAGACTTCGCTATGATAGCACTCACCGTAGCATCACTGGTCACGTTGACAACAGTTCTACACATGTCTAAAATTCTATCAACAGGGAACACTATGGCTATCCATAAGGGGTTTAGTCCAATTGAGTCAAGAACAATCATTAACATAATCAACCCAGCACTTGGAACTGCAGCCGCGCCAATCGATGCGAGTGTTGCGGTTGCAACAATTCCTAATTGTTGCAACATAGATAAGTCAACATCGTGGTACTGTGCTAGGAAGATAACTGCAATTGCTTGGTACAAAGATGTTCCATCCATGTTGACTGTTGCACCAATGGGTAAGACAAAATCTGACACCTTTTCTGGAATTTTTAAATTATCCGTAACACACTCAATAGTAATAGGTAAGGTGGCTGCACTTGAACTTGTAGAGAAGGCTAAAAATTGAGCTGGGCTTAATCCCTTAAAGAAGTCTCTATAAGCGATTTTAACTCCGAAAACTTTTAAAAGTAGTGGGTAAAAACCAAACAACATCAACATCAAACCACTAAAAACAAGCAAAGTGTAATAGCCTAAGGCGACAAAAATCTCAAGTAGTTCATCAAGTGTATCAGCTGATTTTGCTAGAACACCAGCCATTAGACAGAAAACAAAGAAAGGTGCGTAATCCATAACAATATGAACCATTTTGATAAAGATGTCGTTCATCCCATTAAAAAAGAAACGCACTGTCTCCGTTTTTTCCTTTGGCATGAGTATCATAGCAATTCCGAAAAACAAAGCAAAGAAAATCACTTGCAACATAAGACTACCGCTCCCTAAAGCTTGGACAATGTTACTTGGAACCATATCCACGAGTGGTTGAAGCGGACCCTCATCTTTGTTTGCGTTTTTTTGTTTATTCTTCATACTAGCCTTTTGGTAATCTTTAGACTCTAAATCTGAATTCAATTTATCGCGTATTTCATTTATTCTATCTTCTGACACGGTAGCCATTAAATTTTGGCCATCTTTCACCTCTACTTCGCTATCAAAGGCCCAAACTTCATATTTTAACCGATTATTGATTCTTATTTCTTCGTTGCTTTGAACGCCGGGAGTGAAAGTATTCACTAGTATTAATCCAACTGAAACAGAAATAACAGTAGTAATGAGATACATTCCGAGTGTTTTTGCGCCCATTCTACCCAATTTTGAAGGGTCACCTAAACCAGCTACTCCTGTTATGATAGAGAACAATACGAGTGGTACTGCAATGAACTTTAGAATATTGATGAATATGACTCCAAACGGATCAATCCAATCTGCGGTAAAACTATTCCAACCCATAGCACCAGAAATTATCGACCAGATAATTCCCAAAACCATAGCAATTAATATTTTCCAATGCAATGCAAGATTTTTCATGAGTTGAAATTAAGAATTCTCTCGAAGAAAGAATCAATTAGGTGAATAAATCATCGAATTATAATCTCATCAGAGAAAATAAAAGTTGTATTACCAGCTCCCAAGTGCCACTCAGGACATATTCCGAAGTTTTTGGCTACCACCTTAATATACCTTGACTTAACTACCTTTTTTGAGGTTAGCTCTTGAATAAACGAACCGTATTCTGTGGTGGGAAAACTGTTTTTAACACGATCATATTCTACCCATTCTTTACCGTTCTTGGAAGAATAAAAAACTACTTCTTTTGGATACCAAATCCATGAATTAACGTCTTGTAAAAACCTTGGGGACACTTCATTGACTTTCTTTTTCCTTTTAAAATCAATAATTACATCCATGTCTTCTGTATAGAATCCTTGCCATTTTCCAGTTCTAAAATCATCACCACCTAATTGTTGGTCGATTAACTCTTTATGTGATTCGCCTTGATACTGCTTGTGTGGTGCCGTATTCAAAACAATGTCCCATTTAGAATTAATTTTCGTGTGTTTACTCACCAATTTATAGCTTTTAAGACTGGAAGTCGCTACCCAGGATGTCAGAATTTCTGACTTTCTAATCTTAACTGGCTTTGTATACAATTCAACCTGTCCGCCTGACAGTTGATAATAGATCTCCCCAACTTTGTTGGGATTAACTATCTCTACTTTCAGTTTGCGGGCAAAAGATGTCTTTGCATTTTTAAGATAAGGGATGATTAATTGATGTTTCTCTATTTTTTGAGTGGGACTAACACCGTAATTATCCTGTGGAGAATCAGTCATTTCAAATATTAACATTCCTCCAGCCAATAATTCTTGTTGCGTTATGTAGTATCTATTTAGCTGCTTTCCATTCAGCTGAATATTTTTCACAAAGTGATTATCATCACTGACATTATTTGCTTTAACGATAAACTCGTTTCCATTCTCTAAGTTAATTTGAGAACTTCTAAATAACGGAGTTCCTAACATGTATTTATCAGAACCAGGTGTCAACGAGTAAAAACCCATTGAACTTAGCACAAACCATGATGACATTTGACCACAATCTTCATTTCCACTTAAACCATCGGGTGAATTGCTGTACAACGATGTTAAAATTTGATGAATGTATTTCTGCCCTTTTGACGCGTTGTTTGTAAAGTTGTACAAATAAGCCATATGGTGACTAGGCTCATTACCATGGGCATATTGACCGATAAGACCTGTAATGTCTACTTGATGCCTACCATGTGTCGTCGAACTTGCATTAAACATATTATCCAACCATTTTTCCAATTCATCTTTCCCTCCCAATAAATCGATTAATCCATCAACATCTTGTGGCGCAAAAAGAGAGTATTGCCAAGAGTTCGCCTCCGTATAATCAAAAGTAACTTCCGATGGATTGAAATCTATTTTAAATTCACCATTAAATTTGGGTTGCATAAACTTTGTTTCAGGATTGTAGATGTTTTTATAAAACAAGGCGCGTTCATAATATAAGTTAGCTATATCCTGTTTTCCTAAAGAGTCAGCAAGTATAGCAATGCACCAATCGTCATACGCATATTCTAATGTTTTAGAAACAGACTCTGATTCATCTTGTGAACCGATGTATCCTTTCTTTTTGTAGGCTTCCAGTCCTAAATGTTCTAGTTCTGCGGAATGCATCATTGCTTTTAATGCTAATTCTGCATCAAACCCTCTAATTCCTTTCACATAAGCATCTGTAATTACTGGAATAGCATGATAACCAATCATGCATTTCGTGTAATTGGCATCTAGTTCCCAAATTGGTAAAATTCCGCCTTCTTGGTACTGGTTTAGAAAAGTCTCAATAAATTCTACTGTTCGCTCTCTCTGTGTTAATGTAAAAAGAGGATGTGTTGCCCTAAACGTATCCCATAGTGAAAATACGGTGTATTGTTTATTGCCTGTAGAATGAATTTTTAAATCTGTCCCTCGGTATCTACCATCGACGTCAGAAAAGACATTAGGGGCCATGAAAGAGTGATATAAAGCAGTATAGAAAATGGTTTTCTGATCAATATTAGTCGTTTCAATAACAATTTTACTCAACTCTTTATTCCATTTCTCTTGGTTGGCATCTTTAACCTGCTCAAAGTTCCAATGAGGAATTTCTGTTTTTAAATTATTGATAGCTCCGTCAATATCAACAGCTGATATTCCAACTTTAACCAATAGTTCATTGCTTTTATTGGAGAATTGGAGAATCATTTTAGAATTCATTTTTTTATTATTCAGTTGAATTTGGTTGCCAACAGGTTTCTCCGAAAATTGTATAACAAAAAAGATGAACTGCTTCTCTGCCCAAGCTTTTGAAATTCTCTTGCCTACAATGGTAGAGTCATTGATAAATTCTAAATCAGCACCCAGTAATAAATCCCTATGTTCTAGGTCAATAATTACTTTCCTTTGCTCTGAAGACTCAAATTGATACTTATGTATTCCAGAATGAGAAGCTGTTGTTAAGGCAACAGCAATTTTATCTTTCTCGAGAATAACAGAATAATAACCAGCCTTTGCTTGTTCATTATTATGAGAAAAGGGGGAACTATACTCGGTATTCATCCACTTATCCTTTCCATTAAATGGCATTATCAACAAATCACCTAAATCGGATACACCAGTACCACTTAAATGCGTATGAGAAAAACCATAAATAATTGAGTCCGAATAATGGTAACCTCCACAACCATCCCAACCACCTAACCGAGAATCCGGAGACAATTGCATAAAACCAAATGGTTCTGAAACCCCCGGATAGGTATGTCCGTGACCTCCTGTTCCAATAAACGGATTAACAAATTTTATATAATTATTGTCTTGACCAAATGCAATGGTATTGACGAAAAAGAATAAGTAAAGCGTTAGGTTTCTCATAGTTTCATATAATTATTCAAAGATAGTCAAACAAATAAAATTTTGAGGACAAAAAACTACTTAGACCTTGCTTTAATAAATAATATTCGTATCATTGCGGTGTCGAATTTCGTTTTCGATTCGCATTTCGCGACAATTTCCCTAAAAAACACATTTCAAACCGATTTTTTCGATTTCAAAATCAACATTATTTTTATTACATGGATAAAGCTGTATTACAAAGCAAAAAACTACCTGAATTAAGAGACTTAGCAAAAATGTTAGGGATAGAAGGTACGGAAACATTAAAGAAAGCAGAACTTATTGAAGTTATTTCTGAATCAGGTTCAAAAAAGTCAGCTTCTGAAGAGAAAAATGATTCTCTACAAAAAAAGAAGCGAGCAAGAAAACGAGTTATCGAAGAGGTCAACTCAAATAACTCTAACAGTTCTGAGCAAACAAAATTGTTCAAGGATTCTTCTTCTAGTAAAATAGAAAAAAAAGAGGAATCTAAGATAGAAGAAAAGGAAACTGATTCTCAACCTGCTAAGAAAGATTTTGACAAATCTATTAATCACAAAGACGATAATAAATCAAGTAGCAATAAGGACAATCGTCCGAAAACTCCAAATCAGAATCCAAACCAGAACAAAAACAACAATAACCGTAATCAAAATAGTCGAAATAAAAATCAACCTACTAAGGATGAAGAGACTTATAATTTGATCGGGATTGTTACTGCTGAGGGTGTATTGGAAGTTATGCAAGACGGTTATGGTTTCTTGCGTTCGTCTGATTACAATTACCTTTCGTCTCCTGATGATATCTATATTTCTCAAAGTCAAGTAAAACTGTTTGGTTTAAAAACTGGTGATACAGTAGTTGGAACTATTAGACCTCCAAGAGAAGGTGAGAAATTTTTCCCTTTGGTAAAAGTTGAATCTATAAATGGTAGAGACCCTTCTTATATTCGTGACAGAGTGCCTTTTCAGTACCTCACTCCCCTATTTCCAGATGAGAAATTTAAGTTGACAGGACATTCACAAGAAACAATGTCAACTCGAGTGATGGATTTATTTGCGCCGATCGGAAAAGGTCAACGTGGAATGATTGTAGCACAGCCAAAAACCGGTAAAACAATGTTATTAAAGGATGTTGCAAATGCTATTGCAGCCAATCATCCTGAAACTTATTTAATTGTTCTTTTAATTGATGAGCGTCCTGAAGAGGTTACAGATATGGCAAGATCAGTTAATGCAGAGGTTATTGCTTCTACTTTTGATGAACCCGCTGATCGACATGTAAAAGTTGCGAACATGGTTCTTGAGAAAGCCAAAAGAATGGTTGAATGTGGACATGACGTTTGTATTCTTTTAGATTCGATAACGAGACTAGCAAGAGCATACAATACTGTTTCTCCTGCATCTGGAAAAGTTCTTTCTGGTGGTGTCGATGCAAACGCTTTACATAAACCAAAACGATTCTTTGGTGCTGCACGTAAAATTGAGAATGGAGGTTCGCTTTCTATCCTTGCAACAGCATTAACAGAAACTGGTTCTAAAATGGATGAAGTGATCTTTGAAGAATTTAAAGGTACGGGTAACATGGAGTTACAGTTAGATCGTAACATTTCTAACCGTAGAATATATCCAGCTATCGATATAACATCATCAGGTACGCGTCGTGAAGACTTATTGATTGATAAAGATATTCTTCAAAGAATATGGCTTATCCGTAAGTTCATTGCTGATATGAATCCTGTTGAAGCAATGGAATTCATGAAATCAAGAATGGAATCTACGAAATCGAACGAAGAATTCTTAGCAACAATGAACGGTTAATACTGAACTATGAGAATAACAGTTAAGGTTGGTTTATTATTTGCCGTAATTTGGATGGCGATTAAAATGATTTTCTTTTATTCTGGAATAGTCGGTTACAATGTTGTTCCGGCAGTAATGTTGAACATTTTATGCGTTTTGTTAGCCATTGCAGTTGGAATGTACAAGCACAAGAGAAGAACAGCAGAAGAAACTACCTTACTTGCCGACATCAAAACTGGAATGACAGCAGGTGTTCCTTATGCGGTCATAGTTAGTATTTTTCTATTCTTTTATTATTCTAAAATAGATACCGATTACATTCCTCATCGTGTTGCTGAAATCACTTATGAGATGAAGAAGCGCTTAGATGACCCGGAAGAATTGAAAAGATATAGGACCGAGAATGAAGACTTTGAAGTTATGACCAAAGATGAAATTTACGAGCGAATGATTCAAGGTCCTCAAAATGCAATCAGTGCAAAATCAACTATGGTTCTGGCATTGCTAGCCTTACTCCTATTGGCAACATTGAATAGTATTTTTATTGCAATCATTTATCGTAAAGTTCTATTTAAACAGGCTACTTAGCTTCTCAAAGGAATATATTTATAGTGGACGAAACGTTTTTCGCCCACTATCAAAGTAATAACTACTTAAAGAAGTTTACGTACGACTTATTCGTGTCAATGTGCACTTTTTCTGGAAATTCAGCATGAATAATCAATTTATTCTGATGATGATGCTCCAAAGATTCTATTTTTTTTCGTTGCATTAACAAAACAGTAGAATTTCCATGGTGATCCATTTTATCTAAAATTGTTTCATCATTAAACTCACACTGCCAATGTGTTTCTTTACAATTTTCTTTGTAAGCTATTTCAACTGTTGGTACTGAATAATAATTATGCTTACCTATACCTTCCAAATCGAACACTAAACGTAAGAACCCCCCATCTAGAACAAGGTCACTATCTAATATACCCAATTCTTTTAATGTTGTTCTTCCTGCTGTTGGAGATGTAAATTTCACTAGTACTTCCCCTAGATTTATTTCTACTAATTGTCCCATAATTGTTTTTATTTTAAAGTTAGGGTCTCTTTATTTTTAAAAATATGACGGAGGTCAACTTTCGTTTTTTTTAACGCTTCATTTACATTAAATAATTATTCAATTAAGTAAAATTTTATAAATTTGTCTTTTTATCGCAATAAAATATTGATATAGTATGCAACTGTATAATAAATTAAGTGCGGCAGAAAGAGCAAAAATGATTGACGACGCTGGTGATAAGCGTTTAACAATCTCTTTCTACCGTTATCACAAAATAGTTGACCCTGCACTTTTTAGGGATAACCTGTTTAAAGATTGGGATGCATTAGGTGTGCTTGGAAGAATATATGTTTCTTTTGAAGGAATTAATGCGCAGCTTTCTGTTTCAGCTGATAATTTCTCTGAATTCAAAATACATCTTGATAATTTTGACTTTTTAAAGGACGTTCGGTTGAATATTGCAATTGAACAAAATAATAAATCGTTCTTAAAATTAAAGATTAAGGTGCGGAATAAGATCGTTGCAGACGGTTTGAACGATGCCACTTTTGATGTAACGGACATCGGAACGCACTTAAAGGCTGATGAGTTTAATGAAATCATTTCACGCGATGATACTGTCCTTGTTGACATGAGAAATCATTACGAAAGTGAAATTGGTCATTTCGATGGTGCCGTCACTCCAGATGTAGATACTTTCAGAGACTCGTTGGATATTATAGAAAATGATTTAAAAGAACACAAAGAGGATAAAAATCTAGTCATGTATTGCACTGGAGGAATTCGTTGTGAAAAAGCGAGTGCTTACTACAAACACAAGGGTTTCAAGAATGTTTTTCAACTAGAAGGCGGAATTATTGAATACGTTCGACAAGTGAATAGTCAAAACCTTGAAAATAAATTCAAAGGGAAAAATTTTGTGTTTGACCACAGAAGAAGTGAAAGAGTTTCTGAAGATGTCATTTCGGTCTGTCATCAATGCGGAGAATCAAATGACGACCACGTAAATTGTGCAAATGAAGTCTGCCATTTACTGTTTATTCAATGTCCATCTTGTCAAGAAAAAATGAATACTTGTTGTTCTGATGATTGTAAGGAGATACATTCCCTCCCATTTGAAGTACAAAAAGAACTTAGAAAAGGAAAAGGAGTCAGCAATAAAATATTTAAAAAAGGAAGGTCAGAAGTTTTAAAATTTAAAGCTTAAATTTTCTATTAGAAAGAAGAAATTTTGCACTTCCACGTTCCTGTACCAAAAATAAATTAAATGTCTCGCCCAAATTCATTTATGCTATTCTAATTGACTAATTTTAGGTAGAAATCAATACCGAATTCCTGTATAACTGATTGTTCAAGTTGATTTTTTTATTGAGAATGATTCCAATATATATTGAATTCTATTACAAAATCAGTTTCTTTGCGCTGTGAAAAAGATAAAGAACATCGAATTAATGGCACCAGCGGGTGGATTTGACGCAATGCAGGCAGCACTTGATAATGGTGCCGATTCAATTTACTTTGGTGTTGACCAATTGAATATGCGTGCAAGAGCAACAATGAATTTCACCTTGAGCGACCTAAAAGAAATTGCTGACAAATGTGGCGCATTGGGAGTGAAATCCTACCTCACACTTAATTCTATTATCTATAATCACGATTTAGCCCTAATTAAAACCATTGTAAACCATGTAAAAGAAGCAGGAATTACAGCCATCATCGCTTCTGATCAAGCAGTTATTGGTTATGCTAAAACTCAAGGTGTTGATGTTCACATTTCTACGCAGTTAAATGTCACAAATATTGAAACGGTAAAGTTTTATGCACTTTTTGCAAATGTAATGGTTCTTTCAAGAGAATTGAGTCTTGGACAGGTGAAAGAAATTTGTAATGACATTCTCAAAGAAGATGTTCGCGGCCCCAATGGGGAGTTAGTTAAAATTGAAGTTTTCGGACATGGTGCATTGTGCATGGCCGTTTCTGGGAAATGTTATTTAAGTTTACATACGAGCAATTCTTCTGCAAATAGAGGCGCTTGCGTTCAAAATTGCCGGAGAAAATACAAAGTTATTGATTTAGAAGATGGACATGAATTGGAGATTGACAACGAATACATAATGTCGCCAAAAGATTTATGCACCATTGATTTCTTGGATCAATTAATAAACACAGGGATTTCTGTTCTAAAAATAGAAGGCCGTGGAAGAGCACCCGAATATGTTGCCACAACTATAAAGTGTTATCGCGAAGCAATTGATACTTACAACGATGGAACTTATTCCAAAGAAAAAGTAAAAGATTGGATGTCTCGATTAGAAACTGTTTATAATCGAGGATTTTGGGGTGGATATTTCTTAGGACAAGAATTAGGTGAATGGACAGATAGTTCAGGCTCAAAAGCAACGATTAAGAAAGTTTTTATAGGAAAGGGAATGCACTACTACTCCAACGCAAAAATTGGGCAATTTAAAATAGAAGCCCAACAATTAAAAGTGGGAGACAATATATTAATCACGGGCCCAACAACTGGTGTTATAGAAACGACAATAAACTCAATGCGCGTCGATGACCAAGATGCAGAAGTTGCTCATAGAGGAAGTGAAGTTACCTTTCAACTAGATGAAGTCATCAGGGCATCTGACAAATTGTACAAAGTTGTTCCAGCAGAAGAAATTAAAGATTAGAAATGAATGGTTATCATCACTCATCAACGGGAAAAATGCATTGGATGCAACTATTGCGTCGAGTTGGCATTTAATCAATGGAGAATGTCAAAGAAAGATGGAAAGGCTACTCTTATTGGTGGAAAAAATAAAAAAGGTTTTCATACACTTAAATTGGAGAACGAAGAATTTGATAATAACAAACGTGCAGCTGAAGCCTGTCCAGTTAATATCATTAAAGTGAAGATGAAATAATTCGGTTTTTTATTTGTAACGAATCTAATTAACTACTTGTGCCAACCATTATATTCGTAATTGCGTTATATTTATAGTATAAATGCTTTGTTTGAACTTATAAACCTCTACTTATGAAGACAGTCACTTCACTTCTGTTTACTTTATTGATATTCACATGTAATTCTCAATGAAGTTGTTTAAAGTTGTCTAAGTAAAATGACAGAAAAAGCT